>Ga0247824_10000015_pt1 | contig 61006 bp, 86 predicted proteins | sample 13C_PalmiticAcid_FD_194412 | JGI IMG/M metagenome (GOLD analysis project Ga0247824, IMG submission 194412) | Soil microbial communities from agricultural site in Penn Yan, New York, United States - 13C_PalmiticAcid_Day48 | ecosystem: Environmental > Terrestrial > Soil > Agricultural land...
GGATAACCTCTTTAAATAAAATATCTTCTTTGTTTTTTATATATGAATCAACAACATCGCCATCGCCATAGCCTCCAGAGTATTCAATGATCTGAGAGAGGGCGGCCTCTTTTTCTTTGCATTTGAATAAATACAAAATCTTGTCAGACTGGTAACTCTTGCCGGCAGAGTTTTTTTGATGCTTATCATATGAGCGCAGTATCCAAGCCTTTCGGTGCGTCGAGGTTATGGCAAAGCTATCTTTGTCTACGTACGAAGCATATTCTCCAGATTGCTTTGATAGATCAACCCAGTTTTTTGAAAGAGGCTCTCCAATTGGGAGGCTAATCTTTTTGCAGCCCGATGCGTCCCCATTGTTTTTGTATTCTGGCTTCCCGCTCTCATTAATACAGCGGTAGACCTCCAGAGGAAGAGGTGCCTGCGCATACCCAAGCAAAGGCAATGCCGATAAAACCAAGGCGATGGCAGCTGCGGTTTTCATGGCTTGTCCCTTTTTTCAAACACAAGCTGAAATTTCGCCCCCATCTTTTCCGCCTCTGCTTGGAATATCTTGATTGCATCTTCAAGAGTGCCCTCCCTAGAAACAGGGCTGAAACTTTCTTGTAGGCGAGCAACGATCTCGGCGTTCATCGAACGTTTATTTGCCTTGGCTGATTCAGCAATACGGTCTCGCATGCCGTCTGGCAGGCGCACCACAAATTGATCTGCGGTCCGGCTTGGGTAGTTCTTTTCTTTTTCGCTTGTCATTTGCGTCACGATACTAGCCACTGCATATTTTTTCTATGATATGCACTTGCTATGATATTAAATTGGGACTAATATGTAGTTGCGATGGTCGCAAAGCATGGGGGAAATATGACTGATCCAGTAGCAATGCAGGTTCGAATACCGCTTGACCTGAGAAATTGGCTGCGCAAAGCGGCTGAGGTAAATGCTCGTTCAATGAACGGACAACTTGTCACCATCCTAAGGAATGCCAAAGCCGCAGATGAAAAGCACGTCATTGGGGCGACGGCATGAGCAAACTCGTCAAGGCTGAATACGAAGGCGTTGCCGTCAGTTTTCAGGACGACGGCTGGTTCAATGCAACACAAGTGGCCGCGAAACATGGAAAGCGAGTGGATAACTGGCTGCGCTCGCAGGAGACTCAGGACTATGTGGGCGCCCTTTCCAATGCACTAAATACCTCAGATGTGAGGGATTTGGTAAAAACAAAGCGCGGCAAGGATGGTGGCACTTGGTTACACCCGAAACTAGCTGTTCGGTTTGCTCAATGGATTGACGTTCGATTTGCGGTTTGGTGCGACATGCAAATTGATGCGATATTGCACGAAAACAAAGCTGAACAGATTGACGAGAGTGAGCCAAGTACTGTACTGGAGCGGACGCCGCTGTATTTGGACGTCGTCCAGGCAGTAATTCGCCACCGTCTGATGTTTCCTGTTGTGTACCAAGGCATCAACGATGTCGCCGGGTCCGACGCATTTTGTTACATGACAAAAAAGCAGGTTCGCATTGCCAAGCCATTCGCCAGACGCATTGCAAATGGGACGGCGACGTCAGAAGACTGGAAAATTCTTGACGCTCGGCGGAAGGCTTTGGGGCGCGATCAAATTCAGCCAGAACTCAACGGCTTTGGGCCGCCGGCATTGAAGTAAAAAAGAAACCCCGAACGATCTTGGCGGAGGATTCGGGGTCATGCTCACCACTAAGAAGAATGGAGAAGCAAATGAATATTATCACAACACGCGATGATGTAAAGGCGGAGTTTAAGCTAACGCCAGACGAAATGCGGGTGATCCGAGCATATAGAAAGTTCGATGATGACAGCCAAGGCTTCTGGCTGGATAGCATGGAGGTATGCGCAAGAAAGCCAGAGTGCGGACTCCGAGCTAAAAAATCCGAGTTGCGCCTGGTGGCAGGAGGTGCAGCATGAGTAGCAATCTAAAATCTCACGCTCGCCGGCCACCACTCATAGACCTCTTCGGCGGCGACATATCCAGGTTGTTCGGTGAAATAGAACCGGCGCTCATCGGCATTCCAAACGGCTTCGCGCCTAGTTCCGTCATGCAATACGGTAACGCAAATCTCGTCGTGGCGTAGGCGGGATAGGGCTGAATCTAGCATGTTGCAATTTTAGCATTGCGGCTCAGGGGGCGTCACGCTGCCTTGATTTTGCGCAACCGCAACATTTCCTTATAGATCATTTACTTGCCTAACGTTATCACCACTTATCCACAGAGTTGGGCACAGGAACTGGGGGTATGTTTCTTTTTGTAATTGGTTAGGCTTGCTCCGTCCTTACGTCCTGCCAGTCGGTCCATGCAATCTTCGGCTCTTCCGGGTATCGAAGTGGCGCGGTCAAAATCTTCTTCCGCCATTGCAGAACCTTTTCCGTTCTGAATGATGGGCGCATTGAATTGCTATCCAGATGAAAGAACTCACCATATTCCACCTGTCGTTCGACAAACCGAAAATCCACGTCAACCATCATTCCTCCTGCGCCCGTAGGCGATCAATCATTATTACGCGGTTTGGCGCCAAGGGCAGTCTGTCCCTGCGCTTTCATTTTCGCAATAGTCCTCGCCAGCTTATTAATATGGTTGGCAAGCAGCACCAAGTCTGAATCCTTAACGCTCGGATTGCTCCGCGTCAACAACTCTTGGCGCAGGCGGGCCGCGTGTTTCATTGCGTCGGCTAGGGTGCGGGTGGTGGACATGCATCCTCCCTTGTGTCTGCTTCTGGCGGGACGCCGACCTCGGCCGGATAAGCTATCTTGAATTCGACGAACCAATTCTCATCGAAATATTGCCGAACAGAAAACGATCCGCCAAGTGCCGTAACTCTTTTGCACTCCTCACGCATTAAGTCCACCGTCTTCTGGTCTGTATAAAGCACTGTGCTCAGTGAAACCATCATTTCCCACCTCCCAATGGTCAATCAGTTATTCCCGGCGCTCGGGGCTGCGTCCGGTCGAAGCGCCTTGAACTTGACGCCGAATATTCTCAACGTCTTCGTGTAGCCGTGCCGCTCGCTGAACGTCGGCTCCATTGTCGAAATGCACAGGCCGTAGCCAAAGACGCGAAACCAGCAGCCCCAATGCCTTCCTTGCATCCAAGCTGTGCCGCACAAAGCTTTCATGCTTGGCCCTTGGTCGGATCGGCCAGTGCTACGGCAGCGCGGGTGATTGCGCGCCTGATGGCGCCGGCTTCATCGTCTCCATATTTCTCATCGACGCGCACCGGCGTTCCAGAGCTCTTCCATACACAAACAGCAGGCGACTTTATCCAATTGCAATCCTTGTCGTAGCCATTGAACAATTCGCAGCCGGTATCAATGCATAGCTTCAGGCGTGCAGCCAGCCGCAGTGCATCGCCATCGTCGGCAAGTGAATTGAACTCAACAATTCGACCATCTCGCCAGATCATCACCCTGCCAGTCGCATCATTTGGCGATTCGTAAAGTCCGTAATTGGCCGCCTTCGCCGCCAGTTCGAGCAGTGTCTTGTCGTCTATCATGATGCTTCCTTTGCTTGGGTTGGCTCGTATTTGCGCAGCCGCTCAATCTCGGCGATCAGCTTGAGGACGGTGGCGGGGTTGGCGGCGGCGATGAAATGCACGTCGTGATTGTCGCGATACGGGGGATCTTTTGTGTCAACACAAGCGGCGCATCGAGCGACAACCATGGACTTCCCGGGTTGCCTTAAGAACTCAGGCTTGTACACGTACATATCCACCGGGTACGCGGTGCCGACATATTTGGAGCTCCACGGTCCCGGCGTTGCCGCAAGCGCCAGCGCTTTTAGTCTTTCAAGGTCCATTCCCATCCCCTAATCTGGATACTTTTCATAGAATGCTCCCCTGCCGATTTCGTCGCATTCCTCGACGTACTGCCAAACTTCATCGGCCAGGCTTTCCTTTCCGTACATGTAATCCGAATATTTCAGCGTCTCGAAGTCCATGCGCTTTTCGATTGCCTTCTTCGCAATCCAGATCATTTCTTCTTTATTCATTCCCATCCCCTTGGTCAGTTCTTCGATTGCTGAATGGCTGCGTCGATAGCGGCGCGCGGCGTCTCAAACGATTTCCCCTCTCCGGAAAGAACGATGTATTCCTCATCTTCATTCTGCGTGAACAACTGATACCGAACGACTGGGTGATCGAGTTTTGCCGCCTGAATCCATGCGGTATTCGAGATAACAAAATCAAGTCGCTCTGCATCCTTGCCCTCTGGCTTCGCAGCCACCTGATTGCTGGATAGGGCGGCGCGGGCTTTCCATGCCTGCCATGCCGAGATAACCCAAATTTCTTCATTCGGCTGAGTGGTCACCCATTCTTGAAAAGCCTTCTGCTCATCCACTACGCCAGATACAGGCTGCGCATCTGTAGTTTGCTTCTCACCAGTGAACGACAAATTTGTTTGATCTTCACATTTTCCAGAATCTTGAACACAAACGTGCTGCGCCTCCACTGAAGCTGGGAGGGCGGCAACGCGTCGAATAAGCTCAGTCGAAGTAACGCCTTCGTACATGGCGCGATAGTCGGCAACGCAGTTGTGTTGGAACACGGCTTTGCGATGTCCGTGCGTGTCATGCCATTCAATTAGCCATGCCTCAGTTTCCCGCTCGTCTGCCACCGGCTTGGCTTCTGCGGCATCGGCTGCAACAAATCTAGGATTTGTCATCATTGGCTTTACTTCGCCCATGCCTGGATACGTTTTAAACTTGTCGTATGCCTTGACCGCTTCCATTGACGGAAACCATCCATTGTTCTGGCCGTAGCGATGCTGACCGCAAGGCTTCAGCCAGCCGCAGGCATTACAGGAATAGAAATCGTAATGCGGCGTCCCTGATTTATGATCGCAAGGAATCATGCTTTCGTCGCCTGCGGCATTGGTAGCGGCGAGGGCGTCTTTGGCGAACGTCATGGCGTCCGACGCTTTTACGTACCAAACCGTCGGTCCAAGTTGCACCCCATTTGACAGGTTAAGCAAGCCAGCGGACTCGATAATGTCTACCAAGTCTTTCAGCGCTTCGCGTGTGTTATCGGTCATGTCCAAATCCTTTCTGGTTTGATCGGCATACCAGCCACCCCCCTTAATCATTTAAGCAAAAGCGCATCCCGACAGAAATCGTCGTCCAATATACAGTTGTAAGTGGTTGATTTTATTGATGCCATACAGTGTGCTTTTGTGGATATGAGATTGCTATCAAAATGCCGTTTTGTCTTTAAAAATCAAACGGTTAAAGATAAATTGCCGATATAATGCACACATGTATATCGATTCCGCTAAGGCTAGTGTACATGCTGGTTTTGGGGCAGTCGTCCAAAATCGTCCAAAATTCGTCCAAAATAAATCAACCATTTGCCACGTCGATCCAATCAGATCCGCGCGGATCGATGTACTTTTCCGTCATCTCTAGCGATGCATGGCCGAAAAGTTTTTGGGTAAATTCCTTTTGGTACTCCCTTTCGTAAAGCCTGCCAGATAATGACCTGATTTCGTGAAAACTCTGTGGGGTTTTGTCTGTATTTGGCATTACCCCGGCAGCATCACGCGCCGCAGCAAATGCATTGCTGATCGTATCCATTTTGACCTTTGCCCCAGCCTTCACCACGCCAATACTGCGACGGTGGTGTATTAGGTACTTGCTTACAACCCCGCTATTCCGGCATTGCTTTACAACATCATCAAGCGACATTCCAACGGCATTTAGCCGCAATGTGACTGCAATTCTGATTTTGGCACCTGTTTTACCGCGCTGGCAGTACCAGTACCCGTCCTTGAAGTCTGAAAACATGGCGTTGGAAATCTCGGCGCGGGCTTGCCCTGAAAGCAATGCGAGCCACATCGCATTAGTCAGCCATGGATCAGCATGCGGCAGTATTTGCATGAACTGGTCAAGCGACAGCCGATCCCGTTTAATAGTGACCTTTGCCGTCTTCGTGACTTCGACGGGGTTATGCCCGCGATTGATCAGCCCCTGCGACTCAGCATCAAAGAAGATGTCGAAGAGGGCTGTTCTACGCTGTCTTGCTGCGCTCGTCCCTCGTGACGCCTCAGTTTCGGCAAGAAAAACATGGATTTCACGCGTTGTTACGGTGTTTACTGGCTTGCTTGCGAATGGCGCGGCCAAGATAAATCGAATGCTGGACTTCATCTGCTTGACCGTGTTCGGGTTCGGATGCTCCAATGCATAGGCCAGTTCGTATGCCTTGGCGCACTCAGCAAGCGTCTTCGTGCCGCCTCCCTGAACCCAATCCGCAAGGGTCGTCGCCTTTTTCGATGATAAGCAAAGGTTTGCTGTTATCGCCTCGTCAAATGCTTTTACCCGGTCCCGGCCAAGCCCCTTGGTCTTGCCGTTATCAGGGTTCCTGTACCAAAAATACCCATCCGGCTTTTGGTATAAATTGTCAGGCCAGTTTTTCCGCTTTGAAATTCTTCGTCTTGCTGCCATCTTTAATCCCTGTATTGTGCGTCAGGCTGCACGAACCAGCCGCGCCCAATCTTCTTTGGGCGAGGGGAGATGCGCCCGCTATTTACCCAATTCCGCAAAGTATTGGCATGCGGGAGTTTTTCCCCGAACTGGATTTTTGCCCAGTCTCGCAACGAAATAAGTCTTGGCATTATTACTGCGCTCATCTCTCACCACCTTTCGCTAACTGCTTATGCTGCTTGCTTAATTACTCTGCCTGTTCGGCAGCAGGTCTGTCGGCCCGCGCCTCGGCTAGCTGCGCGTCCAGCTCCGCAATCTTGCTTCTGGCATTCGCCAGGCGTTCCGGCATGTCCGCGTGGACGGCGATGCGCTCACCAGTGAAAACGCGGCGTGCGTCATCAGTGCGGCTCAGTATGCCCGGAACAACCCCGCGCACAGACTCGAACAGGGTGCGCAGGCCAGCTTCGTGCGGCTGCATGTAGTGCTTGCCCAACTTTTCGTAGAACACCTTCAAGAAGGCGTCCGAACCGTAGCCCACCAGTGCGTCCAGTGCGCGCAGCTCGGCTTCACTGAAGCTCATCGTGGCCGTGACCTCGACTTTCGGCAATTGGATGATTTCAGCCATTCTGACCTCCTGCACCCTTGGCAGCAGAGCTGTCATCGAAATACGCCTCCTTCAGCTCACGGACGTGCTTGTTGATAAGCATGGCATCCGCAGGGAGGGCGTCGGCGGCGCGCTTGCGCCATGTTTCTGTCAATGCCGTTAGGCGGGCGTGAGTGACGACGTTGGATTCGCGCAGCTTTCCAGCGATCATGCCGAGCACTGAACCGCGTGCGCCGTCCAGTGTCGCATCGTCTTTCGGCACGGCGCTTTCCAGTCCTACCAACCGCGCCACATTCCGCAGGCGCGTGGCGTTGAATTGCAGTTCGCCGTCGCCGTGTTCTGCTGCGTTGGCAGCAGTAGGTCTGCTACCCTGTTCAGCCACTTCCAGCAGGGCCGCGCGAAGCTGTTCCAGCGCCTTGTTGTAGCCGTCTGCAAACGCTTTTGCGGTATCTTCAGTGTGAATCCAGGGTGTCAGTTGGATATTCACCAGCATCACGCACGCTAGTGGCCCGGTGCCGCCAGACAAGCACACCCGCGCTTCCCTACCTGCGCGCAATGCCTTGGTGATGTGAACCGGCTCTTTCAGCGGTGTGATGCCCTGCAGCGCCAGCAGCAGGTCGGTGGTCGCGTCTGGCGCTTTCGGTTCTAGGCTGAACAGGTATCGTATCCAGTCCTGCGCGCCGCCTTTTGTGAGGTGCATGTCCTGAATTGTCCAGTCAGGCCACAAGTCTTCAAAGCCAGACATTGCCAAGTGATTGCGCATCTGCTGCGTAGTCACTGATGTATTGCCGCCGTACATTGCAAGGAATGAACGCACGGCGCGGTTCTCGCCGTCATCGTCAATCAGGTCACGCTTCAGTTCTTCCGCCGATACCGGCGATACATTAGGGGTGGTCATGCCTTAATCCTTCCACTCAACTTTGAATTTCAGGATGTCGTCGGCGATTTCCGACATTACGCAAGGCGCGTCGATAATTGAGTTATCGCTTTGATGGATTCCCTCGCCGGAAAAATTCTCATGCTTCACGTAGTAGGCAAGGACGCGATCAAAAATAGCCTGCTTGGTCGCCTCGTCGTCGTTGAATGTAACGCGCAAATTCGTGGTTTCGATGGTTTGCATCATTCCTCCTGTTGTCCCGCCCCAGCGGAGGCGGATAGCTGGTTATCTGCGCTCTGTGCTGTATGGGCGGCAGGGGTGGAAAACTGCTCAAGCATCGGCAGCAGCGTGTATTCCAAAAACTGACGCGCACGGATCACGTGTTCGTAGTTTGTGATGTAGTCCCTGGTCGGGCACTTCTCGCCCACGATGGCAGCGGATATGTGCGTCGAAGTCAGTTCTTCAATTACCTGCTTGGCGGTATCGATTGCTTCCGCAATTCCAGTCACTTCTCCAACCCGCGCTGTCTGCTCTGCCTGTACAGGATGGGCATTGGCTGCAATAGATTGATGACAAATGTGTTTGTCCGCCATTTCTGCTGGCTTTTGAGACGCAACGTTACTCGGCTCGGTATTGGCTGCGGAGAGCAAGGAGATGGCGCGATCTATCGCTGCAAGATCGTCATCGCTAGGACGAGGCTTGCGCCCTCCGAATCCTTCAAACATGCCTTCTGCGCGATTTTGCAGTTCTACGTACTTACGGCCTGTTGTTAGCGCATCCAGTAGTGCTGCCTGTGTTGGGTTAGTCATGGCTTGGCTCCTTTTTCTTAATTGCTCGAAGCGTTGCAACGGAAAAGAAAAGCGAAACTGCTAGCGATGGAATCATCCGCCAATCGCGAGTCGCAATGCTATGCGCGCCAAGAACAAGGACGCCGACTATGCAAACCCACATGAGAAACTTCAATGCTGGAGTCTTCATTCCCCCTCCCTTTGAGTAGAGGCGGCAATAGCGGCGTCCCATGCAGCATTGAAGAACCCTTCGGTGCCAATTGCGCCGCCTATATAGCTCTTGTATGCCTTGGTGAGCGCTTCCTGCTTTGCTTGCGCAATCTCGTGCTCATTCAGCATAGTCGGCTGCTCTACAGGTGCTTGCTGTAGTGCTGCGTCGATAGCTGCAATAGCCTCCAATGCGGTGTCTGGAACGTCGTAGAGCAAACGGCGCTGAACCAAGTCCTTCAGGTGTTCGTCGGATGTCTCGGCCAGCGCTTCGGTGAGACCATCGATCTGCACAGCTTTAAAACAGCCGCAAATATGCTCTAGCGTCTCTCGCGCCATGCGCAGCGCATCGTGTTGTGTAGTCATATTAGTAAGGCAGGAACCGCCAAAAATGGTTGAGAATCAAGATAGCGATGATCAAGACACTAATCACTTCCCAAGGTCGTCTCACGATTGCTCCTTCCCCGCCATTGCGCGGTCGATAGCTGCGCGTGGCGTATCAAACCAGTCGCTTTGTGCTTCGCCTGAATCAGGCCAATGGAGGCGGTAGCGCGTACCTGACTGCAAGGTTAGGTTTTCGATCTGGCAACCCTCTTCAACCAGATAATCCAGACGTTCCGCATCCTTCCCGCCAGCGGCTTCTTTGATTGCCTGGCATTCATCTATGAAGGTCATAAATCGTTCTGCATCTGACTCGCGTAGCGTGAAGCTGACAGGCGGCAATCCGTCTTCAAGATCAAAGTTCATTACTGGCATTTCGCATCTCCTTTGTCGGCTTCCGGCGCGGGTTCGGGGCGCTTGAGTTCAAGGATGGCTTTCTCGGCTTCTTTCGCAAACTGTGCAGCGGGGGAGTTCTCGTGTAAGAATGACCCGTTTTTTATGCGCTTTGCCGCCGCCTCAATCGCCGCATTCCACTCGCTCGGCTGCTGCGCATTTACCACTTCAGCAAGCAACTCGCATGCTTCCTCTGCCTTGAGTGCGCGTCGCATCCAGTCATGTATTGTTTGTTCCGGCTGCTGCGCTGCTGGTGCTGAGATGCGGGAACACAGCATTTCATGTACAGAGAATCCGGGTTTTATGCTTCTTGCCTGCTCAGATGCTTTTTCCCTTGCCTCCTCCTCTGTTTCTGCATCACTGATGATGTGCAGGGTGAACGTATAGCCATGAATCCCGATGCTTGACTGGTTCAACTGGCATGCGACGGCAAACGTCGGACGTTCGCTTACTGCTGGCGCTGCTGGTGCTGAGAGAGCGCCTGTCTCAAGTTTCTTGATGCGGTCATACACCCACGCTATCCCGTCACACAGACTACCTGTCGTGCCAATCTCTACGCCGCGTTCCGCCCGCTCTTTTTGGAACTGCTCCATGAGGTCGCAGGCATACATATATGCATCGGCCTCGATATTCTCCGGCTGTGCTGGCGCTGCTGGCTGGGAGAGTAGAGCGCGGGCAAGCTGATAAGCAAAGTCGCTGGCTAGTTCATCTTGAATGTAGCGCGTGAACGTGCGATCCATGAAATGCTCCAGCATGTATCGGATCAGGTAGTTCCGCGCCGAAGTTGTGTCCGCGATTCGCTCATCACTCACTGCCACCACAGGCTGAGATGATGGGAACTCTGCGCCTTGATAAAATGCCATCAGCGTCAGTGCGCCATTCTCAACCCCTGGCAACCCACTACGGGCCGCTTTTTGCAGCCAGCCGTAGACCTCTGCTATGTCATCTACAGGCTGAGAGCGGGCAAGCAGGGCACGGGCGAAGCCGATCAGCCCTTCAGCCTTAAACTCGTACTTCTGGCCCCCACCAACATCGAAGGCAATCGCCATCTTCTTGATTTCCGCATCCGTTAGCGGCGCTGTCTGTTCGGAATCTACATGTTGGGGCGTTCTTGCAAACACCTCTTTTTGGACGAGTTCGGCGAACACATACAGCTTTTCAAGTTGGCTTCCATCTGGATGTAACGTGGAGACGCCAGCGGTTTGCATCAGCACATCGACGACACGCTCTGGGAGCGGCGACGGCACTGCCTGTGTTACTTGCTGGAGGGCGGCTTTCTTTTGGCGCATTCCAAGCTCGTAACCGGAGCTATGCGCCTTCAGCACATCAACAACCGAATATTCCTTATCCGTCGCTGTCTGTGCTGGTTGGAGGGCGGCGATGTCGGATCGCAGAGATTCCCGAATCTCCTGCATAACGTCATCGTCTATGCCGTCGAATATTCCTCGCCGGTCGGCCAGATTTTCCATTACCGCATCAACGATCCGCTCATCCACTTCGCCAGATACCGGCTGTTCGGCGGTATCGCTTTTGCATTCGCAGAGCGGCACCCACTCGTAGCCATTGATTAGCGGGGCTGTCGGCTTGGCGCGCATTGGCGTTACATCTGACAAGCTCCCGTTGGGGCTGCGAGCGGCCCATGCCTCCGGCGGCGCTTGCTTGGCTGCGAGTAGTTCAATAAACCGCTCGAAGAAAGCGGCATTTGCTTCTGGCATTGGGTGTCCGGCTTCTTTCGCCAGCCGCAGCACTTCGTCTTTATCTGTGGTCATAAATACCCTCACTTTTTCGTTTCAGCAGCCCGCTGTATCGCCCTGCAAAATGATTCCCAGCGCCCAAGGTGCAGAACCATAATGTGGCCGGTGCGGTAGTGCCTGTACCAGCCAATGAACGATTTGAGCTTGTGCATTTAGTTGCCTGTCAGAAAGGAATATCGTCATCCATGTCGCTGAAGTTCGGCGCTGGCTTGCTCCCGCCTTTGGCATTTCGGTAGTCTTCGCCAGACGCTTGGCGCGGCGCCGGGGCGCTTCCATGATCGTCATCACTTGGATTGGCGTTGCCGCCTTGTTTCCCGCCTAACATTTGCATGGTGTCCGCGATGATCTCGGTCGTGTAGCGCTCGGTACCATCCTTATCCGTCCATTTACGCGTCTGCAAACGGCCCTCGACGTAGACCTGCGAACCTTTTTTCAGGTACTGGCCGGCAATCTCCGCTAACTTGCGGTAAAAGGTGATGCGATGCCATTCCGTCAATTCCTTCTTCTCGCCAGTCGCTTTGTCTTTCCAGCTTTCAGTAGTTGCAACTGTGATATTGGTGACGGCCTCGCCATTCGGCATGTAGCGCGTCTCCGGGTCCCGCCCGAGGTTGCCGACGATGATGACTTTGTTGACTGATGCCATGACTAATCCTTAGTAATTAACTTGAATCGCAGGCACCTTGCCGGATGCGATTAGGGTGATGCACTGGATTCCGCATTCTTCGCTGATGCCGCCAGCGATAAGTGCGGCAAGCGCGGCTCGGTTAATCTTTTTCTTGTGAGCGGTGTTCGCTTCGCGCTTAGCCTGGGCCTCTGCTTCTGCTCTCGCCTGTGCAGCAACGCGGTCCTTCTCGTCTTGAATGGCGCGCTGCTTGTCCGCTTCTGCTTTGGCGGCAGCTTCTTTCGCGTCGTCAATAGCCTTTCGTTCCGTCTGGATGCGGCTGATCTCCGCACGTTCTATCTGGAGTTTCAGCTCAAGTTCCTTGCGCTCGGCGTCTTCGCGCTGCTGATTGGCCTTGGCTTCGGCGGCGGCAATCGCTTGCGCTGCTTTCTGTGCTTCGGCGGCTGCGCGTTGCTCGGCTTCAACACGGGCCTTTTCAGCAGCAGCGGCTGCAATGGCGGCATCACGGTCGGCTTGTGCGCGGGCTTCGGCTTCGGCGCGGAGGCGAGCCAGCTCGGCGGCTTCGGCCTCGCGCTTCTCGTAAGCAGCCAAATCAGTACGCAGTTGAGCAAGCGCGGCATCCTTTGCCTTGGAGGCTGGCACCGCAAATTCTTGCCATGAGTCGTCAATCGCAATGCCTTCAATCTTGGCGATTTCGTCCTTCACAGACTGCACGGTGTCATCGATAGATAAGTGCCCAGCGAAAGCAAGGAGTCGCAATTCCAGTGCGGCAATTCTGTCTTTCTCGCGCTGCTCAATCTCGTCGAGTTTTGCCTGGTGCACGACAATCATTGCCTCGATGCGGGCATTGATGGCGCGACCAATGCGCAATGATTCCTCTTTTGCTTCCTTGCGAGTGCGCTCCAAGGCTCCTTTGGTTAGCCGCAGCGTATTCACGTGGCTGCGCGCTTCTTTGTTGCCCTTCTTGCTTTCGTAATCGAAGGCGAGGGCGGCATTGTCTTTTTCGAGTTGCGCAAGTTGCGCGTAAAAAGGCTGGTATTCAGCAACGGCGCTTTTTGGTGCGTCTAAAAGTTCGGTTGTCATGCCGCCTCCCTCATTGAAAACAGTGCGCGGTAGGTTTCGACGCGACGGTCAAATGCAAGAAGCTGCTCGACCATTGCATCAATGAAGTTGTCATCTCGCTCAATCCGCTTGATGAACAGATCCTTATCGACTGGGGCAAGATCCGGAACGTACATGATGAAGTCCAGCCACTTGCGTCCAGTCAGCCACATGCCGCCCTGAATCTGGTGGATATACTCGGAGACGTCGCCTGTCTTCCACATCTGGGCGATCTTGAAGCCATCGATAGGGCACTTGATCTCGATTAGTCCGTCATCGCCAACGAAGCCATCTGTGCTGTAGCCGAACTTGCGATCATCGGTCAGGACAATCCCTGATTCGGCCGCCAGCATCTCGGTCTTTGCTTCGTACCCCATACGTGCTTTCGGCTCCAAGTCGTGGCCGCGGGCAAGAATGGCGGCCCTCGGCGGGATGCCGTAGGGTTTGCCGCTGACACGTTCGATTGCCTTGTCACAGGCGTAGCGATCGGATGCGTCGGTCGGGTCGCCGGCCTTCTTGCTGCCAGAGGTGCGGGTCAGCTTGGAGATTGCGACCTCGTATTCCGAAGCGGTAATCACGCCTGCGCGTGCTTCGAACCATTGGGGCGTGCCTTGTTGGCATTCGATCATGATCATTGCTTGCCTCCTGCCGCACGAGCATTCAGGCGAGCGAAAACGCCTTCCAGCTTGTTGATGTTGTCCTTGGTTGCCTTGGAGAGTGAACCCCATGCTGAGTTGAAGGCTTCGGTGCCTTCGTCAGCGGCGGCTTCGAGGTCTGCGATCAGGCCTTCCAGTTCCGGCGGAATGGCGACAGGACTCTCCGGTGCGGATGCAGATTTGAATTCCGCTCCCTTGGCGGTTACGGCAGCCTTGAAAGCATTGGACGCAGCCACATCCTTGGCGGCGTTAATTTCTTTTACGCCAGCCTTCCAGACCGCGGAGAGTTCTTCCGCATTGGTGGCCTTGTTTGCTTCACCGACCCACTTCAGCGCAAGATGGGTGAGGACGGGTTCGCCGCCCTTACTTTCATGGTCACGCAGTTCTTCCGGCAGGTCTTCGATGTCCTGCGTGAAAATGTCAGATGCGGCTGTCACATTGAGCGTCATCGCGATCATGGCGCGCTTGCAGGCCATCTTCAGTACTGTATTGGCAAGGTCTGCGGCTTCGGTGCGGACCTGCGTTTTCTTCTCTACGTTGCCTTTGTATTTCGCGAACTTGAGGCGGCGCATGTGTTCTGGCGTCAGGTCGAATTCCTCAGTGCATACAGCGCCGCGCCATTTGTACTTTTCCTCGCCTGACGAGCACTCGCCAACGCCTTCGCCAAGCACGATGCCAGTTGTTTGGTGCCTACCTACGCAGGTCACGCGATAACGGGCGATGTCTGCGGTGGAAAGATCTTCAATCTTGTATTCCTGCGCCACGCGGAAAGTCACGCATAACACTTCTGCACCCGGCTTGTACAAGGTTGGTTTTGGCGTACCGGGGATGGTGCCGTAGTGGGTATCCCTCTTCATGATGCCCTGCATAACCTCTTGAACCAGGTTCACGCGCTGGCGAATCTCGACAGCTGAGAATCGATGCGTCTCTCCTGCTACAATCCCGGCGCTTTCACGGCGCGGCATTTCAATAACGTCATTCATTACTTTCTCCCTTTCAATCTCTTAACCACCCGCCGCCACACCCTCAACAGCCGCCCAACTCGGCAAGTAGGCAAGCGGGTCATCACATCCGCGCTAGTTGGCTGATCCTTGATGCAAGCCTGACTTGCCGCTCGTGCTCGTGCCTCTCTTCGGCCCGCAATTGCTTCTGCTGCATTTGGAGTACTTCAACGTTGCGCGTTGACTGCTTTCTCTGTCGATCCAGCCACCAAATTAGTGGGCGTTTTACGGACATGAGCAATAGAGCGGGCAGGGTGATTTGGGTTGATTGGTTCATTGTTTTCTCCGGTTTTATTTACGTGGCCGATGCCTCAAACTGCCGACATCAACCTCCCCATCGAGGCAAAAAGTAGGGCGGCTGGAATGATCATTCTTGATCGCATTCACGCTCGGCTTGAACTGGAGCGCTCAGTGGCCCAAGTTGGAACCAATCTGGTTTTTGCCCGCCGACATCCCCCGTATAGCAATCTTTGCGCTCTTCGTTCCCATCCTTGAATTGGATTTCCAAGGTGGGCGTTGCCCAGAAGGAGCTATCGATCCCGCCGATCTGCAAACCGTCGGCGTCAAAATCCTTGGTAAATTCGCCGTTTTTAAAAACGGTTTCCGAAGTCCAGAACCAGTCTTCGTGCATTCCCATCGATGCGCTCTCAATTCGATCGCGATGCATCTCGATGTATTCCTTTGCGCTTTTGAAGTCGTAAGTCGCCATGCTTCTCTCCCTATTTGGTTGCTGGTGGCCGGCACCACATCCTTAATCCCGGCAGGTCAGAAATCGCCAACACAGAAGCGGGCCGGGCACCAATCCGGCATGGCACTGTCAAGACGTGCCCCACTAGTCGGCCGCATGATTCCGGTAGCGGCCAAGCTGATTTCTTCCCCGGTTTATCGTCCCGGCATATTTCCGGCTTTGCGTGCTCTGCGTAACAACCTTCCACACCGCCGCTTCTGTGTTGCCCCTGCTCTTACCCGGCAAGGGCTTTAGGTGTCGGTGGCCGGTGCTGACTTCTTCCGGCTTGCCGTGCAGTCCGAACAACGGTACCGGCTCGTTACACTGCTCTTTCTCATAGCGCATCAGCATTGCGCTTTCACCAACAGGGAGGGCGACTGTATTGGCCCCGTGCGATGCCATCTTTCCGCATCCGGTTTGCGTTCCGACCATCGAAGCCGGTGCCGCAAGTCGCCCTTCCTGTTAGCCGCCACGTTTCGTGGGCGAGACGGCGCAGCTAGTTAATCTGCGCACCAAGGGAGACTCGGTTAGTTACCCGGCCCGAAGTCTTCGGGTGTCATAGCGTCAACAATTACTTCGGCGCGTTCCTCGGCGATGCGTTGTGCTGCTGCGTTGTATTCCTTGAGGACAAGACCGATTAGCCGCTCACCATCGCCAAGCAAAGCCGCCCTGATTTGATCGGCCATCGCTTCGTCAGCAAGACGGCAAAGAATTCCGTCTGCAACTTCAAGTGCATCTGAATCATTGGTAAGCACAGTCAATTGCAAGCCTTCGGCTATGCTCTTTGCTCGCGTATCAATCAGAGCCTGACGGTCGTCCGCGCTGTGGAATGCCTTACGAAATAGGCGCTCTGCTACTAGTTGGGCGTTGATCATTTGGATGCTCCCTGAATCGCTTCCCGCGCCATCGCAGCCATATCCAGCGCTGTTAATGTCGCGTCGTACGCTATGCGCTCTAGAGTCGCCATCGCTGTGTCTCGTGCGATGACGCTGCACTCTTCGCCGACTGGCAACGGCGTTGATGTATGTTTCGCACTCATGCTGCACCTGCTTTGGTGAGAGCAGCGCATTCAGTTATTAATAATCCCTTGATGACTTTCTCTTTAGCGGATTGGGCCTGCCGTTCGGCGAATACTTGCTTATTGATGTCATTGATTTCGTCGAATACTTTTTGCGCCAAGTGCTTGCGGATGAATGAGCCTTCTTCGGTTTCGCCCGTGGCAATTTCGATGAGTTTTTGATCGCGACGGAGAACGGCTAATCCGGCTTCCTCAAACGAAACACCGTTAAGCATGGCCGGCATCATTCGCAACAGAAATTGCGCCGCCGCCTCGATGTCTTTCTGCGTTGCTGTATGTCTCGCTTCCATCCCAATCCCCTTATGTCTTCGCTGACCAGCGGCGTTGTGTTGCGGTATGGACTTAACTATACGCGAATGAATAGATATGTCAATACGTGAATGGATAGAAATATGCGAAAATATCCCCAGCCCGATCTGGGCGAAGAAATCCCGGACTAACCGGGATCTTTAAGGCAGTTAAGGCAGGGAGTCTCGAAGGGGTATTCTTGGAGATGTGATGCTGAACAGTATTGGCGAAATGCCGCTGGTTAAGATTTATAGTTTAGACGGCCATATGTGGACGGTCTGGCCGGATGGGAGGATTGATGGGTTCCCTCCCGGCGTTTTTGTAATCAACCATGCGCAGGAGATCGATTGCCGGCTCAGGAATGAGGTGTGCATTGATGTCAGCTAAATAACAATAGCCCGCAAGCCGGTTGGCTATGCGGGCCATTTAATGGGTGTAAATGGGCGTAAAAAACCGGCTCATGGCCGGTTGGTAGGGGGGCGGAAAAGAAAAACCCGCCGGAGCGGGTTGGGAATCTTTGAGCGGATGTATCTGGCTTATAGGGCCGTCGAAGCCAATTTCTTTTTAATGCTCCACCAATCACATGTGTCGGTGTGACGAGGAATGCAATAAACTGGCTCGTCGCAGCCGTACTTTTTTGCGCACCGCTTTTCTTTCAATGCGCCGCCAACCAGCTTGTCAATAATCGATTTGTGAAGTAGTGGGACAGACATGGTGGCATCCACTCGGGCCAAGACAGGATCGGCTTCTGAGATTTGGCGGAATATATCGCCAGCCTTTGTCAGGTCATCCTGGCGCTCGAAGTTATTCAATGCTCCGTCACGACCACGAACGCGGCTCACCGCCAAGTCAGATGGCAAGTCCATCCAGAACGCAACATCGGGGACGACAACCTCATGCCGAATACGGGCCTCTATTTCCTTATAGTCACCAACTAGAATGCCCTGATAGGCAATCGTTGAGTAAAAGTAACGATCCAGAATAACAATACTTCCAGACTCTAGCGCCGGGATGATTTTGTTGTTTAGATGGTCTTGTCTGTCATGGATGAATGCCTCCAGCTCTTCTGCAAATGGCATGCGCCCATTTAAAGCAGATTCTCTGAGCTTCTTTCCCCACTGTCCGTCCGTTGGCTCTTTGGAAACGATGACATTTTCGCCGATGGCGGTAAGGGCGTCTTCAAGCAAACGGACCTGAGTGGTCTTGCCAGCACCGTCGATTCCGTCAAAGACAATTAAAATGCCGGGATATGTATTCATGCCCGCGAGTATAACAAAACTGGTTTGCAGTAACGAAAAAAAGCCACCCGAAGGTGGCTATCGCTGGCTCTAAAGAAGGTCGCACCAATTAGGGACACCTCATTGAGCTGAGCGTTTTTTGGGGGCACTAGGCGGCTTGTTTTAGCGCTAGGGTTTTACTCTGCGAGCACAAGGCGTCTATAACGATACTCTTCCCGACTTTTTGGGCAGCCTCGTGAATGCAATTTTTGATAATCCTATCAAAAGATTCTGGATTGACATCCCGTACTGATGCCAATGTGGTGTGGTGAGTGGTTTTCATCTTTTCTCCTATGTTGCAGAAATCACAAGCCAGCGGCCTTCAATTTTTGTGGAGTAGTCTCCACTAATTTGGGCGGAAAGTCGTTCTTTAAGGGCGATCAGCAATTTCATTAAGCTGTCATTTCGACCATATAGTTTCACGACCCTAGCCATATGTCGTCCTGTTAGCCCAATAGTTCCAATTGTGGCTATCGCATAGATGTCTAATACCTGCAGAAGTTTCTCAGGGTTTGCGTCAACTTGTTCTGGTGCAAATTCAGGCGAAAATTTAACGCTCAGCATTTTTAGCCACCCTCTGTCTGCGCCGACTCGTTGATGGTAAACAATATCAACGACAGCAACTGCAGCCGAATTTCCCTCTAGAAATATACCATACGCAAAAGAATCTCCATTTGCGTTTCCATAATTGGAGTGATTCTCGGCCCAATCCAATACCATTTCATAATCAAGCGCGGGCATATCCAAATCCTCTGCGGCTTGTATCCAGGCTTCTCGCGTAGCGGCAAGTGATTCAATGGTGAATTGTTTGAGATTACCCATTAATAAATTTGCCTTTTTATTTAAAAAATCATCGTAAAAATTGCAAGCCCAGTACTGTACTTTATTATTAATATTGTGGCTTACCAAAATTTGGTTTATTCGCAGAAACTTAATCCCGTTTTGCGTCCGCCATTAAACCCCAATCCTCTCTTTACGACATCCCATGTTCATGGGGCCTTATTCTTGCGGGGATTTTGTCGACAGGCGGAGAGAGGCGGTAATAAGCTACGCGAGCCAGCCGAAGCCTTTTGCCATCAGGCCGGCAAGGCCAAGGGCAACAGCAATAATCGCTCCGAACAGGATACGGAAGTCAGTTTTGAGGTCTTGGCGCAGCTCACGAGCATCGACCTTCAGCTCTGCAATGTCACGCTGAATGTATTCGGTGGTTGATTCTAATTTTGCTACGCGAGCTTCCATATTCCCATCTTCTGGCTGCCCTCCAGTCGGAGGCGTTTCATCACCAGAATAGGGGGCGCGTGTGCGTATGTCAATCCGCAGCGGCGCAGGGCTACACAACCGGGATGTATTCAATGCCGTTCTGAATGAGGGGAATGGCGCTATGAGTAGGTTAGGGCGAACGATCTATTTCTTTATGTGTTGCGACGCGACGGAGTGTCGCTTGAGTCCCGTCGATCTCCAAAGAAATCTTGTAGGAGTGATTAGAGAACACATCAATGGTATAAACTTTTGGATTTGATGAGTAATCGACGCAATGAAGTCGTCGAGAAGTGGGCACTGGTACTTTGTACAAATCTTCGATGGCAGCCTTGGCTGCTTTCAATATATCAGGAGGGAGCCCTTTCAGTTCCCGCTCAAAACGCTTCGTTGGTTTCGTTGCTTTAATTGTTGGGACGAACGGAGGCAATCACACACCCAGCGCGGCAAATAAATCATCAGAAGATGTGTAGGGCCCGCCTGGCAGTGGCTCGTCAAAGTCCGCGTCGTGCTCACCAATAGCCCAGCACAGAGAATTGATGGCATTATGCAGATCCGCTGCGGCGTTTAGCATGTCATAGTACGCCTCAACAACGCCATCATCTTCGCATAATTCTTCGGACCGCTTGGCGGACTCGCATTTTCTTACGAATTTTGCGTGTACCGAGCCGAGCAGATCTCTTGTCTCTTCAAGAGACTTGACGATTGATCCATCCTCATCAATAACCTTTGCATAGCCCCTGACTCGAACAATCTCGCCACGGACAGTATTGGTATGGTAAGACATCTGCTCCTTGATCAGATCAAGGACGGCAATCGTTTTGTCGATTGCCTCGAGTAGATCAAGGTCACGCGCAGTAGCGCCGACGATGCGGTTCAGCGCACGAAATTTACTCGCTTCGTGAGTGTTCATATCAACTCGGCTCATGATGATTCCCCCATGGAAATACTCTAGTTCTTTTCGTGGAGTTTAGCAAACTTTTGCTATTGACAGGCTTCTTTATTTCGCGTAAGGGAATGCGGTTTATCAAAAATCTCCACTCTTGGTTAGTGGCTTGATCTTTGTGTTTTGTTCCATGCTGCCCATTCCAATGGCGACAATGCAATTGCAAAAATGCATTACACCTTAGACCCACCAAGGCGGCATCCCATATCTATGGGGCTGAATCGATTCGTGCCAGACGCAAGTTAATTCCGTCAGCAATATGCGCCATGCTTTCGACAAAGCAAGCGTGCGTGCCTTTCGCACTTCTTAAGCGCCTCTTGTCCATTACGGACATGTAGCAAACACTTAGTGCGGCCAACTTCTTCAGGGATGGATCTGCATTGATCAAGTGCCGCTACGTATTCCCAGCGTCTTTCAATTTGCATTTCAAGTACAACATGTTGCTCAACCCAGAAGTCCTTCGGGGCATATTTTTCTCTGAGGGCGCTTAGTAAGCCATCTGGCTCGCAGCGCACCAATTCAATCCGCAGTTGGAAGTCTTTTGCTTGCGCCGATGATTGACTCAATAGCGCAAGCAGCCAGAAGGCTTTTGCAATTGCCTTCATCATTGGTCAATGACAGTGGTAACCACCGGTCGAGTGATCTCGATGGCAACCGTTTCTATCCGTTCCGCCAGAATGTGCAAAAGAAGCAGTGCTTGTAACAAGTGCCATTGCCAGTACTGTTGCGATTAGTTTTTTCATTTGTCTTTCCTTTTCTTATGCAAGATGGCGTGTCGTTATGTCACGTCTAAAATTGCATAAAAGGAATTACACCGCAAACCTCATACATCCGCATCCCATATTTATGGGGCCATCAGAGCTTCCCGGGCTTGACCATCTTGCTTGCGAGCTTGCTAAGGATGTTCAATAATCGGCCAGCAGCGGTAAGCCCAGATACTGGATCGTCTCGATATGTGCCGGTTGCTCCGATTCCATGCTCAAAGTCGGTCAGGCGCAGGGCAAAGAGCATTCCTGTTACTTCGCCTCGTTCGGCCTTTTCAATGATTTCCCTGCAAACTGCGATCGTGTCTTTGTTCTGGTATTCAACGATTGTGATTGCGTTGCTTGGCGGCGTCTTCTTCGGCATGATGGGTTTCTCCTGAATCGGTTAGCTTTTTGTTTAATGCCTTTACCGCATCTTGGATTGCCCCGCCGTCTTCTTGTTCGCCGCCAATGCGGATGAATATACGTTCGCGGCCCCAGCGCCGGATTAGCTCGTCGATCAGCTCGCCGTCGCTGAATGCGCCCAGTTCGTGACGAGTCTTAAGACTTTCCTCAAGGCGCTCCACGATTTCTGCGTTGAGTGACCATTTTGGCTTTCCTGCCGCTGCTTCTTCCAGTTTAGACCTCAGATTTGGCTGCATGCGCAAGCCGAATGGAGCAATGTTTTTATATTTCATCCCCCGGAAATTAACCGCATATCCGGAACAAATGTGGCTACATAGGTGTAACTATATCTGGAATCATCAGTCAAATTGCTGGTCGTGGTCGTAGTTAAAATACGCGCCCATTAAGGCGAGTGATTTCTGCGAGGAATAGGTTTATACTGTGCATACATACAGCACTCTTCTGATCCCCGCAGACCTTCGGCCAGAACCTCAGAAGTTACATTTCTTAACTGAAATTTTCATGGCAGCCACAAATTAGAGGCGTAGCCTTATCAGACAAAGCGGTGGAGGCAATATGCAAAAGCAGCAAGACGAAGCATTGCTGGAGGCATTTCACTTAATGAATGCGGATGAACAGCAGTTCTTCTTGGAGATGGCGCAAGTACATACCGAAGGCCGAATTTCCAAAAAACCGGTATTAACGTTAGTTTTGTGTAGTTCGACCGCGCCTGTTGGCAACTCGCTTAGCCGCGGCCTTGGCTGAACTCATCAGAATTCCGCGTTCTGTTGGAGTCATGCTTTTGTATGCGTTGATTAACTCAATTATTTCTTCGGCTGTCACGTTCGCATCGTTTGCTGCTTCTGCTTGATGGAAGCGCTCTTCTTTGTTGGGCGCTCCAATCCCGACGCCCCCTTCGTTTAGCGACTCAAAAGAGATATTTAGCGCTTTCGCTAATTTTTTGACCGTCTCTGTTTCTGGCCCTTTTTTCCCGCCGCCCTTGAGTATCCGACTAATAGTCGCTTGAGGTACGCCAGACCTACGCGCCAGTTCGCTCTGCGACTCAATTTTCGCAGCCTTCATTGCCCTGTCTAGTCGGTCGCCAATAGTCATGCGCGAACTATACATCTGCGTATATGGCGACGCAAAAATCGACTCATTCGCGTATTGCATTATCTATCCATTCGTGTATAGTTGGATCATGGACAAGGACATTTGCACCCTTCTAAAAGAAATCAAAGTCGAGAGCGGCTGGAGTGAGACGCATATTGCCCGCGAGATAGGCACGTCTCAGCCGACTGTAAATCGCATCCTTAATGGGCAGCTTGATTGCCAAGGAAGCACTTTGCTCTCCATTGTTAATGTGCATAAGCGAATTTGCATCGCCTCCGTTGCAAAAGTAAATGCGGCATCAAAGAAACGACGCTCCACCGATAAACAAGAGTAGCTCCAGGGTTCGCCGCTGGCTTCGGCTGGCGGTTTTTTTTGGCTTGAATTTGAGTTTTTGAGATTTATCAATCGAGTTTCCAGGCAAAAAGTGTGTTTGTTTTTCAAGAATCAATTGCCGTTAAGACAGTTTCTCTTTTTTTAACCAGACCGGGTAGCCAAATAAATTGAATACGTCCACCAAATTACAGGTTGTCGATCTCGATAAAAATCCTCCGGCTGATGTTGAGGTTAGAGAGTCGGATATTTCGTTCTCCAGAGAGCCGATGCATATCGACATCCCGCTAGAAAAGATCCGCGCCTGCAATACGCCGGGCGATGCATTCAAGCTGGCCTGCTGGGCGTCTGGGTTGGACGACAAGGAAATCTACTCAGAAGTGGGTATTGATGCGGGTTATTTCACAAACATAAAAAAGAATGCCGCGACCCTAAAGGCGGACAAAGAGGCTTTGTTCTGCAAGGTCGTTGGCAACCGTATCTATCCAGAGTGGCGCGCGGCACAACTTGGCTGCTCGATGGTGTCGGTTGATCGATACGAAGATCTATTGGCAATCGAAGCCGCCGCAAAAAAACTAAAGATTGAAAACGAGTTGCTGCTGTCGGTCCTCGGTCAGCGCGTGAGGTCGGCATGAAAAGCGTAGCGCTGATAGTTGTGCTGACAGCCTGGGGCGCTATGTGCGCCATTGCGGTCGCGGCTAGTTTATAGGAGCGGTGCCATGAAGCGGAACGTCGCCCAAAGTTCTCTCGATGCTTATTTTGGAGGTGTGAAGCAGGTCATCGCGCCGAATCAGAAGAATGTAATTCGCGCCGCCATGTGTGTCGGCGTGAAGTACACCAGAGCAGAACTTGGGCGCATTTGCGGGTATAGCCAGACGTCGGCTGGTCGCGCAATTGGCGAGCTAATTAAAGATGAAATTGTTGTGGAAGTTGGCCGCAAGGTTTGCGATGTGAATAAAACCAACGTTGGCGCGGTAACTCTTTCTTTGGCCGAGGCGACAAATCAGAACCTCCCCACTATTGCCAATACTGCGCCCATCCAGCAAGGGCTTTCTGATGCGCGTCAAGGGGGTGATAAGTGAGCACTCTTGTCATCAACAGCGACGAGTCCCTGCAACGCTTTTTTGGCATGTTGCGCGAGGATTTCGCCAAATACAAATATCTGCAAATGAACTGGAAGCGCGGCAAAGATCGCAGCGCAAAGCAGAATAGCCTTAGTCACGCATGGTACGCGCAAATGGCCCGCGAACTGCGGGAAGACGACGAGCTTGGATGGAAGTGCTACTGCAAGTTGCACCACGGCGTGCCGATCCTTCGCGCCGAAGATGCCGAGTTCCGCGAGACATACGACGGCGCAATCAAAGGCCTGACCTACGAACAGAAGCTAAAGGTCATGCGCCTATTCCCAGTCACGTCCTTAATGACCAAAGAGCAGCTATCCAAGTACGCAGAATCTGTGCAGATGGACTTTGCGCAGCGTGGCGTGCGTCTTGACTTTCCGGAGGCGAAGTGATCGATCGATACCTTGAGTTTATCAAATCAAAGCAGGCATCGTTCGTGCCTTCCGGCTTTGATTGCGGCGATCTTGGTGGTCATATGTTCGACTTCCAAAAGGCGATGGTGCAATGGGCGCTCAAGCGTGGGCGCGCCGCCTTATTCGCTGATACTGGCCTTGGTAAGACCATTATGGAATCGACATGGGCGCAGAAAGTCCATGAACACACAGGCGCCAATGTCCTGATCGTTGCGCCGCTGTGCGTTTCTCAACAGACAGTCGAAGAAGCAGCCAAGTTTGGCATCACAATCAAATATTGCCGCTCACAGGAGGAGGTTGAGCCGGGCATCACGATCACCAACTATGAAATGCTGGAAAAGTTCGATCTGGATTCGTTCATTGCTGTCGTGCTGGATGAGTCCTCGATCATCAAGAGCCATACCAGCAAGACACGCGACTTCATCATTTCCGCTTTCCGCGATACGCCCTACAAGCTTACCGCGACCGCAACACCTAGCCCGAACGACTTCATCGAACTGGGCAATCAGGCGCAATTTCTGGGCGTGATGAGCCAGCAGGAAATGCTCGCGACGTTCTTTACTCACGATGGCGGCGATACGTCGAAATGGCGCCTTAAAGGCCACGGCAAAACCAAATTCTGGGAATGGATGGCGACCTGGGCGATCTGCGTGCGCAGCCCGGCCGATCTTGGTTTTGACGGCTCGCGGTACATCCTGCCCCCGTTGAATGTGCGTGAACACGTTGTATCTGGCGGCGAGCTTCTTGATGGGCATCTGTTCGCTACGGTGGCGATGAGCTTGTCCGAGCGCCGCGAAGCCAAGCGCAAGAGTATGGCTGACCGCATTTGTCTGGCCGCCGACATCGCCAATGCGAACAATGAACCGTGCATCGTTTGGTGTCACTTGAACGACGAATCAGCTGCGCTCGCCAGGGAAATCAATGGCGCAGTTGAAGTAACCGGCTCCATGAAACCGACTGAGAAGGAAGAAATGATCATGGCATTCACGCACGGCGATGCCCGCGTGATCGTGACGAAGCCATCCATCGCCGGATTCGGCATGAACTGGCAGCACTGCCGCAACATGATCTTTGCCGGCATGGATGACTCGTTCGAATCCTATTACCAGGCAGTGCGCCGTTGCTATCGCTTCGGACAGAAACGCGAAGTCAACGTGCACATCATCACCGCCGAAACCGAGGGCGCAGTGAAGGCCAACATCGAACGCAAGCAAGCGCAATCGAATGAAATGGCCGCGCAGATGGTTGACCACATGCGTGAAATCACTTGGCGCCAGATCATTGGCGCATGCAGCAACACCGAGACATATATCGCCAGAGTTCCAATGACGGTTCCCGCCTGGCTTGTTCAAAACGTGGAGGCGGCATGAACGTCATCAATCAGGAAATCACCGACAAGTTCGCCCTGTATCACGCCGATTGCGTGGATACGGCGCGTGCCATTCCCGACAACTCGATCGACTTCAGTGTCTACTCGCCGCCGTTTGAGTCGCTGTATGTGTTTTCAAACTCAGAGCGAGACATGGGCAACAACGCCAGCTCAGAGGATTTTTGGGCGCACTACAATTTCCTGATTGCCGAGCATTTCCGCATCATGAAGCCTGGCCGCCTTATCGCGATCCATTGCATGAACCTGCCGACCTCGAAGGTGCGCGACGGGTATATCGGTATCAAGGACTTCCGCGGCGAAATCATTCGCGCGCACCAGAAGGCCGGGTTCATCTATCACTCCGAGGTTTGCATTTGGAAAGACCCGGTAGTCGCCATGCAGCGTACCAAGGCGCTAGGCCTGCTCTACAAACAACTCAAGAAAGACAGCGCCATGTCGCGGCAGGGTATTGCTGATTACCTGGTAGTCGTTCGCAAGCCGGGTGACAACCCCGATCCGGTTACAAAGACCGAAGACGGGTTCCGCGTTGATAAGTGGCAACAATACGCATCGCCGGTCTGGATGGACGTCAATCAAACCCGCACGCTGCAATATATGAGTGCCAGAGAAAGCGACGACGAGCGCCATATCTCACCGCTTCAGCTTGACGTGATTGAGCGCGCTATTGATCTGTGGACGAATCCGGATGATCTTGTTTATTCGCCGTTCGTCGGCATCGGATCGGAACTCTATACGGCATTAAAGATGGGGCGGCGAGGAGTCGGCTCAGAACTAAAGCGCAGCTACTTTGAAGTTGCTCGACGCAATCTGCTTGAGGCAAAAGCGGAGCAAGTCGACCTCTTCTCCGAGTTGGGCGCATGACCACCTCCACCCTAAAGCCGTCCAGAAAGCCGGCAATTTCTCCGAAGCCGAAGCTGCACAAGTGCCGTGTATGCCAAGAGAAATTCCAGAGATCTCGCTCCATACAGCCGACCTGCGGAAAGATCGCATGTCAGCTTGCGTACGGCAAACAGGTAGCTGCCAAGTCTGCCGAAAAGCGGATGAAGGAGAAAAAGCGGGCAGAGGTGGCTCAAATAAAAGCGCGTAAGGATGCGATCAAGACGCGCTCTGACCATGTGCGCGAGGCGCAAGAGGCATTCAATGCGTACCGGCGTGCAGTGGCAAAGCAAGCCGGGTACGACTGCATATCAAGCGGGAAGCCATTGGACTGGAATGGGAATGGCGTCGATGCGGGGCACTACAGGAGCATTGGTTCTGCGCCCCATCTTCGATTTGACGAGAGAAACGTCCATGCGCAATCGAAGCACGATAACCGATACCTGGCAGGTAATGCAGTGGATTACCGAATCGGCTTGATCAAGCGTATCGGGCTTGCGGAAGTCGAAGCGCTCGAAGCCGATCAAACCCCGCGTAAGTGGTCAATTGATGACCTAAAGGCAATCAAGGCTGAATACAAAGCCAAATTAAAGGCGCTGGCGATGGATAAGGGAGAGGCGTGATGCGGGATTACGCAAAGGTAAGCCCGAAGTTCTGGACGGGCGAGAGCGGCAAGAAGATGCGTGGTCAAGTCGAGGCGCAGATCGTCGCCATGTACCTGATGTCTTCGCCTCATTCGGACATGACAGGCGTCTATACCTGCCCAATGATTTATATCGCTTACGAAACTGGCCTGGGGATGGAAGGGGCTTCGAAGGGTCTTCAAAGGCTTATCGAGACTGATTTCTGCACCTATGAAGAGGTAAGCGAAACCGTATTCGTCCACGAAATGGCGAAATACCAGATTGGCGAAGAACTGAAGGTAAATGACAACCAAGTAAAAAGCGTCAAAAAGGCTTACGCGTCTATGAAAGGCGTGATTCGCGAGCGCTTTTTTGCCCGGTACCACATCTCTTTTCATTTGGAAGGAGTGAGCCCCTTCGAAGCCCCTTCTAAGCCCCTTCGAAGCCAAGAGCAAGAGCAGAAACAAGAGCAGAAGCAAGAGCAAGCCCAAGCAAGCGTGGGGGCTGTCACGGCTGCGCAGCTTTCCATCGCAATGCGAAAGGCCGGCGTCAACTCGCAACCTGCAGACCCACGCTTGATCGCTTTTGCCGAACAGGGGGTTAGCGTTGAAACCGTTGAGGCGGCTTGCTCCGAGGCAAAGAAATCGAAACCGAACGAATCCATCGGTGTGGGCTACGTTGCGAAGATTCTGGAGCGCTGGGCGCGGGAAGCATCCGAGCTGAAAGCCAAAGGCGCGGTGACACCGAAGCGAGAGCCTGCATGGTGGCTAACGCCGGAAACAAAACTGGCGAAGGCTATGGAGGTGGGAGTCGGTCCCGCGAATCTCGGCGAATCAAATCCGGCATGGGAGGCGCGCATACGAGCCGCCATCGACAACGGCGGAAAGCCTCCGGTGCATAAGCAATCGCCGCCCGTCACCGTCATGGCTGCCGAGCCTAAACGGATTGAAGTTGAGCTGTCAGCAGAAGAAAAGGCTCATCGCAGTCAGGCATTGAAAGCGGCTCTAAGTCGAGCCAGCGCATAACGGAGGAACCAAACATGACCAAAAACACAGCAGGCGACCCGGACAAGCTGATCGACGGGCTGATCGACCACTTGAGTCTGAAAAATGACGCGGCGCTGTCTCGCGCTTTGGATGTGGCGCCGCCCGTCATCAGCAAGATCCGCAACCGCAAGCTGCCGGTGGGGCCTTCGATCCTGGTGCGGATGCACGACGTTACCGGTCTGCCGATCAACGATCTGCGCAAGATGGCTGATCTACCTATACCGGCGCGGAAGGGGAACTGAAATGAACTCCAACCAGCGAGCAGAGCAGCGCAAATCCATGATCGTCGAAATCCTTGGCGCCAATGAAATGAGCCAAGACGCGATTGGCGAGCTTCTTGATGTTTCGAGGTCAACGGTTCGGAAGTACATCCTTGACCTGAAGGACGGCGGATTTATTTACGTCGCTCGATACACGGCATCCAAGCCTGGAAGCGATCTTGATACTGCGATGTACCGTGCGGGCGATCTTGAGGATGCCCCGATGCCGGAAAAAGTCAAAGTGTGGCACGAACGGTTTCTGGCGACGATACAGAAAAAACAAGATGCTGCGCCCAAGCCGCGCATCAATATTCACCGCCACTGGATGGATGTGGCTCTGTTTGGCGAGTACCAGCCATGTGCACCGACCTAAACACAGACATCTGCTGCCGATCCTGCCAACTGGCGGCGAATAGCCATGGATCGGCGGTTGATTACTGGTGTGTCGATTGCTGTGTACGGATGCTTTCGAGGCAAGTGACGGACGAAATGGTGGACGGACATCTTCGGAGCATCGAGCGGATTACAACGGAGAGGCCGGAGCATGCGGTGAAGGTGAAAGCAAAGTGGGGCGAGCTTGTGGCGAAACGGGAAATTAAGGGGAAATGATGATTGAAATAATAAAAACACTCGTGGTCCTGTTAGCTGCGGGCATATGCGCCGGATTGTGCGGATTCGCGATCGCATTTTGTCTGGCGGATCAAGTGGAGAGTGTGGATCAATGCCGGACGCTAAACGAAATGGTCAACCGCAAATGACCTGGCTAACCAATCCCGCCATCTTTCTATGGGCCGTCATCGTGCTATTTGCCCTATCTGCTGGCCGGTATGCATGGAATTTGGACTGGCCGAATGCGGGTTATTCCGCATGCGCTGCTCTGCTTAACGTATTTGTGGTGATGGGAGGGAAGTGAGATGACCGAAGAGCAAAAGATAAAGCTACTACTCCAGATCGTTGAGCAGCAGGGGCAGCTGATCGACATGAACTGGGCGATTGTGCGGATGCTGACGGAGCCCGGGAAAGATGACGACGATGGCGTATTGATCGCCACCATCCAATGAAGAACGACGCCCTAGAAGAAATGCTCGCCATCCTGACCGCAGGTGGACGGGTGACGAATCAGCCAAGTAGCGCACTGCCTCAGCGCTCATACGGCGATCCGGCAAATACGGTGGAATTCCCAGCCGAGAGGGAGCGGAGGAGGAAGGCGAAAGAGGCGCGGAAGTTGGGTCGGGTGACTTATAGAGGGAAGGGGAAGTAAATGGAACAGCTTTTCACGAATGCCACCGAGGCGCTTATCTTTGCCTTCCGGTTCTCATCACAGCAATATGCGCTGTCGCCAACGGCGAAGATGATGAAGACGGGTATTGTCGGCTCAGGAAAAGGTCTTGTCTCCTTGGATGGGGCTGGTCAAGCCGGCTTCATCCGAGGGGAGATCGACCGCATGCCGTCACTCCGCAGGTCCTGCATCATCGCCCGTTATTCGCTAAAGCACGAAGAATGCTCGTGCTGTGGCGGGGAGAAGATGCTGGACGAGTACAAGGAGGCTGTTGCGAATCTTTCTGAGTGGGCTACGCAGTGGATTACCGGTATGTCCGTTCGCACGATGCGGCACACCATCATTCGGGCATATTTTGAGCGCGGGGTGTCTATTAGGGAGGTTGCCGAACGCATCAATGTGCCGAAGTCCACCGCCTACGATCAAAAGAATTTAATTTGGGCGAAGTTGAAGCAGCTCGATTCGGAGGCGCAAAAAGAGGCATCTGACCGTCTGGATAAAATGTGCGGGTTTCAAGATGCTGCGTGAGAAACTTCTTGCGCCGGACAAATATGTCCGCTATAGTGCCATTTCATATACACGTCATTAGTGTGTCTAAAGCCTGCCGCCTGAAAAGGTCGCGGGCTTTTTGCATTGGAGGTCACCATGCAGCAGCCGACCAAGCAAGACGAGCGCAAGATCATGCAGCAATTGCAAAAGGAGCGCGAGACGCAAGACCGTAAAGACCCCCAGTGGATACGAGACTACTGGTCGCAGTCCACGCAGAGCGACAATGACCGCATCCGGCGGCATCTTGGCTTTGGTCTGCTGCACGGTAACGGATCATGACCTTTTGGCTGTGGTACTGGGTGATTGTTTGGTATCCGCCAGAGCCAGAGAAGAATTGAATCATCTGATAGCCGACTTACCACGGATGGGGCCATAGGGCAGTGGGTAGCAGGGGAGTGGCGAACCCCGAACGGATAAGTAGCCTTTCACCACATGGAAGTGCCTTATGTCGTGCAGCTAGCGGCAGGGGAAAAACATCAGCCGTAAAGCCAAACGGACGCCGGACGCTGTAACCGGCACGAATTCAGCACCAAGCCCGATACGGTTAGCCGGTCGGGCTTTTTATTTGGGGCCGGCATGTTTAATGTGAAAGCCATCTTTGGCCGCATGGCTAGATCGTGCTACGTCTCATGCTGGCTGAGCAGCTATCGGTGGTATCGAAAGCTCCATGGCGGACGATGGGAGCTGTGGTGGATTGGGCCGTGCGCAAGCGCCTTGTGGCTTGATATATGCGCAGAAATGCCGGACGACTACCGCCAACCATGCTCAGAAGGGCCGAGAATAGCCCGCGAAGACTGGTAATGACCGCATAGACGATTCATAAAGATTAATTAACAGTCTCCTCCCTCACATCTCCCAAGATGTGTTCGCCCGCACTGGTAACGGTAGCGGGCTTTTTATTTGCGGTACGCCAGAGCGCTCCAGTGGCGAATTACGGGCGCACTGCTCGACGAGCAAAGGCTTCACATGGACCTAGGGCCGTGAGGGAGCGCGGGCGGGCGGAAAATCAACTGAGGAAGAATATGAAAATCTGCATCCAGACGCAGGAAGACGGCACGTTCAGCGTGTACGACGAGGAAGTGGCCCCGCAGGGTGGCGAGGGTAATGTGAGTGGCGCCGAAACGCCTGCGCAGACCGCCGCAACCGCTGATGAGGCGCTTGAGATTGCGCGTGGCATGCTTGGTGGCGGTCAGGGGGGTGATGCGGAAGCCTTGTTCAAGGAGCCTGCGGCAGCAGTTCCAGCCGCCGATGCGATGCAAGCAGGATTCCGCAAGGGGCGCGGTGCGCCGGCGGGGTATTGATCGTGATCGACTCTCAAGCCGCAGCCCAAGCCTGCGAGAACATCGCCAAGCGTCTTGCTGCGTTGCCTGTTGAGGTGCTACGTGAAGCAAAGCGCCGTGCTGAGATTGAGGCGCATAACGCTGAGGTGGATCGGAAGAAGGCCGAGCGGGAGAAAGAAAAGCGCTCCCGCAAGATGGCGAAAAAGCGCGCGGAGAATGCCGCTCGTGCCGCCAAGGAGAATAAGTTCATTGCCTTCGCTCATCCATCGGCGGAGTTGGACCTGCGGGGCTGATCATGGCAACGAAGAAGAAGCCAGCGAAGAACCCCGAACTGTCGGAAGATGGGAACTGTGAGATCACGCGCGGCAAGAAAGCCGCTGCAGCCAAGATCAAGGAACTGGTAACCGGCGCCGGGAAGAAAGCGCCCGTCAAGAAGGTCAAGGCAGAAAAAGCGCTTGAGCCAAAGCCGCTCGGGCGCCCAGCAATGTTCAGCCAGGCGCTTGCCGACACTATTTGCGAGCGAATCTCGGATGGCGAAAGCCTCCGGTCTATTTGCTCGGAAGAAATAATGCCGAATAAGGCCACTGTATTCCGGTGGCTGGCTTCGGACAAAGAGTTTAGCGACCAATACGCGCGCGCAAAGGAAGAGCAGGCGGAGACGCTGGCCGATGAGATTATCGAAATTGCGGACGATGGCCGGAACGACACGTATATCGATCATGAATCTGGCGTCGTCAAGACAGATCACGACGTTATTGCCCGCTCCAGGCTGCGCGTCGAGGCCCGCAAGTGGGTGGCCGCTAAGCTAAAGCCGAAGAAATACGGTGACAGGACGACGATTGCAGGGGATGCGGAGAGCCCGCTGGCGGTCTTGACCATGGACCAGATCGCCGCGAACCCGAACAGCCGTCTCAAAGTGAAGTGATTGAGGTCGTTGACTGCCTCGGGGATTGGCGCTGGAGGTTAGCCAATCTCTATTACATCGTTGACGAGTTCGGCAAAAAGGTAAAGTTCAGCCCAAACGCCGAGCAGCTTGATCTGCTGTCGCACCTGCATTTCCTGAACTTGGTTTTGAAGGCGCGGCAGCTTGGTTTTACGACACTGATCGACCTTGTTGGCCTGGATCAGACGATTTTTACGCCGGACTTCTCGGCCGCGATCATCGCGCATGGCTTGAACGAGGCCGGGAAGATCTTCCGGAATAAGGTCAAGTACCCGTGGGATAAGCTGCCGGACGGCGTCAAGGCGTTGAATCCACCGGTGAACCAGACAGCATCGGAGTTTGTGTTCTCGAATGGATCGTCTATCTCGGTGAGCACATCGGCGCGGTCAGGCACGTTGCAGTTCCTGCACATTTCAGAGTACGGGAAGATATGCCGGCGCTTCCCGGATAAGGCGAATGAGATTAAAACCGGCTCTCTGCCGGCGGTGCATGCGGGTGGCCTGATATTCATTGAGTCGACCGCAGAGGGAACTGGCGGCCACTTCTATGAGATGGTCAAAGAGGCCGAAAAGCGCGGCGTGCGGCCGCCGAATGATATGGAGTTCAAGCTCCATTTCTATCCGTGGTGGCGCAAAGAGTCGTACCGAATGGACCCTGATGGCGTGATCATCGAGCCGGAAGTCATCGAATACTTCAACGAGCTTGAAGAAAAGGGGATTTACGTCGATGACGCCCAGGTCGCTTGGTATGCCGCAAAGAAGCGTCTTCTAAAGGAAGACATGAAGCAGGAATATCCATCAACGCCGGAAGAGGCGTTCGAGGCGGCGATGCAGGAAAAATACTTTGCTGAACAGATGGCGGCGGCGCGGAAGCAGGACAGGATCAAGCCGATCCCGATCCTCACGAACAAGCGCGTCAATCTGTATTTCGACTTGGGGCGCGATACGACAGCGGTTTGGTTTCATCAGTACTCTGCGCTAGAGCATCGCATGATCGACTACCTGCAGGACTCAGGCAAAACGCTGGACTTCTATGCGCGTGAGATTCAGAAGCGCGGATACCTTCTCGGGAACATCTACTTGCCGCACGATGCTGAAGATCAGAGCGTTGTGACAACCATCACAGCAGAGGCGGAGATTAGGCGCCTGTTCCCGGGCGTGAAGGTCCGGGTTGTACCGCGCATCCCGCAGAAGATGATGGCGATCAATGCTGCGCGGTCCCGTATCGCCGAATGCTATTTCCATGAAGTGCAGTGCGCAAAGGGCATTGAATGCCTGGACAACTACCGCAAGAAGTGGAACGAGACGATCGGAAACTGGAGCGATGAGCCGGTGCATGACCAGGCATCACACGGCGCTGACGCATACATGCAATTCGCGCAAGGGTGGGAGCCGTCGCACGAATTAGCGGATCGTCCTAAAGCTCCACGCATCGCCGGGTTCACTCCTTCCGATAGCGGGATGGGGTATTGAGCGTAGAATAAAGGCTCGATTGGGAGGGTGATTATGACTTATTACTATGCTAGAACGCCCCTTTTAAAGGACGGGAAAATCGTTGCGTTGTGGGATGTGCCGTCACAAAGCTATGTCCCATTTTCCGGCATTGTTGCTCATCTTGAATACTTAGCCGAACAGGATCAGCGGAACGCTGAGATGCGCGCGGCGTTGGATGCTGTTGCGCCACTAAATACAATCATTGCCTCGCCTGTGATGCGTGGTGATGAAGAAAAGCCCATCGACATCATGGCCGTGACGCGGGGGATGTGCAAATGAGTTGGCTTAGATTCCATACGCCGCCAAGGCACTGGTTGCGCGGCGCCACTCTTACATCATTGTCGCCTCGCGGCAAATGGCTATATGAGCAATCACTCGCGCGGTATAACGCTTCACCGATGGGCGTAGAGATGGCTGCAACCGGGCGCGCTGTGATAGCTGCCGGCGAAATTGGAAAAATTGAGTCGTTTCGCTTCATAGTGACGCAACCGTAACAAGCGCAAACCAAACAACTTAGAACCGCCTTCGGGCGGTTTTTGCATTTCAGAGCCTCGCAATCGCGGGGCTTTTTCATTTTAAGGACGCGACATGCGCATCAGTGAATCCTACGCCTCATCTGCCGCAGATACGGATGGCTACGCGAACGACGTAACAGCAAGTTCAGGCACCGCATTCACGTTGGCGGCGGACGAAACACCTGATTCGGTGGCGCACAAGATCATCATCACGCCGAGCGGTTCTGTTACTGGCAACTACGGCATTAGCGGCAAGGATGCTAACGGCGCGACCATTAGCGAAACGCTGGCGACAAACACCACAAATGCCGTCACGTCAGTCAACTATTACATGTCAGACATTGTGGTTACTGCGCCGTCCGGTCTTGGCGCCGAGACTGTGGACATCGGCTGGACTGCTGCTGCTGTGACGCCAGCGATCAATATCACGCCCTACTTGAAGCAAGGCTATTTCGCCATGGGCATTGCAGTTGAGGCGACCGGAACACCGGCCTATTCGCTCCAGCAGTCCTACGGCGGCGAATGGTTCAACCATGCCAGCATCGCAACCAAGACGGCCAGCGCTGATGGCTCGTTGTCATTCCCAGTTTCCGCAGTTCGCCTGATCTTTACTGCGGCTTCGACCGTGGTGATGAATCTGGTTCTACCTGGTTGACGCGCGCAATGAAAAAACGAGATCAGGCAGCCATTGCTGAAGAGGCGCGTATTGCGCGTTTGGAGGCGTTTGCTCAAGCTCTTGTCGCCAAACGCAAAGAGGCGATCGATGGTCGCGCTGCGTCTGGCATAGAGACTATCTGGCGCGAGGACGAGGAGTTCTACGAGGGCATCGACGATGTAAATCGCGCAGAGGTAATGAGTAAGGCGACGACGCTCAATAGCGGTCTGACGAGCACACGTACGCCCAACTCGACCAAGAGCAATGTTTTCGTCAACATCACGCAGCCGTATGTGGATATGGCCAGCGCGCGTGTTGCGGACATGCTTCTGCCGACGGATGACATGCCGTTCAGCCTGGACCCGACGCCGATGCCTGACATCGTCTCCGCGACCAAAGACATGACGACGATGGTCGGCCCTCCGGGGGCGATGAAGCCTGCGGCCATTCTGGCCAAGCAGATGATCGCCGAGGCAAAAGAGAGGGCGAAGAAGGCTGAGACGCATATTTGGGACTGGCTGGTCGAGTCGCAATGGCATAGCGAGGTTCGCCAAGTGATTGAGGACGCGGCACGTATCGGCACCGGCATTCTTAAAGGCCCGTTCCCTGTCAAGGTTCGCAACAAGGCAATGAATCGTCTTGAGGATGGCACGGTCGAGATGACGATCGTCGAGAAGACGCGGCCAGCTTGCAAGCGCATTGACCCACGCAAGTTCTATCCTGATCCAGGATGCGGCCGGTCCATTCATAACGGCTCATTCGTGTGGGAAGAGGATGACATCACAGCCCGTCAAATCCGCGAACTCAAAGGAACGATGCATAGCGATGGTACGCCGCTGTATATCGACTCCCAGATTGATGAGGTTTTAAGGGAAGGCCCGCAAAAGACTTATCTCGAAGCAGGCAGCGTGAAGTCTGACAACGATGTCTTCAAGATTTGGTACTACCACGGCATTGCAGGCGCTGAAGATTTGCGCGCGGCGGGTTGTGAGTGTGAAGACGATAAGACCCTGCCTGTCATGGTCACAATGATCAATGACCGCGTGATCAAGGCAAAGCTGAGCGCGCTTGATTCCGGCGAGTTTCCGTATGACGTGTTTGTTTGGCAGCGCAAGGCAAATTCTTGGACCGGCAAGGGCGTCTCCCGTCAGATTCGCACCCCGCAACGCATGATCAATGCAGCAACGCGGAACATGATGGATAACGCAGGTTTGTCTTCTGGTCCGCAAATTCTGGTTGATCAGTCAATGATCGAGCCTGCCGACGGCAATTGGGAGATCACGCCGCGCAAGATTTGGCTGCGCGTTGAGAGCGAGACTAGCGGCCAGAAAATGTCCGACGCCATCCACAGCGTGGAGATCAAGTCTCTCCAGCAGGATCTGATGAACGTGATTACCTACGCCATGGAGTTGGCGGAAAAGGTCACGAACATGCCGCTGCTGATGCAGGGCCAGCAGGAGCCGAACGCTGAAACTCTGGGCGGCACCCAGATCAGGAACAACAACGCATCCGTCGTGCTGCGCCGCACCGCCAAGATTTTCGACGATGACATCACTGTGCCGAAGATCAATCGCTACTACGAGTGGCTGATGCTGTATGGCGAAGACCCTGAAGAAAAAGGTGATTTCGTCATTGTCGCCAAGGGATCGACGGCTCTGTTCGAGCGAGATGCACAAAATCAGGCCATCTTGCAGATGGGTGCCCTGATTAAAGACCCGACGTTCAAGATCAACCCAGAGAAATGGATCGTTGAGGCATTCCGTGCTCAGCGTTTGGACCCGTCCCGCTTTCAGTACACGGAAGAAGAGTGGGAGGATGTTCAAGCCAAGATGGCAGAGCAAGGCCCGCCAGCAGATCCACGTATCGAATCCACCAAGATTAAAGCCGAAGTCGATAAGTACAAGACCGACAAGATGGCCGAGGTCACGCTTGAAAAGGCGCGCCTGGATACAGACCGTGACACCGTTTATGTGCAGGCCGAGCAGGAGCGCACACAGTCTATGCACGAAGCCAAGATGGTTGAGTTGGCGCAGCGTGAGCGTCTAGCCATGCTTGAGTATGCCAACCGCGAAAAGATTAGTCTCGAGCAGGTCAAGGCCAAGCTGGCTGGCGACGCAATGAAACTGCGAGTGCAGAAGGAGTTGGCCATGACGCCGCCTGCTGGCGCGCCGCAGATTGCAACGCCGCCGACGGAGCCGGCTGGGCGCGCACCTAATGGACAGGCATTTCAGCGATGAAGCTGACTGACGCTGAGAAGGTTTCGCCGCTCTGGCTGAAGATCAAGTCGCACCTAGAAGAGCGCATAGAGATACACCGCGCATCCAACGACAAGACACAAGAGGCTGACGCAACAGAGAAGTTGCGAGGCCGCATAGCCGAACTGAAGGATCTGCTGAGGCTGGAGAAAGAGCGTCCGCAGATCAGCCAAGAATAGAAATTCGTTGGCGCCGGCAACGGCCCCAACACAAGAGACAAGCGACGGTACGCCGCCCCTTGTCATGTGAGAGCCGCCCTTGAGGCGGTTTTTTGTTTTGGAGAGCAGCTTTGGAAAACACAGAAAGCCAGGAGAACCAGCAGGAACAACAAGTTCATGAATCGATGATGGCCGGCTTCAACAAGGTGCGTGGTGATGAGCCTCCCGCCGAAGACCCGCCTAAGCAAGTCGAAGTCACTGAACAAGCGCAATCAGAAGCTGCAACGGAACCCGTCAAGGAAGAAGAAGCCAATGCCGACGTCGTCAACACGTCAACAGAGGCATCGGAAGCCAAGACAGCCGAACCAGCTGCAGCAGATGAAGACCCGATCGTTCCAGGAATCGGCCTTAAAGCATCCGAAGTAAAGAACCTTCTTTCGAGGGCGGCCAGTTTTGACCCGGCGGCAATCGAGGAAAGGTTGAGCAGCAAGATGTTCGGCAAGTTCGGGCAGTTTCAGCGCGAAATCAATCAGCTGAAGTCCTCGCCAGCCGGGCAGCCCTTGAAGCTCACGACGGAGAAGCTGAAAAGACTGCATGCCGAATACCCGGAAATGGCGGCGATTCTTGCTGAGGACTTGAGCGAAGTGCTCACGGCCCCCGCAGGGACGTTTACCCAGGAACAGGTCGACCAGATGGTGGCGAAAAAGGTATCGGAGAAATCCACCGAAACCGAACTCAAGCTGCTGACTATTGCGCATCCCGACTGGTACGAAAACAGGCGTTCGCCTGATTTCAATGTTTGGCTTTCCACCCTGCCTGCTGACATCAGTGAGCGGGTGCAGACAAGCGAGGACTCCGCATTCCTCACTCAGGCATTCCACGGTTTTAAAGCCTGGAAAAACGCAGCGCAGGAAGCAAGGCGCGCTGCCGAAGAAGCCGCTGCCGCAAAACAAAAGAACGAAAAGCGATTGGAGGGAAGCATCACGCCGAAGGGTGTGACTGTCGCCGCTCCGCCACTACCAACAGCATCAAGCGCCATGCAGGCCGGATTCAAGAAGGTCCGCGGGCCTTAAATCTAAGGAATCACCATGACTACGCAAGCCTATTCCACCCAGGCGGGTCGGATCAATGAAGTCAAGGGCGAGATGATCGCTCACGCGCTGCCGCACGAAGTTCTTTCGCTTGGCTGCACCATGAAGCCAATGCCGAAAAAGCAGGGCGACAACATCACTTATCGTCGCGTCCTGCCGTACGGTGCCACCACCACCAACGCCAACACGATTAACCGCTGGTCGCTGACCGCCGCGGCGCACGTCGTTACAGAGGGCGTTACGCCTGCAGCTGAGGGTATCACTTACCACGATGTGGCGGTGCAGATCCAGCAGTACGGCTGCCTATACAGCTACACCGACAAGGCCGCACTCCTGTACGAAGACGACATCCCGCAGGATGAGAAAGAGCAGTGCGGCGAACGCATGGGCATGGTCCGCGAGATGATCCGCTTCGGCGCAATGAAGGCCTGCTCCAATGTCTATTACGCCGGCGGCACGACCCGCTCCACCGTGGATGAGCCTGTCAGCCTGCCTCTGCTGCGTCATATCGCCAAAAACTTGGCGCTGAATGGCGCGAAGATGAAGAACAAGATCCTCTCTGCGAGCCCCGAATACGACACCAGCGCGATCGAGGCGGGGTACTTGGTGTTCGCTTCGTCCAACTGCGAACCGGACATCCGCGATCTACCAAACTTCGTTCCGGTAGCGAAGTATGGCGATCGCAAGCCGATCAACGAGCATGAGCTTGGTTCGTGCGAGCGCTTCCGCTTCATCGTGTCGAAGGAGTTGACAGCCTACGCCGATGCTGGTGCAGCAGTTGGATCAACCGGACTCGAATCAACGTCCGGGAGCAACATCGACGTCTACCCGATGATCGTTGTCGGTGCGGATGGGGCGTTTGACATCGCTCTGCGTGGCGAAAGCGCCCTGAGGGTGGTCCATATCTCGCACGACAAAGAAGACAAGGCCGACCCGCTGTGCCAGCGCGGCTATGTGGGCGCAACGTTCTGGTCCGCTGTTCTGGTCGCCAACCCCGGCTGGATGGCTGTCGCTGAAGTCGGTACCACCAACACCGCTCCTGCCTAATCAATAAGGCCGCACTGAGTGGCGGCCACTCCTTAAGGAATCATCATGGAAAAGAATGCGCTTTACGGGCAGAACTGCTGCCTGTCGTCTGGGCTATTGACGGCCACTGGAGCGGAAACGGTGTACGACACGACCGTCACCATCGATTACGTGCTGGATGGCGTTATCGCCAGCAAGACCGCAATCACCGATGGCGTTACGCCGACCACGGATTACGTGACCGGCAACGCAATCACTCTGACAGCAAGTAAGGCCCGTATTGTTGTTTGGGGCTTGATCTCGGGCGGCACGGTCAAAGTGATTGCTGGTGACATCGTTGACTGGGACGGCGTGGCGTTCAATGTCCCGCCTCCGATGCCAACAGTGCCGGATACGTTTGTTCCGTTCGCAACGCAGATGCTGAAAGCTAGCTCGGCTGCGGGAACGATCACGTTCGGATCTTCGAACTGGAACGCCACCGGTTTCACCAATTCGATCAAGAACGTGGCTTGGCTGCCGGCGCGCACCCGCACCGCTTAAGCAGGATAAATCCCATTCAAATAACGGCCCTTCGGGGCCGTTTCTATTTCAGGAAACCATCATGCTATTACGCAAACTTACGACTGCGATTGTCGAAAAGACGCTGACTTTCGCCAAAGGTGCCGTCCTCAGGGTAACAAACTCCGACGGCACACTGAGCACCATCAACCTGACAGAGCTAGGCGTCCTCGACGGACTAACAGCCAGCGCCGCAGAGCTGAACATCCTCGACGGCGTTACTGCCACTGCAGCGGAACTCAACATGGCGGCGGACAGCTCAGCCAACGTGGAAGTCGTCGCTGCAACCAATGTCATCACCGCGGCGGAAAGCGGCAAGACTTTCTTCCTGAACTCAGCAACAGAGTTCGTTTCCACGCTCCCCGTTGCCGCTGCCGGTCTGCGCTACACGTTCATTGTGTCTGGCGCGCCGTCCGGTGCCAGCTATACGGTTGTCACTGATTCCAGCGCAAACGTCATCATAGGCTTGCAAAACAGCGCAGCCGGCGACGCCGGAGACACTGGAACCGCAGACGATACCATCTCATTTGTCGATGGCCAGGCAGTTGCTGGTGACCGCGTTGATGTGATTAGCGACGGCACAAGCTGGTTTGCCTACGCTCGCAGCAAAGTAGCAGCCGGCATCACATTCACTCAAGCATCGGCGTAATAGCCAAAAAACAAGGGCCTCTTCGGAGGCCTTTTTCTTTTTAGGAGAAGACTATGCCAAGAGGCGTACCCAATACACAGCGAGTTCCCAACGTTGCCCCGACCAAGACTTTTGAGCCGATGGAGCAGCAAATTGGTCAGGACGCTCCGCGCGTCATGAAAAGCACCGGCCCGGCAAGAGAAGCGCTGGAGGATGCTTACATCCAGGTCGTAGATCGCCCTCTCGATCAGGAGAAATTGGCGATGATGGCCTTCATGGAAGAGCCTGTCACCGTCCATATTCACAGCGTCAGCGACCCGAAAGAAGCACAGATTTTCCCGATCGGGAATAACGGGCAGACTGAAATTTTCAAGCGCGGCGAAACCAAGACCGTCAAGCGCAAGTTCGTCGACATCCTCGCATCGCGCAAGATCACGACCTACACCCAAGAGCGGCGCCAGAATGCACAAGGCATCTTCGAGGACGTGCAGATCCCGCATTCCTCGTTGATCTATCCGTTCAGCGTGGTCCGTGACGCCCATCCTCGTGGTGCGGACTGGCTCCGGGCAGTATTGGCCCAGCCCTAAGCATGTCCACCTTCTTGGAGTTGTGCCAGGACTTCCGAGAGGAGGCTGGCATCACAGGCAGCGGGCCGGTTTCCGTCATCGGGCAGACTGGGGAAATGAAGCGGGTCGTCAACTGGATTTTGAAGGCATACAAGGACATCCAGAACAAGCATAGGAATTGGGATTTTCTGCGCGAAAATTTCTCGTTTGAGACTATCGCGAGTACGTCCACCTACCTTCCGACGGCTGTCTCTCTCGACGAGCTGGCCACTTGGAAGCAGGACACTTTCCGCATCTACCGGACAGCTACTGGCGTAGCGGATGAGCAATGGCTTCGGTGCTGGCGCTGGGACGAGTTGCGCGATGCCTATTTGATCGGGCCTAGTCGCAGCCAAACAGGTCGCCCAACTGAGTTTGCGATCAAGCCGGACAAATCGGTGGTGTTCTGGCCGGCGCCAGATGCCGTCTATACGGTGACCGGAGAGTATTTCCAGCGTGCGCAAACCATGACCGCGAACGCGGATGAGCCTCTTTTGCCGGAGCAGTTCCACGACATCATCAAATGGCGGGCCATGATGTACTACGGAGCCTATGAGGGGGCAGCGGAAGTTTACGCAAATGGCAAATCCGAGTACGCAAGGATGATGTTCGAGATGCGTCTCGATCAGCTTCCGGGAATCACGCTGGGAGGCGCACTTGCGTAATCTGCCGAATGTGGATGTCCGCACTGACTATGCAAAACTGGTCGGCGGCTTAGACCTGGTATCTCCCGCGTTGTCGGTACGCCCCGGTTTTGCGCTGGATGCCGTCAACTATGAGCCTGGTGTTTTTGGCGGGTATAAGCGGATTGATGGGTACGAGCGATTCGATGGGCGGACGTCGCCATCGACCGGGACGTATTACTACACCACCTATACCCCGACAACGACTGCGCCGGCTGTAGGAGACACCTTGACGCAAGGAGCGGTAACGGCTGTTGTCGCTTATGTCGCTGATGGTGCGCTAGCTCTTACGAAGGTTGCGGGCGGGACGCTTGCATCAGGGGCGTACACGGGGAGCGGCGGCGGGACGTTCGGCATGACGCCGCTTGCTCGCGGCTTCGCGGATGGGTACACGGATGCTGTTGCGCTGAATGCTGCGGCGGACATTTACCGCGCCGATATTGCGGCAGTGCCTGGAAGTGGCTCCGTCCTCGGTGCTTGGATGTACGACGGTACTGTCTATGCATTCCGCAACAATGCCGGCGCTACTGCGGCTGTCATGCACAAATCAACCGCTTCAGGATGGTCCGCCGTTTCGCTTGGTCGAGAACTGGCTTTCACCTCTGGTGGCGCGACCGAGATCGTCGAGGGGAATACGATTACCGGCGCGACATCAGGGGCAACGGCGGTGATTACGCGCGTGGTGCGGCAAAGTGGCAGCTGGGCAGCAGGGAATGCGGCAGGGCGTTTTATCTTCGCGTCGCAGACAGGGACATTCCAGGCTGAAGACCTGAACGTTGGCGCCACGCTGAATCTGGCAACCATTGCCGGGAACAGCAGCGCAATTACGCTTCTGCCAAGCGGACGATATGAGTTCGTCAATCACAACTTTACTGGGCATACCGACACCTTCCGGATGTATGGCTGCGATGGTGTGAACCGCGCATTCGAATTTGACGGGACGGTATTTGTACCCATTGCCACAGGGATGGTAGAGGACAAGCCTTCTTATATTGCCGCCCATAAGAAAAAGCTCTTTCTATCATTTCGCGGATCCTTGCAAAACTCCAGCGACGGCGACCCATATGAATGGTCTGCCATCACAGGCGCAAGCGAGATTGGCGCAGGAGAAGACATCACCGGCTTGCTGGTCCAGCCGGGTGAGGTCCTGGCGATCTTCACGCGCAACAGCATCAAGCAGTTGCTCGGTTCAACGATTGATAACTTCGACCTGCAAGAGTTGGCGCCGGAAGTCGGGGCGATCGGCCATACGGTGCAAAACATTGGCGTGGCGTACTGCTTCGACGACAGAGGTATTAACCAGATCACGCGCACTCAAGCGTACGGCAATTTTAACCACGGCACGGTCAGCCGTTTGGCGCAGCCCGTCATAGACTCGCTTCGCAGCAAGGTTGTTGCCTCAACTGTGTATCGCGCTCGCAATCAGTACCGGCTTTATGCGAATGACGGCACCGGCGTAATTATGACCGTCGAAGGAAGCAAGATCGTCGGCATCACAAAGCTCGAATATCCGGTCAATGTCACTTGCGCATGCAATGGAGAAGACGCGACGGGCAAGGATGTCGTGTTCTTCGGCGATGACGACGGCTTTGTGTATCAGGCTGACAAAGGATCGAGTTTCGACGGAGAAGAGATCGAGGCCTATATCCGCCCTGTTTTCAATCATTCCGGATCGCCGCGTATTCGCAAGCGTTATCGAAAAGCCGTCTTGGAGATGAGCGCAGAAGCCTATTCGTCCATCCGAGTTCAACCTGAATTCACTTATGGCGACGCTGACGCAGCTTCGCATATCACGCAAACCGAAACGATCCAAGGTGCGGGCGGATATTGGGATGTGGACAACTGGGAGAGCTTCTTCTATGACGCCCGCGTTGTCGCAGCTCCCGAATTCAGCATCGCCGGCACCGGCACAAATCTATCCCTGATTTTTTATTCGAAGAGTGACATTGACCTTGGACATACGCTTCAAGGGGTGTTGCTGCAATTTACGCCAAGAAGGTTGTCACGATGACGAATGCTTATTACACCAGCCCTACCGACATTTCAGCAGGTACGAAAGCACGGTCCGTCGATATTAACACCCTTGATTCGTCAGTTGATGCGGCATTCGACAAACTGCCGACCGAAACAAATATCAAGCAAGGGAAGGTTAACTATGCGGTGACAGGCGGCTCCGCCAATGCTTACACTATTTCTCTACCGCACGCGCCGGCAAGTTACGCCGACGGCCTGCTGGTAGATGCGTACATCCATGCCACAAATGGAAGTGGCGGATCGACGGTCAACGTCAATGGATTGGGCGTAAAGAGTATCAAGCTTCAGAACGGCGACGACCCAGCCGCTGGAGACTTGCAGAAATTCGTGTCTATGAGGTACAGCACGACGACGGGGTTTTTTCATGCCCAAGGCAGCGCATCTACTGCCGCCGCAAGCGCATCAGCAAGCGCGGCTGCTGCGGCAGCAGCATCTTCTGCGGCAGCAGCAAGCGAATCTACAGCATCAGCCGCAGCCCAGTCGGCGTCAGAATCTGCGGCATTGGCATCTGGGTACACCGTGCCTTTTAGTGATGCTAATCCCCTAGTCAAAGGAAGCGCGGACGACACCAAGCGCTGGCGGGTAGAGGTTGACGGCTTTACAGCGGGACAGACTCGTGTTGGAACACCGCCAGATGCCGATTTCAACATGGCCGGCACGAACTTGAAGCAGGAGTTTTCCAAACCTCAGCGCCCGAGCCTGTCCACCGAAACCGCCCCATCGTCCAACGCGGTCACCTGGGACCTGACAACGGATAGCGTCTTTCGCATAAATCTAAATGCAAACATCACGACGTTCAACTTAACAGGCACGCTAGCCGATCTTGCTGGCTACCAGTTCCAGACAATCGTGCGCTACAACGGCGGCACGGCGGTAACGTGGAACGCAAACATGAAGCTGCCCGGCACGGTGACTCTGACGGGCACCAGCGGAAAGGTTGACATCTTCAATTGGGTAGTTGCTAGCGCCAACGGTACCGACTACTACCTGCTCTGCACCGGCTACAGCCAGAATTTGGGGTGACCGCATGTTTCCATTACAAGGCGGGGCTCCGCGTCAGACAACGTACATTGAAGATGTGTTCAGCGCTTACACGTATGGGGGAAACACATCTACACAAGCAATAACCAACGGCGTTGACCTATCTACGCATGGCGGTTTGGTTTGGACGAAAGAGCGTGGTGCTTCATATACGCATTATCTTGCAGATACTGCACGCGGAACGGGTCAGTATTTAAAGACACCTACCACGGATGCGAATCAAGCAAGTGCCGACCGCATAACGGCATTCAATACGACAGGCTATTCATTGGGAGCAAATCTTGCTCTAAACGAGAACGGTAAAAATTACATCTCGTGGACCTCCCGCAATGCTGCAAATTTCTTCACCCATAACACTGTTAGCCATACAAACGGGGTAGCGACAAACATCGACCTATCGAGTCTTGGCGTAGTCGGTGCGGCTCAAGTAAAGATTACGGGAACGACAGGGGACTGGTATTACTGGCACCGCAGTCTTACCGCTGGCAATAACCTGCGGCTAAATACGACAGCAGCACAGAGTACAACAAACGCATATTTGTCTGTATCGGGTACAACGCTGACGATTTCGGCATCAGCTCCAAGTGGCACATATGTGTATCACGCAAGGGCACATGACGATAGTGAGAACGGGCTGATTTATTGCGGGAGTTTTACAACAGACGGTAGCGGGAATGCGACGGTAACAACTGGGTGGGAAGCCCAGTACTTGGAGATTAAGTGCATATCTAGCGTACCTTCTGAACCGAACTGGCAAATTTATGATTCGATGCGTGGGCTTACAGCGGCAGGTTCACTAGATGCATTTTTATACGCAAACACGTCGACAACAGGAGGCACGGGATCGCGCATTGGGCTATCAGCAACAGGTTTTACTGCGGCCCTAGATAACTCGCAAACCTATATCTTCATCGCCATCCGTCGCGGCCCTATGCGTCCACCTACTAGCGGGACGCAGGTTTATAACGCAGTTGCAAGGACAGGTACGGGGGCTGCTGCTACGGTGACAGGGGCGGGGTTCCCGCCCGACTTGACACTATTTAAGGCTCGGTCGCAGACATATGCACAGCGCACACATGACCGCCTGCGTGGGGCCAGTGCAAATCTATCAGCTGCCACAACGTCTGCCGAAAACTCAGACACATCAACTACGACAGCGTTTGGAATGGATGGGGTGTCCCTTGGAGCAAGTGCTGGGGTGAATGAGAATTCAACCACGTATATTAACCATTTCTTCCGCCGCTACCCCGGCGTGTTTGATCAGGTTTGTTATACGGGAGATGGCGTAGCAGGAAGGCAGATCCCTCATAACCTCACAGTCTCTCCAGAGCTAATCATCGTTAAAAAACGAAACAGTTCAACCGATTCACTCTGGCCCGTATATAACCCAAGAACTGTGGCAACAAATCAAGTTCTGTACTTGGAACAAAACTCAGCGCTGACAAGCAATGCATCTGTGTTATTTGGGAACGGGACAAGTGTGGTTTCGCCAACAGAGAACGTATTTACAGTCGGTGCGTTTACTTACGTAAACAATACATCCGACACATACGTTGCCTACCTTTTCGCCACTCTCGCAGGTATTTCTAAAGTAGGAAGCTATACAGGCACTGGAACAACAAATCAAATCGATTGTGGTTTTGCTGCCGGCGCTAGGTTTGTCCTGATTAAACGTACAGACAGCACAGGTGACTGGTATTTATGGGACAGCGTGCGGGGAATCGTCGCGGGCAACGACCCATACCTGCTACTGAACTCTTCAGCTGCAGAGAATACCAGCACGGATTACATTGACCCGTACGCGCCGGGGTTCGAACTGTCTTCTTCCGCCCCGGCAGCGCTCAATGCCAGCGGTGGAACTTACGTATTTTTAGCATTCGCATAAGGAACAAACATGGAAATCAGACTCAGAGAAAACGGCGCCGTCATATCGGATCAACAATTCAGGGCGATGTACCCAAATGTGACTTTTTCATCCGTGCTCACGCACGAGGTTCTAAACGACTTTGGCGCCGATCCGGTTTTGCCATCACCGCCACCGATGGCGCAGCCGAATCAAATCCCCATCCGCAATGGCGCGACACAGGATGTCAATGGCAATTGGGTATGGGCGTGGGCTCTTCAGGCCATCCCGCAGGCTCAGCTAGACGCATCATTGGCGGCGGCAAAGACTGCAAAAAACACCCAGATTAATCAATGGCGAGAGCAGGCCAATGGTTCCACATTCCCCTATGGCGGAAAGCATATAGCCTGCGACCGGCTGTCTAAAGACGACATTATGGGAACGGCGCTGCATGCCCTTCTCTTCAACGCTTTTCCTGATGACTTCCCGGGAGCGTGGAAGGCCACCGACAATAGTTATCTACCCATGCCGGATATAGCCACATTCAAGGCCATGTTCAGCGCGATGACAAATCAAGGCAGCCTTAATTTCGCCTATTCCCAGCAATTGAAAACGCAATTGGCCAACGCTGCAACTCTGGCAGCCGTAAATGAAATCGTCTGGTAATCATTTCGTGACCTTAATGCAGTAACTAAATGGGAGTCCGCCATGCCGTTACAAGCCGCCTTTTACAAAGCCACCCGCCCCGGTATCCCTGGAATTTACAACCGGCTGGTGCGAGCGTGGGAGCCGGGAGAATATAGCCACTGCGAGTTGATTTTTTCGGATGGGCTGGCGGCGTCTGCATCGTTCATGGATGGCGGGGTACGTTTCAAACGGATCGATTTCGACCCGAGGCATTGGGACATCATCGACTTGGGATGGGCAGATGAAGATTATGCGCGTCAATGGTTCGCAGATCACGAGCATGCGCCATATGACGTAATCGGACAGGTGCATTTTGTGATCAGTCCGGTGCGCGGCAGTAAGCGCGGTTACTGGTGCTCTGAGGCGATGGCGGCCGCACTGCGGTTGAAAGATCCATGGAGGTACGGGCCAAATTTATTACACGCTGTCCTAAGCAGTACATCACTCAACCCCGCTTCGGCGGGTTTTTTATTGCCCGGTTGAGTAGCAAAAAGCAAACAATAAGAATCAACAACAACACCCGCCAATGAGCGGGTTTTCTTTTTTAAGGGGTAACACATGGCAGAACCGGCGAGCTCAACGGTGGGCATTGCAATTGCGGCGGGAACCATCACGCTGACGGGGTCAATTTTAGGTGTGCATTACGACGCACTTACTGCAGGCCTATTTGGCGGACTGGTGGCCTTGTCCTATTTGCCGTCAATGTCTGCGGCGCGTATCGCCGGCAGCGTTGCCACATCATCACTGCTGGCGGGATTCTTCGCGCCAGTGATAGCGGCGGCGGCGCTGAATTATTTCCCATGGCTGGTCGGCATGGGCGACTACATGCGCATCGCTGCTGCTGCGGCGTTAGGCATTAGTGCGCAGGCCATTATCCCGTCCGTCTTAAGCTGGATCCGCATGAAAGGCGGCGCGCAATGATACTTGCTATCAATCTGATCGCAGCAGCGATCATCCTAATCTATGGACTGGCCGCGATAAACAAAATGGGGTGGCGTACATGTTACGGGATGCGCGCTGCGTGGCTGGTCCTGACAACCGGTGCACTTGGGGTCCTGATTTCCCCGATCTATGGACACCAGTATTTTGGCTTGTGGGAGACGGCTCTGAACGTGGGAATTGCGCTGCATGTTGTATTTGAGCGCAGGCGCTCTCGTGACGAGAGGAGGGCGATATGACTCGCGACCAACTGCTGGCGATCATGCCCTACGCAAAAACACGTGTAGATATGTTTCTGCCGCACCTGAATGCAGCAATGGCCGAATTTGAGATCAATACGCCGGCGCGACAGGCGGCATTCCTTGCCCAGATCGGGCATGAGTCAGGGCAATTGCTATATGTCCGCGAGCTGGCCAGCGGCTCAGCCTATGACGTCGGGGATCTTGCGCGCCGCCTCGGCAACACTCCTGAAGACGACGGCGACGGCGAGCGCCTCAAAGGGCGCGGACTGATCCAGATCACCGGACACGACAACTACCTTGCTTGTTCGATGGCCTTGTTCGGTGATGACCGATTGCTGCACTTTCCTGAGTTGTTGGAGGATGCGCGCAACGCCTGTCGATCGGCTGGCTGGTTTTGGCGTTCACGCAGACTCAATGAGCTGGCCGACCTTTGCAATTTCAGACTCATCACCAAGCGAATCAACGGCGGCTACAACCATTACAAGGCGCGAGTCGCCCTGTATTTCGCCGCGATCAAGCATCTTGGAGCGTTACCAATATCAAAGGAGGTTCGGCTATGAAAACCCTTGCTTTCGCTCTGCTACTGGTTTGCGCCCCAGCGCTATCGATCACCAACCATCCAGACGGCTCTGTAACTCTGACAAAGGAAGAGGCGGCGAACCTCACGGAAAATTTTCAATCGATGGCCTCCGACAAGGAGCAGTACGCAAAAGACAGGGCGCGTGCGACTGAAGTCTTGCAAGACCTGCTTAAGCAGATGGAGGCACTCAAAAACAGGAAGTGCCTATGAACCCGCTGAACCTAATCCCGACTCAATTCAAAGTTGTTGCCGTGCTGGCAGCAGCTTTGGCGGCGTTCGGTGCCGGCTGGGTTACCAATGGCTGGCGATTTGGCGGCCAGTTGGCCAGCTTGCAATCGGAGTGGGACAAGGAAAGAGCAGATCAGGCTGAAGCGGAACTTGATCTTGAGCGCGAAACCCGACGCGCAGTCGATGCCATCACCGTCAACAGTCAAAAGGAGAAACAACGTGCGAAAGCAACTATCGATAGCTTGCGCGCTGATGTGCGTAACGGTACTGAGCGGCTGTCCGTCGCCGTCTCTTCCTGTGCGACTGGAGATCCCAGAGCTGGGAATCCAGAAGCGCGAGCCGAACTTCTGCCAGCGGTTGCTGACCGAATTGTCGGCATCGCCGCAGACGCTGACGACGCGGTGCGGGAGTTAAACGAATGCGTGGACAAGTACAGCGCAGTGAAAGAGACAAGGTGAAAACATGGCAATAAGTAAGTCTACGGCAGACCAGATTCAGTCTTGGTACACGACATATCTTGGGCGCGAGGCGGATGCAGGAGGATTGCAAAATTGGGCGTCCGCATTGGACAGCGGAGCAAATGTCTCGGATTTGCAATCTGCATTCCAAAGGGATGCATCGTCTGAGATCTCAGCCCGCCAATCGGCGGTGCCAGCCACAAGTAGCGGAGGCGGCGGCAGCTCGACGGGCTTGATTAATTCCATTCCCGGAGTGAGTTTCGCTGACTACAACGGGAAACAAGTCAGGGTAGATGATTATTACAAAAAGGACCTAACCGACAATGCGGCAGATTTAGGCAAGAGGCTCGGTCGCACGATCACTGCGCAGGAATACGACGCGATGATCAATCCGGATACTTATGGCGCTCGGTGGGGGAATGTGGCTAACCCCGGGAAGAGTTCTGGGCCGGCGCTTTTATCGCAGACGGATCTCACTCAGCGCTCTGTTAGTCCAGCGACAGAAACTGTAAGTGGTCAAATGGGGAGCCTTCTTTCTGCGGATAGCCCCTACATGCAATCCGCGCGAGCACGCGGGCAACGTGCAGCGGCATCAAGGGGGCTAATAAATAGCTCGATGGCCGGCACTGCTGGCGAGTCCGCTGCGATTGATGCCGCTCTTCAAATCGCCACGCCAGATGCCGCCACTTATGGCCGTGCCAGTGATTACAACACCGCACTGGCGAACCAGACAGCGCAGTACAACGCGGATGTCCAAAACGATTTTACGCAACGCCAGCTAGACCGCAACCAACAACAATCGCTCGCGCAAATGCAGGATGCGACATCGCGATATACAGCAGAGCTGAGTTCAAACACATCACGTTACAACACAGACGCCGATTACCGCAGGACGATAGATGCCAATCGAGATTCGTTGGTGAATAACATCCTGATGAGTGGCGATTCAATCTCACCAGACCGTAAGGCCGCGATGCTGGAACAGCTTGGCATGGGCACTGCAGCACGCAGAGACGCCGGCGGAAATGTTATCCCAGGCACTGGCTTGGCTGGTGCCATCTACGTCATCGACAGTGTGAGCGCAGATTTGGTTGCACCAAGCCAGCAGCAATTCCGTGGAATAGTTGGGGGCAATGCAGGCGGGGTTGGCAACGGAGATGGTGGCGACGGAGGAGGCAGCGGTGGCGATGGCGGATTTGGTGGCGGGATTTCGGTCTGATGGACGCCCGCATTGTCAGATATTTTGAAACACTGGGCGTTTCGTCCGAAGCGTTAGATGGGTGGGATGTCAAGTTAGCCCAGCGGGATGGCAAGGATTGCGGATTCATCCTGACGAAGGGATCGGAAATCCACATGCAAGCATTCGAAAGCGGCGCGATGTCTCGCAAGAATATTACCGAATACCTGCAGCCACTGCTTGATGAATATGGCTACGCGACGACGCGTGTTCCCATCGCCGAAAGAGACCACAAATTGCGCCAAGTTCTAGGGTTTGAAATGACTTGGCAGGACGAAAGTTTCACCTATTGGGCGATTACAGAAATGCCTTTCCAGCGAAGGAATAAGTAATGAATAAACATTATCTAACAATTGGGCAGTCTCGCATCTACACGCTGGATAACCCTATTGGCGACGCTTTCGGCGGGGCCGCGTATGGCGAGCGGAGGATGCCGGTTGCGGCGGTTGCAATGGCTGCAGGCAGTTTCGCGGCTGGGGCGACGGCATTCGCTGCGGCCACCACGACACTTGGCGCTATTGCTGCTGGTGCGACGATGATCGGCTCCGCGTTGACGATTATCGGCACGGTCACCGGCAATGCAAAGCTGGCGAAAATCGGCGGAGTTCTTTCAATTGGCGGAATGGTTGGCACAGGATTGATTAACCATGCCGCCAAAAATGCTGCGGCTTCCGCTGGCGCGGCAGAGGCGGGGACAGCGTTAGCCGAAGGTGGAGCGGTTAATGAAGCAGCCGGTATCGCTGACGCCGTAGCCGATACCGGTGCGACCGGAATAGCAGGCGCCCCGACCGCAGGTACAGATTTGGCAGTGGATTCCATGCAATCAGCCGGGCCAATGACTGACATCCAGGCGCAAGGACTTATCGACAGGGTGCCGCCTACGGTCGCTGATACGGCAACAGGACTGCAGCAACAAATTGGTTCGGACGCATCCAATGCGATGGTCGCCCAAGCACCTAACACATTGAGCACTGCAGGCACTGGCGTAGAGCAATCCCTGCAAGGAAGCGCATTCGATCCAGAGATGAACAAGCTGTTGAGGCAACAGGAGCTTGTTCAGCAAGGTCAAGGCGGGTTTTTCGATAAGTTTGGCCGGTGGGTGAAAGACAACAAGGAATTAGTGCAGCTTGGCGGCGAAGGATTGAAAGCTGTTGGGGCGCTACTGCCTAGCGACAAAGCAAAGGCAGAGGCTGAATATTACAAGACGAAATCTGAAGAGACGCGTCGCCGTGCGCTTTGGGCTTCTGGCCGTACGGCGTAAACTGGAGATCACATGGACCAGCAAAACATTCAACAAGAAATCAATCAAGCAGGAACAGATCGATCCGGTATGGTCGATGTGGATTCAATCATCTCCGACATTGACGGGAAGATCCCATCGAACTTGAGGGGTATGTATGACAAGCTCATCTTGAGCGGCATGCGCATCATGTTTGATCGGAACTCGCATCAGATGTTTCTCGATCAGCTCGACAAGCCAGGCGACATGCCGACGAAGATGGCAGAGGGGATCATCAGTCTGATTTACATGTTGTGGGAGCGAAGCAATAAGACGATCCCGCCGCAGCTTATCTATCCGGTGACAGTCGTTCTCACGCTGCGCGCATTCGAATTTCTCCAGCGAGCTGGAGAACAAGAGGCTACGCCGGAGGTTTTGGGCGAGGCTGTATCTCAGTCTGTTGAGGGAGTTGTCTCGCGCTTCGGGTTTTCCGAGGATCAACTGTTGAACGCGGTGCAAGCACAGAAGTCAGGGAACAAGCGCGGTTTAATCAACGCACAACCGGGAGGTAAGTAATCATGGCTGATTGGGGTGCGGCACTCTCGTCACTAGGCGGATCGATTTCTAATCTTGCGGGCGCTGCGATTAAGCGCGAAGAGGATCAAGCGGCGGAGGAACGGGCGGCAGATAGAAAGCTGGCTGATGCGGAGCGTCTTCTTGCGATTCAAGAAGCCATGAAGATGCGCGCGCATGAACGCTTCTCCAGCGTGGCAAAAATGAAAATGGAAGAACAGGTGCCGGTTCAGTCGGAGCCTGTCACGTCCTTGACGCCGGAAAGCGCGCGCGCGTCAGGCTTGAAAAACGGCTTAATAAACGTGGACCCTGGGCAAATGGCTGGGAAGCTCCAGGCAATCCTGTTTGATCCGAATGCCACGCCGGAGCAAAAAGCAGATGCGCAGGGAATACTTGAGCAAATCACCGAACAGGCCGCAGCGCAAAAGGGGTTGAATGAAGAGGCCGCCGCAGGGAAGACGCGGAAGAGGACATTCTCAGAAGCTGTCCAGGCCGCGCGCGAGGAGACCGCTTTGAATGACCCAGCAGCGTTCGTCGCTGGGGAATCGATGTTCGGTGGCGATCGCAAGGCCGAACTCGAAGAGAAGAAGCTGACTTCCAAGGAGAAAATGGAGCAGTTGCGTATCGAGCAGCGCGACCGTAGCGACGACAAGCGCTTCGAGGCGATGATGGCACGCATTGAATCTGCTACAGGCGGCAAGGGCGGAAACAGTACGGCACTCATCCAGAATGCCGAATACCTTAAAACGCTTGGCTATTCCGACGACAAGATCGAGAAGTTTATCTTCGAGAAAAAGGAGATACCGCTTGCCGATCTGGCCGCGAAAATCATGGCCGGCGATTCCGTGCTTACGCCGCAAGAGGCGGCACAAAAAGCGGTGCAACTGAGCCGTGCGTTGGACGCGAGCCAAGTTAAAGTTCCTGATAAGCAAGGCGCATCGCAAGGTGCATCACCCTACCCAGAAGGTACTCCGCTTCGCGGGAAGGACGGGAAAACCTACGTTGTAAAGAACGGGCAGCCCGTACTTCAGACGCAAGCCGGAAGAACTAGCGGTGGCCTCATCAACATGCGCCCACAATAAGGAAACTCATGTCAACAAAATGGGATGATTTCACTCCGATTGACGAAGACGTTACTGACAGTGCCGCTGTTGATTGGGCGTCTTTCACGCCGATTGAGGCGAAGAATGGACGTAATGCTTTTGCCGTCGCCAATGATACGGTCATTGAGGCGGGTAATGCCGTTGCCAGCGGTGCTGGCGCGATTGCAAACTTCATCTCCCCAGGCAACAGATTTTCCAGGTCGGTTGATGAGTTTGTAAAGTCCGGAGAAGAAAAGCAAAGCGATGTCACGAAGGCTGACAAGGAGCAATTCCGCTCTGATCTTCAGAATTCGGACACGATCAGCGACGACTTGGCTGCCGTGGGGCGACATGTTGTATCTAGTCCGCTCCAAGTTGCCGCGCAGGCGGCTGGTAGTTTTGCCGGCCCCGGCCTTGCTGTCGGTGCTGCGCGCGGACTTGCCGGTTTGCTTGGCGTAGGAGCGAAGATCGCTGGCCGTGTTGGACTTGGTGCTGGCGCGACAACCGGCGCGGCAATGGGCGGTGGTGACGCCGCAGGGAGCGCGTACGAGCTGGTGCAGCAAATCAGCGACGACGTTCTGCTGAAGGTCCCTGAAGTCGTTGAGATGCGCAATTCCGGCATGTCGATGCAAGACGTCCGGCATGAAGTGGCGACCGCTGCCGCGCGTGATGCTAGTGTATTTCCCGCGCTTGCTGGCGGCGTCGCCGGTCTGGTTGGCGCGGAGAGGCTTCTTGCTGTGGGCAAGGTCGGTCAGGCTGGCGTAAAGGGAGTATTGGCAACCGGCGCTATTGAAGGTGCTACTGAAGCGGCTGAAGAAGGTCTGACCCAGTTTGAGGGGCGTCGTGCTGCGCAGCAGTACGATCAATCCATTGACCCGACCAAAAACGTCGCCGCCATGGCTGCGATGGGTGGAATAACTGGATTTGGTACAGGCGCGGGCTTGAGCGCGATCACCAGGCCGACTCCGAAGATTGAAGACATCGCCTCCGCCGAATCCGTGGACGAGGCGATAGCAGCTGCAAACGCTGTCGTGACCGCTCCGCATCCGTCAGCGAACGCGGACCAGCAGAAACTATTGATGGAATTAGAAAGACAAGCCAAGCAGGTCGCTGAGCCTATCGTTTCGAATCCCATCGAACAGCCTTCTATGGCGGTGCCGTCCGAGCAAATAGCTGTTCCTCCTGCAGTTGCCGCGCAAGAGACGCCAATTCCAGAGCTTGAAGACTTCATTAAACGCGGACGCACAAAGGACGAACTGTTTGCCGAACGTGAGGCGCAACGCCGCATGCAGGAAGACGCCGCGCGTGAGCAGGGCATCGCAAAGATGCTGGAAGCCGGTCGAGATCAGCAGGTAGAACAGGCAGAGGTTTTGACGCAGGCGCAAGGATTTGATTCTGCCGAGCCAACCGCCATGCAATTGGCGATGCAAAAAGCGCAGGAGCGCCGGAGATTATTAACTACGCCAATTTCCCAACGTCAGCCGGTTCAAGCGGAATCGCCAAAAATTGAGGGGCAAACAAATGACAAGCAATCCCTTGCCACTGATTTACCAATTCGAGATGGGGGCGTTGGAGGCGCTGAAGTTGGCGCGCCAATGCTGGGAAGTGCCGCGACAGGACGCCAAATTGCTGCGCAATCTGCTCCTATGGGATCGCCCAATACCCAAGCGGTTGTTCCCGTTGGTGGAACTGATATTTTTGCTACAAACCAGACCGCCAACGAACAGCCTGCATTAGGTCAAACTGCCCCGCAAGTAGCTGATGTCGCTGCAATAGAGCGAAGGCTAGACGCGAACGCCCGCAAGCTGGTTGACCAGATGACGCCGGAAGAAATGCGCCGCGCGCTGTTGACCGATGAAATGACTGGACTTGGGAACCGCCGCGCCTATAATGAAGTTGTCAAAAAACCATTTCAGGCAAGCATCGATATTGATTCGTTGAAGTGGATTAATGACAACATGGGGCATGAGGCCGGCGATCAGTTGATTCAGGCTGTCGGCACGGCGATGCGGGATGAAATTGCGGATTCCTACCATCTCAGCGGCGACGAATTCGCGGCGCAGTTTGATGATGAAGTCACTGGCAACGAGGCGATTGCCAGAGTGCGCGAGAGATTGAATGGTGCTACATTTACCTACACGGCACCAGACGGAACCGTTATTACAAAACAGGGAGCGGAGTTAAGCTATGGAATCGCAGACACCTATGGCGCAGCCGATGAAAAGCTCAAAGCCGACAAAGCAGGTAGAGAAGCCAGAGGCGAGCGCGCCGGACGAGGCGCAGAGCCTGCAGGCGTGGTTAGAAAGCCTGCCGCCAGGCGGGAAATTGACCGTGACGCTGCCGCCCAAGAAGTAGAAGCGGGGCCACAGGCAAAGGGCGAAGACGCCAAGTTCTTCCAGCCCGGCAGCGCAGCAGAAGAAAGCATCGTCCCAGAAACGACTTTCAAAAAAGCAGGGCCTTTCAAGACCAAGACCGATGCGTCTTTATTCCGAGATAAACATAAGCTATCTGGCGTATCTATTAGGCAGACGGAAGGCGGATGGGTATTTGACCCAACTCCAGCGCCGCTGACGGATGCGGAGCGAGAGGCTGTTCGTGCCGATATTCAGGCGTTGAACAAAACTCTCAAGGCAAACGGCATCCCTGCTGTGCTGCCGATCTATACCGCGCCCACCGCCAACCACCAACTCGCTCGCAGTATCGCCAAGGTCTTTGGCGCCGAAGTCCGCTTTGTCTCAAACAACAAGGTATTCCAAGGTGTTGCGCATCGGGGAAAGGCTTTCATCGCCTCCAGCATGAAGCACCCGGAATTGGCGATTACGGGGCATGAGACGTTCCACGTCATGGAGCAAACCAATCCTGAGCTGGCTGATGGGCTGCTGGAACAAGTCCGCGCCTATCTCCAAGACGACGCCATCCCAGACCGGCAGATGCGCGAAGAACTGATGGCTGGCCGCTCGATCAGCGAGCGCTATGCTGCCGGCGAAGTGCTTGCCGACCTGAACGGTGCCATGTGGCTTGACCCGAAGTTCTGGCGCGAGATGGTGCAGCGCGATGTGAATCTGTTCCGCCGCGTGGCTTATGTGTTCATGGAGAACGCGACTAAGGCCATTGAATCGCTGACCGGGACACGGTTCGACGTGGAAGCGCTGGTGACGGATGTTGATAAGGTGCGCTCGATCATTGCGCAGGCTTGGGCGGATCACAATCAGGGGCGGGATAAAAAGACGCCAAAAGACGATGATGTGCAGTTCTCGCGCGTCGACGCTGATCGCAGCGCCACTCCAGATAAGCCGAACGATTCCGCTATTCCAGAAGAAACCAGCACACAAGCGGCTCGCCGAGTTATTCAGGATAAATTCAACCGCTTCAAGGTTCTGCAGGCGAATATTGAAATGGTGGCTGCGCAGGAGGCTGGCTATCAAGGCGACGACATTTTTGAAGCTCGCGCTTTCATGGAAGAAAAGGGCATACTAAATCCAATTAGCGACCAGTCTGACGTGTATCAGGCTGAAACACTGATGTCCGGTCGAATCTCTACTCGCAAGGAGGATTTCCGCGAAAGACAGATGAACCCGCTAATCGAAAAGACTTACGCCGCCGGACTGAGCATGTCGCAGGTTGCTGACTTCCTGAAGATGCAGCACGCTCCTGAGGCGAACAATAGAGCGCGCGAAATTCAAGGCAGCCCGGAAGCTACTGCTTTCGGAATATCGGACGAAAAAGCCGCGCAAGCAATGAAGGAATTCAAGGCGCTACCAAACTTCAGCGAACTGAAGAGCGTCGCTAATGAATGGCGAGCTATTACGGAGCAGTCAAAGAAAATCCTTTTAGATGCCGGCATCATTACGAAAGAAATAGCTGACGCATGGGATGCAACATATTCCGTATATGTCCCAGTAAAAGGCAAGGATAGCAAGTCTGGCGGCGGCAAAGGATTGTCCGTGAATGGCAGGCAGAAGCAGCGCTTGGGACATAGCGAGCGTGACGAGGCGATTCTTGAAAACATCCTCCGGGATCATGAGCGCGCGATTTCAAATCAGGAAGTCAACGAAGTTGGGATGACGCTCATCCGCTTTGGTCTGGCGGCGAAGAATCCCGACATCATGACGATAGAAAAGCCGGCGAAGCGCCAAGTATTGAAAGATGCCTCAGCATTCGAGGTGCAATATAACGGTAATTTTGTTGCCGCGTTCAGCGACAAGGCGAGCGCAGAAGCATTCAAAGCAAAGGACGCGCTAAAGAATTCACGCGACACGAAAGATTATTCGATTGAGAAAACGACGAATCCATATGTCGCTCTCATGACATCGCCGTTGCTCGCGGAGAATGAGGTAAACGTTTATGTGGCAGGCCATGCGGTGCGCATTCAAATTAACGATGAGATTGCCGCACGCGCCTATACTAACTTGGGGGTTGAAAGCCTTGGAGCAATCCTGTCAGCTGGTCGCGAAATCAACTCGTGGCTGTCAAAAGCGTATACCGGATACAGCCCCGATTTCATTTTGACAAATCCAATACGCGATGCGATTCAAGGATCTATCACCCTGGCAGGCGAGCATGGCGCCGGCATGGCAGCAAAGATATTTGGCAATTATCCGCTGGCAGTAAAAGAGCTGGTCAAACACTTCCGCGAGCCAGGGAAATCGAAGTTGGTGACTGAATACCGGGCGGCAGGGGGATCGACTGGTGCTGCATACCTATCGGATCTTGAGCGAATCGGCAATGACGTGATGGCGGCTTACGACGAGTGCGCGGGTGCTATTGCAACATATCGACGTGTTTATGCAGAGAAAATCGAAAGTGGCGCCAGCCCAGCAAAAGCAGGCACTTATGCAGCAGCAAAGGCCGGACTGTCCGGGTTCAAAAATCTACCAGTGATCGGCCATTTCTTGCGGCTGATGGAGCGAATCAACGCCGTAACTGAAAACGCGCTACGCGTCGCAACGTTTAAAACGCTGGTCGATAACGGCGTCAGCAGGCCGAAAGCGGCGGCACAGGCCAAGAACTTGATGAACTTCAATCGCAAAGGCGAGTTGTCAAACCAGGCAGGAGCGCTTTACTTGTTTTTTAACCCGAGCGTACAGGGGGCATCTCTTTTTGCTGACACGCTCGCCACGTCGAAGCACAAGAACCAAGCGCGCGCATTGGCCGGCACGATGACGCTGGCTGCGTTGTTCCTCGCTGAAGCGGCTCGTAGTGACGGCGAAGACGATGAACGTAAATGGAAGCAAACGCCCGATCACGTGAAGGACCGCAATTGGGTTGTTGGTTTCGGCGATTATCAATTCACACTGCCCTTGCCGTATGGGTATGGCGTGTTCCAAACGCTTGGTAATGTGATGTCCGACTACATGCACGGCGAGGATGGTTATAAGCTCGGCATCCGCCTTGCCTCAAGTGTGTTCGGCAATTTCTCGCCGATTGGGAATCCAATGGAAGGGAAGTCGGCTGTTTTTTCAATGTCGCCAACGCTGCTCAAGCTGGCTGGCGGCCCGGGCATAAACGAGAACACTTTTGGCCAGCAGATTAAGCCGGATCAGTGGGGATCTTCTAAGCCAGAGTCGCAACTGATGTACCGCAGCACGAAAGGGTCAAGCTACGCAGAGATTGCCGAGAGTCTTAACGCCATAACCGGCGGCTCAAAGTTTGAGCGAGGAATTATCGATGTTTCTCCGGAAACATTAAAGTATTGGGTTAAATCGCTTACCGGCGGCGCAGGACAATTTGCATTTGACTCCATCAATATTCCCTCAAATCTAGTTCAGGGCGCCCCTTTGGATCCCAAAGACATCCCGGTAGCGAGAAGATTTGTTCGGGAGGTTGGCGTCACCGATGCTCGATCGGCATTCTGGGAAAAGGCCAATGCAGTCAAGGCCGCAGCAGATACCTTTTCAACAGCAAAGAAGTCCGGCGACATGGCGGCGGCACGCGCAATATTCAACGAAAACAAGGCCCTAATATCGCTTGCCGACTACGCTAGGGAGTCGCAAAAGATGGCAAAAGCGCGAAGGGACCAAGCGGACAAAATCCGTATGGATGACGCAATCCCGTTGGCCGTAAAGCATGAAAGAATGAAGATTATCGAAATGAAGGAAGCTGCGGTTTATCAGCGGTTCTTAAAGAACTTTGACGCAAGGACTGAGGCGAAAAAATAGGGCTTAATGCGATTTCCAGCCATAGCCGCCTGTGTCCTGTGGCTCGCAATCGTCGCAGCGATAGATGGATCGGTCTTTGAAAATGCACGATCCGACGAGCCAAGATGCAAATAGAACGGCTATGACTACTTGAATTTTCTTCCGCATAGCTGCCTTATTGTGCGCGCTTATCTGGCGATTGCTTTTTTTCTGATGCCGGATTGAATGCACATATTCGTCTTAAAAGTCCAGCTCCAACACTATCGGGGATAACC
>Ga0247824_10000016_pt1 | contig 60108 bp, 65 predicted proteins | sample 13C_PalmiticAcid_FD_194412 | JGI IMG/M metagenome (GOLD analysis project Ga0247824, IMG submission 194412) | Soil microbial communities from agricultural site in Penn Yan, New York, United States - 13C_PalmiticAcid_Day48 | ecosystem: Environmental > Terrestrial > Soil > Agricultural land...
CCCTTCCCCCCATCCCTCAGTGTGCCCGGGTGCCCGCGCCGGAGAGAGAATTATTTCCGGGTCAGCTTGAACCACCACTAGGACAAGGCTGCCCACCGTTTGACTCGACACCAGTAATCGAACGTTGCGTCCGAACCCTGTTGCCACCACCATCGGCTCCTTGAATCCGGCTGTCTGTCCTCGGTGCCGTCCCTGGAACGACTCTGTCGCGCCCTTGTCGTCCGCGGTTGCGTCGTCTTTGTTGCTGAGCCAGCAAGATCTTCCAACCAACGGCTCGTGGTTGCCCGTTGAGCCACGATCGGGGCGCAATGGCTCTTGAGGCACCTTTGAGATCATCAACGGGAAGCATCACCTCAAAATATTTGTCACACGCAGACATGTCCCTCTCTGCCGGGCCAGACTCTCCCTCCCTGTCCTCGCAATATATGGCGTATGACTCCCATTTCAATGTCGAGACACTGGCTACCGTACCGAATCCTGACCTTTGTTTTGCATCACCAGCAGCTCCTCGGGGCCCGATCTCCAATCCCTACGCCCCAATCCGTTCATGAGACCCAGCTCGGCTCACTTGATGAGCCCGAGCAGTGATATCGTCGGCCCTTCTCCTGTCACGTCGAACGGGACCGAGACCACAGAGATTGAAGATGAGGCGGCCGAGAACGCAGAGGAAGAGAATGGCCATGTCCGGCGTTCGGTGCGTTGGCATCCAAGGACGAGCGCCTCTTTTGGTTGGCTGACCGCGCCCAGCTTATGATGCTCAAGACGAACATTCCTGACCACATCCGGAGGCCCCTAAGCGAAGAGGTTGTCTCGGTAATACATGCACCCCCGAGCTTCCAGAATTGGGTATGAACAATCGCACGTCTACCCTGGTGCGGACGTCATGTTGACTCGAGATTCTTTTGCCAGAAGTCAGCGGATGCGATCTCGAAAGCCAGCCTGTCGAATCCGGCGAGCGGCGGCAGCATGGAGAGCACTGGCGCAAGCAGCCCGCCTCCTAGTGAGCCGTCAACAGTGGTGCGACAGACAACCTTGATCGACTCGAATCTCCAAGCTCGGTTTCGCTAATCCATCGGGCCATATAGACTCCCCCTACTCAAGGACTTCCCACAGTCAACACAAAAGTGAAGCCAGTCATGTTCACCATAGACACCGCAACACCACAGGCGCAAAAGTTGGAAGATGTCCTCGCAAACGATCCTTCCAAGTTGCGGTCGAGCACAGCCAGCAGTCTAGAGCGTAGGTTACTCGCCATGTGCATGTTGCTCCTTGGAGGTGTCGTGTCTGACGAGTGCGCCGCCAGTGATACCGGAAACCCACGAACTGGACGCAGACGACGACTACGACGATGGCGACGAGTTTGCGATCCCGGCAATTGGCCAAGACAGCGAGGTCAAGGCGCTACGAGCAGCTCTGGAAGAGTGCTGGACGTTGTGCAACACGCTCGCCAATCTCAGCTCGATCCACCGAGAACGCGTCTTCAACAGCTCTGGGACGCCAGACGCCCACGAGAAGGCGTGGAAGAGCTGCTGGAAGCTCTGCAAGCGACTCTACCACAGCCGGGATGATATATCCGAGTCATACGGCGTCCGGACGAATCTGGACTTGTGCCGCGACTTCTGCCAGGCATTGTTCGATGTGCGGCAAAAGAAAGATGAGACGGCTGATTCCATTCTGAGAGTCAGCTTTGAGCTCAACAACCAGTATGGATTTCCTCCTCCTTCTCCCCAGTCCCCATCCACGTGCGCCAGGCCTTGGTCTAACAGGAACCCGCAGTCTCTACAGCGCTCAAGACAGCCGGTCGCTCCCCGAGGCCTTCAGGGAACGGACCTTGGATTTCTACATCACGCTGTGTCACCGTCTGATGAAGCAACGCAGTGACTTAGCCGAAGAGACCGACTCACTTTTGAGGGCCTGTTGGTCACTGGCCGAGATGCTCTTCAGTCTCCGGCAGAACCGGCGAGACGGCAAGGCGCCAGACGAGGAGCTGCTCGGGTCGGCCGTGCAGGCGTGCTGGGAACTCTGCGATATCTTCCGCGAGGGCTGGACACAAATCCGGCCAGATCGTGGCACTCCTAGGCCAAACCAGATCAATTTCTTTCCCGCCGGCCCGCCTTACGGTCTTGCGAGCATGAGCAGCCACCAGTCCGACGTTTCCCGCTCCAATGCCGGCAGCCGCGCCTCGCTCCATTCGAAACGCGAGAGTCTCCGCAGCCTCGCCGATATCGACCGGCCACGGTCACACCCCATCGTGCCCGAAACGCCCGTGACCGAGTTTGAAGACACTCCAGTCTCGCCTGACGCCAGCCCGCAGATGCCTAACATCCTAGTGCTCGGCACCTCGACCGACTCACGCAGCGACCGTGGTGGACGCTGGTCGAGCAATGCCTCGAACCTGTCGGGGTACAGCCAGAGCAGCCAGCATACCTCGAGCACGGCCACCACCGCCGCCACCGTCGAGGATATCAACATCACGCGCATAAAGGCGCTCATCTTGAAAGCTGCGATGAACATTGGCTTTAGCCGCGAGGCGGCGGCCGCCAATGGCACAGGCAGCGCAGCCTCACTGCAAGCGTTTACGAAGAACCTGCCCACGGGCTCCTTCGGCTCGCTCCCCAACCATGCCACGCTCTTGCAAAGCTACAAGACCCTTGTGCTCAGCGACACAACCTTCCGCTCCTCAGCCAGTCTACCCGTCCGCGGCAAACGCTTCACCGCCGTCGAGATCGCAAAAAGCGTCAGTTGGATGTCACTACGGTCTGCCCAATACAGCTTCCTCCGGGATTTGTTCAGGCTGGTTTTCGGTATCCAGCCCGAGGACGCTGAGACGAGGAAGAACATGTCGATCACCGTTTAACGCCCAAGTAGGCGTGGTTGTCGAAAGAGAAAAGCATAATCTCGAAGGATGGCTCAGCATTTCGCTGTCGAGATCGCCACCCATAGCCTCCAGCACACCCCCCTCCTACCCGACTCTCGAGCCTTGGCACCGCTCTTCGATTTCCGCTTCGGACACGAAATACTCACGCCCTACTCCCAACTCGGCCGTAGACCACCGTCGTCTACGGCGCTGATGGGAGCGAACACAACCGCCACACGACATCCCATGTTTCACCCAAAATTCGCTTTCACGCTATTTCAACCTCCGCCCTCACCAATCCTTCCAACCCCCCTGCCCCCAAATCTTCTTGGTCGTTTTTTCTCCTCCGTGGCATTTTGTTAGATACCCTGTTGTTTTGTCTCCTCAGAACCATTTCTCTCGTTTATTTACTAGGCGCCGGGCGACCGCGAGCGTCTTTTCTCTTGGAGATACCTTCAACGAAAAAGCCTTGATACGATGGGGTTGAGTTTGGGCTTTTTTGGCCTGTCGTTATTTGCTGTCATCACACGCACGTAGGATATGTGGGAGATGGGACATTTTGGTTTTTGTTAGAAGGCGGCGGTGGTTGGTGCATCAGAAGCAAGGCGTGGGTGTGGTTTCGAATTTGAGGGGCCGGGAGGGAGAGGGACAGACAGACAGACAGGATGAATCGAGACATCTATACTGGTCGCCCATCTACCGATACGGTCCAACGTGAACAAGAACCTTCTTCAGGGAACATCAAGTCCAAATAAATTTGTCCTGGCGATGTGTTACGAGTCCTAGCCATGGCAGCAAGATGCCCCCAGCACCAGCCCATTGTTCGACATTAAACTTTGCCGGATCTAGGTTTTCCGCGACCGCATGTCAAAACAGCATGGGCTCAGAGGTTTCTTTCGTCTTCATGTCCGACAGCACTGGTATGTAGGTGCCGAGGTAGGGGAGCAATTTGCCGCCTGGCAAGGGAGTGCTGGTACCCCTACTGTCCTCACGATCTGCACAGCTGAATCTTGAAGGGCTAGCGAGAAGATCCCGAGTCAGGGGGACAGTGTCGTGGTCCCCGTGATACAAGACAACCTCAAGGTCCACCCCGGTTGCCCCGTAGGGGCTACAGCCGACTGCGAGCACGAACACCTGGGGCTTGCTGGTGTTCGGCAACTACGATTCGCCTCTCTCCAAGTGCCAGCACCGCCTAAAAGACAGAGAACCGAAGGGACTTTCATTTATCATCCGAGATTTCCCAAGATCTATATCTCTTAAATCTATGTCTATGCTCTATCCGCACTTCTAGGTCTCTCTAACCGCGTCTTCAGGTTTCTATCTGTCTCCCCTGTCTATCTCGCTCGACCAAACTCCATCCATGCACAAACACACGCCTATAACGCCACGCTCCAGACAGCCAGCAGAACGCGCTCAGCGTGAGACCTGACTAATTCCGCCCAAACACACCCCACCAGAAGCCGACGTGCTGCGTCTCATCGTCATCATGGTCATCGCCCCAATCATCTTGCCCATTTACGATGCTCTCCTTCAAGCAGAGAAGCGAGTCGGGCCGCCGAGCTAATTCGTCCCTCAAGGTTCCGAGAAGGCCCTTGGTGATCTCGTCCCGCTGCGGTACCATGACGAGGACCCGGGCGCTCGGGTTGACAGCAAGTTGCTCGTCGATGGCACTGGCAAGGAGTGCGGGATGGTCATCGTCATACAAGGGATCTGCCACAATGATGAGCTACATTGAGGTTAGCAGTCTTCTCGAAGCTTTTGGCAATGCTTCTCTCACCTGGTAGCGGTTTAGTTCTCGGAACCTCTCGTCGGTGTCGTCCTCGCCACCACCCCAAGTCAAAGGGGCCACTTCGACTCTGCCGCCTCGCCTTTCCACGACTTCCTGATTAAGGAAGGCATTGTGTGCCAGGTTTGGGGTGATGGCAGGCAGGTCGGTAAGGACAACGCTTGTTTTCCAAATGCAAGCGGCTGCCAGCCCCAGAAGGCCAGTACCGGATCCCAGTTCGAGAACCTCGTCAGGCGTCGAAATGGCGCCGGGGGCAAACAAGTGTGCAAGAGGTCCAGCCGTAAATTCGTGGAGGAGCTGGGCGAGAGCATACGATGACCCCCATGTTTTGAGACCGAGAGAGTCGCCCGTCAGAGGAGGCTCTCTTATCGCGAGGCTGAAAGCACCATAGCCGTGATTCTCAAACGGCCAACGCCGAGTGATCTCCCCCATCGCTGATGCCGCCGTCAGCTCGACCCTATTCTCCAGCCAGTTGCCCTTCCGCCAAGTCAACATACCTGTTCGACCACAGCGCTCCGACATGCGCTTGCTTGCCTCGTCCCAGACCACTTCTCGCTCATCGTCACTTCCAAGCCATGCCAGACTGCTCTTGATGACTGTGGACAAGAAGGAAACTATCTCCCGGCGGTCATGGGCCGATGCGGCCTGCTCCTTGAGGATATCGGCACGCGGGACCTGGGCGTTCCAAACCCGAGGCTCGACATGAAGCTTCTTGAGAGACGCAAGAAGCACATCGTAGGCAGGCTTCTGCCAGAGGTGTGGAAGCTCATCGTCCTCAAGGGAAGCGAGCAACACCATGTCCCTCATGTCGGAAGTCGATGAGGAAAGAGAGCAAGACCGGAGAGTGCAAAGGAAGAAATGGAGGGAGAAAGAAAGAAAAATGCAAACGATGCAAACGGGCACTCGGCGACAAGAGACGGACGAGCAACAAGCGTAACAACCTGGAATCTACAAGACTGACAAAAAAAATAGAAAGGAAAATGTGTAAAGGAGAGCGAGGCCTGCGTGTATCGAGGCATCAAGAGCACTCACTGGCTTACCGGGAATCGCCTCTTCCACTTGCGGAATCCCGGCGAACAGGACGCCAGTCGCAGGGCAGCGGTCTGGCCTTTTCCCTTCCCGGCATCTCCTGTGCCTACCTTACCGCTTCCAGCCCTCCAAGATACAGGAGGAGCCTGGTTGGCGGTGACCCACCAGCGCCGCAATTTTTTCCACGCTGCTGCCACGACAGAGACGTGTGAATTTGTGAAACGGGAGAGGACGGGGGCCCGAGTGGGGGTCATTGCTTCGAGAAGAAACCCCTGGTTCGGTGGGGTCTCCGCCAAAGCTTGTCGAGCCCTGATTGGTCAAATGCGATCGCGGGGCAAGTGAGCCGCAATTTTCGATGACCAAAACAAAACTTTGTGGACTGCTGCCTTCTCTTTCTCTTTTTTCTTTTCTTTTCTTCGTGAAGCCTCGTCCTCTTCAACGCTGCGTTTCTATGCTACAAACGGAGAGCCTGCGCAAGCAACGCTTTCAAACTCTTTCATTGGCATATGAGAAATTCGGAGAATCCGCTTCACTCTATGGCTCGTCCATCTGCGCTTTCGGGCGTTCTCGATGGGTCGCGAGCTCTGCCGGTGACGGCTTGGCGCGATCTCGCGTCTGTAATTGGCATCAGAAAAGCAGGGCCTGGGGCTGCCTCGCGCTCCGGCGTGGGTGTCAGTTTCCATGGTTCCTCTGGGAGAGCCGTTACGAAGCTTGTGAGCAACACTTGAGTGCAATACGCAGCGTGTGGCCTTTCCTCTTTTGGGGGTGAGACCACACAATTCGATTCCGATTATTCTGTTGAGGACGAGGCTTCACCAACTCTTTTTTCCTCAGGTAAGAAGTGGCTTCCGCTCTCCCCTCGGGACAAGGATACTGCTAACCATCTGCTCCTTGCGATACTCGACCGACCATGCCGCCAGAACTCAACTCGATGACATCAGCCTTACGATTGAGACCGTGGCCTTCTTACAACTACCATGTTTCAACAGCCTGGTCGTCACCAGAATCGTCCTGAGCCTGATCTGACGGATTCTCGAACGAATACCCAACGTCGCCGTCCCTCGCTGTTTCATTCCCCCCCGTCCACTTGATCGAACCTTACGGCTCCCAAAGCTACCTTGGTTCCGCCGGACCTCCTCGTTCTTGGTGTCTTTTGGTGGACTCTTTGGTTGCTTGAGGTTGCTGGCTGGCTTCTCGCCCACGTCCTCGCCATCTGCATCCTCGTTTCAGTCCCGTTATCCGAACCCTGAATTAGGTGTCCGAAAACCTGCCGGGAGGGTCGACCTCAACCGAAGGAGACTTACAAATCCAAGGGCGTTTCTCCCGGTCCAGGAGGCGCCTCGCGTCTTCGAGCTCAGATACCAGCTGCTTGCAAGCCAGTCGCTCAGTTGCCGCTCTCTCGGCGAGGTCGATGATGCCACCCGAGCAAAAAGATTGCTTTCTTCGCCGTTCGGATTTGGCGTTCTATCTTGAACTTGTCGTCCCACGTCTCCTTGGCTGTTCTATCCTTGTTCACAGCTTCCTTGAGAGTGGCTCTGATGCCCAAAATTCGTTCTGCCACGCTTTCAAACCTGTCCCTGTTGCATGGCTGGCGGATCCTGTCCGTGACTTTGTTCCTCCAGACCGTGTCGAGCGTATAGTCCTCAGCCCAGTCCCGAAGCGGTTCCACCTCGGCTTCGAAGCACTGCACGAGCGCCTGGAACATCCTCAGCGAGGTGCTGACTTCGTGGCTGAGATTGCGCAGGGCGATGTCGATGTGGGGATTCTGGTGTCTCGGGGGTGTGGTAAGGGGCTTCTTGCGTTCGTGGTACTTGCCATTGCGGCTGGTCTTGGGGATCTGTGTCTTGGGTGAGCCATTCCACTGAGGCATGCCTGCCAGGTCTTGGCCGTCGTCGGACAAACTGAGGTTGCGGATGGAATCCTCCCGCTCGCCCTCGCGAGGTTTCCCGGCCACGAGTGATGCTCGGTTCCGCCGTGCTGTCGCGGATGTGCGAAGTAACCAGGATGGACCGGGAGACTGTAGCCACGAAGGTCCATCTCGTCTCGGCGTTGAACTTGCAACATAGAGCCACGGCCCCTGTGTCATTGTGTTAGTTAGGTGGAAGATCTGGCTTGAGATATGCAGAACACTGGAGACAACGTCAGTTTGCTGTTCATGCCTGTTGCGGGCAGTTTGGGTGTGGATTGTCTCTGCGTACAAGCCTCCAACTTTCAATCGTCTCTGCTGTTGTTTGAAGCAAACCATGGCTGAAGGTCCCTCCAGCATCTTCAGCCTGTCTCGTCCTTGGAGGCTTGCCACCTATAGGGGAGGCACTTCACTATTGCGTTGTTGTCATCGCAAACAAGAGACTCGACAAACTAGTTGCAGGGAAGTCTTAGCACCACATTCAACGGCAAGGGTATCATTTAATGTATATGGTGATTTATTATTTCTGTCATTAACACCTTTTCCCGACTGCGTTGTTGTTTCCTAGGTCCACTTGAGAGTGCTCTGGCTTGTGTGCTCGCCAAGTGCGCAAACGTGGAATAGCAATACGCAGACTTAGACGAGCAACCGTCAACGAGCATTCCTAGGGGTTGGTGGCAGGCTTGTCTGGCCTACTGGACGCCAGGAGCAAGGCATACGGCAAAGGAGGTTGTTGTACCCGTATTTCCACATGTCTCGACTGCATGTGACGGCGTTGGTGTTACCGGTTCAAATTGCTGTGCAACCAACATCAAGTTTTGATGGATGGGAAGTGGCTCCCTTGTCAACAACCAGTTTGAACGCCCCTCCTCGGCTTAAGCAACTGGTCCAGCGCCCTCGTATTCTGCTCCTTGAGGTAAATGTTCGGAGAAGGCTTTGGCGTCTTACACCCCCAAATACCAGGAGGATTCGGCAAGGCATTCACGCGCTATTAGCGACGCGGCTGGCTGATTTGGCCTGCTGTTTCACCACCACGCCATGGTTCGGAGTGGAGACGGGTCGGTTTTGGTGTTTGTGGCACGTCTCATGCTGTGCTCTGTTGGACAGCCAGCCCGCTTGCAATGGCTCCAAGCGAAGAGCCAAGGTGTCTGTTGTTGTTTTATTCCACCACGCAGAGCATACCACATTCTGTCTTGCGCCAGCTGCCAGCGCGCGCTGGAGGAGAACGCCTTCGTTCTGTACCTGCCCTCACAGGGAATGCAGATCAGTGGCTGGCTGGCTGGCAGGCAGGGTGAACCTGAAAGTTGGTGGGGCCGCGGCCAGGCCCGCAGTCATGGCCGTGATGGGGCCTGAAAACAAGGCCAACCCAGACATGCGAATCGTATCACCCCTGGTTCCCGACCTGTTCGTGGTCGAAATCCACCAGGCCCAAATACTATTTACTTGTGCGGGATTGCTCAAACGGACCCCGTTCTTCGGTTCGGTTCTGCGGTTCTGGGCCGCTTCCGGGCCTCAGAGAAATTGAGGTTGGTCCTGGAGTTTCAAGTCTGCGCTGCTCGTGGATTGGCGAGCGGATGGTGGGGTTGGGGTCGGGAAGGGCGGTCTGGCCCGTGCGTCCGAGAATTCCGTCTGTCTGCTTTGGGTGTGCGCTAGGCCCAAAAGCCTCAACGTGGCTGTCCGAAGTGCAGATGCGGGGGCCTACTTTTGCCCGCAGGAAGGTACCTCGAGGAACCTCGCTCGTGTTCGATTCATCGGCGCTGGAAATGTCTCACAGCGGGAGGGGAGACATAGTCCTTTTGGAGGAGCCCGGCAATCTCCATTTTATTTTGTGATGAACATCGGAATCTACATACAGTGTAATGTGCTGGGATACTGTAGCTTAGGTTGGTCTGGGTGTCTGGGTGACAGGGGCGATTTGACAACGGCGACCCATGCGACCATGCCACGGCAACGCCAGAGCTCCATCTGGCTGCAACAGAACACGGGAAGGGTGGTGCTTCACCGAAGGGCAAGCGGGAGTACTCTACTCTGACAAAGAGAGCACAGCACGTGCGGGCGGCAACGCGGCAGAACGCACGCAGGAACACTTGCGAAACTCGATGGATAACGGGCATCCGATTGGTACTGGATGGGGATGAAAGCGAAGTGCCATCATCCTTCGTTGTGAGCTCTGCTCAGGAACACGACCATTAACTCGTCTGTCACGTTGCTTGAGCGTTACTGTGGTAAATGAATTACGGTTTCTTGCACTTCTCTCCCCTAATTAAACCCCGGATTTTCGTGCGCGTGCACGCCCCAATGGTTCGACCAGATCAGACGGGCCCAGCAGCTCCGGGTCGGATATAGAGTTAAATATATTGTTTGGATGCGGGTTCAGCCGACTTACGTACTCGGCGTTTCCACCTCAGTGTGGTGAGCAGACTCTGATTGGGACACCAGCATCAAACCGCAAATATCCGTGAAAATACTGTGCAGATCCTAGAACGTCTGCTTGCCGGTGATGCACAGTACAAACTCGACAAAACTACAGCAGAAGCAGGTGGCAGCAGAGTTGGTGATTCTGCTGACGGGTATGGCTGAATCCCTCGTCTCGTTGCCCCACTGCTGAGGACCGAAGTGCCACACCTGCTCAGCAAGACGGGCGCCATCCATGGACGGAAAACGACCGAAGTCAGTGTACCATGAGCATCTGGACTTCGACTTTTCTCGTTGCTTGCTTGCGCCCGCCAGGCGCGGGGTTCTTTCTGCAAGCGTAGCCGTGCAGGTGCGTCAACGCATCGGCGCAGATGGGTGGGGAAAAGCAGGCGATACTCGGTTCCCACGCGGCAGTGCGCCGCCGCTCGCTCGGCTCGCTCAGGTATATACACCTCATACCTACAATACACAGCGGAGCATCGCGGGGAGACGGCTGCACCCGGCTCTCGCCAGGAGGGGATCGCCTTGGGGTATCAGTTACGCTCGGCTGGGTACTCCAGGTTTGACGAGATCTACGGATAAAAGTTGTTTACGGAATGTCGGGATTCAAATCATCGAGACCTGACCCAGCCGAGGCGGAGCTGCCGGATATGCGTTCGGATTGGGGAAGTCGGCAGACTTGGCGGCTGCCGGATCCCGTTCTTCAGCTTTCAGCAAAAGTTGAGCCAGCCGGGCTCGCCCGGCTCCATGTGTCGGGAACAGGAACTGTGCAAAAGCAAAGGTATGTAAGACATGCAGAACCTGGAACCTTGGGTGAAAGCAGGATATGTGCCAATCGCAGTTGAAGCCGGGCTGCTTCACGAAGGCGGGAATCATCGGTCTGTGTCCATCTTGGGCCATTCCCGATCGGAAGGAGGGGTGGGGGATGATCGAGATCAGAACAGCGGCATTCTCAGGTTTCGGGGTCTGGCAACTGTCCCCTCCCGCCCTCGATGTACTGTGTAGTATTTTCACTCTGTGATTGCAACTCAAGCCCGGAGTGGAAGGGCTCGCCTAATACATGGCCGTCGAGACGAGTCCCTCCACTCCACGCCGTTCTGGTCAGGTCTCGCGCACTTCAGAGTCGGGCTTTTGTTGGCGGGTCAGTGTGGGTGAGAGGGCGCGAGAGATGGAATGGAAGCTTCATGAGTAAGCCGGCCAATACTTCGGGACCATCGCCACCACCAGTGAAGCTGCTTGGTGTGCGCCTACTCCACCACACCTCTGCTGTGTCACTGCAGCGCCACCGCCCTATCACGAAGGCATGGCATGCGCTGTCATTCGGTACGACGTTGCAACACTCTGAGTTGGGCGTTCTGTGCCGCTGAGCAGCATGGGCATATGTTCGGTCAGGGCCGGTGTAGTCGGAGACCTACAACTCGCCCGGGTTGCAGCACAGGGGCACCCCGGTTCTGGTGTTCTTGGATGGGAGCTTCTTCACCCGGAGGTCGGCTCGACTTCGACATAGTAGAGGCAGAGCTGGTGAACTGGTAGGCTTGCAGATGGCCAGCGCGCAAACATGAAGCGGGCCGTCTCAGGATTTTGGAAAGTGGGTTGAGACTTGCCGTGGAGGTAGGTAGTCTGCCCCACGGGAACTGACTGGCTCCTTTGGGAAAGCCGGGTTCGGCCGCTAAGGTACCCAACCTCTTGAAGACCCCTCCTTTAGAGACACTCATCAGAGCTTGTATCGTTCGTGATGCTGTACTCCGTACAAGCTTGAGGAATCGACAGCACCGTGCTTCATACGGGAAGGTAGGTCAGCAACTAGCGCTCTTGCGGAGAATACGGTGGCGGCTCGAGCAGGCGGCTGACCCGGGGCTTTGGGACCGTTGGCGCTTTCAGGAAGAGCCGAGAAGGTTGGGACTCTTGGGAGGGTGTTGGTTCCATCTTGAGCAAGATGGGCAGTCAAACTCGAGTGTGTCCCTCGTTTTCATTGCCTACCGAAAGGGCCCATCTCGAGCCTGGCAGAGGCGTCCCTGTACCACAGGGAGTCAGACCGCCTTGGCACAACGCGAAATGCGCAGCAGCGCGCCCTTTGAAGTCTTTCGTCAAGCCCACTCCTGGAATGACAACAGCTTTTCCTGGTCCTGAAATGCTGCCGGCGTCCATCGTAATTAGGAGGCGGCGAGGTGCGAACGTGTTGCCCTGGGAGATTTCAGGACGGTGATTTGGGGTGGAATTGAAGCGGACTGAGCCGGGCCAGCTATGGGGACTGCTGTTTCCCCTCCATGCGCTATTGCAGGGGAGTGGGGTGCCATGTTCAGATCAGGGTCCACCCGGCCCTGCCCGAGTCCAAAGCTTCCATTCCCCGACTGTGCCTCCATGGAGAAAGAGACAGAGCTGGTAGCGGATATGACATTGAGAAACTCCTAGGGTTTTGACCGATTTTACTTCGCAGCGATCTTTGAAAAAAATTACCCCTTCAGGGAGTTGCCTATGGGAGAAAGCCGGAGCCTGTTGCTGGGTGAGACCAGGCAGCCTGTCAACGCTTTCTCCGTGCCCGGGCCCGAAACCCAACGAGCGTGGACCACGAGCTCCACACCTGCTCTGGGCGAGGTCATTGTCTCCACTGCATGGTCTGGGCTGAGCGGTATCTGGCCGTGGCTCTGTCGATTTGCCTCTGACGCATCTGGCGATTCTTGTGAACATCGAGCGGCCCTGTACGAAGCACCTGCACCGGGCCCAGTCAAATCAGGTGTCGATGGCCGCTGGCAAAGTCTGGAGATCACGGTCCGCATCGGATACATGCACAATGCTGCTCACCCGCAATCCCTGCCCCGGGTCAGGCAAAAAGAAGCAGCTTCCAGGTCAGGCCGCGAATGGGACAAGTGCGTACCTGACGGTACTGCCAAGTGGACCCCACCTGCCCCCAACCTGCTGGGCGAGTCAAAGGGCGCCGTGCCCTGCTTCCATTCATCGGGCCCCGGGCCCAAGCCCATCGACAAAGCCCAGTGGGGCGGGCCAGGCCTGCAGGCTACAGTCAGGTACATGCATTGGGTGGGACGGGCGTGCCAAAGGACGCCTGTGGGGACGTGGTTGTGCAACCCACCCGCTCCGCCCTGTCCGTCTCTGGCTTGTCACCCTCGGTGCCTCTCTTGGCCCTCTTGCTCGCTTGGTGCAGGCCCTCTTGCGCTCCTCTTTCCGGAGCTTGCTTTCTTTCTCTTGTCTGTGATATCCTCGTCTGGATTCCCAAGGCACGACTCTGTGCACCATTGGGCCGCCTCTCGTTCCCCGTCTTTGCCCACCGCCCACTGCCCGCCGTCCAGCTTTCTCGTCCATCTCGGTCCGTCCTCGTCCGCCGATCCCTCTCACGTCAGTACCGTGCCCAGGTGCATGCATACAAACTACGCAACGACGACTCCTCCCAGACGTAGCTACATGCGCAACATCTGCGTATTTGCTGCACCCGAACGGCCGCCCACCGAGCCCGAGCCCGTGGTCTAGGAAACTCGTGAACAAAAGGGGACGCACATGCCCTTCTGAGCTTGCTGTTGTCCTGGGAACCAAGCGACACCGTCCACCACCGCCACATGCTTGATTGCCCGCAGAGACGAGCAAACCACAACCACGGGGACTTGTTCTATTCTCTATAGAGATCATCGTCCTTTGACTCCCTACTCAAACCGGCATCGCTCACGAGTGAATTCCTGCGTCACCACCGTCAACCCTCTCCCGATTCGGCGAGCGAGCTCCCCAACTGAAGCGCCCGTCGTGGGATCGTACCCAGTCACCGACCGTTCTCCCCCGAATTTGACGAATCCAACAAGTTGAAGACACAATAAGGGAGAGACAGACGAGGGAAATCGGGTGGGATCCTGAGGGACGCGTGGGGAGGAGAGCGAGGGAAGGAGTTGCAGATTCACATTCGCCGTGTCAAGATGGTGCTCAACATCTCCGAGAGCGGTGTGCTGCTTGAGAGCTCGGCCAAAGCCACGGCCGGGCTCCCACAGCAGGCGTTCGCCATTTCTCTGAGTGGGAGTGTTATTGAAAACATGATTGCTTGCGTTCAGAATGGCGGGGATATTCAATTGGCGCTGGGAAGCAGCCCGGTAAGCATTGAAGCTCCTACCTCGGCCATTGCTGGCTATTGTCTGCTATTGTCTGCTATTCAGCGGTGCTGCACAATAGCCCAGGTGTTGATACCGCACAACCCACATCAAAAGCACTCGAAGCCTCCCACACACCTCTTCTCGTTCAAAACGATTTCTGACCCCCCAAATCCCAGAAATTTCTGTTCGACGACCACGAGCTACCGATACCGAAGACATCTGACCCATCCGGCTACGATCTCTTCTGGGCCGACTCGGAGAACCCCTCAACTGCGACCAAGTTCCCAGATCCCACCATGTCCATCTTGAGAACTCCCAAGCGCCACGCCAAGGTCAGGGCCACGAAATCCTCCAAGGTGACCGGCAAGGAGGAAGTGGTGGCCAAGAGACTACCCGCTCAAGCCCCGGCCAAGGCTTCCAAAGCCACCACCAGGCCTGCTTCCTCCTCGAAGGATTTGGACGTGGAAGCAGGACCAGAGGATGCTGCTGCTCGTCTCGAGCGCTCGCTTGCCAATCTGGCAGCAGACAAGCGGGAGAATTCGTATGCCTCTCGGAACGACTCGGGCGCAGGAGCTGAGACTAACGTCGATTCTAGTGCTGTAATTGTCGGCGGTCTACCCAGTTCCAAAGGAGGAAAGTTCAAGGCCAACAACAGGCTGCTTGACGCATACTCGGTCGCATCGCCGCGGTCATTACCTCCCAGTCCGGCTTTGAGCGGGATCGGCTCACCTTCGCTCCCGACATCTGGCGGCACAGCACAGGAGAGGACGAGGCAACAGCGCTTCCCCATATTACACGAGCTGGCCGTAGAGGATCTATCGCGCGATGACCTTTTCGCTAAGTGGGACGAAGGCACCGAGGACGAGTTCAATCTCGCTCTCAACAAGGTGGCCGACTTCGACAAAGACCTTCAGAAGTGGGTTCTGAAGAGGGCATCCTGGAAGGAGCTGGACGTTTTTGAGTACGATTATGCCCCCGAATCGAACCGCAAGAAAGCCATCGAGAATGCCATCAGACAGTATGACCGCCTGCGGATAAGCGCATCGGACCCGCTTTGGCAGAAGCTTCTTCACAAGTCGGAGCGCGGAAAGGGCAAATGTCCCAGCAGACTGCAAGCGGCGCTCGCCAAGGGTCCAACGGCCCCGGCGTCCAAGCAGAAGGCTGATGTTGCGAGCGCCAGCGGTGGTGACTCGGAGAAGGAGGACTCGGCTGGTTCGGCTTCAAAGAAGGGTACAGGCGGCGAGCCCATGTCGCGATCCAGCTCTCAGACTTCGACAGGGAAGAAGAAACTCTCGGCGTCAGAAGCGCAGGCCAAACGACTGCTTTCCACCACCAAGAAGAAACCTGGCGCAGCGACGACGCTGAAGGCAGCACCGAAACCCGCCGCTGCCAAGGCGGCCCCGAAAGCCGCACCCACCAAAGGGGCGCGGGTCTTATCCAAGGAGTTTGTCTCGGACTCAAGCTCGAGCGACGACGAGGTACCCCTTTCGACGTCCATGGGAAAGCCCAAAACCGCGGCCGCGCCAGCCCCCAAGCAAATGCAGCGGGAAGTCGAGAAGCCAAAGACGGCGGAGAAGGAAACCCTCGCTCCGAAGCCGAAAGCTTCTGCGAACACGAAGGCTCCGCCGCGAGACGAGAAGCGGGAGAAAGAAAGGGACACGATCCGCGCACAGGTTACCGCAAAGCCGATCAAACCCCCGACAAAGCGCCCCCGGGACGCCGACGACGATGACAGCTCGAGTTCTGGCACTCCGCTCATGAAGCGAGTGAAGCCTGCCACCAAGCCGCTGCCTGCGCCTGTCAGCTCGGCCAAGGCACGCACTGCTTCGGATGCGAGCCACAACAGCCGGGGGACTGGCTCAGGGGCGGCGGCACCCAAAGCCAAAAACACGTCCCCAGTGAAATCCTCGCCGCTGGCTTCATCTCCGCCGACAAACGCATCGGACATGGAGCAGGACCGCCGCGCACTTGCTCGGACCCGCGATCACGACCGCGAACGCGAACGGGAGCGGGAGCGGGAGAGGGAAAGGAACCGGGAGCGGGAACGAGAACGGGAGAGGGAAAGGAATCGAGAGCGGGAACGGGAACGGGAACGGGAACGGGAGATTGCGGTGCGAAGCAGCAGCAGCACCACCGACAGCAGCGTCGGCATCAACATCGCCAGAAAGCGCCCGCCGACGGACTCCCTTCCCGGGAACAAGGTCAAGCGGCACCGGCCTTCCCAGGAGACGATGGAGCTGGCGGGCAAGTTCAAGCAGTTTTATGAGCGATACCAGCGACTTCACCGCGATATTACGGCCCTCGACAACCCGGATCCGGGCAAGGTGACCGACTTGCTCGACATGCACGAACGGTTGAGCCGCATGAAGACTGAGATCTATGCTGCGGTCGAGGCTTGAGAGTTGCTTGGGGCAGCTCTCAACGGCACCATAGGAGTTTGACTCATGGTTCTCATTTTTCAGTTTGTTCACGACGCCTCTGGTTATGGATGTCGCTACAGGCCCTCCTCGGCACGTTGCTACTAAGCTGAGGGAAACTTGAGTTGCTTTGCGTGGTTGGGTACAAGGGTTCATGGGCCGTTTCTGAGGCGCCGGTGGCTCCAAGCCTCTGGGGAAAAGCGCAAGGGAAGGCATATTGGCATGTGGAGGCTCGCTTCCCAGTCAAACATTTGGTTGGGTTGGGTGCATTGCATTGGGTTTACCTGGCCCCGGTCACAGGGGCATCGTCTCACGGAAATGCCACGCACATATCGGCGTTTTTTGGGAGCCATCTTGGCGGTTGCTTTTTGAGAGCTGGGTCACAAACGGATCCATGATACCAGGGCGACGGATGAAGACCGTATCGCCCACGAAGACAGTGGGAAATTAGCTTAGCTTCAGTGGAATGATGAATCACACCGAATTCTTGACAGTTCCTACGTGACTCTCTCTCCTTGTTTCTGACTGGCTTGATTACTTTATTTCCGACTTGGACTTCGTGTTTTGTGTCGATGGTATTTGCATGGCTGGACGTGACCTGGTTGTTTGGTGTGACAAACTGCCAGTGTAACCCCGTGGTAACAAAGAATGACCACATGCCAACGTGTCGATGATTCTCGGCCGCAGGAGTGACTCGGGGGTGTGGGCGGGACGCAACGCACCATATCGCCCGCGCATGCATGCCGAGGTAGTACTGAGCATGTTTGTTTGTTTCTGAAACCTGAACATCCAGAGCCGGGGGCCGTAAAGCGAAACGAGAAAAGAAAGCCACGGAAAAAGGCAACTGGGCCTGGGTGTATATAAATCGCAGATCAAGAGATGGGGCGCGTGCCGTTGCCCTTCTCCGTTCCCAAACTTAACGTACAAAATCAACGAAGCTCCTTTGCTACACAGCCGTCTCCGTCATCAAGCAACCCTCCCTCTCCGTCCGTCAAACCCGGAGCTCTTTCAGTGCTTTCTCTTGGGCGTCTGTTCCTGCGTCGTTGCTTTGTTTGGCTAACCCTGGTCGCCCTCCGTGAGACGATCCCCCGTCCGTTTCCCTTTCAATGCTCGCTCGCTGGTAGGCAGGTCGGCCGGCTGTAGTAAGCGACGCTTTGCTTCACAGCCGCGAGAGAAAACGGAGGAGGCCGCGTTCCTACTGTGTCTTGAATAGCAGGATCGCGCAGTGGCCGAGGTAGAAGTAGATGAAGTGCTTGGTCTCTGTCAGGAGGCGGCTGTGGTTAGTCGCCCTCGATAGCTAGACATGGTGCAGGAATTGCCACTGCATACCGTGCGTTACAAAGCTGCCGAAGTTGCGGCCTACAATGCAGTGCCAGGTCGGGCCCTTCCTCTCGTCAAACTGTAAATCCTGCGTTAGCTGAACAGCCGAGTACACGCATCCCGGTGGTGGGCGTACTGTTCTCTTGATATGCTGAGCAATGTCCTGTCCATGCGACGTCAGTGCTGCCATGCTGAGGAAGTGGCCATGCCGCATGGTCCGGCGCCGCCGGGGATGTCGAGCGAGACTGACCTTCTCAATGGTGAACTTTGCCATCGCTTCCTGGGCTGTAGGGTACACCGAATCAGTTCCGGTCCGTGTGCGGGACAGCCCTTGAGGCCGCAGCCACCCTGCAGGTCCTACGTACCCACTTCAACCGCCTCTTGTTGCATGTCCTCGGTCTTGGGCAGAGTGGGTGTGTTAGCGTTCCGGGTGCCGAAAGCGGAGGGGTTGGCTTCGACGGTCGCGTCATACCATGTCAGCGCTCTTGATCTGGGCTGTTTCGAGGTGCATGATGCACGTGTTAGCCAACACGGTCTGCGGGCAGAGACACTCGGGCAGTATGGGACAGACGTACCCTCGAGCTTCTCCCTGGCCACAGGGGAGGTGCTCCCCGCGGGCTTCACCTCATCGATCGGCATTGTTGGTTTCGTCGGCGTTGGCTGCCAACAATCCCAGCAGTTAGCACAGAGCCTCCAACGGTCCACTTCCCCGTCAAAACAATCAACAGAGGAGCCGTCGGCAGTGTTTGCTTAGAAATGGGGTCCAACGGAGCCCCAGGTGCGAGGGCGGTGCGCTCCCTCGTTGCGTCGACGGTTCCGGATTTGGGGGTCCAACATACGAGCAAACAAACGTCTAAGTAAAGCTGATGCGCAAAAGCGGCGCACAGTTCCGTGTTGATGCAGGTGCAGAGATGCCTGGTGTCGGCTGTTATGCTTAGGAGCGACGGGAAGACGGCGATTAATGTAGAACGTTGGGGATGTTGCAGGACGCGCAAGACGGTTTCCAGTGTTTGGATTGCTCGAGGTTCAGGGTGGTTGAGGTCAGCGCAGCTCAGCGAACCACTAGCCAAGCCAGGCAGTTTATTGGCGCCGCGGCCTTCCAGGTTGCTTTTGTTGGAGCGTTGGGTGGTGGGGAACCGACCGAGCATGGGTTCCGGCATGGGACCTGGAGCTTGTGGGGCGGCAGCCAGGTGGGCGCTTGAGCACGACGATAAGATAACCGACTGTGTGGGGGCTTGAAATTTCTGGACAGGCGCCGAGGAAAAAAAAAATACCCCAAGCTTCTTCCACTTCAACGCCAGAAGCAGAAGATAACCAACCAACAACGGAATGACCGCGCGGTAGCCTTGGCTTCATACCCTGCCGGCGGCAGACAGGAAGCAACAAGACAGGCACCATGGAGTCCTCAAGGGTCTTCGTCAAGAATCTACCGCCGACCATTTCCGAGGCCGAGTTCCGCAAACACTTCTCGGCCCAGGGCCGCGAGGTCACCGATGTCAAGCTCATCCCCCACCGCCGCATCGGCTTTGTTGGTTACAAGTCGCACGATGATGCTGCAAGGGCCGTCAAGTACCTCAACAAATCCTTTATCCGCATGTCCAGGATCGCCGTCGACCTCGCCAAGCCGGTAAGCCCCTTCCCCACCACAGCCCGCCCGGACTGCTGCTAATCATAGATGCAAGATTGCAGACCCAACACCGAGACCAGCCGCAAAGGATGCCCCACGCCACGAGGCTGCCAGGGCAGGTGTCCCTAGGCCTGGTACTTCCGGTGTAGAGCAGCCCGAGGACGAGACCTCCAAGAAGAGAAAGCGCGAGGCCCTCGATGAGGCCGACCCCAAGCTGCAAGAGTACCTCGAAGTCATGGGTCATGCGACCAAGAAGCCCAGAGACAAGGAAGTCCTTGGTGGGAGCTTGCAGCCAGATTCGCCGACTGCGGTGCCAGCTGCGCTCCTGGAGGCCGGCGAGAGTGACGATGAGTATGAGGATGTCCCAACACGCCACCCGAAACGGCCGGTTCAGGGGGCTCCCGCTCATGTCGACGCCACACCCGCTCTTGTGGCGGATGGGGATGTACCTGCGCCTACCGCGCTGGATGGACCCTCAAGGGAAGTGCCACAGGTGTCGGCGGACGCAACCGACGATGACTGGCTCCGGTCGAGAACAAGTCGCTTGCTTGATTTGGTGGATCCCGATGACCCCGGGTTTTCTGCACGACCACCCCCATCCATCCCCGCCGCCACGCCTGCAGCTGGGCCGCAAGCGTCGTCACACGAAGGTGCTGCCGCCCGTGCTGACGGGCGAGGCGAAGATGGTCCTGTCAAGGCCGAGAATTCGGAAGACGTGGCCAAGTTGGTTGAAAAAACCTCGAGGCTGTTCTTGCGGAATCTCAGTTATGCCGTCACAGAAGACGACGTCAGAGAATATTTTGGCAAGTTTGGCAGTCTTGAAGAGGTAAGCATCTGTCAATTCCTTTCATGCAACGCCCGCCTATTTCATGATGAACCCCTGATAGGGACATCCTATGCCATTGGCATATGACGAGACCTTGGGCTCGGTATTTTAGTAGATGCTTCGAGATTCTGAACGAAAAAGGGCCGATTGTTTTTGTGTGGTTTCTGAGTTGACGGCTTTGAATTCCCGCTAACTGCGTGGCAGGTGAACGTCCCGCTGGATAACCGGGGGCAAAGCAAGGGTTTTGCCATGATTCGATACGAACAGCCCGCTGCAGCGGTCGCCGCATTCCAGACAGATGGTTCAGTCTTCCAGGGCCGGATCATACACGTCCTCCCTGCCTCGGCCAAAAGGGAGAACAAGCTCGACGAATTTGCAATTTCGAAGCTGCCCCTCAAAAAGCAGCAACTCCTGAAGAAAAAGGCCGAGGCCGCGTCCAGCACCTTCAACTGGAATTCGCTCTTCATGAGCCAAGACGCCGTCAACACGGCAGTGGCAGAACGCCTCGGTGTCTCTAAACATGAGCTTTTGGATCCCACAGACGCGTCCGCGGCTGTGAAACAGGCAGTCGCCGAGACCACGGTGATCCAAGAAGCCAAGGGTTACTTTGCGGCTCATGGGGTCAACATCGAGGCGTTCAAGTCTCAACAACGTGGCGATACTTCGATACTCGTCAAGAACATCCGCAATGCTTCCATCGAAGAACTGAGAACCCTTTTCGAGGAGCATGGCTCAGTGCTGAGGGTGCTGATGCCACCAAGTGGCACCATCGCCATCGTTCAGTTTGCACAACCGGCAGCTTGCCGGGCTGCCTTTGCTAAGAAAGCCTACTCGCGGTTCAAGGAAGCAGTTTTGTTTCTCGAGAAAGGCCCGAAAGGGCTCTTCGTGGACAACGCGGCTCCACTGCAAGGTCGCCCTGCTGGCGTTCAAAAGCCGTCCGTTGCCGAGTTATTGGAACGCGATGACGCCGAGGATCAGCCTGAGACGGCGTCTCTCTTCGTCCGCAACCTCAACTTCTCCACTACCACCGAGGGGCTGACCGACGCTTTCAAGCCGCTGGATGGTTTTGTGAGTGCGAAGGTCAAGACCAAGACCGACCCCAAGAAGCCGGGTCAGGTGCTCAGCATGGGGTTCGGCTTTTGTGCCTTCAAGACCAAGGAGCAAGCTCAGGCGGCTCTCAAGGTCATGGATGGCCATGTGTTGGATGGTTACAAGCTCTTGGTCAAGGCGTCGCACAGGGGTCACGACGCTGCAGAGGAGCGCAAGCGCGAGGATCTCGCCAAGAAGGCGGCGGCGCAGCGGACAAAGATTGTCATCAAGAACCTTCCGTTTGAGGTTTCTAAAAAGGATGTCCGGGATCTGTTTAGCGCCTATGGCAAACTGGTTGCACTTCGCCTCCCGAAGAAGTTCAACCACTCGTCACGCGGCTTCGCCTTTGCCGAGTTTTCAACGGCAAAGGAGGCGCTCAACGCGCTCACAGCGTTGAAAGACACTCACCTTCTGGGGCGCCGGCTGGTGCTTGACTTCGCCGAGGCCGACGAGGTGGATCCTGAGGAGCAGATCAAGGCCATGGAGAAGAAGATTCGGGGGCAGGTGAACAAGGTCACGTTGCAACAGCTCACGGGAGAAGGGAGGAAACGGGTCACTATTGGCGATAACGATGAAGATGAGCCATGACAGCATGACAGCATGAAGAATTGATCTCTGTCCGGGTCTCGGATTAGAGACACCACCTCAAGAATTGTCTCGGCGGCCACACCGCCCTTGCCAAGGAGGCGTTGCCTCCCCCCCCCCTTGCGGTCTCTTTGAAGAACCCCACCCTTGCCCCTTGAAGATTGACCAGCCTCACACACCTTGCCCGTTGCGTCTGATCAGTTCCTGCGGAGGGCTAATCTTGTCTGCATGCCTGATATGGCGTTTACCCCCGAGAGCAGCCCCGCGGTCCCGAGACGCTCCGCGCCAACCGAACATGTTCGCATGTTTCCATGGGGGCCGCCTCCACGGTTTGGGTGCCCTTGCGTTCCAGTTGGTGCCCTGTTGGATGTCAGAAGGGCTGGACCAACAACCCTGTTTGACACCCGCCGCCAGGCTATCGCCCTGGGTGGTGCATTGCACCAGTATCCCTACTCCGGGACGGGTACAGGCTGACCCTGCCCTGGCTTGGTGCGGTGTCGAAGGCTTCCCATTATAACCCTATGTCGTGTGCTCCCTTCGATGCCGGGGGCTCCTGTACCCCAGCATATCTTATATCTACTCTCTGGCTCGCATCCTGGCGGAGGGCCATTCCTCTCGGGAATTCCTCCTCTGTCCTTTGCTGCACCAGGCGTTCCTGAGCAAGTGTTTGCCACCCAGAAACGTTGTGGTGTTGCGAAGCCCATTGTGCCTCAGCAATGGGACTACCAGTCAGGATCCCCTTCCACCCGGCGCAGTGCTATGCACCATCGCCGGATCATGGGTTCGAGGGGCGCCGCGGAGTGCAGACCTCGAGGCAACCTCTCCAGGAGTCGACAGGCAACATCCAGCACCCTCACATGGCCTGGCTTCCTCAGCACCTGGAAGCGCTCTCGTCGATACCGCCGTTGATACCGCCAATCCTGCGAACACAATCCCTTGGGCCAGACTACGGCACGGCAGCATACTCCAGAACGCAACAGCGGCACGAGCAGCATCGCCATGGCAGGCGGAGGCAGCAGGGAATCAACCCGCTCATGCCCTTGCTGACGCAGGCGTTCCAGAACTACCGGAAGAAGCAGGCAGACAAGCCGGACCAGAAATGGCCAGACGTGCTGGAGGGGCCCTTCCTAGACGGTAACTCTTTGGGAGCAAACACGCAACCGAATCCAGGGCTGTGGATGGCTGACCCGCTGCTTAGCGCTACTGCTCATCCCTCAGATGAGGCGCAAAAAATACACCATGAAGCAAACACAGTACGGCCGGAACATGCTGATTGGCGAATACCTGTGGATCGCCTACTGCCAGAGCTTGCCCCCGGGAGCGGAACCCGATCCGCAGCTGGAGCTGATGAGGGAGAGGAAGAAGGTGTCCAGCCACATCCAGGTGCTCAAGAACTTCTTCTCCAACCATCGATGTTGTAAGTTGGCCATCGGCGACCCCGGCCCCCGTTTGGGTGGCGTTTTCGCCTTGCAGGTTTCGGATGTGACCAACGGCTAACAACCCTCCCTCCCTCCTCCCTGCAGTCCACTTTTTCTTTGGCCAACGGCAGGAGGACAAGGAGAAGGACGCCATCGAGACAGTGTCGCTCAAGAACAACTCGGTATTGATCGCTCTGTCCGAGGGCCGCCTCCCTGATGAGCGACCCAACTACGAGTATTTTGCGCAAATCCTCGCCCTGAATGAGCAGGTGCAATTCAGGCCGAAGCGCTGCTGGATCTTTGTCTCGCATAAGGATGTGGTTGTGGGCGAGGACGGGGCAGGGTACCTACCCTCGACGAGCGGCAAGCTCGGCGAAGGCGAGTACCCGCACCTTGGGCGCAACCTCGAGCGCGAGACATGGGCCAAGGAGGAGCAGCAGTTCTTCAAGGGTGCGCTCCTCCACGAGTTCACCAAGGAGATGCATCAGGTCGAGTCGAGCAGCGTCCGGGGCCTGAGCAAGAAGTGGGAGTCGGCGTTCCCCGACCTGCACCAGAGGCTGAAGTCGGTCACGTCCACGACGATGGATGCACGGTGTGACATGCTGCACCTGCACGCCACGCTCGAGCTAAAGGAGAAGCCCAGCTTCCCCGCCGGGTCGAGTCTCAGCTCGTGGGTCGAGATCAACATCGAACAGCCGCGACTGCTCAACCACCGGTGGAAGGTGGAGACGAGGCTTGCCAGGCCAGACGAGCTCAGCTATTCGCACGACGACTCGGCCGCGAGGGTCATCCGCGAGCAGCACAAAGAGTTCACCATCAAGTACCAGCACCGGCCTGGCTGTGATGGCTCCCGCAACGAGGGCCGTCCGCATTGCGACTGCCTCTCGCAGCGCAGCCGCCGAGAAGGGGTCATGGTTCCGTTCCCGGTGCCGTTCCCGGCCGATGCCTGGGCCCAGACGCTGACCAACTGCGCCGAGTACCCGGCCCATCCATTCAGCGAAAGCAAAAGGCCCGACAGAGAGCGCGGCGCCGCTGATGACGAGGAGGGACCGAGACCCCGTCGGCGCAGCAAGCAACCGACCCAGATGGACTTGGTTCCAAAGATTGCCATGATGCAGGAGATCTTTTCTTGCCCGCCCACGGCACCCCACGAGGAGAGCAGCGCTGACTCGGCAAGCCAACAACGGTGGACGCGCCGAGCCGTGATCCTGTGGACATTCGAGACGATCCACAGCCTGGACGAAAAGGGGAAACTGGTGACGGCCCAAGGAGGGCGGACGAACTGGCGCTTCCTGACGGTGCTTGATCCAGCCAGCGAGTATCATCAGCGGAACGCCATCGTCAGTGGCCGGAGGGCTTCCGCTGACGACTATCGTGAGGGCTCGGGCAGCTTCACCTGTGGCTCGCGACCCGCATCCCGCGGCCCCGTCATGTCGCCCAGCCCAACCTATCAGCAGCACCTGAACGCAAGCATGAACGAGAACTTCTCATCGGCATGGGATACCGCGGGGGGCCTTGGTTCGTTGTCCGGCTCAGCGGCGCAGGCTGCCTACGGCACGCATTTCATGTCGCAAACGATGCCATCACACGCGGCGACGGGCCAAGCCGGGTATGGGCTGCTGGACAGTTTCAGCAGCCACAGCGGCCTGAGCACACCGCCTCCGAGCGCCTCGCTCGCCAGTTCTTTCGCGCAAACGTTTGACACAGCGTCGACAAATTCCGATATGCTCCCCGGTTACATGGCCAGCCACGTGGCAGTGACAACAGCAGGCCTAGACACCAGCAACACGCACCCTCTCGGCGGGGGCCTCCCTGCCATGACCGACCCGTTCCTCGCCCACGTAGGAGCCGCATACGGCGACTCGCAGGACGGCATTCACGGCTGGAACAACCACAGCGTTGTCGGCAGCATCGACTCGGCAGCCTCGTGGTCTTCGGGATATTCCGGCACCAACACTGCTCACGGACACAACGGCGGAGTTGTGAACTGGACAGGCGCACAAGCGCATGACATATCCTTACGCAGAGGCAGCGAGCAACACCACGCCCAAGGCCAAAGCCAAAGCCAGCACCGACCACAAGAGCGGCAGCAGCCCTGGGCATCCAGCAGCAAGCGGGAGGCGAGCCAGGACTGGGTGCACATTCACGGATCGTCGACGGCGAGCGGCTCGGACCTCTCGCAGGACTGGGAAGAGGTGCCCACGCTGCCGGGGACAGGGACAGAACACTCGTCCTCTCCGGCGCCGCCCGATGTGGTGGCGGCGGAGATGCAGCTGAAGCAGCACGGGTTTGCCGTCGGCGGCGGCGGGGACGCCGCCTCTGCCTCGCAGGGCATGATGAAGAGTCTCAAGCGGGTTCGCTCGGACAGTTTTGGGGACGACGGGGGGTATCGCGATCGGAGGCTGCGGGGTTGAGGCAGGTTCGGGATCCTGCCACCTGTTTGTCTCTCTGACCTGTGCGAATCTTGGGGTGTGGAGAGCATTGGGTGCTATGATGATGCATGCCATCGGTAATGAACACATGCTTGCGGCGTTTCGGTATGGATGGGGAAGGGGGGTGGGGTTGCGCTTGATCCTTTGTAAATCGTCATATTCGGGGTTCTTCTGGGAAATGGGCATGTATCACGGAAACTACCACTACAGGTACCAGCAACAATCAGTAATGACGTTGACTCATGCCTAGCTGGGTTGGGAAAGGGGCCACAGGCAGTGCAAGTGCAGAGCCGACGTGGTGGTGTTGAGATCCGAGCAGGCGGAGACCCTTTCAGACCATGCTAGACCCGGCGTCCGCCAAGGATGAAACAGTTTGGTGTTCCAAGGAACAATGCAAGAAAAACGTGGCCTCCTAGCCCTGTTCTGCTTTCTGGTCGGCAGGGCAGGGCTGTTGACCATCGAGCCCTTTCATCCAACCCTGGCCTGATCTCCGCAGGGACAAGGAAGAGTGTTCAAGGGTGACTCAATACACTCCATACTTGGTATGTATTGTCACTAATGTGAGACCGAGGGCGCAGCCAGTCAGAAGGGAGATGCGGTTCCGAGAAACTTGCTAGTAGTTATACGTACATAATAATGAACAGCAAGGGAATTCTCGTCAGTCAAATGACATGCAGGTGCATACATACAAATGTAAGCCGCGGGAGGGCTTGCGCGTGCATGTCGGACGCATGGCGCTGACGACAGACAGGAACAGACGCGCGGGATGAGGTTCGGATGAGACAAGCATGGCGATCCCGGTTTTGCCAATCAACGGCTGCAGTGGGCTAAAATCGGGTTCATCTCAAAGTCACCTTTCATCTCTCTTTCTGCGCACAGACAGCGGGGTGGATCCGGCAGCATCAGCTTGGGCCAAGTCGAGGTTCGAACCGGAGCGAACAATCCTCCCAGCTGCACTCGATTCCCCACGGCCAGCGACCCGTTTCAAAACCAAATTTCGCTTGGACGAGCCAGGGCGGCGGGCGGCAATCTTCCCAAGCGCGCTCCGGGGGCTGCTGGTCGTCCGATGGCAGCATGCGCGGCTGTGGTTGACGGGCGCTGGAGGGCCGCGAGACGGGGCCAGCCTGTTTCTCCTGTGGTCGCATGTGGGTGCATTTGTAGCGAATCACCCGCAGCTTGGGCCCTGGCAATGCAACCGCCAGGGCCCGCTCTGGACCGCCCGGCACGCTCGCCAATCTGAGTTTCGCGGCGAGGAAACGACACGAGTGGATGGGGCGCGCCCGTTGTGAAGCTTGGCAGGGCCCACGCAGGCACTGGCGCTCCACTGCCGACCCTGGTCCGCGGGCGCAGATCTGGGGGAAGTCACTGCGCGCCGAGCCTGCGCGGTGGGGTTACCTGCTGGATACCAAAATGTGGAATGGGCTTTCCCGTCCACACACTTCACCCGCTCTGCGTCGTCGATGAAGCATCCGGGGGCAGCAGCCCAGCAGCGTATCCGCCTTGGTGGTTCGCCGGCTGCCCCCATGCCGACAGCATTGGAAAGCGCCTGCTGCGTCTCGTTGCAACACTGAACACGGGTGTTGCCCAGCATGGAGGCGCGGCCAGTCCCCGTCGGCGCCAGGCCCGAGCCAGGGTCGTTCTCTCCAGACCATCTCCAGATCCTCCCAGACCCTCCCAGACCCTCCCAGACCCCGGCCACGCCCGGCGCGAGACCGATCCTGTATTTCCCAGATGCTCGCGGGTTTTATGAGATGGACCGGCCTTCGTCCCTCGCTTGTTCTAGAATCGGCCTTTGGCAAGACTGAAAGGCTGGCCTCAACAGCCCACACAGGTTTCAGGTCCATATGCCACGCCCACGCGACCGACTACTCCTCCTCACGGCCTTTGTACAACTTCCTTTGGCCGACTATTTACTGCCGCCATCTCGCGACTCGATGTTGTTTGCTTGGCTTTCTTTCCATCACCATTCTTCTCACCAACCCAGTCTCGCATGTCCGGCCGAGCTCTTAGGCGGCACACGTCCATCTCAGCCCTTTTCTATCAGACAAACCCAGCACGATACCGCCGACAGCGAGAAACCAGTCTCAAGGACCGGCGTGTTGGTGACTTGCCCTCGAGTCAACTTTCTTTGACTGCCAGGTGACGCGCCGTTCAACAAGGCCTTGGTTGGCGCGGTCTTTCTGCTTGAAAGCTATTCAAGTCACGTTCACAATAGCAATCGGCCAACAACCGCCACTCACTCTCTCTATTCAACACACAGCTGGCCTGACGGATATTGTTCGTGCTGGCACAAGCAATACCACCGCTGTCCATCGACAATTCGACACCTTTCTGCGCTACCTATTTATACGGAGATACAGCGACGTCGACTGCAAACTCCCTCGCCACTCATCAACTCTCTACTGCTTCATCAGCACAGTGCGATCCTTTTGCCAAACCATCATGAAGGCAATCTCAGACTATACCCGCGGCCTGTTGGCCGTGTGGCTCTTGGCCGCCCTCTCCGGGACGGCGACAGCACACTCTTGGCCAGAGCAAGCCATCCGCCTGGCACCAAACGGCGCCATGGTTGGGAAGCCCGGCACCGACAGAGCCCACAGCGAAACCGGCACTTCTGACTTCCTGATTCCGCCAAACGGCAGGCCTGGCGGCTCCAAGATTCTGCCCGACGACAAGATCGTGAAGGAAAGCCAACGGAAGTTGACCGACTCGAGCTACAGCGACCAGTTCCCGATGCTGTCGGTTGCCCCCGGCGACCATGTCGCCATCAAGTACCGCGAGAACGGCCACGTCAGCCGCGCCGACAAGACGAACCCCCTCAAGCCCGTCAACCGTGGCACCATCTATCTCTACGGCACCACCGAGAACGACCTCTCCAACGTGAACCTCATGGATGTCCACTTGAAGTGGACCGCCGATGGCAAGGGCGGAGACGGGAAGGGCAAGCTCCTCGCGACGAGGCACTATGACGACGGCCAATGCCACGAGGTCAAACCCGCCGACGGCGACCTGGAGGGCATCGGCGACTACCGCAAGCAGTTTGTTAGCAAGGCCGACGCCCTCCTCTGCCAGTCTGATATCAAGGTCCCCGAAGACGCCCCCGTTGGCAAGACCCTGACCGTCATTTGGGTGTGGGACTGGCCCAATATGAACGTCCAGGGCGTCGCCGTGCCCCCGGCCAGCTTCGACGCCACCTCAGGCGAGACCTTTGTCACACTCCAGGAAATGTATACGGGCGTCGTGGACCTAAAGATTGTGGATCCCTGCGACGCCAGTCTCGGCGATCTCAAGGGCCCGACCTGCGCAAGCGCCCAAAACAAGGGGGCCGCCCAGTTCGACGTCAACCAAGCCGCTACCACCAGGGGCATCGCGTCGCAGATGGCCGAGCCCTTCCTCGTCAAGTTCTCCCAGGCGGGTTTCGACGTCCCCAGCGCCACTGCCGACCCCAAGAACATCCCCTTCAGCGTTCTGATCGGACAGCAGCCTTCGCAGTTCCCGCTCCCGGCCTCGGTCCTCTCGGCGCAAAACAACCCCGGCGCGGCCGGCGCGGCGCCCGCGGCGACTGCGAAGCCCGGCGGAGGCGGAGACAGCACTTCTGGCGGAAACAACGCGGCGGGCGGGAATGAAGTGGTGGTTACCATTACGTCCACGGTTCCCAAGGGCATGACCACCCTGACGGTCACTCGCGGGGCGAGCGCTGCGGCCAAGACGAACCCGCCCAAGCCGAGGGCGATTCGGGGCCGGCGTTGGCACAACAACTAAGGGCATTGGATTTTTTTTTTCTCTCTTTTGAGTCGACAGTTTGGCTACTAGGTAACGATCTATCTCTCCTCAATTTATCTCTTCGATTTCCTCTAACTGTATGAACAGGTATGAACAGTGTCAGCATTCGGGATGTGACGGCGCACGAGGTACATGGTGGTGCATTCATTGGGTTGGGTTTAGATTGGTCGGTGCATACCTGGCAGGTTTTCCTTCTTTGGGCGGCAGTGGTTTTTCAAGGCAATATGGAGATACCCTTCCCCTTTTTTTCGATTTCATCTTTGGTTTAGGTTGGGCGCATCTAGATTGGTTTATTTTCACGACGCGGCGGATCTGGTATTCGATTTGTTTCCTGTAGCCCTCGTGGTGCCCAACGGGATAGCCTCGAGGTCAATTTCTGTTGTAACAACGATGGTAGAGAGAGGTGAATGAAGAAATCATAACCACGACATGGTGCATATCGAAGAAGTGAGAAGAAAGTTGGTTAATGTTGCCAGTCGGCCTGAGCACGGCATGTCACCACGATGCTGTTTTGAGGCGACACATGGTCTCGGTGTTCACGCCGCATTTATGCCGCGTTAAGTTCAGTGTTTGTTTTGCTTATTTCTTGGTCTGATATCGTCAAATCAAGACCGCCGTCGCTATTTGATCACCCCAATTTACATCTCGCCGCACTGGGCAATGACCACATCCAGGTTCGGCACGTCCCTGCCCCTGGAGCCCGTCTTAGTGTTCTCCATCTTGGTGACGACATCCATGCCATCCACAACCTTGCCGAACACGACGTGCTTGCCGTCCAGGAAGGGAGTCGGCACCGTGGTGATGAAGAACTGCGAACCGTTGGTGTTGGGGCCGGCATTCTGTGGTGCCGTGACGTCAGTTTCCGTGATGTCAGACCCCCCGCTGGGCGGTGGAGAGAGGGGGGGGGAAAGGGTGGACCTACGGCCATGGACAGCAGACCGGGCTTGTCATGCCTCAGCTTGAAGTTCTCGTCGGCGAACTGCTTGGTGCCATAGATGCAGGTCGAACCGGTGCCGTTGCCGTTGAGGAAGTCGCCGCCCTGGCACATGAAGCTGGGAATCTGGCTGGGTGTTAGCTCACTCACTCACTCCACGGCAAGGCAGGGTTGGACTTGCGATGCGGTGGAACTTGGAGCCCTTGTAGCCCTGGGGCTGGCCGCGGGCGTCCTTGGCCTCGCCGGTGCAGAACTGGCGGAAATTCTCGGCCGTCTTGGGAACGACGTCCTTGAAAAGCTCGAAGGTAATACGGCCAAGGGGTTCGCCTAGCGGTGGTGAGCAGGAGCCCTTTCAATAAAGTACTCGAAGAGGGCAGCATAAGTACCTCCAAGGGTCATGTCAAAAAAGACGCTGTCGGAGACATAATGTCAGTATCGGTTTCTGAAACACGGAAACCCGAGGCCATAAGAAATATTGAACGGCGAAGGCACAAGAGGGCGTGTAAGCTGCACAACGACAAGAAGCCATTGACACCCTGAATACGGGGCAGATACTTACAGCGGATTGCCCGACTCGGGAAGCTGAGTAGACGCCATCTTTGCAAGGTTTTCGAAGCCGACCGATAACTCTGGAAAAGACCGGTGTGTTGTTGTGGTTTTTGAGAGTTCGAAAGTGGTGCAGGTGATGTTGGCTGACCTCATAGTTCGCAACCAACAACAACCTCAGCCACAGAGGGCACCTGCTGGGCCAGGCGCTGACAGGTGGCGAGGTTGCCGCCAGGTGTCAGCCAGATATTCCTGTTGTCATGGAGACTTGCTTTCGGGACACCACTGCTGAAACTGATGGGACAAGTTCAGAGAGAACCCCAAATAATTTGGGCAAATGATCCGAGAATACACAACTTTTTCTGAATTGCAGATCTTTCCTGGCCTATTCTGGCGTGTACTGTGCGAAGGCATCACCAGGTTTGCCCCTGACCAGCTGCCCCTTTTAGCCCCTGAATGAGCTCTTTGTTCCGAAGAACCCTCAACGTCCAAAATACCTCTTCTCCAATGGCCTCAAGACCACATATGAAATGATAGTGAAGCCAAGTCCCAGCTCAAACCCAACATCACCGCCAGGATCGCCACATAGCTTGCTTACCGGACCCGTGTACCAGCTCTGCGACATACCGAGAGCGACGCCTATGATCCCGATCGTGAAGGCTGCCGCCGCAGCAACCCCTGGAGGGTGCGCCCCAGGGATCGCATAATCCTCCATATGGTAGGCGCTAAAGTTGCGCCTGAAGACGAAGTGCTCCGGGACTAGGATGCCGAGATACAACGACGTCCAATACCCAGTGACGAGCACCAGGTTCTCGAGCCATGACCCAAAACCGTCGTAAGCAGGTATCGCAATGGCAACACAGACACATCCTCCCACCGCAGTCCATAGGAACCTCGGCACCCGCTGGCTGGCTTGGCTGAGCGCCTGCAGCGAGAATGACACAGAGTAGACGACGGGGCAGGTGCTCGCAACAATAGACAGCGCCAGGACAACGTTGCAGAAGTCGCCGAACCGTCCCAGGGCGGGCCGAAGCACCGTTGAGAGAAGGCCGCCTATGCCCGAGTCTGAGTAGGCTGCGAGGTAGTTCTCGTCGCCGATGATAGCCGTAGCAACAGCAGCACCGAGAAGCTCGCAGAACACGGTGGACGTGTAGAGGCCGGCGAACGACTACCCAAAGATGGAGATTGTCGGGCGGTTGGGAGGCTGGTACACGCTGTAGTCAGCGGCAAAGCCGCACCAGCCAGCCATGTATCCGTAAACTGCTGTGGAGTAGGACAAAACGGACGACACCTCGGCCGACCCGGTTGACAGGGGGAGCAAGTCATCAAAACGGCGTGAGTGGGCGAACACGCCCAGAACTATCAGCAGAATGGCCATACATGGAAGCCATGCCCACCGGTCGTAAGCATGGACGATCCTGTAGCCAAACAGGCCAACAATAAACGTCAGAAGAATCATGACCAGGACACCGGCCCATCCTGGCATGTTGGGGTTGACAGCGTGCAAGAGTTGAGCGCCGACGACTGCACTTATGGATGCCCAGCTCAGGCAAACGACGATCTGGCACACGGCCACTAGAATCATGTCAACCACCAGCCCCCTTCTTGGCTCGAGTGATGAGGAAGCAACGCTGGAATCATAACCCACGTGGCTTGGCCATATAATACCCAAAGAAGAAACGCGAAAGGACCATCTGGCGCAGTCCAAACTTGGCACCAAACGCGCTGAAGAGGGCGACGGGCAGGGCTCCGACAAGGTTGAGAAGGAGGATGACGAGTGCACTGTCGACAAAACCAAGCCCAGAGACGGGAATGGCCACGGCGCCCATGGCGAAGGTTGTCACGGCCATGTTGCATGAGAACCACTGCCGAGTCGTGCAATGTCAGCAACTTGCCATTTCCAGGCGCCAGTTCTCGGTAATTGCTCCCTTCTCTCTGGAGAGACTCTCTTACCATGATGCCAACCCTCAGCACGCTCGTGTCATCCCTCTCGTCGTCGGACACCCGTTCGATGCCGCGCTGCTCCATGCCATACTTTCCTGCAACCCTCTGAAGCTTTACCAGGAGGCTGTTGCCGGCGACAAAGTCTTCATTGCGGACTGCATTGCCATCAACAACGTCTCCGACGTCTGTATTCCACGTGCCGGTTGGGGAGCCACTCTCAACATCGCCCTCTGCCTTGATCGTACCCATATCAGCGAGAGCTTGGCAGGATTTGCAAGAGGCCGGGGGAAAGATGGAAGGAGATTGACGGCGCAGAGCGGGTGGCTGCTTGTGTTGCCGCGGTGGCAAGGTTGACTGTACGCAGAGCCCTTCGAGTTGGCTTCGCTCCATCTATAAGACCGCTGTTAGTCGGAAGAGGGAACAAGAAGAAGCACAGATTTGGGAGTCTGGCCATGTGCGGGTTGTTCAGAGTGTCTGAGATGGCGTCTCCACCACTGGACTAACTTGCATGTGGTGTCATCTTGGTTCAGAAGAACAGGCTGGAGGGAGAACCGTGCAGGTAGCTATGCTACCTTGTACTAGAAAAGATCATGTCTCAAGCTTGAGCATGCAATCAGCCAAACCTGGCTGGCTGGTGAAATGGCCACGACATATTTTCCAGGACCAGGTCGAGATTGGATGCAAGGTTCTAACCATGGGCCGGAACTCGGTGGTAAACATGCGAACTCCAGGTCTCATGGTGCCTGTTGTGTATCGTTCCCTTCATTGTGTGCCACAGTAAGCGCAGGAATACGGTGTGCCAGGGGAAACAATGGAAGCATATCTGGTAGGATCCTGGGGACCTGAGAATGCTTATCTTGAAGCTCACAGAATAGCAGGCACAGCCAACTTCTCCATGCATCAGCAACCTGGGATTCCAAGACGGAACTGGGGGAGGCATGCGGAGTGGGCATTGGGCACAGTCACACCTGCCTGACATGAGATGGGATTACAAGCAAAGCTGAAGCTCCCAATCAATAGAAGCAGCAGAACACTCCCAGGTCGGATTTCCCTCGTCATTGCTGACTTTGGACTTTGCACGGCCTCTGTCTGCACTCGAGTCTGACGGAGAAGAGGAAGAGACGGCCATCAATGACCTCCACTCTTCAAGCACTCAGTACCGGGGGAAAGAGGACTTGGTGTTTCCGAGGACGGCACCTTCCCGTCTTCCATACCTTCCAGGTTGCCCCGCCATGTGTCCCATCCGCACAGTCGGCTGCCGTCGTTGGAAAGAAGGACTGGAGGGGTCGAACTTCGAAGTTCTCGCAATCCCTCCTTCCCCTTCCGAAGCCACTAGATATCTGTCTCTCTGCACGCAAGTCCTGGCGCTGTTAGTGCGACCGGTTTTTCCCATACATTAATCGGCCTCTCGACTAGCCTCTCTAACAGCTGCCAGACATGATTCCACAGCTGATGTTAATTGCTTGCCCGCCCGGGCACCTTCCCACCTGTTCCATCTGTCCATCACCTCCAGAAGCCCTTGTGCGCCGCGCCCATCCTGATTTTCGTCATACCGACCCCATGACCATTGTTTCTACCCGGTGTCTCTCGCCTTGATGCGCAGTAGCACGAAATCGGAAGCAATGCGTATTCTGTCTACTGTGCAAGTACCCAGCTTCCCTGCGCATTGCAACATAAGGCCCAGAAACGATGGTTCAGCAGAAACACTAGAGCTCCCTGTGGCTGTCTCAAGTGTGTTGGTCAAACGTGATCGCGCTGCCCTCTCCCGTTTGCGGTGCAGCCATTGGGGCAGCTCGGACATGCATCGAGTTAACATAAGACAGAGTTATGTCCTTGACAGCCGGGGCCGATCCTACATCACCAATCCCTTCCATGTTTGCCAAGTCGCCCGTCCCACGAGTCTCTGAGGCACTCTGGTCGCCCGTTCTCTTCGCTTCCTTGCCCCCACCGGATCAAGTTGTCTCTTGACTTGCATTTCCATCTTCGTAAATTTGCCAGTGCCTCTTGTATCCGAAAAGGGGCCTGGTCTCGTCTTCTTGTGAGCCTAGCCTTCAGCCTCAATCTCGTAGCTGTTCGACTTGTGCTTTGGCTGGAACTTGAACCCCGGCGGCGCTGGGCCCAAGAACATTTCGCTGCATTTCGTTAACGAGCCGTCCCGAGTATCTCCACGATAGAACTCACCTGATCTTGATCCAATCCTTGTAATTCTTACTCGCAAGCAGCGTCTCGAGATCGTCCCGTCCGCGGTACGCAGGCGGCCTCTCATTGAGGCTCGGCGGGAGGTACTCCAGCAGCCCAACGGGCACGTAGCGGCTGAAGAAGCTGAGGAACTCGAGGAGGAAGCGCCGCGTAAAGTTGAGACCGAGCTCGTCCGAGCCCCAGGCCTCCATGCCGTAGCGGGCAAACTTTTCGACGTACGCCAACCGTTCCGAGCCAGACTTGTCCAGGTACTGCCCCTTCTCAATCTCTTCAAAGATCCACGGCTTGACGAGGGCGCCTCGCCCGATCATGACGCTGTCCACCTTGGCGTTGTCGACGTGGTCAAAGTAGTCGACGTGCGAGTAACAATCGCCGTTGCCCAAAAAGTACACCTTCCCTCCATTGGGCAGTGTGTTCTCTTCCACTTCCCGGACCGTGTCGACCAGCTCGCGGCTCTTCTCGTTGTGTTGCTTGATCAGGGCCGCACATTCGGCGATGTAGCCCCAGTCAGCGGCCTTGGTGTATCGCTGTTGCCTCGTTCGGCCGTGCAGGGTGATGGCTGCACATCCGGGCGCGCCGCTGATGCTTCGCAAGTCTTCGCTTCCCAGAGTCAGGCGCTCGACGATTCTCTGGGCTGTTAACCTGTCCTCCCGGACCCCCATCCTGATCTTGGCGGTGACCGGCACTTCCCCCGATACCGCGTTCATGCCCCTGATCATCCTCTCCAGCTTTGACGGGGCATCAAGAAGGGCGGACCCTGCCCCAGACTTGTAGACCATGTCAACCGGGCAGCCGCAGTTCAGATCGACCAGACGAAGATGGGGCAGGAATTTGGCCAGGGCCTCGGTGGCTTTGATGGCTACCCACGGGACATTGGCGGCAATTTGGACGCCGAATTTGAGGTCTTTCGAGTTGTCGTAACCTTGGACAACAGAGCCAGTGCCGTCGTAACGGGGCGGTGTGGTTTCGGTCTCGTGGGCCCTCATCAGCGTCCAGTCTGCTTTTTGTCCTTGAAGCAAAGGGAGCCCTAGAGCCATCTCGGAATAGGTTACTTGGGCGCCGAGCTCGACGCAGAGACGGCGGAACGGCAGATTGCCCTGTGTCGTGAGAGGTGCCAGAACAGGCGTCTCCCGACCAAAGTAGATCCTCCTCTTCTCGGACGGCTTGAACGGGGGCTCGACGTACTGCGCCCTATAGTCCTTGGCCTCGTCCAGGTCGTCCTTCTGCTTATGATAATGCTTTGTGTAGAGCTCGGTATCCCTGGCAAGCCATTCCAAGTACTTTTCAGACTTTTCCAGAGCCACTCTCTTCTTGGAGAGATCATACTTGATGCCGACCGGCACCATGTTGACCACGCCAGGCTTGACGTCGCCCGATTCCTCCTCCCCTTCGGTCGGCTGCTTGCTCGCATCGCCCACGAGAACCAGCTCTGACCGGCCGTCTTCGTGCTTGATCTCGTCCATGTGGCTGTGGACAAACAGGCACCGCCAGCCTGACGAACACCTGCCAAACTTCTCCCAGACCGGACATACACCTCCAAAGGTGGTGAGATCCGGGCGGCGGCCTTCCTTCAGGTACTTGCGAATGTCGTGGAGGGCGTTGCAGCGGCCGCCATGCTTGCAAGGGCGAGGAGAGAACTCTGGGGTCCAGGCGACCGAGTTGCACAGGCGCTGAGCATCCGAAAAGGTGCCAAACTCCCTCTCCTTGTTTTGGCCCTTTTGCTTCTTCCGCTTCCCGTGCTTGCCCGGGTTCTGCTGCGCATCCTGGGGCTCGGGTGCGGTCCGACCTTCAGCGTCATCGTCGTCAAGAGCTTCGTCTTCGGCTGGCCTCTCTCGTTGGCCAGGTGCCAAGATGAGATACCTTGAGCGATCTGTCAGGACACAAATAACCCGGAAAATTGAGAGTAAGCAAAGCAACGCCGTATCTTACTCTTGTTTGATCGGAGCAACTCCCTTGGATCTGGAGTTTGACGCCGTCTCAACTGCGCCTGGGGAAACCGTTGATGTGCTGTCAAGCTTCACTCTCTTAGTTGCGGGCTCGTTGCTTGAGGCGTTCGGATTCTCAATTGCAGCGCCATTGGCTTCATCCTGAGGCCGTTTGGCCGCCTCGTGTGGCTCCATTGTCAATCAATTCGTTCCGACTGGAGGATAGCGGGAATGAAGCAGTGTGGTGTTTGGTTGGATTCGGCTTTGGCCAGATTTCAGCTCGTCAACAAGTTGATATCACCGACTGTATTTACTTTCCAGGTTGCGTTTTCAAATCTCACAATTGGCATCTCAGCAAAGAAAATACTGCCCCACAGCGGGGTCAGACGCAGCACTACTGCTGGGGTTCAGGTTCGGCATGGTGGGGTTCAACCCACAACTTCTGCAAAGAGGAGCGAGCAAGTCTTTAAGACGGGAAGTGCTGACTCTGCCGGTTTTGCACCGATGACTTACCTTCGGGTATTCACTCCTTGGATTGTTCGCCTTTTCCCTAGGTTTTTGTGCCTGGGTTTGTGGAGACTTTCCGTGGTGATGTGAAGCAGCCTGCGGCACTTCGGGCTCAATACATGCTTGCAAAGAGGGGGGCCGCTCCGGCAAAGGAATTGGAACCATGAACTCGACTCGAAAACCAAGGCCTGGGAGAGGAGCGAAATTGACGGCAACTTCCGGCCGCCATCCCTAGGACAGCATGCAACAATTAAACTAAAATCTGCGGCTGATCGTCGACGGAATCCTCCAGTGTTGAGGGGTTCTGGTGGGGGCCGGTCGTCCGAAGTCCTGAACGTCGCGTGAGATGCAGGGTCCTCGATGCTCTTTTTGATGAGAAGTGTCCCTTAGGAAGATGTCATCTTGCAGCGTGACAGCCGCAGAACGTGCCTTGAACCCCGAGCTAGTGTACGGTTACGAGAAGAGCCGGCCGGCAGGATGAGACGATGGTCGTCTGGCAAGCCAGAGTGGGGTTTCCAGGCCCAAGACCCTGGCATGGCCCGGGCGACATCCGGTGGAAGCAGGGTTCGGCCGGGAGCTGTCTCCCAGGCGTGTGATTGCAGGGGGGTGCCGCTGAGGCAGGGCTGCCCAGGGGGCAAGCCAGTTGCAGCTGTGCTGTGCTGTGCCATTCCGTCCTGCCAACCGCCTGATTTGCTTCCTCATCTTCACTTTGAGCTTCCGTCCAACGCCAACCACCGTCCCTCACACTGGGTACCTAAATGACAAAACGCCTGCCTGCATTGCCATCTGTACACAGCGCCTTGCTCGACGCCGACATCCACCGCCGCCGCACAAGCCCCATCGGCTCTCGCCCCGTCTGTTCCACCTGCGCGCAAGACGACAAGCCGGGCCTCCCCCACCTGTTTGACGGCACTGCTCTTGCTGTTGATGGTCGGGAAATGATCATTCGATCATAACACAACGATGGCTGACCAGGCCAGAGGTGCGGCGCGCGAGAGGCTGCCGCAGCCACCGCAAAGCATCAAGGTTGTGCGCTCGCAGAAGATAGCCCCTGTGTCGCCCACCGACGCGCGCCCCCCGCCTACCGACCCCTATGACGCCGTCGAAGTCCAGGACCGCGCTCCTCCGATACCGCGATCACACACACCCGGCCACCTCTCCTCCAAGAGCCAGGACCGCCGCAACAAGCCCGCCGACATCGCAGTGCGCCAGCGCTCGCAGTCCTCCGCCGCAGCAATCACGCCCTCGTCCTCCTCGTCCGGGATAACCCCCTCACTCAACCCCCCGGCGTCCTCCTTCTCCGCCTCGTCTTCAAAATCACCTATACCCACCCCCACCCGGCAACCGACCATCGCGGAGCACGAGGATGCCGCTCTTGCCCCCGGGCGAGACCGGCATGACTCGTCAGCCGGCAGCAGCAAGGAGAGCGCGCGGCGGCCGACAGCCCTGCGGTCCACATCTGCCATCGCAGGCCGGCCAGCCGCGGGCGCGAGCGCGGTGCCGGCGCCGGGCACCGTGACACGGGTCGGCACGGGCCGGGGCGCCCCCGCGAAGGGGGCCGAGGTGCACACGGCGTTCCCGGCCCTGGCGGACCCCAAGACGGCGCCCGACGTGCCGGCGGCCCCGTCCTCGGGCATGTACTGGAGCCGGGCGCCGACGTCGGGGGCGCCGCACACGGCGCTGCGGGCGCATACGACGACGCTGGTCGGGTCCAACGTCTACGTCTTTGGGGGGTGCGACTCGCGCGCGTGCTTCAACGAGCTGTACGTGCTGGACGCCGACGGCTTCTACTGGTCGACGCCGCACGTCGTGGGGGACGTGCCCGTCCCGCTGCGCGCCATGACGTGCACCGCCGTGGGCAAGAAGCTGGTCGTGTTTGGCGGCGGCGACGGGCCGGCGTACTACAACGACGTGTACGTCCTCGACACGGTCAATCTCCGCTGGTCGAAGCCGCGCATCCTGGGCGACAAGGTGCCGTCCAAGCGGCGGGCGCACACGGCGTGTCTGTACAAGAACGGCATCTACGTGTTTGGCGGCGGGGATGGCGTGCGGGCGCTCAATGACATTTGGCGGCTGGATGTCAGCGACATGACCAAGATGTCGTGGAAGCTCATCTCGGCGCCGTCGTCGGGCGATGGGAGGTCGCCGGTCACGGGCAAGGATCTCCGGCCAAAAGCGCGGGGCTACCACACCGCGAACATGGTCGGCAGCAAGCTCATCATCTACGGCGGCTCCGACGGCGGAGAGTGCTTCAACGACGTGTGGGTCTATGATGTTGAGACGCACGCCTGGAAAGCGGTCAACATACCCGTCACGTACAGGCGACTGTCGCATACGGCCACCATCGTGGGGTCCTACCTGTTTGTGATCGGGGGTCACGACGGGAATGAATACTCGGACGACGTTTTGTTGTTGAACCTGGTGACCATGGCCTGGGACAAGCGGAGAGTGTACGGGCTGCCCCCGAGCGGCAGAGGCTACCACGGCACCGTTCTGCATGATAGCCGGCTGCTGATGATTGGCGGTTTCGACGGGGGCGAGGTGTTTGGCGATGTTTGGGTCCTGGAGTTGGCTGTGCACTCGTACTACTCGCAGATCAGCCATTTCACCATCGAGGTCTAGTTGTGGCCCACCACTGGCGGCATCGTGTGGCTTACGACACGTTTGGAATGGTTTTGGAAAGGAAACCCTCGGTATTGGATAGACGTTGGGGCGGGGAGTCGGGCAAAGGTTGGGTCTCGACAAGATACGGCGTCGCGGTCTGGGTATGCACAGGAGAGCGAAGCGGATTGATATCTATAAGGCTTTTTCTTGTACCTGTTCAAGCGATCCACGAGTCATGACCATCAAGAAGCATCATGTTTGACAATGTCGAAACGGTCTTGTCACTTTTGTCTTGATCTATCCTCTTGTCTCTTCGCCTTCCTGGGTCGTAGTGCCCTTCACCACGCCCCGCCCCGTTTTGATGGAACCAATGACACCACCATAGTCATACAACAGAGCAACGGAGAACCCCAGACGCCGATGCCAGACAATTTACAGGCCACTATCCGCTAACCCAACCAAAACGCCGTCCAATGCCCAGGAGGAGAGATTATGAATTATGGAAATCGGTGAGAGTTGAAGGAAACCTCAACAAGCTCACGTGCCCAGCAAAGGGGCTTGAGTTTAGTGGGCAGCGGCCTTGGCCTCGTCGCTCTTTGCGACTGCTTCCCGCTGCTTCTTTTGCTCTGCCAAGCGCTTCTCCTCGGCCTCAACCATCTCTGTGAAGTTCAAGTCAGTGTCGACGTCAGGGGCTAGCGATGAGGGAGCAGGGGGGGGGAACAACGTACGCTTCCACAGATCTTGACCCTCGTAGTCCTCCTTGTGGACCTTCTTCTCGATCAGGTGCTTGTGGGTCGGGTCGTTGGGGTCGACGACCATGATGGTCTCCCAGCGGCCCTTGCCGGCCTTGGCGTCGGCCGTCTCAAAGGCCGCCGTGGCGATCAGCACGGCCAGCGTGAGACCCTGGGCGTAGACACGGGCTTGCACGAGCTTCTGGCTGGTGCTGATGTACTTGTTCCGGCCGACCATGGCCAGCGCGAGGCCCATGGCGGCGATCCAGCTCGTGAAGACGATGCTGTAGCGGTTCTCGCGGCCCCAGTCCATGAGGCGCTGGTACTCGGACTTGTGGGCGCGGAGGGCGTCCTCGGCGGCGCGGTGCTTCGCCTCGATGTAGTTGTTCATCTCATCGTGCGAGCGTTGGTAGTTGATGCTATACCTCTCGGCGATGACGATGGCGCCAAACGTGCCGGTCGACGTCACCAGGAACGAGCGGAACGGGAGGGTGAGCTGTCGGAAGGCCGGGTACCGCTTCGAGGCGCCGAGGACGCCAGCCAGGCCGAGCGCAAGACCCACGCTCCCGCCGATGAGACCGCCGCGGACGACAACACCGTAGTGCTCTTGCTCCTCTTCCTTGCTGATGACCTTCATGTTGGCGTTGGCGGGGGGTGGGAAGGGAAGGAGGGGTGTGTGTGCTGCTGCGGCTGTCGATTGGGGCGAGACGGGATGGGCTACTGTGGCACAACAACCAAGCTGGGGAAACTGGAGAGTGTTGGATCTGTCCCCTCGTTTGCCTTTTGTTCGTGTGCGGCGTGGGCTGTGGTGGTGCGAGAATTTATCGTATGATGATTCAAGGCTGCGGCCCGAGACAAGGGATGTGGAAAATTGGGTCCTGGGGATGGGTTCCTGTGGAGCCGATGACAGGTGATACCTCGCTGTCGATACTTGGATGCAAGAATAATAGTGAAGAAGGTAAATGCGCTGCGCGGTTTACGCGTAAGCCGAGGGTTATGGGAATCAGGGACTGGGTGGCTTTCTCTACGCTCCCCCAGTCAGGCACGACAGCAAGGCTTTTAAGTATCAATCGTTGCAGGTTTCGCCCCGAGGAGATGGTGATGTCAGCGCATCGCGATGAGGCCAATTCCGAGTCTTCCCCGGGTGTCGGTGAGCACGGGCCAGGACCCTTGCGCTTCGGGGTTTGGGTTGGGGGCGCCCGCCCATCGCGGTTGTGGAGAAGCCGGCCAGACGCCGAGCCCTACGGATTACTCATGAAAACCCTGGGGTTGCCTGACAATGCCTGACTCCTGCTCCCAAGAAGTCCCGTTTTCCCCCGGGCCGGATGCTTCCGGAGTCGGTGGTCTGCGGAAGTCGGGTGGGAGGGCAGGATTGCCCCAGATGACTGCAACGTGCAAGTGAGGCCGAGCAGTTAGGATTTGTCAAGTTTTGCGTTTATTAATCGGAAGCCACCCCATCCAAACATTCGGGGCGGCTCCGGCCTCTTCTTCCGGTGCCGATGGTCCGGCCGGTCGGCGAAACCCGGCCAGCTGCGACGCCCCTGGACCGTGCCGGTTCGCCATGGGCAGAAACACCGGAAACACACACCGCCTCGAGACCGCCTATGTCACGGGATGACCCGCTGGCTTAGAGTCAGAAAGAACCATACTCAGTAGAGACGAGTCGCAGGAATCGGGGCTTGGTGGGGTGTGGCGACATAACTGGCCACATAGTGGTTTCAGGCTGGTCCTCACAATGTGAAGGTTCAGGTGCTCGTTCCTGACCATGAGCGACCTTGAACAGGGTCCAGAGTCAAGTGGTACCACAGCAGAAGAAAGGGCGCGAATCTCAAGTGAACCCAAAACGCGCTCAATTCGGGTCCCCGCCACTGCGCCTTCGGCTGTATCGTGACAGCCTCATGTTCACAGTCTGCGGACGGGAAGAACCAGGGCGGGGAGTGATCAAACGCGACCCGATCGAGGCGGCTTTTTGACTGAGGCACTGGCGGCTTCCCTGCACCGCCCACGCAGCGGGCCGCTATGGCTCATGATGGAAGTCCCGCTCGGGACGCCCAGAACACTTCTGGAATTCTGGAAGGGCTCCGTCCGATCCAGATTTGCTGCCAAGTAAACCGGGGTCCACTGCCCTCGGGACAAGCGTCCCGGCGAGCATGGATGAGAAGGCAGATCCAACGGAGATGGACATATCACAGGAGGAAGTGAGTGTAGACTAATTAATTATCCCGCCAGCAGCAGCGGCAGGAATTGGAGAGAGGGATGCTATGGCCTGCAATCACCGCCTGCAAAAGCGCCGCGCAGATTTGGTTCCGATGGGACACTCGCGAGTACCCCCTTACGGCAGGGCTGTCGCCTTGCCATGAGAAACATGAGAAACCTATGCCAAGTTCAATGCCTGCAACCTGATTGTTCGAGTTGGCAGTTCGACGGCGGGGACGACGGGAAAGGCGTCCTTAGCTCTGAATCTGCGTGATGCCATGATAGGTGTAAGCGACAGGGCACCCGCCGAGAGGACCTGCAGCCGGGTACACGTGTATAGCGCAGGGGATCGCTGCGGCGCACTCAGTTACCGAAGACGGCAAAGACGATGCGAGATGCTGACGACATTCAACCCTGCCGCCCAGTCACAAACTCACCGGTTACTGGATTGGGGCATCCTCTGAAAAAGGGGGGCGAATCAGGGTGTCTCGGGGCGTCCATCTCCCGCCGATCTCCCCCCTGGACCAGTGGCCAAGCTCAGCCAAGCAAGAGAAACGAACCGTTCATCAGACGCATCCCCTCTCTGAGGTCACGATCGGGGAGTGGTGGGATCTGGCCGCTGGAGGAGGCGGAGAATCGGGAAAGCCACTCGCTCTCGCTTGGAAGGGATTGCCGGGACCATTGCTTGAGGTTGTGTTCCTGGCGACTGCGCGATGTGGGGCTCTGACTGCGTTTTAGGAAAGGTCAGGGTTCATCGCACGTGGCAATAACGTTACGCTCAAATACCGTTTGATCCAGTCGCTGACAGCCGGGCGCAACCCACTTCCCTCTGCTGAATTGAGGGTCGACGAAATTGACCGGATATTTCACTACTGTGGTACCTGAGTCTCCATGGCCCAAGGTTGGTAACAGAACGAAGTTGCCATTATCGAGGACCAGCACCCCTTCGTGCTGTGGTACAAAAGGTGTCCAGTACAGAGAACATCCCTGATACGTCCATGTTCTGAATTCGGAAATGATTGAAGGCAGCACTGATGAGTGGGCTCAGTGGGCTCCGAGACTGTACATCGTCTCCATTGTATTTAGATACTGGGCGGGCCACCCCCGTCAGTGTCTCAGATCCCGAGTCAGTGCAGCGGCGCCAAGTCCACACAATCGCAGTCTCGACACCCACGCTCGGCCACTCTGAGCCACTGTGTATGCCACAGCGTGTCAGTTGGAATGACCCAACGAGCCCATGTCGAACTGCGGTTTCATTGCCGCTTGAGGCATCTGGGCGCGTTGGGGCAGCTGGGCAGAAGGCAGTCGCCTCGATCCTCGTCCAAATGTGGCGCTGTCGGGCCGTGAAGTGAACCATGGGTGTGAGGGGCACTTGCATGTCAACGACCAACACGAGACGGATTCTCCGGACTTGGGGCAACGGGGCCTGCTCGCGGCGCCACGCCGGGTTGGGGAAGTACCTCGAGAGTACGTATTCCGTACGCACCATGGCAACACGTCCTGCCTGTGGCGGCGCGGATGGGGCTACTGCGTATGGGGAATCTGCAGTTAATTGAGGTGCAGAGTACCTAAGGTATGTGGAGAACAGCAGCCTAGCTTTCGAATCAGCTCCAAACAAGGTCAAGGAGCAGCAAAACCTGCGCAGGTTCCCAAGAGATCTCAAACAGGGCAAAAAGATTGGACGACTCAGACGAGACATGCGGGTGTAAGTGTATGGGGTTTGAGCACGGTGCACATGCAAACAAATGCCATGGTGCCTTGGCTGAGAACGAGTCCACATGCGGACCGAGCAAGCCAAGATCCCAGGTCTCTGGGACAGTGCGGACACGCCTCGCAGGCAGCCACATGCCCGAAACCTTTCGTTGGTCCAAACCACTCCATTGCCGAATCTCCGTTTGTCCTGTCTCAGCCTGCACACGCAGCCACCCGCAGCAGGGGCGAGGGACGAGCGATAGTTGCTCGAATCTGGTAGGCACTTCGCGCTAATAAGCAAGACCCGAGAAGTTGGCGGTATGGCCCAGGATGGGTGGTGGTGGGGGAAGCAGGCGGATAGCATGTGGGAGCTCACGCCGCGTTAGCGCGCCTGGTCCTGCGATGATCACTGGTCCATGTCATCAGCGATCCGATCAAACTCGCCGGCAGGTACGCTGGAAGTGAGGGATTACATACGAAGGTTACCAAGTCGCCTCGGCCAGCGTTGTTGAAACGCCCGTCGATGTCGTAATATATCTTGCTGCCCCCTCCTCCTGCGTGCCTTATCACCTAGTCGTCGTCCGCTCCTCTCCCCAACGACGGGAACGGCGGTGCTTCCAGTGTTTGTTTCACCCAGGGCAGCTGTCCGGGCCTCAAGACGACTTCTCCAACAAGTGCCCCCCACGACCCCGCGCTGCATGGTGCCTTGGGCCTCCGTCACTTGACTGCAGCACAGCAAGACAGCCTCTCACGGCCCATCCGTCACCTCACTCCCCAGCCCTCAGACAACACTGGCGACATTGGCAGCGACACATATTCATCGCGGGGAATCGTGTGCATCGTGCGCACCGAAGGGCGACGAGCTTCGCCCCGACGACGACGACACCGCCTTCGAGAGGGCTCGAGAGGGCTCTTCTCTTTTAGTTTTCCCGTCCGTCGCAGGTTTGGGGGCGAATTAGTCATTTCCCATTTCCCAGGCCGCGGGTCCACAACCACTTACACCGCATCCCCTGGTCGAACCTTCCGTCCCAGCGGATCCGGTCACCGCACCGCTGCCACCACAGCGCACCCCACGGGCCCTGTCCCTGCTGTCCAAGCCCGGCACAAGGTCATCTTCCAGTTTGGGCGAAACTGTGAAGCGGAACTCGGGAGCGGCAACAACGGGCCTCGTTCTTGAGCCCTCGTCCGGTTGTTCGATGATCTCGTTTTCCCTCTCCTCTCCTCTCCTCTCCCCTCCTCGTGCCTGTCGCAGCCCACTCCTCACGGGCTCGGTGTATTTGTATTTCGCATCGCATCGCATCGCACCCCGTATCCATTTGTCTGCTGTCTGCCGCGTGCAGCTCCCCCGAGCGGCGAACCCGACCCTCGCCTGCCTCGATTCGATTGGGCGCTAGTGTGGCAGCCCACTGAGCCCAGGACCCCCGTCGCTTCTGCCGCTGGCACTGTCAGGTCCCCATCCGCATCCGAGGCTAGGCAGCGTTATCCACATTGGCCCTCGTCGCCATGCGGTCCTTGACCCAGTGGTTTAATTCGAGAGCGAGCCCCGAACCGGCGGAGCCCACTGGGGCCACTCGAAATAAGAACTCGGGCTGTAACCACACGTCGCCTGCGACTGCTGATTCGCCTTCCCCTCTCAACCACTCGCCGCGCTCGCCGTCCCCGATCCCCCAACCGGCGACTCCCAGCTCGACTGCGACGGGTCTCTCCAGCTTCCCCGACCCGGTCCCCTCCCAACCGATCGCCTTCGCGCCCTCGGGCCAAAAATACCCAGCATCCGCCTTGCCTCCTGCCATCGTCGCCGACGACATCCTCGACCACTTTTCTTGCACAAACCGTCGCGCCGTCAACAGCGCCGCCGCACTTGATACCGAAATCGACCTCGACCTTGATCTCGACCTCGACGCCGTCAACATGACGACCGGCCCCGACTTTGGCTCGGCCGCCGGCCGCAGCCGCCAGGACTCGTTCGTCAGCGCCGGCGCAAAGCCCATCTCCATGGCCAACCCCAATCGCGACCATGCGAACCGCGCCCGGCGCGAAAGTCTGGCGGGTAGCCTGATGGGTGGCATGAGCTGGGGCGGTATTTCAGTTGGCAGCTTCATTCGCGAAGAGTAAGTCCGTCCCTTGTCTTTGCCTCTACATCTCCCTTCAAACACCCCGCCCGGCTCTGTCTCAGGCGCACTCGAGCCGCGACTCCCTGGTGTCTCGGCTGGCAATGTTGCCTTTTGCGATTTCCGCGCCGCCCGGCGGTGGCTACCGAATTACCCACTTCCGTTCTTCCCGGGCCCGGAACTAATGGGTCGTGCCATAGCATGATGATGACGGGGACTTCGCCGTACATCAATAACCAATCGTCGTCATTCCACTCGTCTTCGTACATTCCGAGATTAGAGGCTAGCTTCATGCGCGACTTCTTTTGCTGTGACAGAACGTGGCCGACACTGCACGATCTCCTCCAACATTATGAGGAACACCACCACCCGACAACGACGCCTGCCGCCTCGAGGGACGCCTTCGGCGGGAACCAAGCGAACTCTCGCGGCCCTGCCAGCCGCGCCGGGTCAGTCGCGCCGTCTACGGGTAGACCACAGCAACCTGCGCAAGCGCTGCATGGGTTTCCACAGCAGCGGCAGGTCGGGCCAGGCATGGGCGTCGGTGGGATCGGCCAGATGATGCGACAGCAACACCAAACAACGGCGTCCTCCCTGAAGGTCAACCCGCTGTCCCACATGAATGATGAGATGGATGCCGTCGGCGACATGGAGTTGGACGAGACGGTCGGGCCAATGGACATGGACGACAACACGCGAACCATCCAGCAAACTCGCCAGCTCTTCGGTCAACAGCAGCGGCCGCAACTGCATCTGAACAGCTCCGGTCTCCCTCACCAAGCTCTTCGCACCTCACAGCCTCCAACGCCTGCTGCTGTCAGCTTCGGGTTCCAGAACAACCCGACCGTCTCTTCAGTCAACACACCGACTCTGACAACCCAGCAAGGACTGCCGCAGCGGGGCCAGCAGTTTGGGCAGGATGCCAATGGTGATGAGGACGAAGATCTCCCGGGCATGCCCATGAAGATGAACCTGGGCAACATGAACTTGGGCGGTGCCCAGCTCGGGGGGCTGGCGTTTGGCGCCCTGGGCACCATCGATGACCCCGCCAAGCGTCTCTACAGCCCCGGGGGGACAACCCAGATGACCAGCCAACAGCGAGCTCTCGACCAGCAACTCCAGATGCAACAGCAGCTGCAGCAGCATCTGCAGGCTATGAACCTCGACTTGAGCCAGTTCCCGGCTGGAACGGACCCCGCCCTCATTCTTCAACAGATGACAGCGTTGATGATGCCACCTGCTGAAGAGCACAAGCCCTTCAGGTGTCCCGTCATTGGCTGTGAAAAGGCGTATAAAAACCAGAACGGTCTGAAGTATGTCGATTCTTTGATTGGCGCGCGCTCCCGCCTCATTGTGTGCCGGCTTTGCTGACCCTTGTCACCAGGTATCACAAAACCCACGGGCATTCAACACAGCAGCTGCACGAGAATGGTGATGGTACATTCTCCATTGTCAACCCGGAAACCAGCGCTCCCTATCCCGGGACGCTCGGTATGGAGAAGGAGAAGCCCTTCAAGTGCGAAGTTTGTGGCAAGCGCTACAAGAATCTGAATGGGCTCAAATACGTAAGTGTCACCTGGAGATCAGTTAGGCACGGGAAATATTGAGCTGACCCCCATCTAGCACAAGCAGCATTCGCCCATGTGCGATCCGGATCTCAGGGCTCAGCACCAGACCCTCCTGTCGTCGATGATGCAGAATCCAGCTACCTTCCTCGCGCTTCAGCAAGGCTTGCCCAACATCAACGAAGACACGATGCTCTAAGACGTCGGTTCCTAGTCTCCATGTCGACAATGGCACGCCGGCATCAGCGAGGGACGTCTGGGCGGCCGGCTTGCGAAAAGGCTCGACGTCACAGGAATGTGTCCATCCCACTAAAAAACAAAAAGAAAACAAAGATAAAGGCCCAACTCCTTCGTCACTCGGGGCTCGGAATCTGCATTTCCAGCATATAGCTCGGCGTTTTATCGATTGGGCTTCAGTATTTGGTGCATCACTACAGCGCGCGGCGTTGGTTGGACTGAGTCGCCACGTCCAGAGATACCCCCACATAGAGTAGGAGTTCAGACTGATACCCCTCGGTGGTTCGGACTCGGCTCCAGAAACATTGGCGCCAACGGAAAAAGCAAGAAAAAAAAGAGAAAGGTTACAAAATGGTTCTCTAGCATGTCTTTCAAGCTTGAGTCTCCAGACAAACGAAACCCCTCTGGGAACCAGTGCGGATCGGAAACAATGGGCACCTCGTCCTCCCATCCAAACCCCAAGACGACAGTAGAGGAGATTGCGACAGGGTTTAGAGAAGAATGACGACACGACACTAGACATCGGACGGGTGGGTGGATGGATCATGAGGAGAAAAGGGAGGCCAGCTGTTGTGGGAGGGCTGTGAGGACAGGTTGGCGTCATCAACCAACCACAAGAGGCCGACGGGGAGTATTTGGCTGCTTTCTTTACACTGCTAATCACTAATCTTGTTTTTCTTTGAGTTGTTGACGAGAAGCGTCAACAGCGTTTGGCTGGCATTCTGCTTGGCAAATGGGGGGCTTGTCTTGTTTCTGTTTGGGACTGCGATATCTTTCCATGTGCGGCGAAGTATCGACGGTTCGAGTATGGTTTTTGTTGTACAATGGGATTTACGGGCGGCTGAAAAAGTGAGGGAGGGATAGGTCAAAACTGAAAAATATGGGGGATGGGGCGCATACGATTTGCGGCGGTCAGCTAGCTTCTGAGTTTACGGCGTCTCAGCGGGGAGGGGAAAAGTATTGCGCTCTTTTTGCTTGTTACACGTTATAGATGCTTGAGATAGCTCGCTCCTCAATGGTGTAAAGTACGGGTTCCATCATTTTGCAGTCGGCTGTTTGAGGATGCCATCCGCGAGGTGGTTGCGCCCTGTGTGTGCAGTGGACAGGGGCCTGGGTCAAGTCAAGGTAGTGGATGGATGTAACGTGTTTCTCCTCATAAAAAGCACGGCTTGCAGCCTGACGCCTCCCAATGCCCTGGACCTAACGCGACATGATGCCCCTGCTGTGTAACCCGTTGGAAGAAATGTGTAGATACAGAGAGTTAGTTGTCCACCCAAAACAGAATGCTTTCCCGCTTCCCGTCCTCCAAAATGTGACGGGTCTGGGTATTCCCTTGTCCCAGTCAAAACACTCCTTCGCTTCTTCAATCCAAACAACATTTGCACGATTTTCTGCCGACCCAAAAGAAGAAAGGATGGGAAGGCCCTTGACCCGCATATTTACCAAGCAACTCGTTCACGCTGCCCACCACCCTTCCTCCTCGCTCGAATGCCAATCTAGGACATTTCCATACCGTCATCCTCGTCGTCGTCCTCCGTCTCAAGCATCTGCGTCTGATTGCTGCTCACGCTCTCCTTACGGCGTGAGGTGGCCGACGCGCCGTCGCTGAAACGGCCATCCATCCCGACAATCATGTCAAGCTCGTCGCCGCCGACGACGCGGCCTTCCATGTCGACCTCCTGCGATAGCTCCACCAGCGCGCTGCGCGGAAGCCGCTGGAAGCCGACGGTGCGGACGACGCGGCCCCAGTGCGTCATGCAGAAACACGCGGCGCGCTTGCGCAGCCACTCCTCGTTGGCCAGGCCGGCGCAGTACCAGATGATGCACGCGTGGTCGACGTCGAGCTCCTTGCTCAAACGGTTAACGCACAGCAGCCGGAGATGCGGGATGTTGTAGATGTTGGACATGACGAGCAGGCCGGCCACGTCGGCGAGGTCGGCCATGGCGTTGTCGGCATCTTCGTCGGTCGGGTCGATGCGGTCGGTGTAGAGGTAGTACAGGAAGGCTTTGACGACGCTGTAGGGCTCGGGGATATGCATCTTCTTGGTGTGGAACTCGGCCATCTGGCTCGCCCACAGACGCGCAAAGTGCGGCCAGCGAGCCTGCAGAATGAGCCGGTGGACGTGGATGGGGGGAGAGGTCGGGGCGTCCGGTGCCAGCCACGTCTGACTGCTCTCGTCCGACTCGCCAGCGTGCATGAGCGCGGAGCCCATAATCTCGTCTTCGTCGTAGTTACGGGAGAGAGCAGTGACTACAAAATCTGTGCCACTCCCAGTCTCGGGGGGTTGGTTGAAAAGCCTTGCAAGATCTGCTCCAAGTCCTTTTGAGGGTGGCTCCACGTTGCGCGTTCGCAGCGAGGGGCGCACCAAGTCAGTCCGTGTTTCGGATCCCAGGTTGCTGCCCAAGAAGCCATATCGGCGTAGGTCAATCTCCATGATATCAGAGAGATACTCCTCGAGGCCATTGGCACCGAGGTCGATTGCACCACCCTCTGTTGGGCAGCCCAACAGCCATACCTTTGTGCCATCTTCATTCATGGTGCAGTAATGCCACCGGTAACCGGGCTTGAAAATCTCGCGTCCCTCAGCGAGCTTCTGCCATCTGAGGGCGCCCAGATCTAGCGCGGAAAGTGAGCATTCCTTGGATGTGATGGTTGCTGCCGGTGTCACGAAGTCGAGAAGGGTTCCGGAGGAGTAGACGTGGAAGTGGATGCCCTGCATTTGAGAGGGAACGTTGGTGCCGCTCACAAACTTCAGCGCAGAGATTGCCCCCGGGGCAGGAGGCGCATAGGCCTTGAGGTGGAAAGATGGGGTGTTGACTTGGGGCGTCCTGGAGTTGGCCGCATATCCCGATGACCCCACAACCGGGGACTGGGATGCTTGGTGGGACGGCCGGGGTGATGTGGCGCTTCTGGTCAACCCCGAGCGGTCGAGAGAGCCGATTTGCGGAGGTGATTCAAATGCCGGGCTCCCCTTGAGATCCAGCCACCACAGGTCGCTAACCTTGTCCATGTCTTCACTGAGTCCGCCGAACACCCATACCCTCTCGCCCCAGATATACGCCGAGTGGTCGAACCGGCCAACAAAGCGCCACGACCTCGACCAGGTAAAGGTCTTCAGGTCCAGGTAGCATATGTCGTCCAACACATAGTTGTCGTGACCGGTGATGCCGCCGACGATGAAGAGCTTGTCCTCGTGCAAAACGGCAGCATGTCTAGCGCGACCCTTGGGAATCGGCCCCGTCACCGATGGCTGTGTCCAATGCGCCGTCTTGAGGTCGAAGATTATTAGGTCGGAAAGATAGGTCCGGTGCTCGTTCTCACCACCAAAAACCAAGAGCTTGTCGCCCCTGTACAGCGTTGCTGTGTGTCCTATCGAGTGGCAGGCTGTCAGATAGAGGGTACAACTTGATTCAGAACAAGAGAAGCATACCCATCCGAACCCCGGGGATGTCGCCGTAGTTGTCGACGAGGGTCCATTGATGGCTGACCAAGTCCAAGCGCAGTACATGGTTGTAGACCTCGTCGGTATACTGATCGAAGCCGCCAAAGGCGTAGATTTGGTTGTTCCCGCAGTATGTCACCGAGGCATTGACGAGGCAAGCGGGCCGCTGACCGAGAGTGCGCGTTACTTTCGGGCGGTAGCCGTCCATGGGGGCGCGGTTCTTGAGCGGCGAGTTTGGCATGATGTAGGTGTTGTTGGAGGACCCGGCTGAGACGGGGGTCATAGTGGATGCGAATGAAGACACCGAAGGGTGCGGTGTGACGGCGGCAGTAAGTTGGCCTTGGCCGGGTCCGCCGAAGATGGAGGGGCCTGCGACGGGAGTCGCGGGGTGTTGCTGTTGCTGTTGTTGTTGCGCCATGGCTGCGAACGGGTTCGGGTGCGGGTGCGGGTGCGGGTGCGGGTGCGGGTGCGCAACGCGACGCAACAGCTGTGTAGGCAAGGCTGCTACCGGGTGACAATCACCCGGATGGGACCGAGGGGAGGGTGACGACGGCCCCGTCAATATGATGGGTGATGGGTGATCTCCTTGTTTCGTCCCTGCACGTGGTGGTGGTGTTTGAGGAATACAGAGTACAGGAACGCATGTGCGAGCACCGATGCCGATGGCCAAAAACTGTGTGGATCGATGACCGTTTGCTGGTGGTGGAGGACGGAACGTGGAGGAGTGGTCGATCCCATTCCGCCCGGGGCTCCACAGGATTCGGCGCGGCAGGGGTTGTGAGACGCTAGCTGCATCTGCCACCCACTGCGCGGGAAGTGCCTCTGCACACTAAACCCGCCGCGTGCATGGTCGGGTGTGGAAATTTCGCGCCCTACAGAAGGTGGGGCGCGCCCAACCTGGGTGATTTCGAGGTCGTTGCCCAGCCAACACGAAAGTAAACAGCCTATATAAGGGCGACAGCTCCGTCCTCCTACGCCTCTCGTTCCTCCCTCTCTCCATTCCGCTTTCATTACTTCACACACAGCCAGCTCGCTCGACAGTTCACTCTGTATCAGCTTGCTCCAACAAGGTTTCACCTGGTTACTCCGCAAACCAACACACCTTCCAGCTTCTCTCTTCGCCCTGCTTGTCAGGTCCCTACGAAACCCCGCGCACCTTCTACCGCCGTCTTGGTGAAGGCTGCCTCTTCGCTATCACAGTTACCTATTGATACTGCAACAGCACAGTCACCAACATGGCTACAGCATCAGTATCAACACCTCTCAAGTCCCATGCTGGGCTCTTCTCCACCCGCACCGCCGGCGGGCGGATGCCCCTTACCCCTTCACCTCGTCAGCGTACCGCTGCCGTGAACATCAACTCGTCGCCATTTACCCCAGAGAAGTCAGACGGGCACCGGATCCCGTCCAAGTCGGTCTACGGTGGCAATCTCGCTGCCCATTTCGCCAAGCCCTCCAAGAGCCTCCGCGACACGCCCAAGTCCAACATCGCTCGGGTTGTGTCAACCCCGCGGAAGGCCCTTGAGCTCGGCGTGTCAGACTTTACTCTCACCGGCACTGGCGCCCATATCAAGACGCCTCCTAGCAACAAGGCCAAGAAGGCAACGGCCGTCAGGAAGAAGACGAGCAAGACCACCATTTCCTACAACGCGGATCGCTTTATCCCCAACCGCACCGCGAGCTCGGCAATTGCCAATGCCGGCTCTGGAAAGCTCAGGATGCGGGAGAAGACGCGCCCCAGGAGCGGTCATGGCGAGGCTTCGTCGGTCTTGTCGTCTGCTGCTGACGATGCCATCGCTGCTCTCGAGGGCCTCCACATTGATGACGAGGAGCCGGCCTCGTACTCGCGGCCATCTCCCAACACGGTTGCCTACCAGGAGTCGCTTGCCGACGCTTGCGGTGTCAACCTCAACACGCGCATCCTTCAGTTCAAGCCGGCGCCCCCAGAGTCCTCCAAGCCCATCGACTTGCGCCAGCAGTACAACCGGCCCCTGAAGCCCGCCAATGCGAGCTCGGCCCAGTTCAGACGCCGCATTGCCACCGCGCCGGAGCGTGTCCTGGATGCCCCTGGCCTCATTGACGACTACTACCTCAACCTGCTGGACTGGAGCTCTGGCAACCAGGTTGCGATTGGTCTGGAGCGCAACGTCTACGTCTGGTCGGCAGACGAGGGCTCGGTGAGCTGTCTCCTGGAGACCAGTGCAGACACATACGTCAGCAGTGTCAAGTGGTCTGGGGACGGAGCCTACGTGGGCGTGGGTCTCGGCACCGGCGAGGTGCAGATTTGGGATGTTGCCGAGGGCGTCAAGATCCGCAGCATGCTGGGCCACGACACCCGCGTTGGTGTCATGGGCTGGAACAAGCACCTCCTTTCGACCGGTGCGAGGAGCGGCCTCGTCTTCAACCACGACGTCCGTATTGCGGAGCACAAGATTGCCGAGCTCGTCTCTCACACCTCGGAGGTTTGCGGCCTGGAGTGGCGCTCAGATGGTGCCCAGCTTGCCACTGGCGGCAACGATAACCTTGTGTCGATCTGGGATGCCCGGTCCCTGGCTGTCCCCAAGTTCACCAAAACCAACCACAAGGCGGCCGTCAAGGCTCTCGCGTGGTGCCCGTGGAACATGAACCTGCTCGCGACCGGAGGTGGCTCCTACGACCGCCACATCCACTTCTGGAACACCACGTCTGGCGCGCGTGTCAACAGCATCGACACTGGCTCCCAGGTTACCAGCCTCCGCTGGAGCCCCCACTATCGTGAGATCGTCAGCTCGAGCGGTTTCCCCGACAACTCGCTGAGCATCTGGAGCTACCCCACCCTCGTCCGCAATGTCGAGATTCCGGCCCACGAGAGCAGAGTCCTCCACAGCTGCCTGAGCCCTGATGGTCAGATGCTGGCCACAGCCGGTAAGAATTCCCGCAAGAATCTCGTTTTGGTTAACCAGACACACCGTTACTGACACACAGCACAGCTGCCGACGAGAGCTTGAAGTTCTGGAAGATCTTTGAGAAGAAGCCCGGTGGTGGCGCCAGCATCGGTGGCGCCGGTGCCGTGGCCAAGGCCGAGATGTCCAAGCATATGACCATCCGCTAGAGGTCATTCTTGGCAGGCACAGTCTCCAGGGCCAGGCCAAATCAACGACAATTGTTCAACCAACGGTAGGTATACACACGGTTCCCTTCTGGACAAAACGGTCAACGCATCGGATGGGATTCCTGCTTTTGGTGATGGGTTTCAGCGCGGCGTTGGGGAGATGGGTCTTGGGGTCTCTCCGGAGCATGCAGACGAGGCACCGTCACGCAGGGATGAATGAGCAAAGGCTTGGTCATGACTTACGATTACACTGGAGACATCATTGTTTGGTTGGGTCCATCGGTTTGGCAGTTCGTTACTGGGTTTTGCATCGGATCAGGGCAGTTCGGTTACTTGTACAGAGTAGTAAATTTGTAATACTTGTGGCGACAGGTACAGGAGAAATGGAGTGGTGGCTTTGATTTAAAACTGATGTGTCCCGAGAGCAGAGCCGGTGTTGAAGAAAATGAAGACCAAGATACAGGACATCTGGGCGTTAACAAGCCAAGAGGCAAACCCAGCTCAAATCAACCAAGCCTGCCATTTGCCAGGTGCCCACACTCGCTTTTTCCAGCAGCATTCCTTTCCTCTTTCTCAAGCCCACCAGCAGTTTGTCTGTTGCGGGCTCCTCCTTCCTTCCTGAACCCGACCTGGGTACCTCACGCCAAGACCCTTGGGCGTGTGTTTGACCGCAACCCGGGGTTTGGCATTGGTTCGTTGGAGAAGGTTCTATTGGCCCGTTGGTGCGCTGGGAGGCGCTGTTCTAGCGTGAACGTTTGGCGGCTGGGAAGTCGTCAGCCGGCTGACATAAGCAGGCTGGGCTACAAATCAATCCAAGTCTGGCGGCTTTCTGGAACTTGCCCACTGCAACTCACACGCTAAACGCCGTCCCCTCCCCCCCAAGTCTGCGGCGCAACACTGCAAACCCCGAGATTCGGCGACCTACCATCTAGAAATACAGACTACGAGCATTTGGCATGTTTTGAGCGACCCTGGTAAAATACCAAAGCACGAGTTTTGAGCGCAGCCGGCAGCGGCGCCAGAAGGGTCCGCATTCCACCGAGCCCCCCTCCCCGCCTCACGACATCTGGCCGGTCGACCACACCGAATCGTCCGCAAACCGAATCGGTGTTGCGTTAACGGACGGGCCGTAGAGCAGATCCGGGAGGCTATCGGCGGATTGAGCGGGACAACAGGCGACAGGTGCAGCCGAGGGAAGAAGCAACTGGTGCGGGGACCGTGACACATCCGAGCCGGCTTCGCTGCTCCGGGCCGGAGCAATCCATCGCAATGTCGAACACGACAGTTGGACCCGTCTACGACACCATCATCGCCGAAGTTATCAATGCCGTGCGCGTCGATTTCGAAGAGAACGGCGTCGATGACGGGGCGTTGGAGGACCTGAAGAAGGTGAGGCTCTCTCAATCTCTCCTTGCACCGCCGCCACTTCGCGGCATTCCCGCCATCCTGCCTTGCGCCCCTTCCCTCGATCAATCAAACAAAGTCATTTTTCGTTCGGTTTCAAGTGCAGTCCCGCGATGCACCTTGTTTTCAAGCCATATCTCGTTGGTTTGGCGTTGATTGCGCTGGTCAAACGGGGCGACGAGTGTCGGGGCTACCCTCGGGCGGTTGCCTCTGAGCCCCAGGGCGAGAGGGGTGGAGAGCAGCCGGTCGGGTGGGCGACCCAGCACTTTTGGGTCTCTTTTTAAGTTCCAGCCCGACTCCTGGAAGCCTTGCCCAATCACTCTCCCGCCACTTCCGATTGGGCTGTCCGGTCCTCCATCACGTGCACAACCCTGGAGTGGATCTCCTCTCCTCTTTCTCTCAGCCAACCCTCAATCTTCAAAGGCATTGGCGTGGGCGGTGCTAACATGCAGCGTAACAGGAATGGCAGCACAAGCTATCGCAGATGAAGGTGGCCCAATTCCCATGGGACCCCAAGCCAGAGCCGCAGGCTGCTCCTCCGCCGGCTCATGCACCGCCGGTGGCTGCTCCTCCCACCGCGCCCCCTGCTGTGGCCAGCTATACCCAGTCTACGCTGAGCCCCCAATCTGCTGCGCAGACCCTCTCGCTCCCTGGTGCCCTTCTTCCGAATGCCAATCCCATGGGACTGAAGCCAGATCCGGGGTTCGTGCAGGCTGAGCCGGCCATCAAGCAGGAGCCGGGAATGCAGCCCGTCCACCCGGGCTACAATCCTGCCAATGGAGCTCGCCCAACCGCAGCGCAGCGTGCTGCTCTGGCCCTCGAGAGCCAGTACGGACAGCGAGCTGCTGCATCCATCAATGCCATCCACAGCGGCATGCAAATCAACCCCGCTGCTCAACCCCAACAGGTTCCGCGGCCGGGACAGGTGCCACAGCAACACATGAACCCGCAACAGCAGTATCGGCAAGGCGTTGCCGCTACAATGCAGCAGCGGATGCAGCAAGTTCCCGGTGCGAGACCGCCGAACGGTCTCCCGGCGGCCCAACTTGACGGATCAAGTGATGCTACGGACAGCGCTTCACTGCAGTGCAGCACCGACACAATCCATCCGGCAGTGATGGACCGTGCTCAGATTGACGAGCACCTACACGCCCAGATTGCCGCGAGAGCTAAGCAAATGGAGGGCGGCGGCCTGATGCTTCCCCTGAAGGAAGCTACCAAGGGTCGCAGCCTTCCTGGAAACCCTCGGAAGGCCGATGGGCCTTCCCAGCTTGACGGGCTGGACGATGATGTCAAGAGCGAGGAAGACGATGAGGATGCCATCAACTCGGACCTGGACGATCCTGACGAGGGCGGTGATGATGATGAGGACGACGACGAGACCATGGGACACATGATGCTATGCATGTACGACAAGGTGCAGCGCGTCAAGAACAAGTGGTATGCTATAGCCGTTTCCGCTTAACACAAATCACGCTGCTGACACATTCTGTAGGAAGTGCATCCTGAAGGACGGAGTGCTCACCGTCAATGGCAAGGAATATGTCTTCCACAAAGCCACCGGCGAGTACGAGTGGTAAATCACCCACCAGCTCTTGCCTCGGGGGTCAGTTCCTGCCAGACCTTGTCCTATGACACGCACGACGGTGGGGCAAGCGTTCTGGCCGGACATCTTTGGCCGGCCCTTTTCCTCTCGCATCGATCCCGTCCCACTCGGAAAGGCGTTGTTGTGGCTGTCATACGCTAACTACTTTTACCTTTCCTTTCCGCGACCTCGAGAGCTACCGGGACAGATTTACCCGACGGAGGGGCCAACCCGGGGCGTCTACATTCTCTCCTCTTGCTCCCTACTCTACCTTGCTTTTTGTTCTTACGCGCAAAAGAAATGACGCCTGCCTCTCGGCGGTCAGACTGCGCCCATCAACAAGGGCGGATGGCTAACGGAATAGTCCTGGATTCGTTGGTTCTCGTTTTCCTTTTTTTTTCCCATCTTCTTTTTTCATTTCATTTGGGGGGTCAAGACAAATCAGGGCGCCCGTTCATGGGGACGTTGGGTTACTTGGTTATGTATTTGTATCATACGAATTAAGATGCCATGAGCGGAATCACGGAGGCTGCCACGAAGGAATGAGGGTCAATTCCTGGACTCTTAGCGATACAAACGGCAGCGCATAGCATTCAGCTGGCAATTGAGCGGTGAAAATGACTGGCCCCTTGCTTCTTCCTCGAGCTGTGTTGTTTCTCATGAGGTTCCCCTGAACCCACACATGTAAGCATGCACTGCGGATGACCGTCATGCATGCATAATAACTCCATGATGCTACAATATACACTACTTCATACGGAACCGCTACTCGCAAATATCCTATCGCTATACAGGAGACAAAAAGAACACACCAGAGATGGCTAACGTGGGCCGAAAGGCTGTTCGAGCATCTATGCGAGCAAAAGGGAAATGTTGTTCTGCAATCCTTTGCGCTCAACTCCTAAAACGCCAGGCCCTTTTTTCCTCATCCGTCCGTCCGACCATTCGTTCGTTCAATCCTCCTCGAAATTTCCGCGAATAGTATAGTTGATAGCGTAGTGAGACAGGCAAAATAAGATGGAAGTAGGTGACGGGTCCCACTCCCCAAGTTGCTAGAAAATGTTGCCAAAGCAAGTAAAGGTCGAAAAGTTGACTCAGGTTGGGGCTGTCGTTGTCGAAGCAAGAGAGAGGGAGCAGATGATATTATGGTTCAAGGGAAAGATGGTTCTGGCTCCGACTTCTCCTCTTGTGGTAGCACTCTCATGCCCATCCTCAAAAGCCCCAGCCGCAGTGTTCCGAGCTCATCGGCCGGCTCCTTCTAAGAGTAGAACTGCGACTTCTGGAAGCTCTCGGCCGTGACATCTCCGACCTTGGTGGACGGCAGGGCAGGAGCCTTGGCAGGTGCAGCGGTCATGGGGAGAGCGCCCGGCGCGCTGATGCTGCTGGTCAACGAGTTGGTCCTGCTGGTCTCGCTCGCGGCCGTGTCCTTGATGGCAGCGACGGGCTGGCCCGGCTTGCGCATCACTTCGAGGAAAGTCGAGGGCAGGTAGCCGATGCGGCCGTCGCGAGCGCGGCACTTCCACCACTCGCTCGGGTTGCCCAGCGGGTCGCTCTTGCCCAGCACGGCGACCAAGTCGCCCTTATGCACCTCGAGGTCGACGCCCTGAACGACGGCCTGGCCCTGGGTGGCGGGCGAGAAGTCGTAGAGCACGCGGCAGAACTCGAGCTTGGATGGGTCGAGCGTCTGCTGCGCGGCCACGAGCTGTCGCCGGCGCTCTTCCTCCTCTGCGTTGGCCGCGAGCGAGCGGATGACCTTGCTCATGACGTAGGGCAGACCGAAAGCGGCGAGCAGGAAAAAGAAAAGGGGCTTGCGGCT
>Ga0247824_10000017_pt1 | contig 58362 bp, 54 predicted proteins | sample 13C_PalmiticAcid_FD_194412 | JGI IMG/M metagenome (GOLD analysis project Ga0247824, IMG submission 194412) | Soil microbial communities from agricultural site in Penn Yan, New York, United States - 13C_PalmiticAcid_Day48 | ecosystem: Environmental > Terrestrial > Soil > Agricultural land...
CCCAAGAATCCCCACCCGCTGACCGGGCGCCAACCTACACCTCTTTAGCGCGGCGTACACGGTCACGCCCGCGCACATGAGCACCGCGGCGTCGACCGCGCCCATCCCCTCCGGCAGCGGCGCCACCTGCCGCTCGTCCACGACCGCGTACTCGGCAAACCCCCCCGGCGCGCTGATGCCGTTGTTGCCCGCGCGCGGACAGCACACCGAGTACCCCGGCCCGTCGGCGTCCGGGTCGTCCGCCGTCGGGCCCGCGGCGCACTCGAAGCAGCTTCCACAGGCGTTGAGCGCGCGGCCGGGGACGCCGACGCGGTCGCCCGGTCGGAGGGTGCTGCTCCCGGCGGGGTTGTTGTTGGTGGTGGCGACGACGGTGCCGGCAAACTCGTGGCAGCCGATGTGCGGGAAGGAAGGGGGGAAGGGCGGGAGCTGGCCGGCGGCGAGGACGGCGTCGGTGTGGCAGTAGGAAGCCGCTTCGACCTTGATGAGGAGGCTGTGTTGGGAGGAGGTGTCGAGGGCGGGGAGGGGGACGGAGCGGAGGGCGTAGGGTGTGTTGTAGGCGTCGAGGAATTGCGCTTTCATTGTGGGTGGGAGTTGGGGCGACATGTTGGCGTTGGTCGTCTCCGCAAGAGTGAGACCGTGACAGAGTTCCAGTTTGGGTGTGATGACAGGAATAATGGGACAGCTCGTTGGACGCAGCGACTAATTACGTTCTTCGTGGTGTGGCTTGTTTTGGTTCCAACTCCAAGCTCATCAGAGATGATTTGCCGAGACGATTTGTGAGCTTGCTCGCGGGGTAGGCCCGCATTGAGGACATCTCCAAGCTCCCCCAAGCTCCCCCGCATCCCCCAGGGAAGCACTATCCGCTTTGACGCCCAGTATCTATATGCATGACATGTTGGGGAAGTAGCATTGGCTGCCGTAATGCTTGACCAATTCCAGTTTACCCCTGAATCGCCTTCCACCATCACCACCAACAATAAACCTCACTTCGATGGCTACTGCTATGCCGGTCTGTGTGACTATCTCCGCGCTGGACGGGGGACATCTCACTCTTCCTGAACGGCTGTTTGTCACGGACGCGGATCCAGGGAAACGGGCGACAGTCCCGTCCCTGGCCTTTCTCATCCATCATCCGTCCCCTCCATCCTCCGAGGGCAGCAATGTCACCAGGCTGGTGTTTGATCTCGGCGTCAAGCGGAACCTGGACGGCTACACACCTGCCCAGCGAGCTCACATTGCTCAGCGGCAGCCCGTTATTATCGATCCCGACTGTGCAGCCAGTCTCCGCAACAACAAAGCAGAGACACCTCTTGACCCGGCCAAGGACATCGACTTGGTAATCCTCAGCCACGTCCACTGGGACCATGTTGGGACTCCCTCAGACTTTGCCAACGCCACATTTGTCGTTGGTTCTGGAACCCTCGACCTCCTAAAGAACGGCGCCGGTCCACTGTACCCATCCGAGCTGTTCAATGCCGACGAACTTCCCGCCTCCCGCACTGTTGAGCTCCCTCCGGTTGGTACTGCCATCGGCCCTGATACCCTAAAACATACCCGGACACCGGCAGACACTGAAGCGATGTTGCCCGCGTCTGCAGCCACATGGACTTGGCGCCCTCTCGCTGGGTTCCCAGCCGCCTTGGATTTCTTTGGCGACGGCAGTGTCTACATCATCGACAGTCCTGGCCACCTGTACGGCCATGTCAATCTACTCGCCCGCGTCGGCGAGCGGCGATACATCTACCTGGGGGGTGACTGCTGCCACGACCCCAGGCTTTTGACGGGGGAGAAGGGCATTGCGCTGTACGAGGACGGAAGGGGTGGCATGAGAAGTGTGCACGTGGATACTGGGGTGGCACAGAAGACTTTAGACAGAGTTCGGGAGTTTGTGCAGGAGAAGAAGGTGGGAGGGGAGGAAGTGGAGGTCGAGGTGGTCGTGGCTCATGATGCGACCTGGAGGGAGGCAAATAGACACCGCTTCTGGCCGGGGACGATTTAGCTAGCTCATATTCTTTTCTTCTACATTAGCAGAAACGTGATATTATTCTTGACCCTCTTTGGTGGTGCTAAACTTTCCTTCGTTGTGTTTTCTTGATAGACGCCAGAGGACAGATGAACCCCTCACCAGAGACGACTTCCCCAGTGGGGTACCCCCTTTCCCCAACTCTCACCCGCACACAACAGAACACACTGCGGGGAAGTGACCGGAGGTTGGGTGCCGCCGGTGGCTGATCAACCCCCGGGAGCATATTCTTGTACTGTCTAGTGCAGCCGACGGTTTGAGGTGCCTTGGCTTCAGTTGTTGTTTTCCTGAATTCCCTGGAGAGTCTGAGAAAACAACCACAACCAAGACACATGTTCTGCTGTTCGACGCAAATAGTACCCAAGCAAGCATATCAAGATGTCTTCTTCACCTGTTGATACGGTCGCCTTCATTGGTATGCCGCAGCCGACCCCATTTTTGAGAGGGTGCTCACTGACCGACAACCCTCAGGCCTCGGGGTCATGGGCTACCCCATGGCAAAGAACCTCCGTGTTGGACTGGGCCACGACAAGACACTTCTTGTCTGCGACGTCAACAACGATGCCCTCAACCGCTTCAAGCTGGAGACGGAGGGGCACGGGCCAGTGAAGATCATCCACAACGGATATGAGGCGGCAAAGGCAGCAGTAAGATCCAGCCCCTGACCGACGGATGAGGGAACACGACGTTGACCAGGGTTGTATTTATCAAGAACGTCGTAATCACCATGCTCCCCGGATCCGAAGCCGTCAAAGCCGTGTACCTGGACCCGGTAACCGGCATTCTCGCCGGGGTGAGCGCGGCAACCAAAGATGCTTCCTCGGTCCAGCACAAGCTAATCATGGAATGCGGCACCATTGAGAGCGACACAATCCTCTCCGTGGCCAAAGCCGCCCAAGCCACAGCGGACCCTGCCGCGCTCACATTCGTCGACGCACCTGTGTCGGGGGGTCCCATGGGCGCCGAAGCGGGCACCCTGACCTTCATGGTGGGCTGCCCGCCCGCCGCCTCCGCGCAGGTCTTCCCCGTCGTGAAATCCCACCTCCGACACATGGGCAACGCGGACGGCATCTTCCTCTGCGGCGACGTAGGCGCCGGCACGGCCTTCAAGATCATCAACAACTACCTCAGCGCCATCACGTCGCTGGCGGCGGCCGAGGCGCTCAACATCGGGGTCAAGGCCGGGCTCGACCCGAAGCTGCTGACCGACGTGATCAACGTCAGCGGCGGGCAGTGCTGGGTCACGAGCAAGGCCAACCCCGTGCCCGGCGTGCAGCCGGACGTGCCCAGCAGCAAGGGATACGAGGGCGGGTTCCGCATCGAGCTGTGCGCCAAGGTGCTGGGCATGGGGTCGCGGCTAGCCGAGATGGTGGGCGCGAGGACGGTGCTGGACGGGCCCACGCTGGGGGCGTTTGGCGAGGCCGTGGCCGACGAGAGGTACAGGGGGAAGGACGCGAGGGTGGTTTACAAGTGGCTGAATGAGAGTGAAAGACTGAAGTGATAGAACTACTTGATGGTGGAAAGTGAAGGACGAGGAACGGGAAACAACAGCTCCCGCTCAGGGGCAATGACAGGATTGAATTCTGACATTTCTGCCTAACAGCTGCTCAATAAAAACATATTTCAACCGACGTTTATACATCAAATACATAAGCCGCAGTGCCTATCCTTGTCATGGATGCTCACACCTCTCTCCCCCTTTTTGGTCCGCGAGTCGGTGGTGCGTCGCGGTCATTCCCTCCTCGACAGTTGCGAACATGCCGCCTCAGCCTCGCTCTCGTCAACCTCGCCGGTGGTTGAGGAAACCCCCTCTTGGAATCCGGAACGGGAATGGGAGCCGTTTCAATCCTCTCGTCGGCATACTGTCCGGTCGCCAACAGACGCCGGCTCTTGTCCACCTTTGCCCTAGGCGGGCGCTGCCAAGTGAGCACGGGGCGGCCGGCCTCAAGCCTCAAAATCCTCAGGGTAGCAAGATCTGCGAGGTTTGCTCCTCCTCCTTCAAGCTCGTCGCGAGGTGGCTCTGGCGGCATCGGGACCTCGATATGCCGAGGCGCTTGCGTGTAGTGCGTGAGAGGAGGACGTCCTCGGCGCGTCCGCACCCACGCCATGAGCTCGTCGTAGAAGGCGGACACGGTGTCGTCCAGCTCAACCTGGGGGTGCTTGATCCATTTGTCCCGGTCCTCGAGGTCCTCCTCTTTGACGAGATCGAGCTGCCGAATGAAGTACTCGGGGTCGCGGGTGATGATCAAGTACATGAAATACATGACGCCCTTGACATCGTCTCTGCCGGGCTTTTCAGTCTTGCGCCCATTCCTTTGTGTCTGGCCAATCCCAGCGGCGTAATTGAAGTCGAACAACAAGATGGAGTCGGTGTCCGGGTTGATGAAGAGGTTCCGAGGCGCAATGTCCTGGTGCATGACGCCAAACGCGAGGTTGAGCTCGTCGACAAGCCCCATCAGCTCGCGGAGCCAACGCAGCTTGAAAGGCTTTGGGAAAATCTTGTCGAGCGTGGGAGCATGGACAACCGGGGTGGTGAATCCGACAACACCAAGCTCGGTGAGCTCCTCGAGAACGAGCGAATCAAGGGCGAGGATGAGCGGGTGAGGCGGCAGCCGTGCCATGATCTGGATCTCCTCCCAGACACCACCGTAATGCGAGTTGGCGGCATTTGCCTTGTATGCCACTGTCTTCTCCTGGCCAGAATCTGGGCAGATGTACGACACCTTGTCGGTCCCCGCGCCGAGGCGGTCGATGACCGTCAGGTCAGTCCGGAGCAGTGTCCTCAAGTTCCGGGCAGAGGGCGGCAGCTGGTACTCGTCAACAGAAGGGTAGTAGGTACAGGCTGCCGCGTTGTACTCTGCGTCGGTCGATGTCCAACAGATCTTTCCCGCAGCATCCATGTCTATGGCCAACACGTCAGGCGGCAGGTCGTCGACAAGCGCGCGCAGGAGACGAGTGGTGCCCGCAAACCACTTCACATGCTCGTCGTCCTCGGCGTCCCAGTCAATCTCATCCTCCCTCTCGTGCAAAACATCAAGCCACCGATACGAATCCCAGTCAAAGAAGACATGGGCAGCCGCTGCAATGTATCCATCCTTGTTGCCGCTTGGGTCGGGCCGAACGGCAAAACTGCCGCCTATGTACGTGAAACCGTCGAGAGGGTTGTGGGTTTCCGGTTCGCTTCCAGGTGTGGGTTGATCCATGGTGGTGGAGATGGAGGAAAAGAGCAAACCAAACAGTGATCGTGATGGATATTGCACATGAGCTTTTTGAAAGGCAATGGCAGAGGGCGCCAGCTGGTTATCACGGGGAGCTGAATAAGACGATGTGTCTGGAAAGTTTTGAAGGAGCATTCATGTCTCATCTGTTGTCAGGACATCGGTGAGCTTTCACAGCAACAACAAACAAGTGGCAACTCGGTCACAGCCTCACCAACAAAGGACGCGCGCAGAAACCCAATCACAGCCCTCAAAGCTGAATAGCAAAGTTTTGTCACAGCCCCTACGGACAAAGCCCAAGCCAGGAACCCCGTCACATTTCCACAAACCTGAACAAAGACTACTGTACTCTTGGGGTTGAAGCCACCAAAAGTAGGTACACAGACAAAACGCTTGCGGTGCGAAATGCCCTGCTTCCCGGTTTGTTGGCGGATACTGTCTCGCTCGTGCTCCGTGGTGCATGCGTGCTGCCTTGTTTCCCCTTGCCATCAAGGAGACTTTGGAACAGAAAGTTTGAGATGCCATTCTTTTCTGCCCTCAGCGAAGCATCATCCGATCTATCAGTTAAGTCTCTTTGTGTCTTGCAGCTGCAAGTTCTCCGTGCGCCAATCTGTTGCACTTGCTTGACACGATGGTTCGCCACCTCCAACCAAGCCATCCACGTCCATGTCTTCCCCCTTCCTTGGCAACCAGGTCGTGAGCAAGGAGTGAAGTGAAAGAAAAAAAAGAAGCCGAGATATTAGGGGAGCAGCCTTGACTGATGACAGCACCCGTATTGTCATCAGTCCGTATCTTTTGTAGCCCGTTTTCAGTCTCAGGACGAGCTGGTAAATTAAAAGACATCTTTCAATTATCGCCATCGGCCAACAGATATCGAGCACCAATCCCCATCATCACCATGCCCATCATGATCTATCCCCGCGAGATAATGCGCAGAACCGATCTGTGGGCACAATCGCGCAATGGCTGTTCCTGCGGCAGATATGCCTTCTACCTGGAGTGTGGCCATCTGCATGGGCAGCCCATGATGTTGAAATGTGGTAAAACAAGACAGGCCACCACCGGCTTCACCATTCTCTGCTACCGGCCGGCACCCCTTGTTCACGTTTACAACGTCGTCGTTCGAGGCCGCTGTGAACACTGCCAATACGGTAAGTCCCTCGTCTCTGCGCCGTTCTGGCCGCCGCTCTGGTGAAGACATGCTGAATGTTGTCACGCAGTGGAAGCGCACGATGCCGGTGCCAGGACTGGTGCTGCTCATTAACTCAACAACTGAGCTGGTTGTCTTCAGACAACACAACAGAGGTGGAAGTGGCAATCGACATCACTGCAAGGATGTATCAGATCGAGGGCGCGCAAGGCTAGAAAGAGACGGTGGACGGACTGGAGAATAGATACAACAAGCCCGACGAAGAATCTGATTTACACAACTGTCTGTCTCTGCTACCTTTCCCCATGCTGCCAGTGTACCCAAAGTACTCACCACTTAATGACCTTTTGCGGAAAGAACTCATCAATAAGATCCAGATAGTATGGCTAGATCGCGGCGTGTCAACTGGAACGATTCTCCCAAACAACGAATGTGGACGTCGTCTCACCTTCAACTCATCCACTCTCGGCACGTCATCCGACTTGCTGTACAGATCATACGGGTTGAAGGCCCGCACAGCATTCAAGAGTGCCTCATCACCCTCGGCCATCAAGTCCCTGTACGCGCCCTCCTTGTGCCACGGATAAAATGAGTGGAAGCGGACCATGGCCAGGGCCTCCCGCGGCAGGGTGCTCTGGTCCTTGAGCACGAGGTACAGATACTCGTCGTGGCCCCAGCTCATGAGCAGCTTGTCCATGCCGCACGCAGGCTCGTAGATGCCGTACCGGGTGCTATACAGCTCGTGTCTTGAGTCCGGGTTGGCTTTGAACGTCTCGGGGTAGATGCACCGCGCGTCGAAGCGGCAGCCGACGGGGAACGTGTCCCCGACGACGTCCCACTGGCCCTCGCAGCAGTCGTCAAAGAAGAGCATCAGCTTGCCCAGGTCGTGGACCAGCCCCGTCAGCTGCATCCAGCGCGGCTTGCCGTCGCGCCGGATCGCCTCGGCGCTCTGCAGCAGGTGCTGGATCTGGCTGAGCTCCGTGTCCGGGTCGCTGTCGTCGATGAGCGTGTTGAGCTTCTCCATGGCCTGCCAGATGCCCATCTCGGGCCGCCGCCGCGAAGGCGAGTAGAAGCGCTCGCGCGCCGCCAGGTTGTGCGCCACCGTCTGCTTGGCGTGCTGCTCGGCGTAGAAGCTCTTGACGCGGTCGCATGCGTCGTCGTACTGCCTGAAACTGTCCTTGTCCTTTTCCACATCGAAGCGGGATTGGGCATCAAAGGAAGGGCCTTCTACGACTGCCTCGGCGAATGCTTTGTGGATGTTGATGGCGTCAACGGCGTCGGATACGGCCTCGAGGGCCGCACCGTCCCGGTAGACGGGGCGCACGTCGACTGCTGCTGCCATTGAAATGGCTGAGAAGTCAACGAGACTTGACGTAAGTGTGACTTGGTAGGACGTTCGATAAACGGCAAGGCAGTCTAACAAGTCAATGGTGTGAAAGCTGGAATAGCAAAGACCTTGACGGGCGACGAAGTTTGAAGGGAGGCCACACCAGATATCTCAGGTCGTCGGGTTGATGAAAGCACGAGGATGAGAGAAGAGACCAAGGTTCTGGGGCCTCCTTGCTCGCTTGGGGACACGACCCTTCTTATACGGCGGTGACACGGTACTCAATCTGTCCCGGAAGTGACCCTCACCGGCACCAGCAGCGTTCAGGACAGGCCCTTGCAGCCATGGTAGTGTGGAGGTACAGCACTGGTGGATTGGAGTTGACACCGCCGATGACTGGACCGAGAGGACGAGAAAAAGCAAGCCCACGTCATGAGATTCGTCAATCTGAATCCACAGAGAACCACATACGGAAAAAGAAGGAAAAGCCTGATCCTTCTGTTCCACAGATCTGTACGCGCACGTGGATCGAGATAAGATGTTCCCGTCCAATGTGGTACACAGAACAGACAGAGGCACGGATAGGCACGGAACAGGACAAAGCGTTGCGCCACTGGTACTCCACGTGGCCAACGGCCTGGATCTTTCGTAACGGTTTCCTCGCCGCTCGATGCTCAAATGCGATCTTGTGAAGATCCATCTCGGCCATTCCCGGCGAGAATTACTGGTTTGAGACCAGATGTTGGAAAGACCCTGCGTCAGCCCTAAACATATTTCCTCTTTCGGAAACAGGCAAGTTTCTCCGATGCAGGGCCAACGCCAGGGTTCCCTGCGGCCAATGATCAACGCATTGCTAACCCGGCGGAAACCTCCCTCTTTAGGTCATCCGAAGGTTTTCGGAATGACCTCCCCCTTAATTGAACTGGCCCGTGGAGGTGCCCTGGCAGGAGGAGGGGCAGAAAATCGTTGATTCGTCGTCAACACCCTCACCGGTCTTTGCTGAGAAAAGAAGGGTTGCCTCCATCGGTGCCCAAGATTCCAGTCCAAAAACATGTGAACGGTCAGGGAAAGGGGGGTTGTCACCGCGAAGGAGTTGTGCGAGGAGTTCTCATGTGCTCTCGGCCGAGCATCGGCCGAAACCAATGGTTGCATCCTCGCCGGCTAGACATGTCGCCCCCAGACTCGGAGCAATTCCAGCCTAACACTCTCGGTTGGCCGGGCATGGTCCTTCTGGGTCTGTTCCAGGATGGCCAGCATCGCGTCTTGCTCTCTGATTCCCTCGAAGTATCCACCAACTGGGTCAATCAGTCTCATGGGTTTAGACCATGCACGAGGAGTGCCGACTCACAAGCCGATATCGCCATGCACGCTGTGAACATGCCGGGCGGTGTCCACTGGTTGCCGCTTCCGATGCCACAGATTTCTCGAACCGTCTTCCGAACGCTTTCCTGTTTACAAAAGCGCTGTAAGCACCTGATCATTTTCGATAGTGGTGTAGACAGAACGTCAACCAACCTCAATGTCGCGCCTCTCGTCAAGCGGCACAGGGCTCCCAGATTTGATACGATGTTCCAGCAAGAAGAGCTTTGCAAGGCGGTGATGCTGCACTCCGATGACTGTTGAACGTAGACGACGCTTATTAGTTCGTCTGCCCACCGGCAAGCATGCAGAATCAACTCTACCTTGACAACTTCGATGATACCAGATTTCTGGAAAAACTGCCATATCCTGCGGCTCTCTAAAGACCGGGTCATATGAGAACGGCTGCCTCTCCGACCATTGTCGATTCCACTTATCCAACTCGTCCCATCTTTGCGCCTGATTCCCCTCTGGCCCAAAGCATGAGTTGAGGACATCGGCGCAGTGGACGACGGCCCGGTTCGCCCAGGTGTAGTCGTCCGTCTCGCTGAGCGATCGGTCAATCAGGCCCGGGTGGCCGAGATTCAAGCATACCGGTTGCCTCTTGGTCACCGCGCAGTAGATCTCTTGTCGCAGGCCAACCCAGAATGAGGCCGCGCCGAGGGTCCCAGGCTCGAAGCTTCGCTCCCGAACAAACCGGTACATGCCAGGGAGGTGCCCCCTCCTGACAGCTTCCTTGGTGTCGCCCTGGTCAACATCTGTGTCGTCACTTTCGTCACGCAGTGCAGCTGTGGTCAAAAATTAATTAGTTCCAAGGAACCCATGTTTTCGAGCAGCGGCTGCCGTACCGTTCATTTCTTCCATGACCTGGAGGATAATGGTAGCCGCAAAGAGATGCTCCGTCCAACCAGACTGATAGTTGCTGCTTGTCAGGAGATCCTTCATGATGTTGATGCACGCCTCGTTGTACCTGTCGGCGAGTTGGTTGTAGCTGCTCTTGAGGCCATCGCCGCTACGAGTCTGTCCTAGATGCCGGGCCGAGAGCGCAAAAATGGACTGCAACAGGACCGGACAGTCTCTTGCCCTCTGCGGGACTATGATCTCAAAGGTATCTGAAGACTTGGTCAATGTCTGTCCGCTTTACAGGTTGGATGCCACGAATTGAGGTCAAAGACGCCAGAGTAGACACGTACGGTTTGGGTCGCACAAATCAAGCTCAAGACGACGCGTTAGCTACGTTTTGGAAGTGCTGGGGACGTGTCAAGCTACCGTACCCACATGGCCAGTTTCTCCACGAAATGGCGGAAAAGATGGGCCTCTTCTGGTATTGTGAGGGGCCAGTTCGGAGTTGGGGGGTCAACAACAGATGAGATCATCATCAGACGCAACCGGTCTGGAGGCGACGATGGCCGAAAAGGAGGGATGCCAGCGGACGAGGAAGGTGTTCGGTGGGATGAGACGTCCGAAGTCAGGGTGGGGGAATCCCAGGTAGTCTCATACTCATCTGGCCCGCTATCTGGGCTCGAGACATCGTTGATGGCTGTCTGGGACTCGTCGATGAAGACCACTTGAGGGGCCGTCAAAGGTTAGAACCCCTTGGACGCAACCGAGAGACTTGAAGGGCGACAGAACAGGGGAAAACCAACGTCGTCTTGGGGTCCTGACCCATTTTTGCTTTTTTGTAAACTTGAACTTGCCTGGAAGGAGGACGGCCGTCAGTATGGGGAGTCTGTAAAGGGGGGAAAGGGGTCAGGATCCAACTGACGCTCATTGGCCTCACGAATTTTGAGGTCTGGTGGCTGGCATAGTTCGCCGGCGTTAAGACATCTGCCGCAGGTTGGTGTCACTCTATCGCCTGCGGCACGTTAGGTTCTTGAACGATGTTCCATGTGTACGGGCGTGGGAAAGATTGGGGGAGGGGGTGTGTGTTCCCAATTCAGGGGGCTTAAGAAGGGAAAGTGGAGACTGGACCAACACTTGAGATGATGCTGGCGACACCTGGCGCTGGACACAAAGATAGTGATCAGCAGATGATATCCACGAATACCTTACGGCATACGGCATTTTTTGGCTGGGATCTAAGGCATATGCCGGCCTCTTGGGCCATCGGCAACTCCGGGGCCGGCTCACCATCCAAACTTTGCCAGACTGCGGGGCGGAGAAGCCGACCCGGACGCGGCCGTGGTCGTGGTCGCGTCAAGCGGTGGCATTGGCAGCCGAGTATGTCGACGCCTGCACGCTCACGCTAGTAACAGGCATCAGCATGATCGTCTGTGCAGCGCAGTAGGAGCTTGAGCGAGAGTGTTCCCGGGCAATGGAGGTGCTCAGGCTGAGGCTGGGTGCAGTGCAGAAAGGGCAAAGGGGCAAAGCTGAACGCAAACCCACAATTCCCACAGCGCGTTGTTCACAAATTCCTCAACAAATCGAGCTGAATGACGGACAGTCCTTCAGCAATGGAACCAACCCACCACAGGCTCAGAGCTGAGGCAGGAGCCCCGCCGCTTGGCTGATCGGTCAAATTGCGGCCGACCGAGAAGGAACCCCCGGCGCAGGCCCCGCTTTTTGGGCAAGAGCGATGATCCCGGCTCCAGCACGGCTCCGAAAGACTTGCCGTAGCGCGCCTGCACCCCGCGAAAAGAGACGGGGAAGCAGGAGTGGTGAAGGCCTCAGGGTCGGGGTCAGGTTGTATCGAGATCGTCCAAAGGTTGGAACCCCGAACCTCATTCAGGGCATTTTGTCCGGTCCCCACGGCCTCATGCAGGTTCCGTTGTTTGCTCCATGATCCTGCTGGTCCCATGATGCGGGGAAAACAGAGCGCCACCAACCGGCAACTTCGAAATTGTCGTCGCTGCCGCCATCCTCGCGAGACATGCTGAGGCACCTTCCTCTCCTGTCATAGCTGACTCACCCTCGTCACCGAGCATCGCACCTTTGCGCCTGCTCAGAGCGATGCTCGAGCGGTTCGAGCCAGGCGACACTGTCGCTTCCAGGCCCACGCGAGCCAGGTCGCCACTCGAAGCTCCGTTCCAGGCTTGCGGCCAGGAACACGGCAGGGATCGCCAACTTTTTTCAACGGCATCCGGTCTGACACCCCACCGCACTCCCCACTGCTCCCGTCGGCGAGATGCGCGCCCATTGGGTCCCATGTGAAGGTCGCAGAATCTCTCTCCATCAGGATCTCGCGGGATGGATCCGAGGTGGAGTTCGGGGACTTTGAGGTTTTCTTTCCCCAGAATCCGCGGGTTTGGGTAATACCATATGAATACCTGAGTAACGCGGTGCTCCTCCTTTTGACGTTTGCGAATCAGTCAGCTGGTCAAGTCGACGGTGCTCGTTGCCTGTTGCTTGTCGCTGCATCAACCCAACACTTACTCACAGGCTGCACCCCAAGGTGGAGAGAGTGAATTCACACCGGAATGGCCTCGAACGACGCCCCTGAGGCCGTTGTGCCCTCTGAGAAGGCCGCAATGGACGCCGGAAAGGACTACTACGCCGAAGACCATATCACGCGGCTCAAGGCTACGGACCGTGTCATTCAGGGTGCCAAGACGGCGACGGAAAAGGAGCAGAGCATGACCCTGATGCAGGGCATCCGCCTGTACCCAAAGGCCATCGCGTGGAGCATACTCATCTCGACGTGCATCGTGATGGAGGGGTATGATGTCTGCTTGATCAACAACTTCTGTAGGTCCCCCCACCCCCTTTTCCGAGATGGGTGCTGGATGGCACACTAACGCGATGGTTTCAAGACGCATTCCCCCAGTTCGCGAGAAAGTACGGCGAGCAGCTCGCCGATGGTTCATGGGAGGTCACAGCACCTTGGCAAGCTGGGCTCAGCAATGTAAGTGCTCGACCCAGGAAATGTGGGACTGCGGATGCCGGGACCCGACTGCGGCACGAGCCGGACCGGCGCCCGGTTCTCCTATCGAACTTGGGATGAAGCGGTCAGGGACAGGAGAGCTAACCGGTGGGCCCATTGCAGGGTGCCAATGTTGGTGAGCTTATCGGTCTTCTCATCAACGGCTGGGTGTCAGAACGGTTCGGATACCGCTGGACGGTCATCGTGTGCCTGATGCTCATCAACGCTTGGACGGCGCTCTTCTTCACGGCCCAGAATGTGCAGACGCTGCTCGCAGCCGAGATCCTCTGCGGCATCCCCTGGGGCGTCTTCCAGACCCTTACCATCACCTACGCTTCCGAAGTCTGCCCTGTCGCCATGCGGGGCTACCTGACGACCTACGTGAACTTCTGCTGGGGCGTCGGCCAGCTTATTGGCATCGGCGTCATCATGTCCATGTTGGGCCGGGATGACGAGTGGGCTTACCGGATTCCCTACGCGCTGCAATGGATGTGGCCTCTCCCGCTCGCCATTGGCATCTTCTTTGCCCCCGAAAGCCCATGGTGGCTTGTCCGGAGGGGAAAGCTGGACCAGGCGAAGAGGGCCCTCTTGCGCCTGACCAGCTTGAGCAAGGAGACAGACTTCAACGCAGATGAGACTGTGGACATGATGGTCCACACGACGGCGTTGGAGGAGAAGGCCACATCTGGGGCCAGCTACCTGGATTGCTTCAAGGGGCATGACCTGAGGAGAACCGAGGTAAGGCACACGCAGGGCTTCGCGAACCACAGACACCCGCTGACCAGCATCGTGTAGATTGTGTGCATGGTCTGGGCCATCCAGAACCTGAGCGGCAACTCTTTCTCCAACTACTCGACCTACTTCCTTACCCAGGCAGGGCTCGATTCCAACGATGCGTACGGCTTTGCACTCGGCCAGTACGGCATGAACTGTGTTGGCGTCTTTGGCGCATGTAAGCAACAAGAGCCGACGGGCTAAAAAGTGCAAACAGGGCTGACACTGTTGTTAGGGTTCATGATGAGCCGCGGAATCGGCCGTCGGTCTCTCTATCTCTACGGCCTGTGCGGTCTTTGCGCCATGCTCATGATCCTCGGCTTTCTGGGCCTCGTCCCGGAGTCCCACCGAAGAGAAAGCTCCATCGCCACTGGCAGCATCATGCTTGGCTGGGCCTTGACGTACCAGCTGACCGTGGGGACAGTCTGTTACTCGCTGGTCAGTGAGATCTCTACGCGGAGATTGCAGATCAAGACGGTCGCCCTCGGGCGCGTCCTTTAGTGAGTCTTTGTCCCAGTACGCCATTCTGGGTATGGGACCTTCCGCTAACCTCTGTGAAGCATCATCGTTGGCATCATTTGCAGCGTTTTGACACCCTATATGCTGAACCCTGGTGCATGGAACTGGAGGAATTACGCGGGTTTCTTTTGGGTACGTACGCTCCGCCCCTGACCGCCGGTCTGCCAAATGCTAAAACGCGACATCACAGGGCGGCAGTTGTTTTCTTTGCATTGTTTATGTGTATTTCCGCGTGCCCGAGCCGTCCGGCCGCTCGTTCGCCGAGCTGGATCTGCTCTTCCAGAAGGGGGTGCCCGCCCGCAAGTTTGCGACGACCGAGGTCAACGTGTTCGAGGAGGACATTGACGGCGAGTTCATGAGCAAATACCACCAGCGGACCAAGGTCAAGGGGGTAGATGATGCCGGCAATGCATAGGGGTCAGCCACTAGGGAGGGGCTCGTTTTCTTGGTAGTATCTTAATGCAGCGCATTTGCACTTTAGGAATGGCCTCATGGATGACTGAGGAAGACATGACCCTAAGCCCAACCCAACTAACCCATACGCGGCTACTCTTTCATGATATAGTGGCCTGACGTGTTCTTTGGCTCAAGAACCAAGAAGAAACCTCAGGTTTGGCACCCACGATGGTCCTGAGAGGGACCATCAGAGGTGCAATGACGTAATTCGTCCGATGGCATGGCTGCGGCAGCGCAGTCCTTAACAGCGTGGACGCTATGGTACTCTGCTTGGGTGTCAACCACAACTCGAACAGCAGGGCTTGGCTGCGCTAGGAAGTACCGTATCCTGCAGCCTGTTAGTACAGCAAAGGCACGCAGTGACGTGGTTGAGGTCTCTGCAAAGCTACAACAACTTCTTAGTTGCTCAGCTTTGGAGAGAATTATCTGAGACAGCAGAATAATTAAAGGCCCCTAACTACACGGCAGCTCGGTATCTGTTTCCTTCTTCTTTTAAGGCAGGTGTTGTTTGTCAGTTGTGCTGCGCTGAGCCCATGCTCTCAGGCCAAACAGCCAAACACAGCTCTCGCTTGGCAGACAGATCACCAACCCCGCCCCACCCTCTGGAAGGTCATTCCACCTCCTGCCCATCCCTCAAGCCACTCCCATTTCCCAGGTTGAAGAAACAAAGAAAGAGCCACACTTTGGTAGTAAGACCAGATCAGCAACCGATCATTCAATAACGACACGACAACACACAAACACAAGATGGCGAGCGCTGCAGAGCCAACACCGACACATTCTCCAGCGGGGTCAAATGCCCCGCGTCCCAAGGGTAAGCAAGCTACGCTGGGGGCTGAGCTATTTCGTCAGCGACGACAAATGCGTTCAGTGCTATTACGAGGCAGACAAAAAGGCTAACAGGTCATCCAACGGCGCAGGCATCCTCAAGAACTCGTACCGCGGCTCGCCTCCAGTCTCGCCGATCCAGAGCCATGCCCCGGCACACCCCACGCTCCCCGACCACCCCCTGACGCCGCAGGAGGCCAAGGAGCTGACCATCGCCAACACGCAATACAACGCTGGCCACCGCCGCTCCTCGTCCGCCGCGGGCTCGCGCCCCGGCGGCTCCCGCAGGCAGAGCTCGCTGCCGCCCAACGACGGCGACGAGGAGCAGGGCCAGCGGCTCAAGTGGGACGAGGCGAACCTGTACCTGACGGAGCAGGAGCGCAGCAGCACCATGAAGATCAACGAGCCCAAGACGCCCTACGCCAAGCACTACGACCCGGCCGAGGACCCGTCGGACGACGACGCCGACATGGCCGAGCCGATCGACCCGCGCGGGATCGACTTGGACAAGGTCGACGGCGTGCCACACCACACCACCTCTCAACAACAGCAACCGCCGCGCCGGCGCCCGGCCGACGACGAGATCCCGCGGCTCTCGCTTGGCGAGCCCGAGGAGGAGGTGCCCGAGCACGAGTTCGCGCCGTCGTCGCCGGCCCGGCCGCGGGCGGTGCACGTCGACAGCAACGGCAGCGGGCACGACACGGACGGCGAGGAGTACCTGGTGGGGCTGAGCGCCGAGGAGCGCGAGAAGCACCGGCGCTTCGAGGAGATGCGCAAGAAGCACTACGAGATGAGGAACGTCGCGGCGCTGCTGGGTCATCCCGAGGAGGAGGCCGAGGAGGAGGACGATGGGGAGGACGGCGATGGTGGTGAGCGGGCGGCGCCGCCTGTTCCGCCCCTGCCGGGTCGGGTTAATGGCTCGAAGTAGGCGGGTGGTTCGGGAGGGACAGCGTGTGGGAGACGGAGTAGGTAGGGGTGGTTATGGGAATGACCGAATACCTGGCACGCTCATGGCTTGGCTGGCGGTTAACTGTCTGTTCCTTGCTTGTTTGTGGCGACGACGAGATCATGGAGATATCCTTGCGTACTGGCTTGGTGTTTGTGGCACGGGGCATGGTCTTTATTGAGCTACCCAACTGGATCTTGGCTTTTTTTCTCTTTTACTGTGTTTCTCTGAGACACGTCGTCGCAGGTGTAATATCATCCAACAGAGACATGAGTTTTCCAGTGTTGGTTATAGCAGCCCCTTGCGCGCAAGCTCGACCTTCCTCGCAGCCTCGCCAGCCTTGAAGCCGCCCTTGGAAATGCATATCCGCTGTCCGTCTGCGAGCTCAAACTTGTCCTCGTGCGACGGCCATGCGCAGGGGCAGTGGTGCGGGACGGCGACGCATGCTGTCGACGGGTCAGCGTCAGCCGTGGCCACTCCTCTGGCTTGCTTGGGAAAAAGGAACGAGGGCAAGGGCACCCACCTAGAGTGTCTGGACAGAGGTAATTGTCGCAGTGGGAGCGCGCATACTGTGCGCGGTAGACTGACGAGTCGCTCGGCACATTCTGCGCTTGCTGGTGGTGTTGCTGGTGTCCCCCGCCAGAGAACATCTGGTCGAAGAAGCCACCACCAAACTGCGCCGAGACAGCGCTCGTCAGGGCGAGCAGGAGCAGGGCAACGAGGCGCATCGTGTCGCGAGTTCGTGAATGTGTCGTTTAGAAATTCCGGATACTGGCCTGCAGGTTCGCTGGGGGTCGGCGGTGCAAAAGATATCCCGTCGGGTTCCGAGTTGCTGAATCAAGGGTGTTGTTCTTCAAGATGCATTGCTGGCCAGATCCACTCAATGCTGGGATGGGCCAGTCCAGGGTTGCGGTTGCAGATGAATTGAAGGTTGAGGGTCCTTATCTTATCACGCAAAAGTGCTGCTGACTCAGCAGAAAACCTGACCCCAGCAGCTTGCAACCTGCAACCCCCGAGAGCACCTTTCAGGTCCGTCCCCCGTTCCTGGCTCCGGGATCTCGACTCCAGCCGCCCGTCCTCCGCCCCGACCTCAATCGCCGCGAGGTGCTCTCGCGAGTCGGACCCAATGCATCTCGCACGGCTGCAGGGGCCCCTCCAGCGGGCTGCTGCCTGCAGTGGCCGGCCCTTCAACGCCGTTCTGCGCACCACCACCAGGCCGACCACGACCACCCTCGAAGACCGATTCGCCCAGCTCCGAATTGCCTCGCCGGCTACTGCCAATGCTGCCGTGGAGGGTCGTCGTTATGCCTCCGTCAAGTCGCAGGGTGCCTACCGGCTCAAATCCAAGAAGACGATAGCCAAGAAGATGGGCGCGAAGAAGACCGGCGGTATGTCTTGTTCCATTGCGCGTCGCCAGCTGGCTGTGCCCGAGAATTGGATGCTGGCTCGGCAGAGATGCGCGTTACTGATTCGTCCCTCCACTCCCTAGACCAGTACGTCATCCCCGGCAACATCCTCTACAAGCAGCGCGGCACCATCTGGCACGCAGGCGAGAACACCATCCTGGGCCGCGACCACACGATCCACGCCGCCGTCGCCGGCTACGTCAAGTACTACCGCGATCCCCAACGCCACCCGAAGCGCCAGTATATCGGCGTCGTCTTCAACCGTGAGGACAAGCTGCCATATCCCGTCTCGGCCCCGCGGCGGCGCAAGCTCAACCTCGTGGCCATCCCCCGCAAGACCGAAACACCGGTCCCGGAGACCACAGCACCGAGCGGCATCCCGCTCTCAGTAACACGGCACGAGAATATCGCGGACGAGACGGAGAAGCCGAAGGAGGTGGCCGCCGAGCAGGCGACTGCCAAGTCAGAAGAGCCAATTCCTCTCAAGGACGGTAACTCGATCGTCTCCAGCTTGATCAAGGAAAAGCTCAGGAGCCGGCAAATCAGCCAAGCCAAGAGGGAGGCACGCAACCTGGAGAAACAGGAGGAGCTCGAGGCACGCAAGGGCACCCGCGTGTTCCACCTGCAGAAGGACTACAGCTATCGCGAGAGCAACTGGGAGATTGGCCGCCTCGTGGGCGACGCCGGCGTCATTCCCGGCTCCGAGAAGACCGAGTCGAGGAAGGCCAAGTTCCGCCTGCGCAGGAGGAAACGCACCGTCCACTTCCGAGCCATCAAGAACCGCAAGCTCGCCAAGGCCGCCCGCCGCGACGAGTACAGGACGCGCGTGCGCGACAAGAGGGAGCGGAGGCTCGTGCAGAGGCGCGAGGCGGCAGCCACTGTCACGGCTTCCATGGGCAAGATTGCCGCTGCGGCCAAGGCCGAGGCGGACAAGGGCAAGGTCAAGGCCTGATTGTGTTGGAGTTTTGTCTGTATACTTTGTGGGATGGCGGCCGAGCCGATACCTATGGCCTGTATCTTGCCTTGGACAAGTGCCCGGGGTGTCCAAAGTTGTACAATACTGTGTTGAAAATAGATCCTCTTGAACCAGATCCCCTGCTTGCCTGGGTCCTTGGAGCTGCCACGAAAACACCGACTGAGGAGTGAGTCTGAGACCTACCCCCATTGTTCCTGTCGCGGCGAGGTTTTTTGGCTGACTGGCTGTGCAGGCTGCTACTAGTATTGACCATTTCAACAACCCGGGCGTCGCCCAAGGGCTTGGCCGTGCGCCATTCCTCGTGTTGTTTGCTCTCCCTTGCGCCGGAGCAGGTGACGACGTGGCTTTGGAATGCAGCAACAACACAAAAGGCAGACACAAACACACGCAGCAGCTTCGTGTCCCTTTCACCTGTTCCCCGTCTATTGCGCCGTGCTGGAAGAAAGACGGGCACCTTTCCCGCTGGACCCTGCCTCACTGCCGTGCATGTGTGAGGCTTCCCTCATTGTTCTCCCATTCTTGCAGCTTGCTTGAATCGCCCACACCCGCCAAGACCATGAACAGCATTGCAAAGGCCGTCCACATGCAATGGATTGGGGGACAAAGCAGCGCGCTCGACGGCGACGGGGAGAGCGACAGCTCCTCGAGCCCCCTAGTCACGAAGCACACAGCACCTGCTGCGGCCCAGAGGGGTTTCCCTAACTCGCCACGCAGAAATGGCATGGTACTAGATGCGAACGTCCGATCCATATTTAGCATGAGAGCCGCATGCGACCCGCGAGGTCGAGGCCTGAGTCGAAGTCCAGACAGATATCAGAGCTGTGCGGCTGCTTTCTCTGTCTCTGTTGCTGAGAGCACGAGTTAACTCTCCCTACAGCACCAACACCAAGCCGCATCCAAAACCGTCCCGGCAACGGACAAGACCTCTTGCCACCATCGCTCTCGGACCTGTCGCTGCAGTCAGCAAGCTCGGGGACGTCCTGGCAGAGCCCGTCAAGCACGTCGAGCAGGAAGCACAGCCTGGAACTCCCATTCGACGGCTCCCCTCAGCCCAAACGCCGCTTGTTGGCAGAGATGGCCGGCGCTGCGGCGGCATTCCGCTACTCGGCTCCTTGCCCGCAGTCCAGCTTCGGCTCCGATGGCAGTGAACGACGCGGGGGTTTCCTGAGGCGAAGCGGCGCTCCAATCCAGTCCCTTCTCGCGGCAACGGAAATCGACGGTCCCTCACCATCGATTGCCGCTTACTTTGGTTCGGACTGGGAAAGGGATGCGGAAACCTGGAGTGCCTTGCACGACCCCTTTTGCCCCCGTCCTCAACCCAGCAACAGGGCCGACGTCACGTCAGCGCCGGTTGAGCAGCAGCAAGTTCGCAAGAAGAAAGCGTACTCGTTCTGGCGATTTACTTCTCCGCCCATTGTGGAATCTGCGGTCCCTGAGGTCTGCTTGGTCGAGGAGGAGCCGACGAGCGGAACAGCGCCCCTCCCGGGACCGAAGAGCACTGCACGTACAGTGCGGTTGAACCTGGGCCGCCCGGGTTTATCTGCAAGACCTCATCAAGAAACCGAGCCACAACGCATGATCGGTGCCGGGACGACCGAGGGTGAAGGCGGTGCAAGGCTGGATGCACTCGACACCTTGGAGGGCACTCGAGAGGAAATAAGCATTGCCCAGGATGACAGCAACCCCGAAATCAAGGGGTTCGGTGAGGAGAAACCAATCATCATGTGTGGCGAAAGACTCTATTCAGACTGGGCAGGAAACTGGAGTAGGTGGATTTGCAACCCCCTTCCCCACGTGTCGCGCAGTTACTCACTCGCTACTCCAGATGGTGTTCCACGCAAGATTCCTGGGGCAGGGGCGCTATTTCCAGAGGGCTACCTTCCTCGCGTCGGGAGTCCAGAACCTTGGATCTGTCCCGTGCGTGACTGTCAGACCATCTTCGCAGACGCGTGGGCGCTGGGCGGACACTTTAGTGTAGGTTGCCCCGTCTTTGGGCTTGTCATTGGGGGTAGCAAACGCTAACGCAGATTCATAAAGGCAAGCCACCGAGCCTGCTTGCTCAATGATAACCTTGACGGCACGCTATCTGTGGTCGGAAAGCGGAAGACTGCTGACCCGAGCTCGGGGCGGATGCCCCCTATCGTGATATCAAGACACGCCATCGATGCGACGACGGCCCCACCGAAGGCAAGCCCTCGACGCCCCGGGCGGAAAAAGAAGGTGGACGCCGTCAACGGCCAGGGTGGTCAGAGCAGGAGACCGCATATCGAGGAAGTGAACAGCAGCACGAAGCAGTCGACAGATCTGCCAACTGCCGTCGGCTTTAAGCCTCGCTCATCAAGCCTCCTCCCTGTCGGAGACTCTGTCAACCAGCACAGAGCAGACGACCGAACGTGTTCAGGGAGGACTACTCCACCGAGTCACGCAGATGTTTCGAGCAATGTCGCCAACGAAGAGCTGCGCAAGACCGAGCTCTGGCAGTATCTGATGGTATATCTCCCGCCTGCTACGCCGCTGCCCGACGACTTCTTCGTGGCGGAACTTCTCCCTCTTGGGAGGCAGCGTGATCTCCCGCACAGGTGGAAGTTCCAACTCGCAGGCGGACATCCGACCACGAAGACCCTCTGTGCAGTGCTCGTCTACCTCACTGGCGTTCCAAGGTCATCTCCATGCGAGACGTGTGCCAATCCCGGCGATACTGAGGCTACGGAAGAAAAGGCAGCCGCAACCATTCTCCCATTCCCCGGCTGTGTCGGGCTACCCGCCGTGGCTTCATTCCGGCTCAAGGAGTATTTCGGAGCAAGCGTGTGCTGCAACCTCTTCTACCAGTCTGGAGGCACCAAGAGGCGGACACACTGCGTCTCGCGCTTTTCCTTGCCGTCGTCGGACCTCGGCGGGACTCGTTCGAGTTCCGTGGCCGAGAGCGTCGTTGGGGAGAAAGTCGAGTCGTACCAACTGCAGAGTCCTGAGAAGAGTCCGAGTGACGACGGCGATGATCACGACAACGATGGTGGCGGCAGCGGCAGCGACACGAGCATCGCCTTCTCCCCGGCCACGGCGCGCAGCAGTCCCGGGTACAAAACAGCGCTCCCCGCTCGGATGGCTGGCAGGCCGAAGGTGGTGTCCATCAGGAAAGCCAGCAGGACAGTGCCGGCAGCCAAGGCAAAGCGGCAGAGCTCCATCAGACGGCTGGCCGCAAAACTCGGCGCAAAGGCAGCACGACGCGAGGTGGCCGTGTACAAACCCAGTGAAGCGGCCGTGGTCGAAGAAGAGGACCAAGAGGACGAGAGACCAAGCCAGACCACAGAGACCGAGGGTAGTAACGGGACGCGAAGGTCCCGCCGTCTTCTCGAACAGCAGCGGGAGCAACCGCGGCCCGAGAGCAAGCAGAGCGCTAACTCCAAGGCTTCCTCCACTGGGAGTAGCGGTTCGCCTTCTAAGCCTTCCAAGCTCAGGAAGAAGGAGAACAAGGGTTCCAGCGCCAGTCCTGCCAGCAGTAGCAAGACAAGCCGTGGAGCTTCGGACGGGAGCCTCCAAGAAAAGCTAGATGCCGAACCTCCGCAGTCGCTGATGATGGCGGATTGGGAGATCGCGCCAGGCAGGATTCGCGTGGGCACCGGAGAGGACGCCGAGAGTGAGTATTCCCCTTATACATTTACCAGCAAAACTGAGGTCTGATCTAACCCACAACGCCCCCAGACATCGCCTTCTCCTCGTCCTATCTCGCTCAAGGCCGCGCCGTCCCCGTCACGGACGGCACCACGTTCCAGGTCGTCGAGATCCAGCCGGGCGGCAGCCTGCGCTGGGCCGCCGAGGAGTCCAGGACGCGCCTCTGCTCGGTTGCCCGGGGTATCATCCGCGTCAAGCTGCCAGAGAAGGAGTTCCCCATCGGCCCGAACGGCATGTGGAAGGTGCCGCAGGGCGTGGCCTGCGCCGTGGTGAATCCGTTTTATCTGGGAGCGGTGGTCCATGTTACTATTATCGGAGACGAGGGGCTGTGAGCGAACGAACTCGAAAGGCAGAAAACGAACTCGAAAGGCAGAACTGGGGTTCGAGGTGGGCGTTCGGTGTTTATTGTGTCAGGCGTATCTTTGGTTCGAGACTTTGGCGTTGACGTTGCCTTTTCCAAACGGGGCTCACTTGGGGACTGCTCCGCAAATAGTGTATTAATCAAGCTCTAACCTCGGGGTTATGCTTCCGACCGTATGTTCCCAATTATATGATGTGAACAGTCCCAGCGCCATGGTATCGATATTCTTGCGCCCAACTCCCCGCCCGATATTCCCAGTCCATGCCCTAACCAGATGCGCCTGCCCAAAGCCAATGTGATGCTTGCGTAGAGACCACGTCAACGGAATATCCTGCGTCCTCCTGTCCGTGTCGGAAACCTCTCCACGCCTCCTTGTTGTTGCTGGTGGTAAACCCATTGCATCCCGACCCCGCCGCCCTCGAATCCCTTCCTATACCGTCGGACAGCCTCACGCAGGTGCTCTGGCCTCAGTGGGCCCCGCCGGTCGTCGGCTTCGACATCCTTCCCCCTGCGGTCCGTTTCGCCATCTGCGCCGGGGACTGCGCCGGCAGAGGCCGGGGGTGTTGGCAGGTCGGTTTGTTTCTCGTCCATCCGCTCGATCCACTCGCCCTGCACGCGCCGAGCGCTCTCGATGACGTCGCCGATGAAGACCTTTGCTACTGCGCGCATGCCGATGACGACGTTCTCGGCGACGGATTGGGAGATGGTCGCGTTGACAAGCTGAGCGAGAGGTTAGCACACTGCGTGCAGTCGGTGTCCCAAAAAATACAGGGATCCTTACCCTCCTAACAGACGCCTTGCTCAAGTTCGCTGCACGCCAGTTTTCGAACCGGTAGAACTGGTCTTCGGAGAGGGCGCTAATGAGCATTCCCCTCAGACGATGTTCCTCCTCCTTCTGCTCCTTGGTCCGCACGTCAGCCGTGGCAGCGACCTCGGTCGGCCCTTCGTCCTCGCCCTCTCCCTCGTCGCCTCCGCCCGCACCGCCAGCCACGCTCTTACCGCCCCGGCCGCCGCCGTCACTAACGCCGCTGGCGGCCGTGGGCGCTCGCCCCCCCGCGACTGAAGGTGTCTGCTCCCGTGCTTTCTCCGCCTTGGATTTGCGGCCGCGCTTCTTCTTAATCGGCGCGGCTGCGCTGACCTGGCTGCCGCTGACGAGACTCATGGCGTCGACATCGACCGAGGGGGAACGCGCGCCGAAGAGCGCTGACGAATCGTCTGGCGGAAACGAGGTCTGGCGCAGCGGATGTGCGGATCCAGGGCCCGACGCGTTCGAAATCGCCGATGCTTTGCGTCGTTTTAACGCGGGCGCGGCGGTGCCGTCAGAGGTGCGCTTCTTGTTGGTGGACATGGTGCTGATGGCGGGCAGCTGTGTGCGAAGAGTATGGTGGAGAGGTCGTGCAGGTGCCTTTGGAGATGGAGATGGCAGGCGCGCAGCTGGGTCAGTTGGCAGAATTTGGGCGGTGGGCGGTGCCCAGACGACCGCAAATGGCCCGAGCTTCACCTGGCGAGCGACTGTTGGAGGGTGACCATCCCGAATCTAGGTATTGTAGGATTAAAAAGTCATGTAAAAAGGTATTGATGTCGGTTGTGTTTTTAATGGAAGTGAACAAAGGGTGACATGTGTATAATTTCATCACTTCACCGCAGTGATCGAATTCTCAAGTCAACTCGAGTTCCAGGTCGCTTCGACGCGACTTGCAGCAGCTTGGTCCCCAACCCCTGCAAGCCTCAAATCGTGGAACGTCGACAGGGCAGGGGTCTGCTGATGCCCCGCCAGAAACCGAGTCGCCCCTGGCAGGAGCGGGTCCCAACGGCTTTTCGTCTGTTGCGCAATGAACCAAACTCCGAAAGATGTTCCTCAAAGTCAATGGAAAACAGGACAAGCCTGATCGCCTTTCAAAGATGGTTTCGCCTCAAAAAATGGAACAACTGTGTGCCAGGGCAACTGCAATTCCATATCTTTGCCGCTAAACAACAAGAAACCGGCCTTACACTAGGCAAGGGCTTGGAAGTTGAGGTGAAAGTCTTTGATCTTTGCCATCAACGGGAACTTGACCGATAGCACTAAGATAAGCAACCTTGGACCGTCTCCACCTTGGCGATCGCTGAATCCGGGGCCCGAAAATTTCGCATGACAGCGGGACCGGAGTCCCTGACTCCATCCCTCATGGCCCCATCCTGAAAGTTGCGCGCGCCGCAGTCATCTGCCCCTAGGGTCCCACCTTCGTGTTGAGCGCATCTCGATTCCCGTCTCTTGCGGCTCCCTCCTCTCCTTCCTCATCTCTCCGACCACGATCCACTCCACACCAGCAGTACAATGGCTCAGTACGATTCTCACTCGGGCTCCGAAAGCCCCTCGACCGTCGCCAATGGCAGCAAGCCAAAGAAGAGCAAGAACAAGGACAACGGCAAGAAGAGGTCGCGCGACGGAGACCTCAGCGCCGCCGGCCCCAATGGCACCCACCCTCTCGGAGAGCGCCGGTCGAGCGTCAGCAAACCGGCCCGGGACTTCCGCGACAAGCCCGAGCCGTCGCCGAAGAAGAAGAAGAGAAGGACGAGCTCGCTGCCGGCTCCCGTAAAGGAAGTCCCGACACCGGACGAGGCGGGCGAGTCGTCGACCCGGTCGCCGAGCCCCGTCATCGACTTTGATGGCCTGAGCCGGCCTAGTCTCGGAACACGGGAACGGTTGGAGGAGGACGATGCGCAGAAGGACGTCCGGCTGACGCGCATGAAGGGCGCCGTCAGGACCCTGCTCGAGTGCCTGGGCGAGGACCCCGACCGCGAAGGCCTGCTCGCGACCCCGGAGCGCTACGCCAAGGCCATGCTCTTCCTCACAAAGGGCTACCAGGAGAACGTGCGCGACATCGTCAACGGCGCCATCTTCCAAGAGGGCCACAACGAGATGGTCATCGTCAAGGACATTGAGGTGTTCAGCATGTGCGAGCACCACCTGGTGCCGTTCAACGGCAAGATGCACATTGGCTACATCCCCTCCAATGCCGTCATCGGCATCTCCAAGCTGCCGCGCATTGCCGAGATGTTTGCCCGCCGGCTGCAGATCCAAGAGCGCCTGACCAAGGAGGTGGCCAACGCCATCATGGAGATCCTCAAGCCGCAGGGCGTCGCCGTCGTCATGGAGTCGAGCCATCTGTGCATGGTGATGCGCGGAGTCCAGAAGACGGGCAGCACCACCATCACCAGCTGCGTGCTGGGCTGCTTTGAACGGAAGGAGAAGACCAGGAACGAGTTCCTGAGCCTGATTGGCGTCAACCGCTAATCGCACAGGCAAGACGAGCACGGGAACGCGACCGGCATTGGACGGGGTATTGGAGACGGGGACGTGTGGGTGGACTTAGTGTTTTCAACAAAGGGCCATCGTACATCTACATATGGCAGCGATGCCGGGGGAGCGTTGTCGAGCTTTGCTTTCGAAAAATATGCATTCGGCTGGCGTTTTGGGGTTACAAGAGGGCACGGGGGTCATCTGAGGCGCATACACATGTTGTCACGAAATCGGCGAGGATCTCAACATCGGGCTGGCTCTCTGATTCTGCATTTTGGCGGGTTTTGGGTCATTCAACACGGCACTTACGTTTTGCTGGCCCGCTTTCCGGGCTTAGTCTTACGAGGATATCATACGGATATCAGTACATGTGGTACATAGATCTCCGACTCAACTGACCATCGCGGCCAAATTCAACTGCCGCAAGACTTCTCATCACCCACATTTCCCCTCTCAGAACTCTCAATGCTCTCTCCCATCGTACACCCTTGACGAAACTTCTCCTTTTCGGAACTTCCCCTGCCGGCGGCCACGATCAATGCTCCTACTAATACAGCCAGTTTCTCCCGCGCCGTCATGACACCCTCCTCACCGCCCTGCCAACCTCCCCATTCTCAACCGCTTCCACCCTCGTCTTGACAACCTTCCATACCTCCTCGGCAACCTCTTCGACAGACGAACTAGCGTCTACGACATGGAGATCCTCTTCCTCCTGCCGAAAACGATATTCGGTTCCGGTCAGATGCTGAGTCGTAGGCGGTCCGACTGCCACTTCTTCCTGGGGTCCCGCAGCCCCTTCCTCGGGCACAACAGAAGCTGTCCCGATCTTGCCCAAACTCAGCCCCCAGAAGAGGTCCCGCACGCGCCGCTGCATCTCGGCCTTCTCGTACGCCTCGCCGCCCCATCCGCCGCGGGCACGGGCCTGGTTCTCGTCCAAGTCGAGGAACAGCACCAAGTCGGGCCGCGGAAGGCCAACCTCAGGGGCGCGGGCCCAGGACAACGTGAGGGAGGGGTTCTGCTTCGCCGCCGAGTAAACGATGCCGCTGTGGTAGTAGCGGTCGCAGAGGACCGTTACGCCTGCCGACAGCAGGGAGGCGATGGTCTTGCTGGATTGGGTCTTAACACACATGTACACGCCATCTCAAGAAAAGGGGGTGAGCCCATACGCTGCCTCCCACCGGTTTGCGCTGAAGAGCAGGTGGATGACGTGATCGTCCATCTCGACCTGGCTCTTGAGATAGGAGTCGATCATCTGGCCAATTGGCGTTGTGCGGTCTTTAAGTCAAAGTCAATTTCCATCCCAGACATGGCTCCATCCCTCCCCCTCAACCACCACTGCCAGCGCACACACAGCACATACCCGGGAACCGCATCACCTTGACCTTGCGCCCCAGCTCGACGAAGCGCTGCTCGAGCAGCTTGACCTGCGTCGTTTTGCCGCTCCGGTCCAAGCCCTCGAGGACCACGAGTGCGCCCCGGGCCACGGCAGGCTCGCCACGACTCCCGCGATCATCCGTCTGCACCGGATCGGGCAACGACGGGTGCGGGGCTGTGGCGGGAGCGACGAGGGCCGAGGCGGCCGTGGCCAGATCATTAATCGAGGCCATGGTCGGTTCGGCCGGTTTGGCGAATCAATTGCCCAAATGTGCCGACTTGAAACGAGGGATCAGAAAAAAAAAGAGATGGCTGGGCCAATTGATTCTTCGAGAAGCAGCGGGTGAGTGCAGCATGCAAGTCGAAGGGATGTCACCTGCTTGAGCCGGAGGTCTCCTGCCGTGGGGCACGAGCTCCAGTTGCCTACCCAAGAGCTCCTTCCAGCTGGACGCTTGGCGGGGCTGCTCCCTTTCAGACTTTCCGATTTCCACACGAGACAGACTCAGTGGGGCAAGTGCCAGCTGTCAATGGAAAGAACCAAGCGAGGAGAGGAGGACAGGCAGCCAGCCAACCCAAGCCCATGATGGGATCACAGAATTTGCTGCAAGATGAAGCGCCTTCGGTGTGCAGTAGTGGATGGATTGGATGATCCGCTGCAGCGGCCAGGGTTCTCAGCTCCTTTGGAATCGATCACCTGAGGTGCCAGACTCCAGAGTCGAAACCCCCGATTGTCTTTCGGGTTGTGGGGGTCCACCAGTTCTGGAAAAGAGGGGCTCGCTGGCTGCCTTGCCCCCGGCTTGCCGTTATAAAAAGAAACGCCAACCTGGAAACTCTCCGAGCGCTTTCTCCCCTGCTGCTGGAGCCATCTTCGCTTGGCAGTTAATGGGGGAATTCCGCTCTCGATTTGCTACGTCATTGCCGGGAGTGCGTGAAGATGGTTATCAAGAGTGATACTCTGTAGATATTGCGTCCTTATTCTCTCCTCACCTCACGACAGCGCAAGAGTCTCTCTGCGTTTCAGGATGAGTATGCCTATCCAATGCAACCACGCCTAGGGTTGAGAGGCGTATGCGCAGCTGCGCCGCCGCCAGCGACCAGAGAAGGGTCGCATCCAGAGCTCGGCGCATTTGAACTTCGGATTGTGAGAGAAGGATCGTGGTGTTCAGGCCGGGAGCGCCGCAACTCGGAATGCTCACCTGCCCCGGCGCAACTTCATCCCAACCCCAACTTTTATAGAATTTCCTCGGCATGCTTGTGCGCTGTGCCTGACAAAGATCGAGACAACGCAAGGGAGTCCCCTCAAAGCCATTCTCTCCCTTGACTTACAAGCCGGTCGCAGCGACGCCGGCTGTCTCACTTGATCTGCGCTATCCGGCAGCCAGAGTGGAGCCACTTAACGCGCCCAGGTCCCATGCGAAGCCATCCACGCGATGATTCGTCCGTTCCCTGGCACACCGCGTCTTGTGGGACTCGCGCTCGGCCGCTGATTGGCGATTCTGGGCGGGACGCATCGGGAGCTGCCAATCGCCGTGCTCGTCCGGCGGCTCGCCAAGTTGGCCCTGCAAGCTCTCAAGCGCAATGCTCCGCCCTGGCCTGGACCCCCGCACAAGATCAGATACGGCGCTGTGATTGGGGCAGGACGGCACGCGTTAGGTTTTACCACGAAAGGGCACGTCAAGCAGCCCAATCTCGAACCTGCATGGTGCGCCAACCAGCATGAGCACCTCCCTCATGCCTGTCTGAGACCCGAGCACTCGAGTGCCATTCATTTCTCAAGTTGCCCAGCAGGCGCAGGGCAGATTGCAGCATCTGCAGCATCTGCAGCATCTGCAGCATTTCAAGTTTCCCCTTTAACCCCGGGCCGTCCCCTGGCAGTGCCTGCCTGGCGCCGTGTCCTCCTGGTCCCCTCCCGTCCCGCTCTTGCCCTGCTCGCTGAACCTCACCGCTCTCGCGTCAATTCGCGCCTCCCTCGCCCACCCCAATCTCGCCCCTCGTCGTCTGTTTGCCACTCGCTGCCCTCGAAACGGGCCTCGGAGATCAGGCCTGAAGGCGCCTCGTCAGACGACACCTCTGATATTATCTCGGGCGTCTCCCACTGGCACTCTCTCACTGCAGCGCGCATTAGACGACAGATTACCTCCTCTCCAGCCCCCAGACCAGTCGCAAAAGACAGCGACCGCCTGGCTCGGCCGGCCATTTCAGCAGGCCGCTTGTGCAATAAGAATAGCGCGCTCCCCTCGCCCCAGCGAGAGAACCCCGCCGCATTGCCCTCTCCCTCGTCTCCCCACACGCTCGTTTCGCCGACCGTCTCCAGCAGCGGAGACGCACGGAGAGCAGCAACAAACACCACCGCGCAATCTTTGTTTGTCCCGCGTGGAGAACATCTCACTAGCCACCGAGTTTGCGCGCGGAGCGTGGTTTGGGCGTGAACCCCAGCACCGCGTCGACACTACCTCCCCGCTTAACAACAGCGAGACACCCTCCGCCTTTCTCCACCATGGCCACTGTCAGCCGTCAACCGTTTGCTCCTGTTGACGGGGCGCGGTTGAAAAGCTTGGCGAGCGTCAAGAACAGGCAGAATGGTATGTCGCTGTTCTCCTTGTCATGAACCTCCTCGCGGTGAATTCCGTGTCTCTGGAAGTCCAACTCTTTCGTCTACTACGTGCTGTTCTGTCCTTCCCTGCCTGCGACCCCTCCCAGTTCCCACCGTGCTTGAGACGGCGACAGGCAGCTGACATGCCAAAGCAATCTCAACTTCACCCATCAAGCGCAAGGCTTCTGAGGTGGAAGATGGGGGCAACGCCGAGAACATTGCGCCTGTGCTCTTTTCGAAACGGTCCAAGGGTGCGGATCTCTGGAACGACATGCACAAGGGCTTTACCAAGCCTCCCGTCTTCACCCTGACCAAGGCCACTTCCTCGTCGGCTTTCAAGGATGTCCTTAGCAGTCCCCCAAGCACGCTCTCCTCTGCCCGGCCACGGAGCATTCTGCAGCCCAAGTCTCCCGCCGCCCGGTTGAAGGCCAAGGCCGCGGCACCCTCGCCGCTGACGGCCCCTGCCGGCCGCTCACCAACCCGTGCCTCCAAGCGCATGGGGATCCTCTCCCGCCGCCGCACCCAGCGTCCTGACCCCGCGTCATTCAGCCTGGGCGGTGCCAGCGTCCCCTTCTCCCTTGATGCCGCCCTCAAAGGCACGATCCCGAGCTATTCGGGTAGCATTCGCCGCTCCAGCAAGACCAGCAGGAACAGCACTACCACCCCCAGCGCTGCCGCCCTGGATTTCTTCTTCCCCTCGTCGGACCGCGAATCATCGTGGACCTTCGACATCCATGAGGACACCCCCGAGCAGGAGATGACCAACCTCCTCCAGCACGGGACCTGCACCCTCGACATCAGCAGTGACGAGGAGTCGGAGAGCCGCGCCAAGCGCGACCGCGCCGAGGGCCGCGACAAGGAAAACATTCCGCCGCCCGAGGATGTCAGCCAGACCTCCTCTGCCCGGGGCGCTGATGCCGTTGATATTGACGAGGACGTGCTCCTGCTCAAAGGCCGTGGCCCGCTCGCCGAGATGAACGTCACTGACTTCTACGCCGAAGGGTGTGATAGCACGAGTGTGTTTATCGTGCCCGGCGATGAGGAAGACCCCGAGGCGGTGGTTGAGGGCGAGGCAGAGGTCGCGCAGTTCGTCGAGACGGATGCGCTACCTCCTCTCCCGGCGGACGACGACCAGAGAGAAGAGGACGAGCAGCAGCAGCCGCAGTGGTATGCGGAAGAAGACACGCCGGACCTCCATCCACCGCAGATCAGTCTCGATGATGTCGAGGGAGTCGATGTCGACGACATCATGGGCGGCAATGATCACACGGCTGCCGAGGCTGCCGGCCTCGGGCCCATCGAGGGTGCCAGTGAGAGCTTTGAGCTGTGGGAGAGCAACAGTGCCAAGGACGAGGGCGATGCGCCTCCGTCACCGGCACCGTTGGCAGACGATGAGGGTTCGCAGGCCGAGTTCGATGCTGTGCTTTAATGCTTTGGATATGCGCCATGTGTTTTGTTTTGGTCTCTTGGGTAACGTTCTGTCTTGGGTCTTTTGCTTGATGGGTCACGAGTTGGGTCTACGGAGGTAATGCCAATACCCTACTTTGCTTGTCAAGAGGGAATGGGAGGATAGCGGCAGGGGCGTTTGTGGGACTGGGCTGGGTCTTGTGGACGCTGGGAAGGAGCTCAGGGAGCGCGGTCTGGTCTGTTGCACGGGTTTTTAAGGCGCAGTGATACGGCGTACGTTGTTCTGTTTGGGTTGTGCTCTGTTCTAGATTCTACGCAGCTGTTGCGATGCTCCAACTTTTGGATAACATGATGCTCCGTTTCATCTCATCGTTGCCGACCTGAACCCGTGGTTCTTTTGTTTGCGCCGATCTTATCCACCAACTTACAAACCCAACAACACACTGCCCTCAAACAGCGTGGGCATCCCTTTTTAAAACATTATCATTACCAGCAGGCAAGTCTGCCCGTCATCTCGACCCCCTTTTCCAACTGAAAGCTCTCTCGGATCCCATCCTCGTCCCGTTCCTTGCCCCATTCTCACCCACTTCACAGCGACAGAGGTCACTTACAGCCGGCCACCGCAGCAATGCACCCCGTCACCAACCCAAACGTGACGGGGATCGCCATGCCCATGAACCACGCCCCGAAGGTACCTCCGATCCGGCGAGCCGTCGCGATCTCGCACATGCCCATGCAACAACCGGATTTCTTCTCGTGCTCTTCTTCGCTATCGTGGGGGCCCGAGGGAGCATGGCCATGTGGGAGTTTCTGTTTCGGGGGCCCGAGGCGCGATATCTCGCTGCTGAGCTTGGGTGCTGGCCCGACTGGTGACGCCAAGGGGGATGTCATTGGCGATGGCAGCGGCGACGCCCATGGTGATGTCGGCGGTGATGTGAGCGGTGATGCTGACATGGGCGGGTGCAAGGGTGGTGGGTGGGAGAGCATCTCGAGTTCCTCGCTGGTGAGGAGGTGGTACGGCTGCTCTTTGGTCGTCTTGCCTTTGCTTTGGGTCGCCTCCTGGTCGGGGTCCGCGGGCGGCATGACCCTCAGCGTCGGGGTGCTCGGCATCATCATCTGCGAGCTGTTACTCAGGTCGGTCAGGAGGAGGGAGGGCGGCCTGCTCGACGGCCGGGACTCGGTGAAGATGATGCTCGCCGGCCGCGAAAAGGCCGCCGCCTCGAGGGACTGGCGCTCGCTCAGCGGGGTGGGCGTGCCCGGCCGCGAGCCGTGCGGAGACGGCATTCGCTCCCGGTCGTAGCTCCATCGGTCGGTCAGCACCGTCGGCCTGCCGAACGAGTGCTCCGGGACGCTGATGGCGGAGAGGGGCCGCGGCCGATGGCTGCGCCGGACCGGGGAGTGGGGCGGGGATGGGGTGTGCGTGTGCGTGCGGGTGTCTGTTAGGGCGGGCAGGGCCACCCTCCCGTCCCACGATACCCTCGAGGCGGAGCGGATGTGGGATGCGTAGCCGGCTCTCAGGTGTGATGGCTGCCGTGATACTCTGTCATTGGCTTGTCTGGGGGATCTTGTGTGTTTCTTGGTGCTGTCGCTGTCGAACCCCTGGGAGCGTGAGCGGGTGTGTCGAGGCCTGGCCGGCCGTTCTGATTCACCACTGGGGTGAGATGACGCTCGGTCTGGCATATCCCCCTCCATGTGTATGAGAAAACGTATGGTAGTGTCGCTTTGAATGTATTAACGCTTCAACCACCTAACAATATGGAAGTTAAGGGACCCCAGGCTTTTATGGAAAGAGCGATGACGGCACAACGTTCGATGGCCGCACGCAAGGGTCCACCGAAGCCTCCAGCAGCCCAGTGTCCGTAAGGGCTGAAAAATTATTCTTGGGTGGCCAAGGGTCGGCTATGTCGCCTATTGTCGGTCGGCCGAGCCCGATGCTGTGGGGCCCTTCCGGGTTTAATCCTCGTTCAAGCATGGCTACCGGGAACCGAATCCTTCTTCATGAAAAGGTGCGAATTGGGTGTGGTAGCCGCGAGGTGCGATGGAGGGGTTACAGATGTATCATCCTCACCCTCAACGTGGAGTTGCCGTGAGATTTCATGGCTCGAGTTATCCTTGAGTTCTTTGCCCTATCATGATCCATTTCAAGGGTGATACATGAGGTGGCTGTACGGAGCTCTGGCACAACCCAGAGAGAGATCAGCAGGACAAAATACCTTGATACATATACCTTCCTCTTTTAGCTAAAGATTCGGCGTTGGATCCTTGATGAACGCCTCGCCCACCATTTGAGATTCGAGCATCAAAGAACATCGTTGATTTTACACCTTCGAGGGAGTTGATTTTCGCCTTCCCCTCACAGCAATCAACATTTAGGAAAGCATCTTTGCTCGAAGGGAAGTACATGAAATTGAGTCGTCCCCCATTGACCAGGATACAGTAGTAGGATGAATCCTATACTGGCCAAGCTGGCTTGGTACCCCTCTTCCAGCGACCCTGGGAAGCCCTATTGGGTCAATGTCTCTTGAGGAAGTACAAGGCAGCAACATTTAAGGCTTGACCCTGTCCATTGGCGTTGAGGCACTGTTGTTGATCCATGTTACATTACATGCATGGGTCAGACTGTCTCGCTCTTCATCGCAAACCATTGGATCGAGCAGACCATCTCCGCCACAGATGATGCACACCTGCATTGTGTGTGTCGTGCCCTGTTGCCTCGATCCTCGTGCAGGGAGCGGAGACGAGACGCTCGGTGATGGATGCCGTTTGGGCCTTATTTAAGTGGTCGAGGAGGCGAATCAAAGTAGCAAAGCAATATCGGATGCCAGAACCGCGTTGGCAGGCAATATAAAGGCCGAAGGTTGCCTTGCACAACCCCGTTTAACCTCTCCTTCACACATCAACTCGAATCTCGGAATACTTGGTTTGTTGCAAGAAGCGAGGCACGATGTTTTCAACAGCAGCAGAGGCAGCTAGCCGAATATTTTCTGAGCAGCAAAAGCTCAGTCTGATGTTCTCTTTGAGCTTGCTCCTGGGCGTTGCCTTCATCTTTCAGCGGCTCCGCCAGTGGCAACGCCTTCGTCACATCCCCGGCCCCCGTCTCGCCGGATTCTCGAGATGGTTCTGGCTCGTTCCCCTGGTGCGGAGTGGTCAGCTCGATTCCCGGTTGCAGGCACTCAACAAGAAATACGGTAAGATCTCGGCGTTCAATATCTAGCCTTCGTGTTCTGTCCAGGGGTTCTAAGTTTTGTTGAGGCCGTCTTGCTCGAGTTGGGCCAAACACGCTCATCACGTCCGACTGGAAACTTTGGAGACGCATCATGTCAGCCCGCTCGCCGTACACCAGATCTGCTCGTCACCGTGGCTTTCGGTTAAGTCCGGCAAAGGACCATATTGCTTCGGTTCTCGATGAGCAGGAGCACGGCCGGCTTCGGTCCATCATGATCAACGGGGTATGTGTGATCTTTGTAGGGATCGTTATCAAGTGCCCCTGTTACAAGTCTCTTTCGACCTTGCTGAACACCACGAATCCAGTACTCGGGCAAAGAGGTCCAGGGCGTCGAGGAGAAGATGGATACCGATATCCTTTCCCTGGTTCATCTCTTTGAGTCACGCTACATTGTCCACGGCGAGATATTCGACTTTGGGCGCAAAGCTCAATACTTCACAACCGACGTGATCTCCCGTCTCGCTTTTGGGAAACCCTTTGGCTTCTTGGCGGCCGACTCGGACGTGTACCAACACATCGGCATGATGGAACGGCAGCTGCCCCTCTCCGGCTTTCTTGCCACATTTCCTGGGCTGATTGAGGCCTTTAGCTGGCCCCTGTTGAGGTCGCTGGTGCCGGGTCCCGAAGACAAGGTTGGCTTAGGCAGGTTGATGGGGTACGTCCCATGTATCTTTCTGAATTGACCTGTGACTCGCTGACTTGCTACAGAATTGCCAAAGCAACTGCCGCCGAGCGGTTTGGGCCGGACAAGAAGGTGCAAAAGGACATGCTCGGGTCCTTTGTGGCCCGCGGCTTGACCCAGGAGGAGGCCGAGGCCGAGATCATGCTTCAAGTGTTGGTGCCCTGACAAATACTCGCGTTTCCTTTTCAGTCATTGGTCTCTAACTGAAGATGGACTTAGAATCGCCGGTTCGGATACAACTGCCACCACCATCCGCACCGCTATGCTCCACGTCTCGACAAACCCCAGGATACTGAGAAAGTTGCAAGCCGAGATTGACTCGGTCACGTCGTTTCCATACAGCAAGGTCATCAGTGACGAGACAGCACGTACACTGCCTTATCTTTCGGCCACAGTCAGAGAATCGCTCCGGATGGCACCACCTGTCATCGACTTCTTCCCGCGGGTGGTGCCGCCCGAGGGTGACGAGTGGAAGGGCATTGCCCTGCCGCCGGGTACCTGTATTGGCTGGAATGCCACCGGCATCATGCGGGATCCCGAGGTTTGGGGCGGCGATGCCGAACAGTTCCGCCCTGACAGGTGGCTTGAGGCCGAGGCGGACCCGGACAAGCTCCGGGATATGGACGTCGTCGGTGAGCTGGTTTTTGGTAGCGCCGGCAGATGGCAATGTCTTGGGCGTATTGTCGCTCTGATGGAGGTCAAGAAGGCCCTTTTTGAGGTAGGTTCCTAGTTCTGGTTCCGCTGTGGGATTGAGTGAGAAGACCTAGACCTGCTGACGTGCCGACACCACAGCTCTTTCGCCGCTTTGAGTTTGAGGTGGTAAACCCAACCAACCCCTGGAGGTCTGTCTGTTGGGGGATATTTGAACAACATGAGTTTTGGCTCAAGGCTCATCACAGGAGCGGCGTTGTCGAGGGTAACAAGGTGTAAAACAACGGGTGGCACGAAGAGGGGAAAGCGAGTATCGAGGTCAATCATTAACACTACCAACTCCCTTTCGTACAAAGTACACAAACAATTGCCATGGTATCATATTAATTACATAATCCACATCAGCACTCCCTATTCCGTCACTTCCACGTTCAGCAGACCCCAATCATGGATGTCGAGCCCTGAATAGCGGCCGTGTTGCCCTCCATCTCCTTCCGCTCTCCGTCCGCCTGAATCAGTTCCCTCAGAATAGCCAGTCCTTCAAGACGATCAGCCGGCTTTGTGATGTTCAGACCCCATGCTTGGAGAAAAGGGGCCTCGCCGCGGTAGTTGATGTGCAGCCATACCCGCTCCTGGCGGGTATGCCGGACCGAGTCATCCGTCTCAGGCCTCGTTTGCGTCTTCTCCCTAGCCGCCATGGTTTCGTTGTCCAGCTTTGGGTCTGGAGGAACTGCTTTGCTCTCAACCTCCTTGCCCTTCCCTTTGTCTCGGTGGTGTGAGTGTGTATTGGCAGCACCGCCTGCGCTACTGTCTGGTGTGGGAGGCGGTGTGCCGAAGCGGAGTAAGGGGAGGAATTCGAGGTTGCCGGGTTCCAAAGACGGTTTTGGTCGGCTGCTGGAGGATGCTGAAGGTTCTGACTCTCGGTTGTGGGGCTCTGACTTTGCCTTGTCATCAACGGCTCTGCCTGTTCCGGCTTGCTTGGGCTCGACAGGCTGCGCTGGAAGGAGAGGAAGGGGCTTTGAGCTTGAATCCTTCCGGACCAGTGCTTTTGGCGGCGTGGCGGGGCTGCCTCGTCGCTCGGAGGAGGGCACACGGAGCGGCGCCGGTCGGAGCTCTGAGTTTGATCCGGGACGTTGATGGCGACTTGGGGCGTGAGCCGAAGGGAGAGGTTCTGGAAGCTGTTTGCTCTGAGACTTTCCAGGTTCCGGTGACCCCGTGTAAAAGTCGAGCCACTGGGTGACTCGGCTGTCAGCAGAACTCGCCCGGCTTCGCTGCGCTCGCTTGGGCACTGGCGCTAAGAGAGTGGTGTTGTTGGTTGAGCCTTGAACTTCGACGACCTCCTCCAGCCGTCCGCCGCCGAGGTGCTTGATCTGTGCCTTCATGGAATCGGACGCTGACAGGCCAGATGTTCTTGTCGTTCTTGGGATAGAAGTCAGCCCGCTTTTTGTTTGTCGACATGGAGAAGCAGTTGAACTTACCGGCTCGAACTCGACCGCTTGACCCATTCGCGCACCCGAAAGCTGGCTTTCCTTGTAAGTGGCATCTTCAGCGACGAAGATCTTCCGGACAGCCCGTCGATGGCCGCAGACATGACCACAATCTCTGGCCGCAGCTGGTTTGGCTTGACGACTGAAAACAGAGCCGCCTCAGGGAGCACCCCAGGCATGCCGGCCATTTTGTGGTTTGCCTCGTGTATCGTCTCCATGGTCTGCAAGCTCGATTTGATCATGCTGCGTGTAAGTGTGCCCCCAACTTGTTGTCGGCGGCTTTTCGGTCGATCAGCTTCGGCGCAACCCAAGCGCAATGAGACGTTGAAAGTTGGCTGGGGCCAAATGCAGATTATATTCAGTAGACCCGAGGAGGCCCCGGGGGTCTATGCCCTTTTCTGTTCTTGGTTGCTTCGCTTGCATGTGTGGTTACGTCTTCTCCACGCCGCCCCTTTCGAGTGATCAAGTCTCAGTCAACTGCCAGGAACGGCCAGTCAAAGGGAGCGATGATCTGTGCACGGGAATCTTGTTTTGCATTGCATGGCTTCGACTGGATCTTATTGCCGTGCACACTCCTAACGCTGTGTTGAAGACGTGGGGAGGGACGCATGTCTTGGCCGTTCGATTGGCCATGGGTGCAAGTCTGGGGAACCCCTGAAACATCACTTTCAGCGAGTGCCGAAACAGCCAATTAGGGACAGCCTCTCCACGATTTGGGCAAGCGATCTCAGACACGACAAATGCAGAACGAACCCTGGTTGAACTGCGGCCCGTCGACATGGTGTGCCTTTTTCCGCGGTTCTTCTCAGGGCACGGTCGCGCGCAAGGCAGGGCAAGAAGAGAGTGGGGGGCTGGCATTGAACGCGGCCAGGATGCACACTGCCAGTGTTGCACTGCAGCTCGCTTCCCACAGCTCAAGCTTTGTTCTTCCGCCGTGGGGCGTTGCATTGTGTCACCTCAATCAATCCGGGCCTCCCCATTTCGACAGCTTGATAAGGTACTCCTCAACTCCCTTTTGAGTATCAGGGTTGGCACCCACATGACTCGAGTTGCCGCTTCTTGGCCATGACTACAAAGACTTCAAAGGAGCCCCTCGGTTCAAAGGGCGGCATGCCAGGAGATTTCCAAGTGAACTGTGTGTGGTACTCCAGCATACGCCGCTGCTCGTGACAGTGGCCCACGGGACTTCAGTAGCACACTGCGTGCCACATCCAACTGATGACTGTCAATTCCAAGGCTACACATTGCTTTGTTGTTCGTGTAAAGCCTGGGGCCACATCACTCGAAAGTGGGAAGGATAGCCTGTTGATAAAGTCTAGCGTTTGCAGAGTGGTAAGGTTCAACAGCATGACTACCTAAGGTACTTTAACTTCTGCAGCCCATCATCCACGGAAGACGGCCCTCAACTGGACACATACCTAATTAATCGCCCTACCTACGATCATCTTGGAACCAGCACTTGGCGGATCCAAAAGGGCACCCCGAGCTCCTCGACATCATGTGCACAATGAAGTTCTACCGCTGCAGAGATTGCAATGCGGAACTGTATAGACCCGAGTTTGGTCCATGCAGACTGGCAGCTGCGACAAACCAGGCATGCCCGGCAAACAGATGGCGAGCTAGAGTCTCGAGAAGAAACCGATGCACCTACTGCCGTAGATATAGAGATTTCTCTACCTGGATGGGGTCACGGTAGAAACGTAGCCGGACGTGGGAGATGATCTCCGGCTTGCGCATTCAACATCATGCGTAAAGGAGGCGAAATCAGCGCGCGTTGGAGCCTCTGAGAGCAATCCTTCTTGCAATCATGCATTTAAGGTACCAACAATAAAAATATAGCGCTGGAGTGTAGAAGCATACCGGGAGCAGTGAATACCGCTGGGTACCCGCTTCCCGTGCTGGTAGTCCTCCAAAGGTGCAACAAGAGCTTCAAGTTCCTCAGGCCTGCTCTGCTGCGTGAATTTGACCTCCTGTCTCCTTCTCCCAAACTAGCAGACGCTAGTCCACCTCCGTTTACAGCTGAAGCGATCAAACGGAGAGATGTTTGGAACGGCCTGTCCAAATGCTTCCAACTGTGAGCATGGGTACTAGTTAGAAACCTGAGTGTCGCTAGGGGATGGCCCGCCCATTGGCCTGCAGCAATGAGTCAGGTGAGCAGCAATCAACCCACGATTTGCTGGCAGACCAGCCAGTCACAGCGGCAGTCAACTTCCAGGCCCAGCCCATGGACTTGGTGTTGGCTCCAGTGGCGCTGTGCAGCCCGCGGGTGGCCCAGCCAATGGGTTTGTAGAGAGCAAACGTTGGGCTCTGGATGGCTGCGTCGCTGGGCTGTTGCCCTGGGATGGTTCAGTCTCTTTCAGTGCTTGTCCAAGGTTTCTCTTCTGGAGTGCTTCTGTGCTTCTGGAGCACACATCTGCAGCCGGACTGTTAAACTCAGACTTATGGTTCTATGATTAATCCAAACTCATCTCTTCCTTCACTATTGGACGCGATTTTATCTATCGGGAAAGATAAAACGATGCTTGAACTGAGACCTTGTCTCTGTGGTCTACTGACGGTCAAACCGAGACATAATGGCAGCACCTGACCTGAACAAGATTCCGGCCATGTTGCCTCCTCCGGGACAGGCCTCAAACTTTGACAGCCCCGAGACATTGCATCCCATTGTACTCGGCGTGGCGGTTGCTACGATGGTGTTGATGACCCTGGCTGTCACCATCCGCGTCTTCACGAAGGGGTTCATCCTGAGGGACATGAGAGTCGAAGAACGTCCGTCACTTAATCCAGCTGAAGCCTTCACATACTAAGTTGACCCAAACTGACCAAACGCAGACTTTGCCCTCGTCGGAACGGTATGCGACCCAGCAACTGGTTAAAACTCGTGGCCCAAGACTCATCTTCATCAGGCTGGAATTATCGTGTGGGATTCGATCTTCATACATGTCTCCATGAACGGCTTTTCCCGCCATCTGTGGGATGTCCGGGCGGTTCAGATTGAGCACCTTGCCTATGCAAGTGACACATTCCCAGGCCCCGTGTCTCTGGTCCTGCCGCTAACATCCCCAGATGAACTACCTCGCCGAGATATCCAACGCAATCACAATGTGGGCGGCAAAGTGCTCCATCCTGTTCCAACTGAAACGGCTGTTCTGCCCTGGCCAGGTGCGCAACGCCATCTATTGGAGCATCCACGGCTTGCTGTTTGTCAACGCCGCCTACCACATGGCAGCCCTCTTCACCTTTACTTTCCAGTGCACGCCGCGGGAGAAGACGTGGAAGATGCTGATGCAAGGGCAATGTATTGACGTTGCGGCGGCAACCCTCGTCTCAGGGGTTATCAACCTCCTGCTTGATCTGGGCATCCTGGTCACGCCCATAGTCGCCGTATTTCGCCTGAAGCTGCCCATGAAACAAAAGCTGGGCATCTCAGCTGTGTTTGGAGTTGGTGTTTTGTGAGTCTTGTCTACCTACCCTGGTCGTCGTTTCCGGTCCTGATGGCTTCAGCACCTGTGCCATTGCCGCCGTCGGCGTCGTCCTCCGGGTTCCGCTGTTGTACGACCCAGACTTGACCTGGATCATCACCCAAGTCGGGATCTGGACGTGAGTTAACTAACCATTCTCTTCCTGGTGTGGATATTACTGACAATCGCAGTATGGTTGAGTACTGCGGCACCATCTTGGTCGGCTGCATGCCCTCCTTCCCACGCTTCTTTGTCTACCTCCGCGGTGAGTCTCCGCGGACCATGGAGACATCTGCCCCTAGAGCTCGGTCCCATTTCCGCAAGCCCAGTGCGGCAACTCAACACCAATACCACACGGGCACGGAGTCTTGGGGACATGGTCGCTCTTCGGCAGGGACGCGAAGGGGATCTCAGACAGACACAGAGCCAGGGGTGGGCCTTGCCCTCACGACCTCCGAAGTATCCCTCCCGAGTCCGGTGTGTATCGAGATGGAACGCTGCGCGGGCGGATCGCATGTATCGAGGTGCTCAGACTCCGACATTGGAAGGAGGAACGGCGGTTCGGACTGGTCACCATTGTCGAGTCCCGTTTGACCACCATCCAGCTCATCTTAGCCATCAAGTCATAAGTCTCAACTTCTGATTCCCAGTATTCTACTACAGCTGTCTTTCTAGAGTATGCGATTCTGGAAGTCATTTCCATTCTAGTCCGCTCCCAAACCTCTACAGCCGCTCGACTCCCTCCACTTCCTCCCTTCTCAGACATTGACCCTCTTCTTGACGCGGATTGTCGCCTGGAGGGGCGGGATCCTGTTGAGGCCAAACCAGGTGTTTTGTGGCCTGCTCCCGCCAATTTCAATGTCGTAGTGCAGAATGAGGTGGGCCAACATGAGCTTGAGCTCATTGGCGGCAAAGAAGCGGCCCGGGCAGGCATTCCGGCCGTGGCCAAAAGCGAGGAAGTCGGTGCTGGTGGTGGCAAAGGCCTTAGAGGCGCGCTTGACGTAGTCGACGCTCTCGTCGCTCCTCTGCTCGGCGAACCGGAAGGGCTTGAAGTCTTGCGCATCCGGGTAGAGGTCGCTGTCCTGGAAGACCGGGTAGCTCGGGACGCTGACGACTGCGCCCTGCGGGATCCTGACACCCGAGGGCGTGACGATGCCGCCCTTGGCCACCACGGCACGGTTGAGACCGATGGTGACGAACGAGTTCAGGCGCGACGACTCGCGCATGATGCTGTCGAGCTTCTGCATCTGGGCCAAGGCGCGCTTGTTCCACTCGCCGCCGTGTTCGGCCAGCACGCCTTCGATCTCGGCCCGGAGCTCGTCGATGTATTCCTGCTTGGACGCAGCGAGCTCGAGGATGGCGCTGGTGATGGAGAAGGACGACGTGTGGATGGCAGCAAAGTTGAGCAGCAGAATACGACCGGCCAGCGTCGTCGGCTTCCAAAGATAAGGGTCACCGATGGTCTTGGCTTGCTTGATGGTCCACTGGAGGAAGTCGTTGGGCTCAGGGCCGAGTGCCTTGTTCTCGGGGTCCCGCTGGCGAGCATCGTAGTCGGCTAGTCTCTTCTCGATCTCGGGCAGGATAATTTTTTCAAAGCGCCGGGTGCGCAGGCGGATGGGCAGGGTCAGGAACAGCGCCACGGCGGACCGCACAGGCTTCCACACCATCCGCAACACCGTCGCGGTCAGGGGCACATCCTGGGCATATGCCATGCCCTCGGCGAGCAGCGCGGGGTCCCGGCACTTGGGCTTGCCAACAAAGACGCGGTTCGTGACACAGCCGACAATCCTGCGCATCGTGTCGTAGACGCACACCTCCTGGTAGTCGACGGGACTGCCCCATTGCTGCTCGAATCCCCAGGCCGTCTCCTCGGCGACGTCGGGGACGAGGTTGCCAATCTGGTTCGTAAGCGTGGTCGTGATGAGCTTGTGGTGAACCGGGTTGTGCACGAGCGAAGGATCGGTGCACGTGTAGTCTATCTGCAGCGACTCGATGGCCTGGGCGTGCATGTCAAGGACCGAGTCTGGCTGGTCAGTAACGAACTGGGTCTCGGCTCGCGGTAACAGGAGCAGATTCGGGGCCATGATCAAGGGCATGAGCACCGTCTGGTCCCTGTACGTCTCGTCCGCCTCCTTTACGGCCGACTTGAAGTCGAACGTGTTCCTCCATGCCGCCTGGTAGAAGGGAAACCAGTCGCGGTCCTTGGCGCCCACGATGGGGAGCTTGGGCAGCTTCGGGCCCGCAAAGAAGAGCTGGTGGATGGCGAGCGCAACCAGCGCCACGGCGGGCACCAGCACCGCTGGACGAAGAAGGAGTTCGATCATGGCGCTGCGTACTCTAGGCCCGGATCCAAGTTTGTGTGAGATGCGAAGCCACAAGTAAGAACTGGTGGCGCAGGTCTTGATAAAGCAGTCCTGGGCGATGCAACGTAGCACTCGTACTCTGCGTGTTTCGGGGTCGTTGGAGTGCCAGGAGCGGTGCTCTGTCTTAATCCTCACAAGATCTGCTCGCCCAGGCGAGCCAGGCTGAGCCAGGGCATATCTTTCCATGCTCCTTTGCAGTGGCTTCTTGACCCACCAACAAAGAAGAGCTCCGGAGGGTGCCAGGGTGAGTGTGTGGCGAGCTGTCGCATTCCTGCGAGCATACCCCTGTCTCTGCTTGCTGTCGTTGCTGCATTGGGCAAGGTGTGTTGCAAACCAAGCAAACCCAGGTCTCGGCTGCCACAGTTCCCGCGCCCACGCTTGACAACCCCCCACTCGTAAAACGGAATACAGGTGAGAAACCGCTCAAACCGGGCCTTCCTGCTCCGCGAGCCCAATGGCCACACATTGTGATTCGCTCGCTGAAAGTTCCCATCAACAGAACCAATACCACGCTGCTGCATGTGGAGGGTTGGATTCGTCAGTCGGACACGCTGTGGTCGTCCTGCTGCGCCCCAATCACACGGCGAGGCAGTACAGAGGCTCGAGAGGTACCCGAACATAAGTGATGCAAGTCATACGTCTGCTCTGGTAGCAGCTCGTATAACTCGGCAATAAAAATTACCTATACTCCCCATCCAACCTCAAACCTCGATGTCTTACCCACTGAACCCAACGTTCTGGGGCTAGCTATGTCAGTTGGGTATCTTGGCCGGTGCTTCAACTCTGAAGAAGGCCAAGAGAATCAAAGCGTGCCTACAAAGCTGACTGTCTGCCTTCGGCGTGTTCCAGATGGATGCGCAGCATGGTTTCTCTCGGTGGCTGGTCAGTTGTCCTGCTCAATCAAGCGCTTCAGGTTGAGAACCCCTTTGGTGTCCAGCTCCCCAAACATGCTCGGCCGCTTCAACGCCTCGACCTGCTTCCGGTCCCACAGGGAAAACCCGGCGACTGCCTGCTGCTCTGCCAGGTTTCTCCGGCCTCCGGCCGGGGGAGTGCCACGGCTCCTTCGTTGCCGCACGCCGTGTAGCCAGCCATGGTAATGGATCGGGGGGATTTGTCGGGGGGTCGTTGACCGCTGCCTGGAAATGGGGATGGAGCGTGGACTAGGGGCATGCACAAGTGTGCGCTGCTCTGATGTTGCCGTGCGTGGGAGAGGGGGAAGACACCTGCGTACTGAGGCAGTGTGATGGTAAAGCGACTGTTGTTGTCGGGGCTCTTGAGTCTGGGAAGAGTTACGAGACGGTTTGCTGGGGGGTTACGTGGATTTGCTTAGAGAAAGGACTTGGGGGGTCTTTAGGCAGGAGCTCTGAACCTCTCCTCCACTCGCTCTCAACGTCTAGCTCGCTGCTGGCCTCGTCCTGTGACCTCCATTGACGACAAGCTGAGCCTCGAGATAGATTTTTTGAGCCTCAGGCAATCCGGGGCCGTCCAGCTACTCGCCACCGGCTTGGAAATACCGCTTCATTTCGCGGCATATTAGTAGGCATGGCTTTACCCAGGACTTTGCGAAGACCGATGCCAAATTGGCAGCCGTAGAGTTTGAGGACCGCCTCAAATATGGTGCCCCTGAGAGTCGAGAAAACGACGCGCATAGCGGTGGACAGGATCAAAGAGAATGGAACCTTTGGCGGATTGTAGCAATCCATCGCTGAACAAATGACAAATCACTGCAGCGCTTTCCGCATATTTCGAGCTGTTTTCCTGGGTAGTAGGGCATGGGAGTCAATGAGTCTTCCCTGAGATGTAAAGTATGCCGCTGGTCAGAGATGGTCTCAAGCAAGAGCAAGGAGATGCTTGGGTTTGGCGCGATTTATCTGGCCGTCGGCAGAGTTTGCAGAGAAGAGAGAGTATAAGCAGGGATCCAACATTCAAGGCAACTTACCTTAGGTAGCTCGGGGAATACTCCAAGGGAGCAGGTTAACGAATGGGTCAGTTTCGAGGCGGTGGGGTCGTTCATGTTGCTTCTCTTTGTTTTCGTCTCGATTTTTTTTTCATCAAAACAAAGCCGCCTTGTGAAACCTTTTGCCAGTGCTTCATATCAAACCTAGCCCCCCCCCCCCGGTTTACTTGGCTCACCCAACTCATCCAGATCGGCGGATGAGCTGGAGCCATGCGTGCAAGAGCGCAAAACTCCCGGCACTTCTCCCACTCTCGGCTATATGCCCTCCTTCTCCCCTACGGGTTAGCCAAGCCCATTTCCATTTGCATGAGGCATTGGCGTCTTGGCTGTGATGGTTACGAGGCGTGCTCCTATGTCCGGGGTGACTGTGGATGCAACAGAAGCTGCGCAGATCACGTAATTGGAGGGCGGTACGGTTGGAACGCTGACATTTCTGAGACAAGACTTTGAGTATTGATATTTTCGCGCCACTGGACGACACATGCTGTACTCAACTCATTCTTCTCAGCGTGTCGTAATCCAATCACTCGTTGGTGAAGCCGAGCCATGACCGGTAGGTAAGTTCACCACACAGTTCCTCCTCGACAGGTTCCTCACATTTCACTCAACAGCCCCATCTCGCCGCGCCCTCTGTCTGCTCCTCGCCTCTCCTCTGCTCGTTGCCGCCATTCAAACAAAATGTCCCTGGGATCCCGTCGACCCGTTCCTGCGGTCAACCGGAAAATGTGCACTCCCGGTTGACGATAACATTGTCGCGAACCAAAACACCCCTTGGACTCACCCGCCCTCTTGCGTCATCCCCAACTTTGTCAACCCCGCGGCAAAGTTCTGCGTCTACTCTTCCTCAGCTTTCAATCATGGCAGCGGTATCAGTCTCATCACAAAACCCGAAACCGCGGCCAGCGTTGCAGGTGCCGTCCTCGATCCTCTCCCAGCGTGGCGCGCTCGCCGTCATCTTGCCCGGCGGGGCCATCTTGGAACCGAGATTTACGATCTGCCGTACACCGTGGTCCCAATCCCTGGCAAAGGACTGGGCGTCGTGGCAACTCGGCATATCCAACAATTCGAGACCATCATGACCAGCTTTCCCGCCATCATCGTCGACAATGAGTTTTTTCCTGCGAGGGAAAGCCAGGGTTTGCCGGAAGTGACTCGGTTGTTTCAAAAAGCGCTCGATCAGCTGGCGGATGAGCAACGTCTTCTGACTTTGGCGAGAAGCAAGAGAGAGGATGTTCATGTCGTCGACGATGTGATGCGGACCAATGCTTTCGGCATCACGGTGGATGGTCGGGATCTGAAGGCCCTCTATCCAGAAATTGCGGTTCGTAGCCCTCTCCATGCTGATACTAATCCTGACCTCGGGCGTACTGATGAGGATGACCCAATGCCTACAGAGGTTGAACCATGCGTGTGATCCAAAGTGAACAATAACCGTCATCCCATGGGCGAAGGAGGTCAAAAACTGACCTTCTCTAGCGCCTACAGCCGGTTCACCAAGAAGGACCTCGCCATGTCAGCCGTGGCAACAAGAGACATTGAGGCCGGAGAGGAGATCACAATAAGCTGTAAGATCCGACCTGTGGACTGTCCGGGTTCGTTCAAGTTTTGCTTTCATTTCTAACAAACACCCCAAGATATTTCCCTGGGTCTGCCAACCATCCAGCGGGCCCAAACCATTACCAACTGGGGCTTCAACTGCACCTGCGACCTGTGCTCGGCACCGCCCGAGGCGCGCGAAGCGTCAGACGAACGGCGGGAGCGCCTCGTCGAGGTCTACTACGCGATGCAGGATGGATCCACCAGCTACAACGCCCTTGTCGAGCTGACGCGCGAGTTCGTCAAGCTGGCTCAGGTTGAGCGTCTGGTGGCAAAGGTCGGAGAGTACTACCAGGCCTTTATGCGAATTTACTACGGAGTTGGCGATGCCGAGACCGCTCGGAAGTACGGCCAGGCTGCGCTCCAGTTTGCCGAGATCTTCTCGGATCCGGAGGGCGGCTTCTGCGCTGGCATCAGGCGGGATTTGCAGCAGCTGGACAGAGAACTGTCCAGACAGAAAAGCTAGGACGTGTCCGCAGGTGAATTCGACGCGCGACAGGGAAGGGATAGCCGACGCCTCCACGGAAAGAAGCTGGAGGACACCAGAGGAAGCAGGATTAGACTGCAAAAACTACCTACCAAAGACGAGACGTAGATGTCCAAGTATCTTCCACGATCGCTACCCTTCGGGTTATGACGCTCCCAGTGTGCAACTCCTCACCGCCAACAGCGAGAGCACTTCCCTACGTCGCACTCTGCTTCCTTGATGAAAGAGCAGGGGAGCTAGTAACTAGGGCGGATTGCGCAATGTGCGGCCCAGCTGACAGGGCCATTCTGCTCTCTGTTCTCGACCCTCAGCGTGACATAACGCTACGACCTTGCGGATGACACGTCTGCGATTCAGAAGACAGATTCGTGACAGACGGCAGAAGCGAGATCAGCTAACAGGCAAAACCCCATAAGGCGCGGCTCGGGTTGCCTTGACGATCTGATGGCAGCCAAAGACCCCAGACAATAGCACAGCTGCACAGGCGATGGGCTCCCAGCACCCAGGATCCCGCTCTGGACACGACAGACGGCCCGCAAAAAGAAGGAGCAGTCCTCCAGGGCATCCCCGACCCAATATCGCCGGGCCCTGTTGGCTCACGAATGGGAGTCTGGCCCGAATGTAACCCATTTAACCGACGGTACATTCAGCCCGTGGACGCAGATTGAACAGTTGGTCCCAACGGAGGACGCGGCTCGGGAGGGCTCCCCTCTTTCATCCTTTCTCGCTGCAACCCTTATCTATCCATTGTGCTGGGGAAATCCGACTCCCAGGTTTCGCAACGGTATCGGAGGCTCAGTTATTGGCCTGCGACGCGACGCTCACAAGGGTGGCGGCGAGTGAGCCTGCGACGACGTCAAAGTATTCCACGCAGTAAACCGCTTATGAAAAAGGCTGGGCAAGCTGCAGCAGAACTAACCGTTAATTAGTTATGTGTCAGCTTAAGAATCCGGCACTCGCCTGCAGAGAGATGTGAAGCAGACAGGTGGCTGCAGTACCAAGCCCCTTGCCCACAGCCACCACGAGGGACCAAGCCCTTGGCCACGCCAATGCTGCACAGAACACCGAGAACACTGGGCTCGAGAAACAAAACGACCTCGCCCTCAATGCCATGCGGGTGAGAGGAACACAACACAGTTGGTCATCGACTTCCACAAAACATTGGACACGGCAGTTGGCCATGTGGCCAGCACGTGGGAGACTTGCACTCCGATCCTGGGTTTTATCGACTCAGAGTCAACCCAGCCAAGTCAGATGGTGCCCTCCTGCGCAGATCTGGCGACCGGTTCGACATGGATCCGACCTGTCACAGCCGCGGTAAACATGGGAGACGACGCCGGGCATGGGATTCTTGCTCAGCGCTCGCCCTTGGTCCGACCGACATCTCGAAGTTGCATGCGGACACGACATCGCGTCCAGCACTTTGGGATCGTCGGCGGAGGACCTGCCGTTCCTGGCGCTGGGCGTGCGTGGGACACCGACACCAGGCCAGCTCCTTCGCGTCGGCAGTCCCAGTCGTGCCATCATTAGATGCGCGCCATGGCCTTCGGGCGGGCGGATCGCCGCCTCACGCCCGCGCTTGGCCAACACGAGCAAGGCGGGACGCAACCAGGCGGACAAGCTGACTGCGCGTCGAGCCCGTCACTGGGCTTGGCCGTCGACACAGATTGGTGGCTGGCTGGTGGGAAGCGGGCGGCGGCGGGCAGCGGGTGGATTGTGGGTGGTGGGCTGGCGGCTCTGGTCCCGGTTCCGGGCCAGCGACAAGAAACGAGATCCACGGACGAGCGAGGCTCGGCGGTCTGGGCATGCGAGGGATGCTGGAGGGTTTGAGGCAAGCCAACGGACGCCAAGATCCTGCAGACCCCGGGCTGCGTCAGGGAGCAGCGTCCAACGGTACGATCCCACCGAGAACTGGAACGAGAAACGCCAGGCCCCATGCCAAAAACGACGAGGAGATGGGCATCTGGCGCATTAGCGTGGGCGATGGTTTGGCATGTCGAATGCCGTCACTGGCCCAGCGCGCTGCCCCCAAGACCCCGGGGGAAAGGAGGAAGCCTTGGATACGGGAAACGAACAAAATGGGGAAAGGTGAGGGTTGGGAAGTGGCACCATCAACAAGCTTCCATGATGAGTTGGAGGATGCGGTGGAGCAGACTGGCCGGGACTGGGTCGAGTTGTGTTTTGAGGGGTCAGGGCCCAGAACCCTCTCGGTTCCGCTTTTGCTCTGGGGAAAATTGCGGGCTTGGCCGTTTGGGGAAGTGGATGCCTTCCCCAGCTGCCCAGCTTGCAACCACGCAACAGCAAAGATGGAAGGAACGAGGAAGCACCCAGCAACGAGATGAGTGAGATTGGGTGGGTGAGATGAGATCCCCCTCCCCGTCCTCCCCGTCTGGGCCGTCCGGGGAAGTGGAAACTGCGGGCCGCTTCCAGTTTGTCTCCCAGGCAGCTGCCAGTGGCACCACCGCGTTGATTCGCACGTTTGCGCCAGGAAGGAACCTCGTTATCTCGTGTTGCACACGCAGCTTGCCAACAGCAGCCTCCCACCTGCTCAATTTGAGATTCCATCTTACGTGTACATTCCCCCAACGCCCAACCAAACCCGAACCCAAATTTTCTGAAATCAATATCTTTGCCTTAATCAATGCAGGGTGCAATAGCAGACCAACAACGGCCCTCGGTTGGCACCGCAAATTCAAAATGCACGGCTTGGGGTCCCTGTGTGTCTGCGGCGTGCGCCCGCCTCTCATCAAACAAAACGTCGATGTTTGACCGGTGCTAATCTTGAATTTTTCAGGTCCTCGTCCGTGCCCAAACGCCTCAGGAACGCCTCAGCGAGCTAAAACCGCCATCCGATCTCGATCGTATCATTCCAGAAACATGCTTCACTCTCCCCCCCCCTCTTCCGCATCCAGCTCCCTTGGTCCGCCCGTCCACTCACTGTCCTCCCCCTCTCCCACCTCCTCTGCGCCGTGACATGTTCGGACTGGTGCATGCGATGTGGCTGCCGGCCTGGCACGTGTCGAAGTGCGTCCGGGCAGCTTCACCTGCGTTAGGGGCTCTTGGGGCTCTTGGGGCTCTTGGGGGAACGTGGTCGGAACGTGGGAATCGAGGTGCGATGGCGGCTGCCGGAGGATTCTGGCGGAGGTGCCGGCGCCTTCCCCCTTCAGACGTCCCCGACGACGCCACCATTCATGCCCAGGCCGTCAACCGCTGGCTGGGAATTTATCCATCTGCCCGAAAGCTTCACCCGGCGCGCCGTTGGTGGCAGCCACGTGCGGGGATGAGATTTTGGCTTTGCTTGGCCCTCATCCCTCGGTGCTTGGGCTGGCTGGGCGTTCTGGGCATCCTCGGCGTGCTGGGCGTGCTGGGCATCGTGGAGGATGGCCGCCGAGATAACAAAGACGTTCGCGAGCTGCCCAATGGCGGGGCTCTCCGCAGGCCAAGCCGGACGCGTTGCACAGATCCGGGCTGCTGGCGGGCCCCATGCATGCCCGCTGAGTGGTCGCTCGGTCCAGACCTGCGTCGAATCTTGCAATCTCGCAAGAGACCTGGCCCCCCCGAAAGAGAGCCCTTGTCGCCAAGCATCTTGGCGCGCGCTGGTGGATTGGTCGACCATGGGCAACGCGGAGTGCGCCCCCTTGCCCATCGGCCCGTCCTGGACACGTCCGATACTGGACTTCTGTGCCTGCCAGAACACCGGAGCCAACAGACACAGGATGCATACAGCGTCGTTTCTTGAGCCGGGCAGGCGCCTCCTTGGCAGCTTATCACAAACCGTTTGCAGAAAACTCCGGACAACAGGCTGCATGCTGGCGGCAGCTGCGCCGCCCGGCCGATCCCCTGTGAGAGCCTCGGAAGCAAGCCAGAAACAAGCCTGCGCCGCTTGTGTTCCCCGACGGGACTAACTCGTTCGACCTCACTGGTCTGGCATGGCTGAGACATGCCCGCTTGTCGTTCGTTGGGAACCAGCTGGCCTCGCTCCATCAGTCCATTTCTCGGGTGTGAGGTCGGCCGCGTGAATTGGGTGTGGACTCTTCGATCCACTCCGCCTGTCCGTCAAGCTGGGGTTGCCTGCCCCATGAGGTCGACGACGGGCGGATGGGGGTTCCCTGGGGTAGTGGACCCCCGTCCCATACCCTTGCTGACAAGTCAGGGATCTGCATGGTAATTGCCAGATGATGCGACCCATTGTCCGTTGTGGGACGCTCACTGCATCGTGACCGTCCTGCCCGTGTCTCTCTCACTTGGCGTTGGCGGCAGAGGGGTGCGAGTTGATGGAGGTATAAGATGGGGATCCGGCCTCTCCTGCTCTGCCGATCAAGCTCCTCTCCCGCTCAAGGCACTGGTCCATCCGCACAACACCACCCCACCCCCTTGAAGCTCCGCAAGGTTTGTTGGCCGCCTCGACATCCTCGAGCCGGATCCCTTGCGTTTACAAGTCGACGCTGTCTCACAACCCCGTCGTCTCGCCTTGACAACAACACGGCCCGCCCCTTGCTATGGGTAACCCCGCCGAAGTAGCGGCACACGATGTGCCAACCACCGAGTCCGACAGCGTCTCCAACGAGAAGGTTGTCAACAAGCCCGCCCACGTCGACGACGTCAATGTCGAGAGCGCCGGCTGGGACGAGAGCTCGACCAAGAAGCTCATCCGCAAGGTCGACCTCACCCTGATCCCCTTCTTGGCCCTCCTCTATCTGCTCTCCTTCCTCGACCGCACAAACATTGGCAATGCCCGTCTGGACACGCTCGAGAAGGATCTCGGCCTGGTGTCGGCCAGACTCCAGTACAACGATGCGCTCGCCATCTTCTTCCCCTTCTACGTCGCTGCCGAGATCCCCTCCAACATGGCCATGAAGCGCTTCCGGCCCTCCATCTGGATCCCCAGCATCATGGTGGCCTGGGCCGTCTGCACCACGCTCATGGGTATCGTCCACAACTATGCGGGCCTGATGGCGTGCCGCTCGGCTCTGGGCATCGCCGAGGGCGGTCTGTTTCCCGGCATCACCTACTAGTACGGCTCCCCCCGTTCTGCGCGCCTCGGCGCCTGCCATCTTGAGAGTAACTAACTAACACCGTCAACAGCATCACCATGTGGTACCGCCGCCACGAGTGTGGCCTGCGCATGGCCATCTTCTTCTCCGCGGCCACCGCTGCCGGCGCCTTCGGCGGTCTCCTCGCTCGTGGCATCATGGAGATGAGAGGCACTGCTGGCCTCTCCGGCTGGCAGTGGATCTTCATTCTGGTTAGTCCCAATCCGCGCTGTTCATGTCCCTTTCTAGCTGTGTCCAGAGGAGCATGGCTGACATTGTTGGACAGGAGGGCATCTTGACCTTTGTGGTGGCCGTGGCGGCGTTCTTTGTGATGCAGGACTATCCGGCGACGGCCAAGTTCCTCGCCCAGGAGGAGCGGGACGAGATCCAGGCGCGTCTCAAGCGCGACCGGTCTTCGCTCGCCGACGAGTTTGACATCAAGTACTTCTGGGCGGCCCTCAAGGACTGGAAGATCTGGGTGCACATGTTCATCACCATCGGCGTCTACACGGGCCTGTACTCGTACTCGCTCTTCCTGCCGACCATCATCAACGATCTCGGCACCGTCAGCACCCCGGAGATGGCGCAGCTGATGACGGTTCCGCCCTACGTCGTGGCCTGCCTGTTCTGTGTCTCGGCCGGCTGGTACGCTGACAAGCTAGGCCAGCGCGGCATCTTCATGATTGGCTTCATGGTTATTGCGTACGTGTTTTCCCCAGTCACTCCCTCCATAGGTACACGGCTGTGAGACGAAGCTAACCGGTTCCGCCCACAGCATGATCGGCCTCATTATGCTCATGGTCAGCACCTCGGGCGCCGTGCGCTACGTCGGCTGCTTCTTCCTTGCCACGGGCATCTACCCCAACGTGCCGCAGGGTGTCGCGTGGAACGGCAACAACATCGGCGGCTCGCTCAAGCGCGGCGTCGGCATCGCCATGCACGTCGGCTTCGGCAACCTCGGCGGCACCATCTCGGCCTACCTCTTCCTCCCCAAGGACAAGCCGAGGTACATGCCCGGCTTCAGCACCCTGCTCGGCTGCCAGGCCATGGCCCTGATCCTCTCCATCTTCATGACCATCTACCTGCGCCGCGAGAACGCCCGCCGCGACCGCGAGTACAAGCCGCCGAGCGAGTACACCGAGGCCGAGAGGCTGGCGGAGCGCGAGAAGGGCGACCTCGCCACCTTTTTCCGGTACACAATCTGAGAGAAAGTTTGTGTGCATTGGATGATGGACTTTGAGTTATAAAAAATCATGTAATCGCCGGAGTCATGATGCCATGTTCCAGTCTTGGGAGCACGTGAGCCATACTCCCTGTTTGTTCTTTCATTGTTATCCTGCTCAGCTCAGCGACTGGCATCAGCGTAGAGGGCTATTGGGCCGAATAGAGCATCTGATTGAGTACACGTTGGTGCATTTGTGTCACATGCCAGATGAGCCCTTCGTCAAGTGTTGCATTGCTTAAGCGATCCATCGGATCACGGTCTTGATAGGGATCCCATTCAAGATCTGGTGGGTCGGTATGATGCAGAAATCAGGCGGGTTGGTTGATCCTCGGCTGCGCCCTTCACATGCGATGGCCATGGAGACATCTCCTTCCTCCCGCTCGATACTCGTGTTTTTCGGACGCTGGACTTGGCTCCCAACATCCGACTACTCTCCTGAAGTGAGCCCAAAAAAATCAAAAGGAGATCGTGAGACCAAGTATCATACTTCATAATTTCAAACAGGATATATGGCCACTGTCGGTTCCAATGATCCTGCGTCAAAACACTGATCTTGTTAACTCCCGAGCCTCGAAGCTGTTACGAGACAGGCAACCCTATTAAACTATAATTAGTGAAGATCACCGGGGTATGCAGGGGGATGCTAACAATCCCGACTAGAAGTGCAAGACAGTCAGGGGTAAGCCCACTTTCGTCTTCTTGTTATAGTGTAATGACTTGGTTTCTTCTTGTTAGGTTGTCCAGGACTCCTGTTGTGTTAAAACCCATCCCAAGCAATCCAGGCAGCAGGTTGGGACTCTTGCTGACTTTGAGCAGAGGGCTAGAGTGCCCAAGAGGTCGCGCCAGGCTGAGCGAAGTGAGCCATGCCTTGGGGTTTCTTTGACCCGGGCGTAGCCTGAGGTGGGTTGACCAGAGGTTGGGTGTGGCGGCTTAGCGTTTTTGAGAGAATGAACATCACCGCTAACCGGGCCCACCCATCAATGTGGTCTATGGCGGGACTGTTGGTAAGGTACCTAGGTATGTGATCTGGTGTTGTTGTCGTTCAGAGACTCCCGTCTTAGACCTAGCCAGATGTGCGTAGTCGGGAGCACCCCATCCAAGCTAGATCCGAAGAATAATGTGTAGTTATTATGAGCTCCTGTTGCCGTGAAAGTTGAACACAGGTAGGAGATGTCGACCCAGCGCCGTAACTGAACTCCTCTGGTCAGACGCCAATCGCTGGACAGATCAGTACGAGCACCAAAGTTCCAGACTCTAAGTATCAAAGCCGGGAACAACTTCCATCTCCAACACAACTTGCGCAATACCGCAGTGTTGTAGCTTAGTGGTCATTGAATAAGGTACGGAGCTCCTACTAGTTGTACTCTGCACTGGGAATGTGTAGATTTCTCATTGCGTTGTGCTTTTGCGTCCCTATTCGAAAAGACAGCCCTAGTATGTACAAGCATCTTTGTCAAAAGGTGTACGGGAACATCCCTAGATCCCCAACCATCACCCATCGCCCTCGTTCACTGTCGGCGGCTGCGGGAATGCCAGATCCGCCCCTGCTTAGACGCAGATACCACCGCAGTCGGCGCCGCCGTTCAGGGGGTCGCAGTCGTCCCGCGGGTCATCGACGCACTTCTTGCCGTCCTTGCAGGGGATGCCGGCAAAGCCGCCGCAGAAGACGGGCTTGACGCAGATGCCGGGCATGTCGCAAGCCATGCCGCAGCCGCCGCTGTAGGGGTCGTCGATGCAGATCTCGTCCTTGGGGCAGTCGACGGGCTTGATGCGGAAGCCGCCGCAGGAGGCGTAGGTGGGCTTGGGCGGGCTCGCGGTCGTCTTGGAGGTGACGAGGGTGGTGGGCGCGGGCACGCAGTAGCCCAGGCAGTTCTCGGCGCGGTCGCAGCTTGGGTCGATCTTCTGGCAGACGTCGCCCTTGGGGCAGGGGGCGATCTTGAAGCCGCAGGGCCGCTTGTCGGCGGTGGCCAGGGTGGCGACTCCCAGGAGGGAGAAGACAGCGAGGGAGAGGTAACGCATGGTGGAGTTTGACGTGCGGCAGAGACGAGTCTGTGAGGTTTGTGCGCTGTGCTTTGCGTTGAACGGGTGTCAAAATATATGGTAATAATTAATGTCTTGCCGCTGGCGGGCAACGTCACTCATTTTGTATTCAAATTCCAGCCAGGGGTGGCCAGCCAGCTGGTAGCAGTAGCCACGGTGAGTGGTATGGCAGCCATCCGGTTTCTCGTGTTTGGCTCGGCTGAAATGGAGGGTGCGAGGGGTGTGGTGCGTCCAGGGACATTGTTCATTCCTTGAGTGCTACGATGGAACTTGAGGAGAGGGCGATCTGCTCACAAACTTTCCCTGGCCAAGCCGGAGTTTCTCGCCGTCCACGTTTTTGGCACGCTGTCTTTTATCCTATTTTTAGTCGATGACACGGAACCTCCCCAGAGCAGATCGAGTATTACTCGCGAACCGGCCCGCCAAAGGCCAATGGAAGGTTGCCGAGTCCCCTGCCCTTGCAGCACCTCGGCGGACCGAGACATTCTTCCCCGGATCTACATCTACCGCCCTCACCCCCGCTGCCTGTTGCGGTGTGGGTTCGATAAGAACAAGGGTTGCGACAGACTTCGCGGTGTTTACTCGAACGAGTCGCACATGAAATTTGAGTGCGCCAAATGCGACCTTGGCTCGGGTTCAGGCTGTGAAATTCCGAATGTTCAACTCTCGTCAACCCTGCGATCGCGAAGGTGCCTTCCAACAACATTTCAGGCGGGCTCGAGATTTGATCAAATTTGGCGGCTGGCTACGTTGGAGTAGGCACGGCGAGATTCAAATTCCGCTTACGCTGAGCCCTGGGAGGCTGTGATGTGATGTTGCAATCGTCTCGATCGATGTTGTCAAGGGGAAGGGCAGGGGCAGTCTCGATCGAGACGAAAGTTCAATGTTGCTTATTGCAATTGATGGATGCAAAGCATCGGGATCTGCACCACAGCCATCTTGTCATTGAATCATGGCTCAAACAAGGCTTATTGATTCGCATAAACTCATTCACTTGGTAAGAAAATGTTGGTACCACTGGTTTGTTAGGCAACACACAATCTGTCCCTCATCCGCTTGAGCCCAAACCCGTGCCTCAGCTCTGTGCCCCAAACACACGACCTCGAATTAGCAGTCAGGCGTGAGACTTCTGAGACAAGCAAACCCAATGGTTCAGATAAAGTACCCATCTCAGCGGCGCGTGGGTCTGCTGTTTGTTCCAGAACCATCCTGCGCCCCGCATTGCGTCATTTTTCACCTCTTGCACTGTTCAGGCCACACGAGTTCCCTTCTCTGCTGAGTGGTGGTGTGACATTTGACTCGCTTCAACCCTGTTCAACTCTCTGCAGGTCCAGCGCCCTCGCCAGTCACATTCGCCGGAATCCAAGCCCGAGATCGGCACACCCGCAGCCAGCACTACCAAGTAAGGTACACACAAGATTCGAACTCGAGAACCCACCAACGCCATGGCGCCCACTCAACCACTCAGAGTCGGCTTCGTGCCCGAGCACTTCTCAACACCCATTCACTTTGCCAAGAAGCACTACGGCCTGGATGCCGAGCTGATCCCGTTCCCCTCTGGGACGGGGCACATGATCACGGCCCTGCGCAGCGGCGAGATCGATGTCGGCATTGGTCTCACCGAGGGCTGGGTGGCCGCCCTGGGCAAGAGCCAGGAGTCGGGCGACGCAGACGGCGGCTACCGGCTTGTGGGCACCTATGTCGAGACGCCACTGTGTAAGCACCTGCAGCAGCCCCTCTGCTGGCCCTCCACTGTCTCGGATGCTGACATTTCCGCTCAGGCTGGGCAATCTCGACGGGTGCCGACCGGCCCGAGATCACCACCGTCGACTCTCTCCAGGCTGGCAAGATTGGCGTGTCGCGCATCGGGTCCGGCAGCTACGTGATGGGCTACGTGCTGGCCGACAAGCGCGGGTGGCTGGTGCCGACCGCCGGCATCGGCACCGGCCACGAGCAGGCCTCTCCCTTTTCCGAGACGGTCGTGCTCAACACGTTTGAGAACCTGCGCCGCGCCGTCAACTCGGGCGAGGCCGACTTCTTCATGTGGGAGCACTTCACCTCCAAGCGCTACTACGACAACGGCGAGATCCGCAGGGTCGGCGAGATCTACACCCCCTGGAGCAGCTGGAAGATTGTCGCCTCGACCGCCCTGGTCGACGGCGACAAGCTGGATCCCCGCGTCGACGACCTGCTGGACAGGCTCAACCAGGGCATCAAGCACTTCAACGAGAACCAGGACGAGGCCGTCGAGTACATCAGCACCGCGCTGGACTACTCCGAGGCGGATGCGCGCGAGTGGCTCAAGACGGTCAGGTTCCCCGAGCGGACACAGGGCGTCGACCCCAAAGTGGTCGTCCGCACCGTCGAGACCCTGTGCAAGGCGGGCGTGCTGCAGATCAGGAAAGACGTCCACGCGACGGACATGATTGCGAGGCAGCGGTGAGCGGGCGGGATGTAAGCAAGTCGATAGCAATCTAGATCGTCTCTATTTCAAGCAATTTAGCGGGCATTTGCAGCGAATTCCTCTTCTTCCTCTTCCTCTTCCTCTTCCTCTTCCTCTTCCTCTTCCTCTTCCTCTTCCTCTTCCTCTTCCTCTTCCTCTTCCTCTTCCTCTTCCTCTTCCTCT
>Ga0247824_10000018_pt1 | contig 57740 bp, 30 predicted proteins | sample 13C_PalmiticAcid_FD_194412 | JGI IMG/M metagenome (GOLD analysis project Ga0247824, IMG submission 194412) | Soil microbial communities from agricultural site in Penn Yan, New York, United States - 13C_PalmiticAcid_Day48 | ecosystem: Environmental > Terrestrial > Soil > Agricultural land...
CAATTCCACATCCGAGTCGTCTTCTTCTCATTCCTCGGCACCTTCACGACGGGCAACTCGGGTGGTACCAAGTCAACCGGCACCCCGCCCTTGACGACCCCCTCGCCCGTGTGCGCCAGGCGGTGCAGCCTCCGGTCACGGTCGAGCGCCTCCTGCAGGAACTCGCCGAGCCCGACGGCCGGCTTGTAGTCCCGGGCCCGTTCGAACACCCACTTCTGGTAGGGGTCGTACTTTTGTTTGCGGGACGGGATGCGCCTGGTCGGCCTGGAGTCCTCCAACGGGTCGGTCGCTGCCGGTTCGGGTTCTGCCGGGCTCCGGGAGCCGTTGCCTTCCCCGCTGGCAGTAGCGCTCGCGAAGAGGGGGTACTGTTCTGGGGAACGCAGTCGTGGGGGATCCACGGCGAGCTTCCGCGGGCCCGAGGCCTCCTCACCCTCTGCCAATCTTTCGAGTGCGACCAGCGCGGGGTCGCCGACGGCTTTTTGGTAGTCGTACAGCAAAAGACTCGTGGAAAACTCGCTTCTGGTGATTCTGCATGGCTCCGGGCCATCCCACAATTGGCGGATCCGGTCCGTGAGCTTTAAAAGTTTGACGGCCCCCTGAGGCCCGCTGTCGAGAAATGTCCGGCCGCGATGGCGCATGACGGAGCTGTCCAGACGGACCAGGTGGGCGTACCGCCAGACGGCGCCGAGGAGATGGGGCTTGAAGATCTTGCGCCCCATTTCAAAGAGGTAATGGATGCTCCGCTCGTCGGCCACGTGGAAGCCGTGCTTGTCGAACAGGCGAACAAACTCGATCGCGAGATCGACCATCCTCTGTTCTTTGCAGTGACGGAGGATCGTGTTCAGCATCAAGGTGTTGGGCTTGCAATGCTTCCCCTCCAACATGTACCCGAGAAGCTTCTTCATCTCGTCGAACTTGCTATACCGCGCCAGATTTTCGAGGTACCTGTTGGCGGATCGCGGTGGAAGCCGCCAATCCCCGCCGTACAGCTCACGCAGCCCGGCAAGGAAGGCGTCGACGTCCTGGCCCTGTTGGATTGCGCGGTGGATGTCCTGGTCGGCCATTTCGGCCGACACCGCCTGCACCACGGAGGGGTCCTCGAAGAAGTCCTTGTAATGCATCGAGTGCATGATGTACCGCCTCACTTCCTCGGCCTCGATCAGACGGAGAAAGAGGATCCATGTCCGTTTGTCGGGCTTGTATCCGTCCTGTATCATGCGCTCGATGGTGGTCTCAAAGGCGAACAGATTCTTGGACTTGACCGACGTCTCGGCCAGCAGGTTGTAGACCTCGGTGTCCATGGGAAGGCCCAGGCTTCTGACACGGTCAATCAGCTCTCGGGCTTCGTTGACAAAGGTCTCGCCAGACCGTACAAAGTACGCCAGGGCAAGTTTAAAGGCCGGGCTCGACACAGCGACCGAAGCGGCTGGGTCCTTGAAAACGCCAAGTAGCAGGGCTACGACTGTGTTTTGGTGGGTGTCGGTGCCCCGATTGGTGTACAGCTTCGCCGCCAGGGTTCCTGGGCAGCGGCCCATGGCCAGCGCCGCAACGTATTGTTGGAATGTCTCGATGGTCCATGTGGGAGGCAGGGGGATCGCGTCGGCCCTGACGGAAATTTTGTAGGGTTTGCATGGTACCGACATTTGGTAGTGAGAGATTGAGATTCCCGTGACGGATGAATGCGCGGCTATTCCTCGAATGGCCTCCTCGTTGGCTTGCCCGTCATGCAGAACTGTGTGGGGGCCACCTGACAGGTTGACAACCGACACTATTTTGGTAACGGCGAGGAGTTCGTCAATAGCGGCAGTGATGGCCGTTGGCTGCCCGCTGAAGATGATGTATGCATCCGCGTCCGCCTGCTTTTCTTGTCCGCTCGGGTTCCCGGCCCCAATCTTGTCTCGGCCCTTGCCTTCGATTCTGACCTTGTCTTCGACTCTGACAATGCCTTCGTCCGCGTCGTTGGCTGCCACGTGCAGTGTCATACGGCACCTAGCCCGCGACTTGATGTTCCAAAGACTGTACTTGTGATCGGACAGCAGTAGCTCGACCGAGCTCTTTGGGATGGTGACCTTGATTCCATCTTGCTGCTTGGTGTGGGTGGGCGTCCACTTGGTGAGGTTCTGAAGAACGACGCGCCAGTCGCCGGGTTGCGGCCGGTACCGGCGGTTTTCGATGCGCGCTTGCTGCGCTTGCTCCTTTCGGTTTCTAAATTGCGCGTTCCGAGTCTCGCGCTTGTGAGGATATTGGTCGACGGGTTTAACGACGACTGGGTCCCATGCGCCGTGAGGCCGGACGGGGAGGTCGCGGAGGCGGTCGATCAGTGGGGAAGTCTCGACGGCATCGGCCTCTTCGAGGGAATATGTGCTATAGGACGGAGGCGTAGCACGAGTATCGGTCGACTGGGCTCGTAAGAAGTCGCGATGGCCGACCGTTCGGGGCGCATTCCTCCAGGCCGAGAAGGCGAGAGGATGGATGCGACATAGCGGCGAGCACGCTCTCCAAGGGAGAGCAGAACCTAATGTCATCTCTATGGTGGAATCATGTCTTGGTCGGGCGCATGGTGGTTTGCCCGGCGCCGGTGTTGTGGGGTTCGCTGCCGTGTGCGGTGTTGGTGGTGTTCGTCTTCGGCCATTTAGGGAACTTTTTTTTAAAGATCCCCGTCTGCCGCAGGCTCGGGGTCCGCGTTGCGGGTTCGAACTATGCCAAGACTTGGACCCTTGCTCGAGCCTTGCCACAACCTGGCTCCAGGCTCGACCGAACGGTAACGTTAATCTGTAGTCGATGCCCATTACGGATACATTTTTATGTTACAGGCCTGCAGCCAGTTGCCCCGACTTCCAATCCAAAGCTTCGTGACTGAAACCTATGCTAATATGTCTTCCAAGGTATTAACTGTGCCCAGGCCCTTTAGCTGGGAATTCTTTTTCTCCAAGTTCTTGTCAAGAAATTCAATATAGGGGTATATTATGCATCCACGACTCCCAGTTGCCCAGATAAAACCTATTAACCATAACCATGCTTGCTTGCTTCCATGTTCATGCTCCTCCAACGCCTGCATCGCCCGTATTCTTAGCCTCGTGCCGAGGAGCGGGCGGCGCTGATGGTCCAGACTTGTCCACGCCTCGCCAGGTGGGATCCCAGCCCTGCTCGTCATCCACCGCGCCCTTCGAGTCTCCCTCCTCAGCCATGCCCTTCACATCGCTCCAGTACTCCAACCTCCTGACTTCTTCGTCTGCGTGCTTGACGGCCTCGGCGAGGTTCTTCGCCCTCCGATTCAACTCTGAGTCGGGATCCCCATCCTTCTTCGATTCCGCGTCCGCAGCAGTCTTGTCGTGGACCTCGGTCAACCTGCTCAGGAGGACCCGGCGTGATGCCTGGAAAACAAAAAGAGCCATGATCTCGTGCATGATATCTTGCAGGCCGGACAAGTCCTCTTTGGCGTTCGCAAGGTAGTTGTTGACGGCGTCGATCTTCTCCCTGTCAATCCGGGACACGCGGAGGACGTGCAACAACTCATCGGCATGTTCAATGATCGGCTGCTCCACGCCCTCAATGTTCGCAGTACTCATGCTGAGCCTGCTGCCATGGGCGCTGCTGGCCCGGCTGGCCCGACTAGGGCTGCGATCCCGCGCCAGCTCAGAGGATGGTCGGACAGAGAAATACTCGGGGTTGAGCATGTGCGGGTCCTGCGCAATATAGCCTCCGTTCCTCTTGACCCGCTTCCTGATCCACGCTCGACGCCGAACGAAAGAATTCCACCACCGCGCTTTATGCCATGAGAACTTCCTGTAAAAGGCAAACGAGTACTCCCAGCCGTCCTCGTCGACGCCCTCGTCGCGGTTGATGCGCCACTCGGACCAGGCCCATTCCCAGCTGGGATCAGGCACCTGCGCCGTGGTTATGTCGGTTGGGCTGGGTCTGTGTGCGTAGTTGGTCCACGCGGGCGGATCAAGGTTTCCGAGCGCCTTGGCGGAAAAGAGCGGTATCCCGCAGAGAAAGCCACCTCTCTCGTTCTCGTACAGAATGTCAATCGCTGACTCGGGCGTCTTCGCCCTACCGCCGTTTGTTGTCGTCTGCCGAGCGGATACCGGGCGGCAAGTCTCTCCTTGCGGTGTGGCTTCTGATGTTTGTCAGTGTCGTGTGTCTCCCCCTTCTGGAGTAGCGAAGGGTATCCACTCACCCTGGACCACCACAGAGGGCTGCCCGTTATCTCCTCCCGTCACCTCCTCCGTGACGGATGCACCGTCTCCATTGGGTGAATGGGCGCCGGCGGCCGAGGCTGAAATATCCCGCTGTGAAGAGGACGGGCCGGCGGACGACGGCCGAGGAGAACTCTCCTCCTCATCTCGATCGACGAGCTTGATCTCGTGATCAAAGTCGCTGTCCTTGGGAGGTGGTACGCGTCGCGAGGAGCGGTGATGTCTGATCTTGGGCATGGCTTCTCATGCCATCACACGTCGTCCCCTACGTCCCACAGCAAGGCATTGACGCCTGGGCGGAAACGGGTGCGTGGGGATGGCCTGATGCCTGGGCCTTGTCGCTGGATGGAGCTGGGAAGCGGAGATGATTGACTTGATGGGGACGGACACGTTCGGTGCGAGGATGGGGTGGGAACCTGCTTGTCGGAAGGGATGCGTTCCCGGTTGAGGACGACGTCGACGAGCAAGGGACGGACTCTGGCCTGCTATTCCCGAGAGTTTGACATAGGTAACAGAGATCCGCAGGGGGCGGTGGCTTGTGGGGAGGACGTCTCGCGACAGCGTCACGGACACGAGGTGAAGATGGGTCGATGCGAAAATGGAGTTGGTCCGGGCCAGCTCCCGTCCTTTCTCAGCGCCATGATGTAATTGAGATTGGGGTGTCTTCAGCTGCTCAGCACGGTGCCAGGGTGCCAAGCCCCTAACGTCCGGGGTAGGCATTGCAGTGTGGGGCTGCTGGCTGGGCCGCTGTGGACCGTTCAGTTGCTCCGCGGCCCTACGTCATACATACATGACCCAAATGGGAGAGCTCCAAGCATTGCGGGCAATGGCGAGGTTGGAGAACAAAAGCTGGGACGAATGAGACGCATCAGGGAAAGCATGGCACCTATGCCAGGGAGGCACGAATGAATTTAAAGTCGTGCAGTCCCTCGGCTCTTTGACAACAACCCCTCATTCCATCCAACCACATCCAACTGTTCTCATCTCCATCTCAGCTAGCACCCCAACCACACCGTCAACGAACCCTCTCTCTGAACACGCAAACGAGCCAGCCAAACCCCTTAGATCACCATGTCTCGTTCAAGAGCTCCCATCGCCATTGGTGCCGCGGTTGCGGGTGGTGTCGGTTACTACCTCTACTCCGCGGGTGGTTCGCCGCGGGCAGCTGAGAAGCAGTTTGAGAGTGAGCCCAACCCAGAACTTGAAAACCTGACATTCCTCAGTCCATCGTTTCTGACAAGACATAGGCGACGCGCACCACGTCGCAGCCAAGATCAAGGGCGAGCTCCCCCACCGCTCGACAAACGTTGAACACGAGGGCCGCAAGGTCGGCCAGGAGATCGGCGCCAAGGTCGACCACGCTGTAAGTTTAGTTTGATGCACTGTGCTGCATTATCCTGCACACTCTCGACGCTCAAGTATTCCGTACTGACGACGATCAAAACGCAGGTCGAGACGGTTAACAGAGACATCGCCAAGGCCAAGAGCGAGACCGAGTCCTACGCAAAGGCCGCCAAGGCCGACACGCTCAAGAAGATCGACGAGTTCGACCGCAAGGTCGAGGAGGGCGCCTCCAAGAGCAAGAGCTACCTGTCGTCGTGGTTCGGCAGCAAATAATTTTAATGCAGCGACGTTGAACGAGGGCTTGGATTTCTTTGTCATGTTTATAGGTTAGCTCTGGGTTGAGTTGTTTTGCAGGAGTCTTTGCATCTTTGGGATGAATTAGCAGACCAAGGTCTGATATCAAGACTGCTCCACGCTATTTTTGAATGCATCCACGTCCCTACCTAACCTCCTCAGCTTCTGGGGATATCGAAACAGTCTAAACATTGAAAGCCATGGAAATTGCCCACACCAGAACATCTCCTTTCCCACTAACTCAGCGACGCGGCTACAAGTTTTAGAATCTCCTCGGTACTCTTGCCCGCGTTCTTCGGGTCCTTGGCCAACGCCTGCCAGTGCTCGCCATGGCGCGGGTCGTTCAGCACGCACTTGGCCACCAGGTCGGCCGTCTTCTCCTTGGTGCCGTGCTGCGACAGGAACTTGTAGTACCACGCCCACGTGTCGCCCACGTCCCGGTCCAGCAGCAGCGCCCGCTCGAACCAGTTCTGCGCCCGGTCGAGCTTGCGCTCCGCCCACAGGATGCGCGCCGCCGTGACCTGCAGCACCGGGTCGTCCTCGACCTTCTTGATGGCCTCGGTGATGAGCGACTTGCGCTGCGTGCGCGCCTCCAGGTGGAGGATGCGCTCCGCCCACAGCAGGCCGCTCTTGGGCATCTGCTGCAGCGCGCTCGCCATGAGGCTCTTGGCCTGGTTGATGTTGCCCGCCCGCCGCTCCACCCGGATGAGCTCGGTCCAGAGCTCGGGAGACTTGGGCACCGCCTGCCTGGCGCGGTCGAGGACGCTGCGCGCCTTGACCACGTTGCCGGAACGCTCTTCGAGCCGCGAGTAGAGGAGCCAGAGGGGCACCGACGATGGTACCGCGCGCACGCCGGTGCTGTATGCTTCCCTCGCTTGTGGGAGCTTACCGAGATCTTCATAGATCTGACCCTTCATCATCCACAACTTGGGGGCCGCCGGGAAGAGCTGGAGAGCATCCTGCACCAGATCCAGCGCGGCTTCGTTGGCGCCCAGCTGCCTCTCGAAGGCGACACTGCGCATCCAGACACGATCGGTGGGGGCGTTTTGGCGGGCCGTCTTGAGGAGATCCCGCGCTTGGTCGATGAAGCCGTTGTCGGCCTCCAACTTGACGGCCGCGAGCCAGATGTCTTCGTTGTCCGGGTTCTGCTTGAACGCCCGCGCCAGCACGCGCCGTGCCTCGTTGATCTCCCCAGCCTTCTCCTTGGCAAGCATCAACCAGAAGGCCTCGACGTGGGGACACGCCTCCGCGGCCTTCTCCAGGGCCCGCCAGAGATCGTCCCTGGTGCCGTGGTTGCGCTCTAACTCCACCGCGGCCAGATAGAGGCTCTTGCTGTTGACGAAGACGCGCAGCGCATATGCATAGATTGCGCGCGCCGTCGCGAACTTGTCCCGGCCGATGCTGGCCTTGGCGTCCTCCATCCAGATCTCCTTCCGATCATCGTCCTCATCCAAGCCCCACCCGAGGGTCTCCTCGATGATGTTGCTGCATGTGATGACGGCGCCTTCCTCCTCGCACTTTTCGGCCTCAGCGATCCACTCCTCGCGCTTCGGCATCGCATTTTGCTTGGCGAGGAACTTGACGGCGTTCTTCATGACCGGCCGCCTGGCGCCCTCACCCATCTGCTCCTCCAACCGTGCCGCGGCAATCCAGAGTTCGTGCGAGCTTGGAAGTTTCTTGACCGCCTTGTTGAGCACCTTGCGAGCATTCTCTGGTGTCTCGAGACGCGCCAGCGCCAGCCAGAGGTCGAGGGATTCGGGAATGAGCTCGGTCGCCTTGGCAAGCAGCATGCGCGCATCCGCTGGGTCCTCCTCCAAATTCACAGCCTCCTTCCACAGGGCCTCGGACTCCTGATTGTGGTCCAGCGCGCGCCGGATGACCTTCTTCCGGGACCTCGGGTCGTTCTCGAGCTTCATCGCCTCCACCCAGAGCTTCACCGAGTGCGGGTTTGCCTGAATCGCCTGCGCAGCAATGACCCTGGCGTTGCGGTTGTCGTTGAGGTGGATATTTTCCAGCCAGATGTCCTCACTCTTGGGGCAGTGCTGGCAACCCTTGGAGATCAGAGTCCGCGCAGCGCCGGGCTTTCCGGCCGCAATCTCCAGTCTGGCGGCGGCAATCCAGCTGGCCGCCTGTTTCGGGTTTGAGTCGACGGCAGACTTCAACATCTTTCGGAACTGCTCAATGTCTCCGATGCTCTGCTCGGCCCCTTGCGAACTCGCCAGGGACGTCAGGTAGCCCTTCGGGTCGATACTCGTCGCACCCCCTGCTGTGGCGATACCGCTGCTGTGTGATTGTTGTTCCAGACGCGCTCGAAGCACCTTGTCACGGGCGGCACCAATCTTTGCAAAGTCGGTGACCGTGCCGTCCTTGTTCCCCTCGCCGCCGGTGGGCGTTCCGTCGTCGGCAACAGTAGTCCCGAACTGCCCTTGGTCTCTCGCGGCAGCCAGTACGCTGTCAGGGACAGCGTAGAACCGCTGCATGCGGGCTTGCCGGGCCCGTTTCGTCCGGCCGGTCAGGTCTTTGGGATCCGGGAGGTTCGCCCATTCTTCGTCCGTCACCGTCTCGAGCGCTCGCTTGAGTCCGGCAAACTGCTGTTGTATCTTTGGGTTCTGGCGCTCGTATTCCTCGCGTTCGTTGTTCTCTCTTACTTCCCTGTGCGATTATCGGTCGGTACTCTGCTCATCTATGCGGGACTGATAAACTACATGCTTGACGTCGGGGTCGGGGTAGGGGTTCGGGCAAGTGGGGAGTGTGATGGTGCAAAGAGACAAGGAAAGAGAGGGCACGGGTACTAACCTCTGCTTCTGGCGGCGCTTGGCCATCTTGTCGTCGACGTCTTTCCATATCCGATCAGCCTCTTCATCGTCCTTCTCATAGATGCCGCCAGCGAAAAGCCCAACCTCGTTGTCGGGATCCTGGTACCGCTCGTCATCGTCCTTGTCATCGTCTTTGGCTTCGGTGAGACCAAGCTGGGCCGACCGTTTTGCGACGGCAGCCTTGATCTGGTCCTCGCTGGGGCCTTCTCGCGCTGGACCGAGATCCGACCGCGTCGTGAAGCCCGTAGCTCCACGGCCGAGACCGGCCACGTAGTTTTCGGGTGCCGGTTGGCTGAGGAAGTCGCGCCTGCTGGCCATGTTGTCTGGTTGTCGTGGTGACTTGTGGACTTGAAGGAGACGGTTCAGATTCGCGGCTTGGAGATGGCGCCAAAACTCCCGAGAGGGATCCGACGAACAGGCCTATTCCTCCCTCTTAAGGTTTCTTTCGGGGTCGAATAAGCACATACGACCATATCCGCGCGAAAATACGGGATCCCGTCCGCTCTCCCCTAGTCAAACGCGTGAGAGCCAGATCAGTAGTTGGGTCGGTGACGACCAGCGAATCCCTGGTGTTGTATGTTTTTTCTTTTGGGAAAATTGTGGGCTGGTGGAGAGCCTCTTGGAGTTTCTATTGGGTGGGAATTTGCTCTCCACTAGCCAATCCGGCTTGTGTCACCACACACAGGCTTGAGGGTTAGGGTAAGTGCCGACCAAGAGCCAAACCTGATGGCAATCCGGCACCAGATGGTGGTTTTTTTTCAGTACAGACAAGCGAAGGCACGTAAAACAAAGAGGCTATGCGAAGACGCAGTATTTCTGTGTTTGGTTTGTCGTGTTTGCACATTTCTAAACATCAGCCAACTACTGAACATCCTCCAGGGAAACCTCTTTTTGGACCCCTATTCATCCCATCATGGTCATCCAGTGAGCAGGACGTGTATGGAAACATGTCCAACCCAGAGACAAAAGAAGGCTCATTGCAACAGCAACGTCTCTTCATCCAAAACGCCAAACAGCCCCTCAATCTCCTTGGCAACCACCTTCAACTCCTCCGCCACCTGCCCTGTAACAAGAGCGTAAGCATACAGCAGCGCGTAATCGCGCTCCTCCACGTTCACATGCGCCAGTCGCCCGAAACCAGCGTAGCTTGGTCCAGCGTTATGCGTGCTCTCATCGGCAATTTGCTGGTGCTCCTTTCGGAACTGGAAGATCTTGCCCAGTAACCTGTCCCTCATCCGCGCGACGCTGGGGATGGCGTCCGTCAGTGGGTACTCGAGCATGAGCGACGACGCCAACACCTGGAAGACGTGGCAGATGCGGTCGCACAACATGGCCCGCTCGTCGGCTGTGTACAGCAACAGGGCGCGCTCACCCTCCGTCAGGTTGCCTTTGCGCTGCGTGACGAGGGACATGGCGTAGAAGGCGTCGAGCAGGCGGTGCGTGCACCCCATGAGCAGCCGGCTCTGTTCCGAGGGAAACGGGCCGCGGAGCTCGAACTCGCGCGCCGCGCTGGTGCGGAGCACGTCGAGGCGCGCCGCGTATTTCTGGAGTGCGGCTTGCTCGCCCGAGCGGAGATAGGAGCGAGTGCAGTCGCTGCGGAGGAGAATCGCGAGCGGGCCGCGCTTCCAAATGAGGCCCATTTGCAGGTGTAGCATGCTGAGGCCTTCCTTGAACTTCTTGCGTGCCGAGATCGGCCAGATCAGGCGGCAGACGATCAAGCCCCAAAAAATGCCAGCCGTCACGGCCACGAGGCGGTGGAGGAGAATCTCCTTGATGATCGGATCGACGCCGCCCTCATCATCGTCGTCGTCGTCGACCTTTTGTGACAGACTGTAGGCATACAGAGTCGACACGTTGTATGCCAGCAGAGTGATCCTACCCATCGGCGCCCTCCCCTGCGCGATGATGACATAGAAGCTCCCGAACGCAATCAGCGACCCGAGTGGGATGAGGGCAAGGGCGTTCTGCTGGGACACGGTCCAGTTGAGGCCCGCTACACCGATGCCGATCAGGGTGCCTATGAATCTAGCCAAGCCCGTGGTGTTGGCCGCGCCGACTGTCATGTTGCAGACAATCATGAATGAGAGGAGGCCCCATTCACCTCTCCAGTGCCGGTACAATTCTCGAGTTTGCGGGATAAAGGCGAGCGAGGCCCAGAGCGCTGCTCCGGCGCCCACCTTCAAGCCAAATCGAACTGCACAACGTCAGCATCCATGGACACAGCGAACGGCCTGGGAGTGCAGCTCTTACTGTCATCCCTCGCCAGCTTCCTCACCGCTCCAAGAATCCTTTGGGACACCGTGGCAATGACCTTGGTCTTCTTGTTCTCCGGAGCTGCTTCCCAGCTAAACGTGTCTCTCCGCCTGATCAATGGATCGGCTATCCCCTTCGGCATGGCGCTCTTCTTGATGGGCTTGATCATGGGCTCTCGCTCCCCGTTGTCGTAGGGAAGTGCCACGGCTTTCCGGCCATGATGACGACCGTTCCTCCACCACTCAAGCCAGTGCCAGCTCCGCTTCCTGTGCTCGCTGGCAAACTTCAGGTCATCCAAGACATCCAGATATTTCTGCATCTCCTCTCCGAACGTCTGCAGACTGAAACTGAAGTGACCGCAGGCAGCCGCAACCTCTTCAAAATCAGCTTGTACGCTGTCAGATCTTGTGCGGTCTAGCTCGAGCGTATTATACAGTTCTTGCAACGCATGCGCCCTTGCGTCGTTGAAGAGTGACAGAGCGTCGGTAAGACTCTGTCGGAAATGGTCGTTTATCGTAATTTGATAGCCAGGGGCTGCTCCAAACGGCGGCTCTCGGAGGACTTCGGAGAGGGTGTAAGCCAAGGACTTCATCGAGGGCCCCAACAACTCAATGAAGAGTTCGAAAATCTCCGAGGGGTGTCGGAAGGGCGGTAGGCTTGCGGCGGTGGCATCAGACCGACGTCTGTTATGGGCGGGGCTCCTCTCGTCCTCGTGGCTCTCCTCGGATGCTTCGTCAATCGAAGGCATAGGGAATCGATCTCTGGCACTTCTCATCGTGTTCGAGATGGTCCGCTGTAGGCTTGGCGACGAGAGAGGGGAGGTGCCAAACTCGGACGGGGAAATCACACGCGTCAATGTAGTGATGGGCCCCAGGGGCTCTTTCATCAGGGCAAATTGCGAGTTTGCCGCGCTCCTTAACCCGCCAATGGATTGGGCCAGGGTCTCCATCGATCGTACCACCGCCCTGTCGAGCTGGTAGACCTTCTCATGGCCCAAAAAATAGCGCTCGAACTTTGCCTCTCGCAGGTTCTTGGTCATCTGAGGATAGACGGACGAGTACGCTGACGAAGCTGCCGCGAACTCGGGTGAGAGTACATCATCCTCTGATCCGCTCAGAAAGCCACGGGTGATCATCGACAGCATATCGCCGAGAGAGATGGATGCCTTGGTCATTGATTGGCGCAGGGCTGACACAGCCGACACCCTCCACACCAAGAGGTTGACAATGGTCGTGAATGTGATGCCCATGATCAGCATCTTGAGGATCTGAACAATCTTTTGGTTCGAGAACACGCTCGTAAGAACGGCTGTTTCCTTGGTGACGATGCCGATGATGGCGAGAGACGCCAGGGTGCTGCCGACGTCGACCAGCGGGTTCCCCATCCTCTGCTTGACCCAACCCATGAAGCCGAAACCGCCCCCTATGAAAACGCCCAAGACCAGGCCGTGGGCCAAGGGGACCATCTCCAAAACGTCGCCAAACAAAACCGACGTGCACATGGACAGGACCGAGATGAGTTCGGCGTATGCGACGGCCACAATGGCGATCAGGACGGCCTCGATCATGGATCCCACCGACCTGGCAGGATGGAAATACACCGTTAACGTGGCCACGACGTGCTTGCCGTCCGGGTGACCCAGAAATTCAGAGAGCGGCGACCAGAACGTCGCCAGACTCCCTAGGGTGTATGCGAGGGTGCACTTGAGCACTCCATGACCGACGGGCGAGTTGAGCCAGCGCAGCGCCCGGGCGCCGCCTTCGCGGATGTTATGCGCTGCGGCATCGACGCGGTCCGACATGGATTGGCGCGTGAAGAAAGGCGTGGTGGTCGACGACTCGTAGGACTCGGTTCGTCTCGGGAGGAAACTGGAGGGCCGGAGGGTGAAGGTTCGGTGCGACCGCTCGCCGGTCGAGGGGATGATGACGGAGCCATTTCGCAGTTTCTGTGGCCTTTCCAGTCAGTGACACGGCCATCGAGAGTATGACAGAACACAAAGTGGGAAGGGCGCACGCCGCGGCGCATCTTGGGAGGCGGACAGGGCCAACTCACGCTTCTCTTGGAAGGCCTTCGCGGGGGCCATTGGCCCGGCGAAGCCGACGGGGAGGAGTTCATCTCATGTTCTCTGGTGTCTTCTCTAGTACGATTGCAAGAATCGAGGCGGGAGTTGGGCGGCTCAAAGTGCAAAACTCGGTTGCTCGTGTTATTGTTGCGGTGCGGAGAAAGCTAGGAACTCGAAGCTCTCGAGGGTTCATCCTTTGTTGGTTCGTCCTCCAAACAAGGGTACGGCATCCAGCGAAAGCGGATCCCCGCTGCCCCTCCAAGCCCGCTATGGGCACCCCAGCAAGGCTCTTGGGTGGCCCGCCAGCACGTCACTGCACCCCACTCACCACCCAGCCCAAGCCCAATCGATGGAAACGTGGGGCTCTTCTGCTCTCCTGAAGACGGGATGAGGATAAGACAACTCAACCTCGGGAACGTGGAATTGTCGATCGGGGGCAGAGCCTCACGACGATCCGGAGTCCTTGCATAGCCAGAACGCAGTGGTTAGTTGCAATTGTTGGAGATTCTTTGGACATCCGTCAAAACTCCTTATCAGTTGCTATTCCGGGATCATTCTTTCTACTTCGATGCGCAGATTTTGGCCTATGATGCAGTCCGTCCCAGCACCATGGAGATTTGCCCCCCTGAACCGGCCATTTACACCCGGCCCGGCAACACGCAAGCTGGAGGGGATTGTCTTTGACGTCGACGGGACGCTGTGGTGAGTTTCAGGCCGCTCATTCTCACGACGTGATACTGTGTCCTGGTGTTCATCAGCCATACTCGAGTTTGATGAAACTCCGACTCGAACGAGGCATCCAGTTCATGCTCACTCTTTCTACCTCGTCAACCCCCTTTCTCACTGAGACCCACACACTAACCCAACACCCCAGTGAACCACAAACCTACATGTTCTCCGAGATGCGCGCCGCCCTCGGCATCACCAAATCCCAAGACATCCTCGAGCACGTCTACAGCCTCGCGACACCAGAGCAACAGCACCACGCCATGGAGCAGATCCGTGACATTGAGCGGCGCGCCATGCTCAACCAGGTCGCCCAGCCCGGGCTGAGCGAGCTGATGGCCTACCTCGACGAGCGGGGCATCCGCAAGGGCATCTGCACGCGCAACTTCGACACACCCGTCAACAACCTTCTCAACAAGTTCCTCGCGGGTAGCGTGTTTGCACCCATCGTCACACGCGACTTCCGCCCTCCCAAACCCGACCCGGCAGGTATCCTTCACATCGCCCGGAGCTGGGGGCTCCTGCGCAAGAGCACTGGCGAGGCGGGCGTGCCCGCCGATCCCGAGGAGGAGGAGGAGCGCAGGTCGGCCGGGGAGGGCAGTCCGGACGGGGACGAGGAGGGCGAGGACCGGGACTTGCTGAAGACGAAAACCGGGGACGAGGTGGCTGACGCGAGCGGGCTGATCATGGTGGGCGACAGCATCGACGATATCACGGCTGGCCGCCGGGCCGGGGCCAAGACGGTTCTGCTGGTGAACGACGTCAACAACCACCTGGCCGACCACGAGCACACCGACTTGGTGATATCGCGGCTGGATGAGTTGATCGACGTACTTGAAAACGGGCAGCTCTGAAGAAGCGAGATGACAGAAAACGAAAACAAAGGCACATATACCCCCTGACACGCCGCTCCATGTTTCGTCTAGCGTAACTACATAGAATAAATGCCGTATCACTACCACTACCGCTGACAGGGCACGCTGGCTTTTCTACCTACAAACAAAGGGAACCCCAGGCAAATAGCTCCCACAGATCCCGCTGGCCTGCAGCCTCGCTAGTTCAATGACCACACCATGAAGATCGCCTTGGCCCTCCCTCCAGAGGGAAACATAACTTCAGGTGATTTTCGTGCGCGCACAAGACCATTTCGCAACAATAAGAAAAGGGTGGTGAAAAGAGAGGACAAGATGACGCCAGTAAATGCGGGAATATACCGGGGGAAGAAACGCCCAGGACACAAGTGGGGGAGATCTTTTTACCAGAGCTTGGGAAAGAGATGAAGAGGGAACGGACGAATAGGGGCTGAGGAGGGTTGCGTTGTTTGTGCCTAAGACGCCCGCACACGGTTCACGTGGCGATCTCCTGTACAGAGGAGCAGGTTTCCTGGTGTCTTGCCGACAATCATCTTGGCCTTTTGATTGAATAGGGGTATCCAGGGGAAGTTGTGGTACAAAAGGCTTCGGGATGAGCAGGAACTTCGAGCTTCGGGAGTGACTTGGGAACGTGAAAACTTCTCCCACCACAGCCCCTCTAAGGATCGTCTTGGGTGCTTATTCGTGATCCCATTCCCGGATGTACAGACGATCCACTTGCGCAGCCAAGTTGGCGTGATCGGCTGCCTGGCGAGGATCGATGCGATATGCTGCAATGTTCAGTCAGAATGCGCAGTACTACACTCTTGTCTCACGGCTGAAGCTCACCTGAAGTGGGTGTTTGAGTGGCAAATGTAGGAGAGTCGCTCGAGCGCAGAAGGTCTTGTGTCGCTGGAGAGAGCTGGGGTGCCAGATGTGACTTGCGGTTGTCCCGGTCCATCAAGCTGCAGGCCCACTCTCTCAAGTCAACGGGAGTTCTTTTAGCTGCTTGCACAAAGAGATCGCGGTCCTTGAATACCGGTCAGTATATCCCGAGTTCGAGAGGCGACGGGGGAAAAAGGACAGCCACGCACGAAAAGGTCCTGAGGTGTTGGCCGGCGCTCCGGCTCCTTGTACAGACACTTCTGGATCATGTCCTCAAGAATCTGCGGGAACGCATCGCTCTTGGGCAGCTGCGGAGCCGGCTCGTGCACAATCTGCTGGAGCAGATCGAGGATACCGGCGGGTGCGCTTTCGGCGTCCGACAACTGTTCGCTCGCGGCAAAAGGGAACTTGCCGATGGCCAGTTCCATGATGGACAGGCCAAAGCTCCACACATCCGACTTGACCGTATACCTCTCACCCTGAATCCGTTCAGGGGCCATGTATGTTGATGTGCCAACAAAGGTGTCGGCAACCGAGTTGATAAGCTCTCCGGACACGCCAAAGTCGCAGAGTTTGATGGAGCCCCGGGAGTTGACCAGGATATTTGAGGGCTTGATGTCGCGGTGCATGATGTGGTGCTTCGAATAGAGGTAGGTGAGGCCACCCAGAGTCGCCTCGGCAATCTTGCCTAGGACATCTACTCGCACAGGGCCGAACACCCGCGAGATGCGATCAAGAGACCTGTGGAAAACCGGCCGGTCAGCTGAAGCCAAGCAACACTGCTCCCCCGAGACGCCACGCACCCAACATCCATGTATTCCATGCACATGATCACATCATTGTTCTCGTTGAGGAAGGCGCCGTAGAAGGTGACGATGTAATCGGAGTGGCACCCGTGCATGATCTGGAGCTCGCGCACTATGCGTTTGCGCATCTCTTTCTTCGCCTCGACATGGATGATCTGGTCTTGGTATTAGAGAGTGCTTCGAGAGCCCGGCTGCTCCGGGAAATGATCAGACCAACCTTCCGTGCCATCACCGTGTTTGTCGGGATGTGCCTGACTTTGCTGACAGTACCACCGTTACCAGCGCCGAGATCCTTGATGATGTCCAGGTCCTCGGGCTTGAGATCCAGGTTGAACTCGATGCCAATCTCCAGCTGCGCGGCGTTGTCGTCATTCTTTCCGTTGGCGGGCCCCGGGCGGGCATTCTCGGCTGTGGGGGGAGGTTTTGGGGCAGGTGCCTTCAGAGCGAGGCCTTTGACGTTCTTGCGCTTCATGGAGCGCGGGGCAAAGGCGTCAGCCATGGTGGGCAACGTTGGCAAATCGCGATGGCGGTCGGGGCGCTGGAGGGTCGGATATCCCGACGAATCTCTGTCAGACTTCTACTGTCGCTGGCTGGAGCGCACAGTTGGCCAAAGATCCTTGATGCAATGCGGTGGCTCGGCGAAGGCGTAGGGGTTGGGTTTTGGGCTTTCAGGCGGCTTGGGCGAGTTGCAGATAAGCCGTCAGGGGGTCGAGGGATGTTTGATACCAGGAATGCCAAGAAGTAGCCTTTTTGAACGTCCTGAACAAAGCTCGCAGATATTCCGCCGAGACGGCTAGACGATTCTTCGAGTTCGGAGAGCGGTGTTGCTGATGACAGCGGTGTCTGATCCCGTCGTCGAGTTCAGGGTGGACCTGGGGGAAGTTGCACGCCAGGGATGACCGTGATCGGCAGAGCGTCGATTCGATTCACTTGCGGTGCCCACCAAGAGACAGCGTCGAACGGCACGACCAAAATAACGCAGAGGAGGAATAAACAGACGGAATACACCTGCAAGATTCTGTAGAGCCAGCGATGAGGAAAGGCGGGTGTCTGGGGGATTTTTAGGGGACGTGGGACGTTCCTGGCTGGGTTGCTGCCGATGCGCCAGTGAAGTGTGGGGTTGTGGGCGGGCGATGGGCGAAGGTGGCGGCAACTCGATCATGCCCGTTGGTCCATGCTTTTCAGCTTTTACCCCTCGTGGCTGGACGCGCTAGCATGGACAGCCAACAAACGGCATGCTTTGGGGTTTGGAGTGCTGAAAGGGGACAGAGGAGATTGCTGGATTTTACGGAATGAGGTCAACTCAGACAAGAACGTTGGTTGTCAACTTGGTGGAACGAGTGTAAGTGACATAAGTAAGTCGCGCTGGCCTACTGTAAAGTTCCTACGAGTGCATTTCTTATTCCTGGAGTTGGCTCGACGATGAGGATCATTCTTCAACATCTCCAGTTTTGGTACCTACCTACCTAGGTAATTGCAAAGTTGAAGCCCATGCACGGCTTCCATTCTTTTGGAGCCAGCAGGGGCTCACTCAGGCGAAAGGGTTGACACTATCACAGAGCGGAGCGCCAACCCCAACCCTCACCTCTTCATCCTTGCAAGTTTGCTGCTGTGTGCTTCCGGCGCAATGGAGCACGGGCCGTCCAGCGACCACGGCAACCTTGAAGGGGCGAGGCTGCCATTCCCGCTCGGCCATTGAACGCGACCTGTGCCTGCCGGTCCAAGCTGCTCAGAGCCCCAAAATTTCCGATCTTTGACCTTCAGCGCTTTCGTGCTTTGCCCTCGACTTCATCATCGATTCTTTGGCCATCTTCCTCCGGGCATCGCACTTTCTGACAATAAACATCCCTTTCTCCCAAAACCAAGCGCCTTCGCATCTCGCTACCCGACCGTTTGCTGCGACTTCTGCTTCGACTGCAGTCAACCCATCTGCGCGCGGCGCAACCCTGCAGCCAAAATGAGCACCTCGATGCGCGACCTGATTGACGGGGAAGCCGAGCTCAACGACGAGGAGGATGACGAGTCATTTGATGAGGACGCCGGCGAGCAGCCCAGCCGCGCCAGAGAGCGGAATAATATGCTAGACGATTCTAGCGATGAGGATGAGGATGACGAAGATGAGGAGGAGGCTAGAAGGGTATGCTTGCCTGCTCCCTGCTGTCGCCAATAGCAGCGCTAATTTGCATCGCCGGCAGATCCGCGAAGGTTTCATTGTCGACGAAGACGAGGAAGAAGATGCCGACGACGTGGAAGACCGCGAACGCCGCAAGAAGAAGAAGCGGCGCCGGGTTGAGCGCGAGGAGGAAGAACAGCTGGATGAGGAGGATCTCGATCTCATTGGTGAAGCTCATCCAGAATGGGAACGAAAATCGCAACCTCAGGTATGTTTACTGGCGACACGCTAGCTACGTGCGTGCTTACCATCCGTGTTAGACCAAGTTCAAGCGTCTGAAGCGAGGCCACCGCGATGAGGACCGGGCCAACGCCCGTCCCGGCCTCGCCGGTATCTTTTCAGACGACGAGGAAGACATGGCCGACGACCGAGCCTACGGTCGACCCAGCCACCGCGCACATGCTGACGAGTTCGACGACTTCATCGAAGACGATTACCCAGAGGATGACGAGGAACGCATTCAGCGGCAAGAGGACATGGAAGTTGCTCGGCCTAGGGACAAGGGACTCGCCGTCGACGCAACGGGCCTCGACAAGGACGCCCTCGACGACATGGAAGCCATCTTTGGCAACGGAGACGACTACGGCTGGGCTTTAGATCTGGAAGATGACGAGGAGGCAAACGAGCGCGAGCAGCAGACCATTGAGCTGAAGGACGTGTTTGAGCCGTCGCAGCTGAAAGAGAAGCTTCTCACCGATGAAGACAACCAGATTCGCGTCGTCGACGAGCCCGAGCGGTTCCAGCTCGACCGCAAGCCCTTCAAGGAGCAACAGACATCTGCCGAGTATTTCAAGGAGGAGGCACGCTGGATTACCAATCTCATGTGGCCCAAGAAGCAGCTGCCCGGCGACCTCCACAGTCCGTTCAACAAGGCCATCGGCAAGGTCCTCGAGTTTTTCATCATCGATGGTGTCGAGGTTCCCTACGTCTTTCAGCACCGGAGAGATTACCTCATCCATGCCAAGAAGATTAGGAATCAGGACGGTCGCGACCATCCCGATGCCCCCGAATATACCGTTGATGCCGAGAAGCTGCTGACACAAGACGACTTGTGGCGCATTTTGGAGCTCGACATCAAGTTCCGGTCGTTGGTCGAGAAGAGGAATGCCCTCGAGAAATCCGTCGACAACTTGAAGGAGGCGGGCGTCCAGGATGAGATTCTCGAGGAAATGATTGATCAGGGCGCGACACTGGAGGAGCTGCAAGACTTGCAGGATTACCTGAATTTCCAGTACTCGGCCCAGCTCAAGGACATTGCTGCCATGGGCAATGGCGCTTCGAAGGAGATGAAGCGCCCCGGCGCCAAGACGGCTCTCTTTGAGCGCATTCGCCGATCCCAGGCTTACAACTTTGTCCGCGCCTTGGGAATCTCGCCCGATCGTCTTGCGCAGAATGCCCTTCGCGAAGGCAAAAAGGTGTCATCGGACGACGATGCCAGGTTGCCTGTGGATCTTGCTGACCACTTGGCCGACGACGACTTCCCGACTGGGGATCAAGTGGTCAATGCCGCCCGTCAAATGTATGCTGAGGAGCTCTTTGTGAGCCCGCGAATGCGTAAGCATTTTCGCATCCAGTATTACGCCATGGGCTCCGTGAGTTGTCGCCGGACAGAGAAGGGTCTCCGGAAAATCGACGAGTCACATCCGTACTACGAGATCAAATACCTCGTCAACCACACCATCAGGGACCTGGCTGTCCGGCCCGAGATTTTTCTCAAGATGATGAAAGCCGAGGACGAGGGTCTTGTGGAGGTCCATTTGAGCCTGGAGAACGAGCGCGAGTTCCGGCGACAGCTCTACAGCGAATTCGCATCGGACAACTTCAGTGACCTCGCTGATGCGTGGAATACCGAACGCCAAAAGGTGTTGGACATTGCATTCTTGAAGCTCGAGAAGGTCATTGCCAAGGGCGTCAAGGACTCGCTTCGGACCGCTTGTCAAGAAGAACTACTGAAGACTTGCCGCGAAGAATACTTCAAGCGACTCGATCAAGCCCCGCTTAAGCCCAAGGGGATGGTACTTGGCACCACGCCACGGGTGCTCACCCTGTCCAACGGCATGGGTGATCCGAACCGTGATCCTGTCTGCTGGACCTGGGTTGAGGAGGACGGCCGAGTGTTGGAGCACGGCAAGTTCATCAACCTGGCAAGAGATGAGAGCCAGCGGGAGGCTTTTGCCGAGTTGGTCCGGCGAAGAAACCCTGATGTCTTGGGCGTGTCCGGCTTCTCGGCCGACACTCACCGGCTGATCAAGGACGTCGAGGGCATCATCAGCGAGAAAGGGCTGATGGGGCCCGAGTATGATGATCCCGACACAAACGAGTATCGCAGCGACCTACTCGAGGTCGTCATCGTCAACGACGAGGTGGCGCGCCTGTACAAGGACAGCCCCCGTGCCATTGCGGAACACCCGACCCTGAACCCGCTCACGCGTTATTGCATCGCTCTGGCCCGGTACATGCAGAACCCTATGAAGGAATATGCGGCGCTGGGCAAGGACATCACGTCGCTGCTGATCCACCCATACCAGCAATATCTCCCGCAAGAGAAGCTGTACAAGCACCTGGAGACCGCCATGGTTGATATTGTCAACCTTTGCGGCGTGGACATCAACGAGGCCATGGGAGATCCATACACGGCAAATCTTCTGCCCTATGTTGCCGGCCTCGGCCCGCGCAAGGCCCAGCTCCTCATCAAGGGAATTAACGCCAACGGTGGCGTTGTCACTTCGCGTGACGAGCTGGTGGGCGATCCAGAGCGGCACAAAATCCCGGTTCTCGGCCCTCGTGTGTGGAACAACTGCGCCAGCTTCTTGTACATCGAGCATGACAGCACGAACCCCGACTCGGACCCGCTCGACAATACGCGTATCCACCCCGAGGACTACGATTTGGCGCGCAAGGTGGCGGCCGATGCTCTGGGGCTAGACGAGGAGGACGTCAAGGCCGAGACGGACGAAAACGGCCCCGGCGCAATCGTTCGCAAGCTCTTCAAGGAGGACGAGCAGGAGAAGGTCAACGAGCTTATCCTCGAGGAGTACGCCGAGCAACTGGAACGCGAATATCAGCAGCGCAAGCGGGCCACGCTGGAGGCGATTCGAGCCGAGCTGATGGGTCCTTTCGAGGAACTCCGAAAGAACTTCTCGGTGCCCAGTGCGGATCAGATCTTCACCATGTTCACAGGTGAGACCAGGGATTCACTCTGCGAGGGCATGATTGTGCCGGTGAACGTCCGGGTGGTCAAGGATGATTTTGCCATCGTCAAGCTCGACTGCGGCATCGAAGGCAGAGTCGAGTCTCACGAGGTCTCGTACCGCCACTCGATCAAAGACATGCTTCAAGTTGGGCAGACTGCTCAGGCCAAGTTGATCGACGTGAACCGCAAGGACTTTGTCTGCAAGCTTTCGATGAGGGAAGAGGAGCTGCGGCGGCCGTACAGGAGGCATTACGACTACGGCCGCGGGCAGTGGGACTACAAGCAAGAAGACGATGACCGCGAGGAACTGCGGGAGAAGGATAAGGTCACAGGCCGCACACAAAGAGTCATCAAGCACCCTCTGTTCAAGCCTTTCAACAGCACGCAGGCAGAAGAGTACTTGGGTGGCCTCCCGGCCGGAGAAGTCGTCATCCGGCCGTCCTCGAGGGGCAACGACCACCTCGCCATCACATGGAAGGTCGCTGACGGGGTGTACCAGCACATCGACGTGCTGGAGCTGCAGAAGGACAACGAGTTCTCAGTTGGCAAGGTTCTTCGGGTGGGGAGCAAGTACACGTACACGGATCTGGACGAGTTGATTGTGGACCATGTCAAGGCGATGGCCAAGAAGGTGGAGGAGCTCATGCAGAATGAAAAGTTCCAGAAGGGGTCTCGGGCAGACCTTGGTAAGTCACCCTGCCGCAGGCAACACCACGCCTGGATGTCGGGATCTAACTGTGCCCGCAGAGAAATGGTTGACCACGTACATCGATGCCAACCCCAACCGGTCGACCTACGCCTTCTGCCTGGACACCAAGCATCCTGGGTACTTCTACCTCTGCTTCAAGGCGTCACGGAACTCCAAGGTCAACGCGTGGATGATCCGGGTGATTCCCCACGCGTACGAGCTGCTCAACAGCCAGTACCCGGACACGCGGGCTCTCTGCAACGGTTTCAAGTTGCGGTACCAAAGCGAGATGCTGAAGATGCAGCAGGCTGGGGGAGGGCCGAGGGGACATTAATTGCAGTCGCGGGGCATCGTTCTAGGGGAGTGGTATCGTAAACCCTCGCACCTCATAGTAATCGGTGGGGACAAGCGGAGCGGGATTCGTTTGATTACATAGTTTGCAATGGTACCAAGCTCCACCAGCCATTCACAAATGCTATGGAGATAGTAGAGGGCTGGGGAGTTCTGGGTTCGGGTGTTCGGAGGAGCAATCAATTTCTGCCTACGGTAGGTATTGCATCAAACTCATGGAAATGCGCGCAGAAAGCCATTGAACCCCTTTTCTGCCTCGTGGAGTGCCATGAGCCAACTGCTGCTTTCAAGGTTGCACGCCCAGCCGAGGCTTTCCAGCACACACTGTCGTGGGCTTGTAGGGCTGACGTTGCTGACCCCTCTCCCTTGCAGCCCCTTGCCCAGATGGGCCTAGCCGGGAATCAGGGGGCTTAAAAAAGAACAGGATTGCCGAAGAGGCTGGGAAGCCCCGCCATGCTGACCAGGTGCCTGCAACCTGGGCTTGCCGTGGAACCCGGTTTGAAGTTGTGAACACATTTGAAGAAGGAACATGCCGCGCATTTCCCACGCGCCTCCACGGTTCGTCTCATGCTGCGCTTTGACGATAGTGGAGACTGCATAGCGACTTTACAACCGCCCCGCCGCCGCCCGATCAAGATTTTGCGACAGTGCGACACACCAGACCAGACAGGGAACGGCAAACGGCTCCTCCAACAGCACACTCAGCATACTACCTCCCCTTAACAGCACGCGTACCAATACTCCGCAGCCCCTGGAGGAACCCACAGGCGCAACGCCCACCATGGCTGGCATTGAACAGCTAGAAATTCATAGCAAGGTGTGTAGTGCACTGTATCGCATCGTATCGCATCGCGTCGCGTCGCGTCGCAGTCCGGTTTCTCCCTCGCCCTGGGATGCACCCATGGCCCTGTTGCGGCAATTGCTAACTGGCTGCCGCCTGCCCCTCTTCGCAGGCCTACATCGTGCGCTGGGTCAAGGTCGATGCCGGCCACACGATATCATGGAGCGTACAACCGCACAAGAAATCAATGTAACGCCGACGCCCGATACCGCGCCCCATCTCTCCTCTGGTCGGCGCGCTGACCCTGTCTGCACAGAAACTTTGCCATCGTTAAACACCCAGGGACCGGCGGCACCAACCTCACGTCCCAGCCCGACGACCTCGCTGGCCTCGAGCAGCACACAGACGGCGTCGCCGAGTCGAAGCCGAGCCTCTTCGCCAAGCGAGATGTCAGCACCGCACAGGACCAGCTCGCGAAGAAGGGCTTCATTCCCATAAAATGGCACGGCAAGTGCGAGGCCGACAAGGTTTCGGTCGGCACCTACGATGTCACCCAGGGCGGCATGTTTGGTCTGGTCTTCGACAACACCTTTTCGAAACAGACGTCCAAGACCGCCACCTTCGTCCTCCTGACCTACCCGACCGGCGCCCCGCCCCAGACGGCGCGCCACCTTCCGAACCTCCAAGCCGGCCCGGCTGCTAGCACCAGCCGGTCAAGTCTCGGGAGGCACACCAACAGCCCGCGTCTCGGCGCCGCGGCGTCGGAATCCGTGGATAGCCTGCACAGCCATGGTGCAGCCGGGCGGGCGCGCGCACTGTCGGCCGCAGGGAAAAGCGACGGTGGGGTGCCGAGTTCCTACCATGTTGGCGTCTTGCTCAAGAGGAGGCGCAAGAAGGGGCAGGGATATGCCCGGCGCTTCTTCTCGCTCGATTATACCACCTGCACCCTCTCGTACTACCACAATCGCAACTCGTCGGCTCTTCGGGGTGCCATCCCCTTGAGCCTGGCCGCCATTGCAGCGGACGAGAGGCGGCGCGAGATCACCATTGATTCCGGGGCCGAAGTCTGGCACCTGAAGGCGTCAAATGCGAAGGAGTTCACCGACTGGGCACGCGCGCTGGAACGGGCGAGCAAAATCGCCAGGGGCTTGGAGAGTGCCGCGAACGAGACAGCGCCGGAGACCCATGGCGATGCCCCAGTGCCTGCGTTGACCGTTAGTGGTGCGCAACCTGAGGACAGGGAGTGGCAGCATGTGGAGGCCCTGGTCAGCAGGATTGTAGGAACCAGGGATGCCCTCCGCCGCCTGGTCAAGGACATGGCGGCCGAGAAGCAGGCGGCAAACAACCAAGGGACCTACCTTTCGCCTAACACGCCTACAGTCCCAGAGGACTCGGACGGCTACTTCACCCCGCAACCGGACAAGCGGTCGTTTTGGAAGCGCAAAGCGAGCGGTTCTTCGTCTCCGCTCACGCCGCAGTCCTTTCAAACCGCGGTCGGGACCTCTCTGGCCGTCCCGACCCCTTCTGGCACCACTCCTGCTCCGAACGGTTCAAGGTCGCATGGGCACACGCATGGGGATCGGGACACGTACGACAACTGCGCTGCCCTGTTGAAGGATCTGGACTCGGTGGTTGGCGAGTTCTCGACCCTCCTCAACACCAGCAAGCGAAGGCGGACACCCGCCCCAGCGCCGTCCGTGCCGAGAAAGAGCATGGAATCATCCGCATCGACGGTCGAGGAATTTTTTGATGCCGAAGCTGGCGACTTGTCCGAGTCGCAGAACCAGGTCATGCGGATTGACCACCACAGCGAGGAGGACACGGCAGCTTCGGACGCCGAGGAGATCTCCATCGACGACGCGTCGTCGGTCTCGTCGATCGAGGACGAAGAAGTCCCGCACACCGGGGACAGTCTTTTCCCCGCCAAGCCGAAATCGCTCTCGCCGCTCCCCATCCCCGACGCCGTCCCCCGTCGCAAGACCATCCCGCCGGCCAAGGTGTCCCCGCCCAGCCTGATCGCCTTTGTCCGCAAGAACGTGGGCAAAGACCTCAGCACCATCTCCATGCCCGTCTCGGCCAACGAGCCCGTCTCCCTCCTACAGCGCATGGCGGAGCAGCTCGAGTACGCGCAGCTGCTCGACGCGGCCGCGCAGCAAGCCCAGCCGCAGCAGCGCCTCGTCCGGGTGGCGGCGTTTGCCATCTCGCAGTTCAGCAACGGCCGCGCCAAGGAACGCGCCATTCGCAAGCCGTTCAACCCCCTCCTCGGCGAGACGTTTGAGCTCGTCCGCTCCGACGCCGACGTGCCCGGCGGGTTTCGCCTGCTGGTCGAGAAGGTTACGCACCGGCCGGTGCGCCTGGCGATGCAGGCCGACAGCGCGCACTGGTCCTTTGCGCAGTCGCCCGCGCCGACGCAAAAGTTCTGGGGCAAGAGCGCCGAGCTGACGACCGACGGGCGCGTGCGCGTCAGCCTGCGGCTGCCGGACGGCGGCGAGGAGCACTACAGCTGGAACACGGCGACGGTGTTTTTGAGGAACGTGGTCATGGGCGAGAAGTACGTCGAGCCCGTGGGCACGATGCACGTGTGCAACGACAGCACGGGCGCCAAGGCCGTGGTCGAGTTCCGGTCCAAGGGGGTGTTTGGCGGGCGCGGCGAGGAGGTGCAGGTCGAGGTGTTTGGGCCCGACGGCGCGCACACGGGCGTGTCGATGAACGGGACGTGGACGGGGGCGCTAAAGGCTGGGGGACAGGAGATCTGGAGGGCGGGTAGTCTGGTGGAGAACGCGGCGAGCACGTACGGGCTGACGACCTTTGCGGCGAGCCTCAACGAGATCACGGCCATCGAGAAGGGGAAGCTGCCGCCGACGGATTGCAGGTTGCGGCCGGACCAGCGGCTCGCGGAGCAGGGGGACCTGGACAGGGCCGAGGACTACAAGGTGCAGCTCGAGGAGGCGCAGCGGCAGAGGCGCAAGGCCATGGAGGAGAGGGGGGAGGAGCACAGGCCCAGGTGGTTCGTCAGGGCGGAGACGGGCCATGACGGGGAGGAGGTGTGGCGGCTGAAGGGCGGGAAGGACGGGTACTGGGAGGAGAGGGCCAAGGGGACGTGGTCTGGGGTGATGGATCTCTTTTCTGATTAGGTGGGCAAGCGAGGAAGCGAAGCCTGTTATGTTTTGACATGAATAGAAACGGTTCTGGTTCTGGTCCTGGCGTTGTGTGTTTACTGGTGGTCAAGTGTTCAGGGGCTACAGGTCAGTCTTGCAATAGTGTGAGACAGTAGGGTACCTTGCGTGTCAGTCTGCAGGACCATACCCGACCTGTTCAACACCTATCGGGTTCACTACAGAGTACTGCCATCTTATTCCTCGCATCCTTGTCCTCCTCTCGGTGTTGCGGGGCAAGGCTGAGCGGTAATCGGCGGATGGCCCCGCCGCTGTCAGCCGAGTGCGGGGCAGTCGGCGGCCGTTGCCGAAGCTCCTTATGACGACAAGTGGGCACCCGGCGTGCCGTTCGCTGTCGGACAGCTGCTCCGATATTTTGTTTGATTACAAACGGTCGGAGACATTGCCGACATCACGGTTGGCTCCGGGTTCCAAATAAAGAGCCAAGGTGCTCTCCTTGTCTGACCCCTGGATGCACCCCTTTTTCCCTTCACAGACTTGACCTTAACTTGCGACTGAGGATCCACCAGTTGAGTGCTCGCTCCGAGTTTGTAGCTCGAGATACTCAACCTTAGCTTCCCACGAGGTGAACCAAACACCATTGGAACTGCAACACCCTTTCACCACCCCATCACCACAACACCACCACCATAACAACAATACCACCATAACAACGCCAACATCCACACACCACACACCCATCATGGCCGCCCCGTCCGAACCCCCCAAACAGCGGGGCATCCGCATCGCCATCGACCGCGGCGGCACCTTTACCGACTGCGTCGGCAACCACAACGGCAAGGACATCGTCATCAAGCTCCTGTCCGAGGACCCGGCCAACTACAGCGACGCGCCGCTCGAGGGCATCCGCCGCATCATGTCGCACTTTCTGGGCGACGACATCCCCCGCGGCCAGGCCCTCGACACGAGCCGCATCGACTCGATCCGCATGGGCACCACCGTCGCCACCAACGCCCTCCTCGAGCGCAAGGGCGAGAAGATCGCCCTGGTCGTGACCAGGGGGTTCGGGGACTGCCTCGTCATCGGGAACCAGTCGCGGCCCAAGATCTTTGACCTGGCCATCCGCAAGCCCGAGGTGCTGTACTCGAGCGTGGTCGAGGTGGACGAGCGGGTCACGCTCGAGGACTACGCCGAGGATCCCGAGCGGACGGTGAGCAAGACGCACGCCAAGGTCGGGAGTCCCGAGGCGCGGGAGGCGGAGCTGGTGATGGGGCTGTCCGGGGAGGCGGTGCGGGTGCTGCGGCGCCCGGAGAGGGACGCCGTGCGGGAGGAGCTGCAGAAGGTGTTTGATTCGGGCATCAAGAGCATCGCGGTGTGTCTGATGCACGCATACACTTTCCCCGACCACGAGGCGCTCGTCGGGGAGGTGGCGAGGGAGATTGGGTTCCAGCACATCTCGCTGAGCCACGAGCTGATGCCCATGATCAAGCTGGTCCCGCGGGCGACGTCGGTGTGTGCTGACGCTTACCTCACACCGGCCATCAAGAGGTACATCTCTGGGTTCCAGCAGGGGTTTGCGGGAGGGCTGGGCACCAAGAGCGTGAAGAAGGAGGCGGGAGATAGGGGGGCGCGGTGCGAGTTCATGCAGAGCGATGGCGGGCTGGTGGACGTGGACAAGTTTACCGGCCTGAGGGCCATCTTGTCTGGGCCGGCGGGAGGCGTGGTTGGGTATGCCATTACTTCGTATGACGAGAACACCAAGATCCCCGTCATCGGTTTTGACATGGGAGGTACCAGCACCGATGTCTCGCGGTACGGGGAGGGCCGGTATGACCACACGTTCGAGACCACAACAGCCGGTGTCACGATCCAGTCCCCGCAACTCGACATCAACACTGTTGCCGCCGGTGGTGGCTCCATGCTTTTCTTCCGGAACGGCCTCTTCGTGGTCGGGCCCGAGTCGGCCGGTGCCCATCCTGGCCCGGCATGCTACAGGAAAGGGGGGCCCGCGACCGTCACCGATGCCAACCTGTTCCTCGGCAGACTCCTGCCCGAGTTCTTTCCCAAAATCTTTGGCAAGAATGAGGACGAGGGCCTGGATCCAGAAGCCAGCAGGAAGGTGCTGCAGGAGCTGGCGGACCAGATACACCAGGAGACTGGCAAGAAGATGGACATTGACGAGGTTGCCTTTGGGTTCTTGACGGTCGCCAACGAGGCCATGACGCGGCCCATCAGGAGCATCACCGAAGCCAAGGGCCACGACACGTCCAAGCATCGTCTGGCTACCTTTGGTGGTGCCGGCGGTCAGCACGCCGTTGCCATCGCTGAGTCTCTGGGTGTCAAGCAGATCCTCATCCACCGATACTCTTCAGTTCTCTCTGCCTACGGCATGGCCTTGGCCGACGTTGTGGACGAGAGACAGGAGCCCGACTCGGCCGTCTGGACGGGCCAAGGCGATGTGGTGGATCAACTCAAGAGCAAGATGGAGGGCCTCAAGGACAAGTCTCGCCAGGCGCTACGGGACCAGGGCTTCGAGGACAACGAGATTGTCTTTGAGGAGTACCTCAACATGCGGTACCGCGGCACTGAGTCTGCCCTCATGATCATCAAGCCCGAGGAGGACTGGGACTTTGGCGCGGCCTTTGTCAAGCACCACCGCTACGAATTTGGCTTCACCCTGGATGAGCGAGACATCATCGTCGACGACGTCCGGGTCCGTGGCGTTGGCAAGAGCTTCCGCTACGAGGAGAAGAGTGTGGACGAGCAGCTGAAGACGGTCGCTCGCAAGGATGTCTCTCCCGAGAAGCGGCATTCGGTCGCCAAGGTCTACTTCGAAGGCGGCCGAGTGGACACCCCCATCTACAAGCTCGGGGATCTCGCGGTAGGGGAGGTTGTCAAGGGGCCCGCTATGCTGGCTGATGGCACCCAAACCATTGTGGTCACGCCTAATGCCACGGCGCTGGTCCTCGAGACACACGTCGTCGTTGACCTCCCAGAGAATGAGAAGGACAGGTACTCGAAAACGTCAGGGGAGCGCGATGTGGACCCCATCATGCTCAGCATCTTTGGACACAGGTTCATGGCCATCGCTGAACAAATGGGCCGGGCTCTCCAGAAGACCAGCGTCAGCACCAACGTCAAGGAACGCCTTGATTTCTCCTGCGCCATCTTTGACGCATCGGGCGGTCTGGTTGCCAACGCTCCTCACCTTCCTGTCCATCTGGGGTCCATGTCGACTTGTGTCCGGCGACAGGCCGAGATCTGGAAGGGGAAGCTCAAGAAGGGAGACGTCATCATCTCAAACCATCCCTCCTACGGCGGCACTCACCTGCCAGACGTGACCCTGATCATGCCGGCGTTCAACGAGGCAGGGGACAAGATCCTCTTCTACGCAGCATCCCGGGCGCACCACGCGGACATTGGCGGCATCACAGCGGGCAGCATGCCACCGCATTCGCGAGAGCTGCACCAAGAGGGTGCCGCCATCAAGAGCGAGAAGCTTGTCAGCGAGGGCAGGTTCAACGAGGAGCGCGTCATCGAGCTCTTCTACAAAGAACCTGCTAAACAGCCCGGCTGCAGCGGCACCCGCTGCCTCGCCGACAACATCAACGACCTCCGCGCGCAGGTGTCGGCCAACCAGAAGGGCATCTCCCTCATCGAGGGGCTCATCGGCGAGTACGGCGAGGACACGGTGCAATTCTACATGGTGGCCATCCAGAACAACGCCGAGCAGCAGGTCCGCACGCTCCTCCGCACCGTCCACGAGCGGTTCCAAGGCAAGGACCTGTCGGCCGAGGACTTTATGGACGACGGCAGCCCGATCCGGCTCAAGATCGCCATCGACCCGGCCAAGGGCGAGGCCGTCTTCGACTTTGCCGGCACGGGGCCCGAGGTGTACGGCAACATCAACGCGCCCGAGGCCATCTCATACTCAGCCATCATCTACGCGCTGCGCTGCATGATCTCGGAGGACATCCCGCTCAACCAGGGGTGCCTCAAGCCCATCACGGTCCGCATCCCGCCCAAGTCGCTGCTCTCGCCCTCGGACAACGCCGCCGTCGTCGGCGGCAACGTGCTCACCTCGCAGCGCGTGACCGACGTCATCTTCAAGGCCTTTGAGGCCTGCGCCGCGAGCCAGGGCGACTGCAACAACCTGACTTTCGGCTTCGGCGGCAACGTCGCCGGGCAGCAGGAGGTGCGCGGGTTCGGGTACTACGAGACCATCGCGGGCGGCAGCGGCGCCGGCGCCACCTGGGAGGGCACCGACGGCGTGCACGTGCACATGACCAACACGCGCATCACCGACTCGGAGGTGTTTGAGCGGCGGTACCCCGTGCTGCTGCGCGAGTTCTCCATCCGCAAGGGGTCCGGCGGCAAGGGGCAGCACCGCGGCGGCGACGGCGTGGTGCGCGACATTGAGTTCCGCATCCCCGTGCAGGTGTCCATCCTCAGCGAGCGGCGCGTGTACAGGCCCTACGGCCTGGCGGGCGGCGAGGACGGGCAGTGCGGCCTGAACCTGTGGGTGCGCAAGGTGAAGAAGGCGAGCTGGGAGACCAGCCTGCGGCGGCTGCAGGAAGGGGCCGCGGACGACGATGAAGATGCTGCTGACCGTGAGGGCGGCGAGGCCGACGCCGAGTACGAGGAGCGCTTCATCAACCTCGGAGCCAAGAACAGCGCGCCCATGAAGGCGGGCGACCGCATCATCGTCTGCACGCCGGGCGGTGGCGGCTGGGGCAAGGTTGGCGAGGAGAAGGCTCTTGACCAGAAGGCAGATCCCATGGAGGGCTGGAAGAAGGGATCGCACGGCGCGAGGGAAGACATGGCGCTGCAGGCGTGATGGAGTAGCCAATAGATATATGTGAGATGAGAGTTGTAGCAAGCTAGTCAGGTGATGCTGGTAGTTGTTTGTTTGTTTGTTTGTTTGTTCTGTTAGCGTTCTCGAGTCTCAAACTCGGGCTGATACTCCAAAATCTACGCTGTTATTTCTACACGCTTGAGTTACAGAGTTGCGGTGATGCGCTGGCATTGCCTCTCTACCCAACACCTCCCCTGACCGTGCTTCGAAAGACAACCGCCTCGCTCGTCAGTGGAAGAGCTACTACCACCAGGCTCTGTCGCCATGCCACCGGTCCGGTCCGTGTCGTCCAAAACACCAAGACGGGGATATCCTTGCCATCATTCGGCATCGTATTGACAGCGCCGGCTGGTCCCGGGGGTTTGCCCAACACACCCATGGGACCAACATGTTGCCCAATTAGGCGGGGAAGGGAGCCCGCCATGTCCTTTCCAGCCGTGCCTGGTGCCCATTACGGGGATGTACGGCTAGGCCCTTTTTTCTGACGCCGCGATTAAGGCAACCCCCGTCCTGGCCCTTCAACACTACCAAGAAGAACCCTGGCATGAACAGTGAATGGGCCCTAGCATCCTGAGTCGGTACTCGGCACGGGTCTGGTCCTCTTTAAATCCGCAGGTTTCTCTGGGCTTCCGTTTACTCTGGGCGCGGAACAGTTCGCGGGTTGTCAATGATACACCGGGAATGACGACACCGCCGAGAGACAACTCCAAACAAGTCAACAAACGCAACCGCCCTGGTTGGCCTTCCCGAGCCATGCGCAACGCCAGGAAATGAGTGATCGACAGAGAATGAGTGGTCAACAAGATACCTAATCCGCATCGGCCAGCTGCATAATAAGCCTGGCAGCCATGTCGAGGAACGGAAAGGGGCTTGTGACCTCCTTGTCCTCGAGCAGCTTCCCGTCGGGGGTCTCGTACCCGTCGACCTTGAAGTCGACGAGGAAGACGTTGGGCTCCATTTCATAAATCTGGATTTCCATGCGCATGGTAGCCGCATGGACCTTTCGCCCCTCCCGGGTAGCGTGGGGGCTTGCACCCCCTTCGCTGAGCCCAGCGGCAACCGACTGTTTTTGGATGTCTAGGGGCTGGGGTTAGCTTTTGGCAATCAACAAGAAAGAAAAGAAGAAGAACGAGCATACTGTCTGTTGACCAGCGGATGTTGAGGTGCCAGGGGTCTGCCGGGAGCTTGTACAGTTTTGACAGGTCCACATCTGACATTGACCTCTTGTTCCGCGAGTGCCGGCCGCCGTCGTAGCTGCCACTCTCGTCGTCTTGCATGGCCGCGTCATAGTCCTCGTCCACTATCCACGAAGCCCCCAGCTTGTGAAGAGCCTTGAAGATGCACAGCAGGGCTTCCCAAGGGGCATTCCGGGATCGTATCCCAAACTGCCACCGGACCGGCTTGGTCTTCTTTGGCGGATTGACCGGGGTCAGCCCTTGCGGACGGCTCGCGTCATCCAGACGGACGAAGCTGCGAGAATGAGGCTTCAGCCGCCGGAGGGTCTCCTCCTGCTCGGCCTGGCTGCGCGGCTGGCTGGCGGGCTCGAACACGGCAGGCGGCGCGTCTGGGACTTCGATCCCCTGGGCCCTGGCCTGTTCGCGCTCCATGTATGCCTTGTGGTACATGGTCAAACTGCCCGGCAGGATGCCGACTTTGCTGACATACGGCGGCCTAGCCGATGTCGCCGTGCTGGTGGAAGCGATCGAACGGGCAGACGACATGGTTGGGTCGAGGAGGGGGCTCGGAGTGGCATCCTCGGCACCCAGGCCCGACAGTTGGTTGTTCTGCATGAGCTTGTTCTCGCGGACAATCATGTAGGCATCCTTGATGGCAGACGGCTCGTCGGCCTCGAGGGCCTCTTCGACGTCCCGCTTGCCGTAGCCCATGGTTTTGCTGATCTTGTCCGTGACCTCGTTGTGCAGTTTCTCTTGCTCTTGTGGCGGTGCGTTGGGGGCAATGTCGCTGACCTTGATGGCCTTGTTCGGGTCGACGCCCGTGTTGAGAAACTCTTCGACGGGCGGGTGGAGGTAGGCGGGCAGGTCCTTGAGGAACCAGGGGTCCTGGCGGATGTCCTCGATGGTAGCACGCTGGACGGGGTTCACCACCAGCATCTTCTTGATGAGGTTTGCCGCGCCCGGGCTCATCCAGGTCGGCACCATGTAGGTGCCTCGGGCAATCTTGGCAAACAGGGTGGGTATGTGCTCGTGGTCGAAGGGGAGGCGGCCGACGAGCAGCACGTAGAGGATGACACCGCAGCTCCAGACGTCCACCTCGGGCCCCGCGTACAGCTTGCCGCCGATGACCTCGGGGGCGGCGTAGTTGGGCGAGCCGCAGCTCGTCTTGAGAAAGTTACCGTCGGTCATGATGTTGCTCAGGCCAAAGTCGGCAATCTTGACGTCCAGGTTGTCGTCGAGCAGCAAGTTCTCGGGCTTGAGATCGCGGTGGACGATCTTGTGGCGGTGGCAGTACTCGACGGCGCAGAGCATCTGCTGGAAGAAGCGGCGGGCCTCGTCCTCCTGCATCTTGCCGTGGGCAACGATGTAGTCGAACAGCTCGCCACCGGCGTACTCAAGCACCATGATGATCTCGGTGGGGGTCTTGATGACGGTGTAACTAGGTTATGGGGAGACGTCAGCACGGGAACGGAAAGATGGTACGTGTAGAGTGTAAAGACTGACAGCTTGATGATGTGCGGGTGGCGGAGCAGCTGGAGGTACTCTATCTCGCGCTCGACGCGGCCCTGCATATCGCGGCTGATGAGGTTCTTGCGCGAGATGATCTTCAGGGCGACCTGCTGGCCGGTGCCGCGGTGCACGGCCAGCTTGACCTTGCCGAAGCTGCCCTCGCCGAGCGTCTTGACGATGTTGTAGGCGCCGATGCGCTGCTCGGTGCGCGCCTTCTCGCGGAGCGGGGCGCTGTGGGAATTTCGGGAGCCATGGTTGGGGTCGGGCGCGGGAGGGGGCGCGGGTGTCGAGGACATGACGGCGGCGTCGATGGAGGAGGAGCCCGGGGTCGGGGCTTGCTGGTGGCGGGGTTGGGACTGTGAGTGGGAATGGGAATGGGATGAATGTGAGGAATGATGGCGATGGTCTCTTGTGTCTCTGTGGTCGCGGTGGTGATGCCCCTCGCCTGGCCGCCTGTTGCGCCGGATCTGCGATGGCGACAGCGAGATGGACAGCTCCTCGTCGTCGTAGGCCGGGGCCATGGCTGCCGGGAATCGCAAGCTAGCTCTCGTCTAAAATGGGTTCAGATGGAGCCTTCCGGTTGTGGGAGTGGAGTCGCCCGTTCGTCTTGCTTGCTGTGGAGCGTGTCGAGTGTGTCGAGTGGATGAGGGGGAGCCGCCGTGTTGCTCTTGCCATGCGGTGGGGCTGCTGCTCCTGGGGCCGACCCCGGCTCAGCCCGAGCCTGAAGAATTTCATGCGGGGCCACCACCGGAAGAGCACCACACACGTCACCTGCATCCCAAAATTGTCAGTCGCCTGGAAAGGAAAAATAAGATCTGAAGCAAAAGACAAGAAACTGGGCCTAGTCTCTAGCAATGCTGAGGTGCGTTATGCCCTGCAATTCGACAGAAAGTACTCTTCGAACACGGCGTGCTGCGCGCAAGGGAGGAACACGAAGACGACACGCAACTGAGCAGCAGCTTTCCAAGGATTGCAATAAAAAACATCAGGGCAAAGGCTCACTCTCGCTCCAAGATGCGAGGACTGGAACTGTCAGAGATCCCGTGTTGACTTGCTCATGGCGTGTGCGGACCCTTTAATTTGCCATCATCAGCTGTTCTTTTAGGTTCCAGGTTGCGTCAGTTCCAGTGTCGCTGGCAAGAGGAAGGGACGGGAGACTTTGGGTGCGACGCTTGAGACTGGGTCACCTCTTGAATCTTTTGCTAGAAGGGGTAGTCGAGAGGATGATTTTTACATACATTAATTTGGCCTCCATTAACAGATGCTACATGCACAAGAGACAAGCCCGAGAGAGAGAGTCGTGACTGCCTTTCATGCCAGCCAGACTAACCTGGAAAGTTGAACAGGCAGTTGCTCTGGTCTCTTCTCCTCTTGCGCTTTGCTCTCTAAAGATAAACTAACAAGCACAGCCAAAGCAGGAACTGCAAAATATGGAACTGTAAGGTGTGGACGTACGCCCTCTTTATCGGATGCTTACGAAGAACCTAAGACAAGGACAAGAACAAGAAGATGATGACTGCATGAAGCCACGAGCCTGAGGACTTGACCCTAACATGGATTCCTCTTTGGCCACATATTACACTGCTCCCGCCCTCCCCGCTGGGAAAACTGACCAGAGAGGAACCTGCCAGTACCACGACGCCACGGCCATGGCGCCGACGCTCATGCCAAACGCCATCAAAAAGTTGACATCGTTGTTGTCCAACAAATCCCACCCGTTCTCAACCACCCTCGACGGCCTCTCATCCCCAAAGCTCGGTCTACGGTGCTTGTTGCGGGCGTCGTATTTGTCAGGGCGCGAAACCTCTTCAGCCGCTCCCGAATAAGGGTCGGTGTCCTCGACGGCAGACCCGCCCTCGCCATGGAGCAAGGCGGCCTTGACGTCAGCCGCCACGTCCTGCTCCCGATCGTGATGATGGCTTGCCGCGTCGGCAGACACGAGCACCCGCACGCCGCCCTCTCCCTCAACAATCTTGCCGCTGCGGACGTCCTTGACGCTGTTCTGCATCAGTCCCCCTAGAATGCTGTCCACAACGCTGCCCAGGAATCCCCAGAGCGTCAGGCCCAGAATCAGCGTGCGCCGCTGATCGACCGACCACGGGGCTCCACCACCCAGTGTGCCCGACGTCTGGTCTGTGCAGAACGGCAAAAACAACATGGCGGCCGTGACAATGATGACACTGCCGAGCAAGCCGGCAGCCAGACCTGTGAGCGTAACGCCCCCGTTGGTACCCCTGGGGACCTTCCGCAGCGTCAGGCTGGTGATCAGCCGTGGCTGGCCCTTTGACAGGATTCCGAGCTCGGAGCTGAGCGTGTCGGCCGCGACGCAAGCGTAGTTGGCAATGATGCCAACCACCAGGAGGTCGCCGCCCCATGCAAAGCAGAGGCTTCCGGCGTCACTGGGGGACGCGAGGAGGGACTGCTGGCGCGACCGCAACTGGTAGGCGTGCAGCAGCGAGAGAATGGATGCGGTGAGCGAGTTGGCAAGCACTTGCACATGGTTACGAGGGCCCTCGCCGCCGGATGTGCCACCGGACTTGAGAGTGAGGCCGGCCTTGACATTCTCCTTGACCTAGGAGGGAGTTAGACGTCGAATACAGCCCTTGGACGGGGATGCGGAGTCAACTGACATGAGTCGCTCGAGTTCCGGCAAGGAAGAAGACGATGAGCAAGACAAAGGGCAGGTTCCATGGATGGACGGCGTGGGCGATGGCCGTCAACACGGCGGCAAAGATGCCGCCAGGAGTTAGCGACTTTTTTGAGTAGGCCCGGTACACCAGCAGCAGCGTCGCCGGAACCGCAATGATGGCTTTCATCTTGTCTGGTGCCGGACGGAGCAGCACCCAAAGGACAACAAAAAAAAAACCCAGGTCAAGTTGACGCGTTTACTGAATAGTTTGGAAATGGCAGGCAGACGTTGTTTGTTGTTGCCAACGTGGAACTTGAATGGTGCAAGGGCTCGAAAAGGATGATCCCAGATGCTCGTCAGCTGCCTGGCCCTGCGCGTCCCTGCTGAGCAGCCCCTGGCGGATCAGGGACCAAGCATGGTCTGTGCGTACATTTCGCTTAACCCTAACCCCTTAGCCCCTGATCTCTCTCCTTTTTTACCCTGAGCGAGGGCTCTCGAGGACAGCGTAAGCCACACAACATTCTGCCCAGGTGATCTGAGACGCGGAAAAAGAGCATACTGCCTTGGATTGCTTTCCATGGTGTTCTAATCACACATCGTATTATCCCAAAGCCATGCCGGCCCCGTCACACAGGCGCTGGCCTCCATCCGGGTTTCAATTCGCAGGGGCAACTCCATATGAAGCTATCCATCTTTACTAATGCATCAAAGATACAATGCCTCTGGCCGCAATTGAAGCGGTTGATCATTTTTTACAGCTTTTCTCTCAATGTATTCGGCGCCAAGTCGCAATACCTGTCCTGCTTTGACGAAGCGGGCCTTTTCGCATCACAGCCCAAGGGGTAACTCCGTACCAGGTCTGTCTTTTCGGCCATCCATCTTCGTTTCATAACCGCAAAACGGATTTATCGTATCATCTCAAGCATGCCAAAAGATACTGCCATCTGTGGAGGTTGGGTGTGTCAAGCTCTTACCGCAGTAGGGGAACAGAAATCTCATGTCCTCGAGACGGCACATCTTCCCTAAACATGTCTCACTTTTTTCAAGTAAGAGAGATGAACCAGATACCTAAGCGCATCTGCTTAAGTGTTGGGGACAAAGCACGAATTAGAGATACCGGACTGGGTGCTGGGGGCGTGACGGTGCCGCCCTTAGGCTGCTCGAACTCCAAGAGGAGCTGAGCATTCGTCTTTCTCGAGCTCAGAAATCTTGAGCACCCAGTGACGTTCCGTTTTGTTGTATCACTAATGTGATAGTAGTGTCCATCCAAAGCCTCCGACACTCCAACTTCGCTGAGGCACGGTAAAGTCTGGGGAATCCTAAATCTTCTCCTGGTCAGCCCAAGCACCTGTGGTTTGCGCCCATACATGATATCCCATCTGCCGGCACTGAGAGACCTAGTGTTGTTGTGTCAGCGTCAAGGCGTTGTGCACCCCTACCCCAACACAACGAATCGTCCAGTTGGAGATGCCAACTTGTTCCCGTCGACGGTCGGCTCTTTCTGTCCAAGTCCCTCAACAGCTTCCTGCCAAATGCCGGTGGCTCTTGAGCGCCAGACCCTGGCATCCAGCCTCGGCCCGGTTGAGCTGAAGCGAAGCAATTTTTTTCGCGGCCCCTTCCAGTCCATGGCATCCACCTCTTCGTGAATCCCCGGGCCACACATCCCCATTCCATGCCGTCACCCTCTTGCCCAACTTCACATCTTCCCATTCCTCTTGCCCGACCCCTCGCCAGGGCTCGGCATCTCAGCTCTTTTTCACGTCACACCTTAAGCAACGCAAGTCGTGCGTCGCCAACCCTGCTCCAACACGGTTCCATGCCAGACCAAACCTCAATCCAGTGTCGGCATCCATTTCAATCTCTTTTCTTGTCCTGCCCGGTCCTTCCTTATTGCTGGCCGGTTGGTGAGAGGTGAACCCAAAAGGGAAGGACGTGTATCCTGTGGATCTGTCGTCGGCGCCGGCGCGTCATGTTTCGTCCGTCGAGTCCTTCGTCACTCGCCACAGCTCTTGGGTGATCTGAAGCGCATACCTTCCTGCGATGGAAGTGAACCGTCCCATTGTCGAACATGCGATGGCCTGGCTCTGGCAGCCGTCCCTATCTCCCTCATGCCTGACTCGGTTCCTTCACCACCCTCATTCTTGCGTGATGTCGTCATTGTTCGTGGCTCTTGGAGATTGTCGTCGACCGTTGGTGCCATGATGAAAGAGTTCAGTCAATGACCCAAGCTTCGGTGGCTAGGTACGTTGACCACTGCTTGGTGGGGTGAGCAAGGGGAAAGGGGGCAGCCTCTTATACACCGCTCCCCATCGATCGGCCAGACCCAGACGATGGATGTTGTTCCCCATCCAGAGGGACAGCATGCGGAACAAGAACCAGAGAAAGTAGGAGGGACTGTCCACCGACGAGGAGTCGCCCCTCATGATCCGTACCATGTCGTGCTTAAGTACCAACAGCACCAACCAAGCAACCCTCCTTTGCCACCCGAGGTTCATCAAACATTATGCGACAACGTTCAACCAACCACCCGCCTTGACCTTGTCACCTTCCACCGAGAAATTGAAGAAAAAGGTCACACCCCACCATCACGGGAGATCTCGACGGTTGACGGCTGGCGGCATGGGCCTACGGGAAAGGGGCAGGACGCAATATATCGCACCCGTCGCCGATGGCTGCGAGGTAACCAACGGTCCTGCTGCAACACCGCTTCCCCGTTGGAGTGATCTTGCATACAGAGGGGGGGTCTTCTCGGTCAAGTCTCGGGCAAATGTTGAGCAGGACTGTGTATTATTCCCGTACGTGCTTGATATGCTATCCGGAGAGCGGGATGGGGGTTGGAAACGTGATATAAACGTCACGGGAAGAGGTAACTCGGGGGTGACGAACGGCCAACGATACCTGCTCTAGAGGTGACGTGTCGTCCTGTTTCGGTGTCCCTTTTCGTCCCCAACAAACTCCAAGCAAGCATAGGACTCCGGCCCGGCAACTTCGGTCTCAGATGGTGTCTCGGTGCCGACAAAACATGGCGTGCGTCGGTGATGGTTAGCCCCCGGGGGGCACGGGCTCCGGCTGCAGTGAGGGAGCGGTTCAGCAAGAATGTTATGTATCTTCGGACACTGAGTTGGTCAAAAACCAGTTGATCTACCAAGATCTTGCCTCTCTTGAAGATGTAGGTAGACAGACGTTTCATGTACTATGCGCTCGAGAACAGTGACGATGCCAGATGCAGGCGGTTGCTACGTGACATCCGTGCCAGTGTTGGTCCAGGTCGAAGCGATGCTACAATCCATTTGTCCCGTGTTTTCCATTTAACCCTATTCTCCATTCGTTATAGCTCCAGCACCAAGCAAGGAGCAAGTTGGATTCGAGCCAACATGTCAAGGTCTGACCCGACAGAGCCCCGGTGATATCGAAGTCTTGCCTGGGACGCTGGGGGTCCCGGTGCCCCTGATTCTGTGCAACGGAGGCGCCTGCACAGTCCCAACGGCTGGAGACCTCTGCGGCTCATGGCAACATGGGATGGAGGTTTGACAGCGGGTGGCTGACGTAAAGAAAGTCTGGACGTTCCCCAGATAATTACCGGATGGGGCGCCCTGTCGTCTCCCTACACTGCGGTTTCCAAACATCTCTGGATCTTGGCGGGGAGAGTTTTCACGTCCGCAACCCCGTGATGAGAGCGAGGTGCTGCCTGACTTTCGTGATCCGAGTGGCCGACTCTGTTGAGAGACCAGGCCGTCTACGCGTCCCTTCCTCATACACAGCTGACTTTGCCGGCAGTCAAACACGAGCCAAGTAGCGTTTGACGTATGTTGTGCCCCTTGATGAACCATGAGAGTGCTAGGAAAACCCCTTCGGTGCCGAGCAGGTTTCGAGCGCAGAAATGTGACGGAAAACAAGACTGTGAGCTGCACACGGCCAATTCGCCTAAAGTCGTCGTGACATGGAAGGCGGGTGGTCCCCAGCGGAACGGGCAAAGAACGGGCACAAGAGGCAGCTGTCTGAGCCGAACAACTTCAACAATAAACCCCCGTTTAGCCGGTCGGCCAGGTCGGTCACAACTGAGCCCAGTACCATACCGACAGACCCCAAAACGATGCTGCAACTGTGAATACGGGCCGGCACTTGAGCCTGAAATTCTCGAGCACAACGTGGCAAAGATACCGACTCAAAGACGACCAAACACCGGCGAAGGTGCCCGCCTGGCCCGAGGACTGTACCTACACACTGGAACAAATCAAATGCTGCAAGCTGGGTGTGTTCGTGGAAGGTAATCAAGTGTCCAAAGCAGTAGATGGGGTGAATTGTTGGATGATATCCGTTCTATGGTTGTGATCCAAAATGGTCAATGCAGCACCATGCGCTTGCTGGGTGATCGTGTCCACGGAACTGGGCCCAAATCCAGACCACTCCCCGCCAGAGGTAGCCATCAACATTATTTCCAAATGTACCTTATGTCGGTTCAAGCGGCTGTCCGACAGCTCAAGCAAGACAATAGAGCGCGACTTCATCAGAGCACTGAGATGAGGTCAGCCGCCAATGTAAAATGCCACCATCGTTGGGTGTACAAGACAGAGCTTGAAGGTCGTGTTGTTGGGACTCGGTGTTGCCCCAAACCCCGGCAGGCGCTTTTGGCAATCTATGCGAGTGTGTTGGATAATGGCGGACTTGATTGAAGGTCGAATTTTAACGCTGCGCCCTTGGATGTGTTGGAGTTCCGGAGGCACACCGGAGGCACGCCGGAGCCCTGGACATCCGGCTCATTCCCCATCGTATCGCCCCGTGGCACAGCAGGAGGGATCAACACAAGCCAGAACCCACGAGCTGTATAAGACTCTTTGCATATCTGTCGAAAGGCGACTGTCATGAAAGACCGCAAGGCGGGCGAGTCAGATGCGGGCAACAGAACGGCCGTCCCGATGAACGACCACGACACGCGATGGACGACCTCGGTGATGGCTTATGCCCGATCTCATAACCGGCTGCTACCCGGAAAGGTTTGTGTTGCATGCCGTCCAATAGGGTATCTGACAACGGCTTCACAACCGAAGTCCATCGCCGAAACGGGCATCATTTGAATGCGAGGCACCACTCTGCCGGAGGATCAAAGGGAGAGTTTGCTCGCACTCACGTTATCAAATTGCACGGGCAGACAGTTCTGTCTTGGCCCGCATCTCGGGTGCTCCCCATCCCGAGGGACCTTTTGGGCCCCCCACCTGTCGAGTGAGGTTTAAGGTTTTGACCGGTCAGTTGTTGGCGGAGAACTCGTAGCGAGAGAGACTTGGCAGGTGGACTGCAACGCAACCACAGCCAAGCGGGTAATGCGGGAGGCTGGCGATGGTCGCTGCTCCTGTCATCCAGGGCATGCCATGCCGGCAATGAGAACCCGACGCCATCCCGAACCCCCATCGCCGGCGCCCAGATGACACCACGCCGACTATGGAGGTGAGGGAATTATGTGTTACAGTTGATCAGGCTCCCGGTAGTGGGATTGACAGCCGGATCCAAAGCTGGAGGCTGCAGAGCGTCGACAGTGTCTCGGCGAAACCCTGTCTGTTCTCGGAAAACACTCGACGCTTTCTGGCCACATATCCATTGCTGTGTCGTCACGGCTGAGAGCTGAAGGGATTGAGTCCAACAGACAGATGCTGTTCGTATCTTCCTCGCGTGGTCATTGACTCCCAGGCCGCTGAGTCTTGTTGACAGGTCTCAGAGTGCTTTCTCCGGCTGTCTCGCCCTGTGGGTCTTGTTGTCGCACCGCATTTGCATCTCAAGTCATGTGCGATAACAGTGTCCGGACGCGCTGTTAGTGAGTCTTCACTCGCGCCCAGGATTGCGGCCGGCGGTGACCGTGAAAGCGGCCATGGACAAGCGGGTCGTAACTGGCCAGAGACTCTCAGGATCCATGGCCGAAGTGTTTCTGGCTCGAACAGTCGATGGCCTTGAGGGTGACCGTGGTTGGCGCTGGTTGACGTCCCACGCATCCATCCAACACGGCGGCTGCTTAGGCTCATGCTGTGTGCTCGGAGAAGACGGCAGAAAAGCACCGAGGGGCCGACCTGGCTTGGGCTAGGCGGGCCAACAAGGTTCCACGGCAGCCGTGTTGGTCGACGCCTTGCCGTCGTCGAGAGTGGGGGAGATCGACGTGGGAGGCATCCGCTTGGGGTTGAGAAAAGAAGAGCAAGAGGAGAGATGGGGGCAGCGACGACGGTGCAGTGCATGTCCGTCCTTGCCTGGATGGTCACCCGCAGAGCGCTGGCTGATGCAAGCAGCCGAACAGCCGCACGCATCCGGGCGGCCGTGTCACGGACAGCTTGCCCGCCTCATCTGACGTGTTTCGACACAATTTTCTCGAAATCCCATCGCGAGGGTTCGACGTTGCGCAAGGAAATTGCGATGGCCTCACAGAAGAACCAGGGTCGAGTCTGACCACCCAGGGCCGTGCCCCTCACCTTCCCGAATCTGGCGAACAAGGCGTGGAACCGCACAACGCCACCGGCGCCTTCCCGACAGAAGCGACGGGAGATCTTTTGTGGGGTCCGGGAGCCTGGAGCCAGGCTCTCACCTCAACCGATCTTCAACCTGGAAGTTAAGGTACCTACCTGAACAACCTGATTCAAACGGCCCCAGCAGTCCAACCCCTCGATGGAGGGGCAGGAGCCCAGACTGAGCCAGGTGAGCCAGGGTCGCAGTGAGATCGGCATGCCACAGAAAGCTTGACCCTGCGGCAGGTGGCATTGGATTGCACGGACGAGGGGGAGCCACTGGCCTAGCTTGGGAAATTCACTGCAGCCACAAGACTAATCCAGCCCGGCCCCCAAAAACCACCTAGATGTGTGCGTCCCGAGGTGGGCTTCACGACCACCGCCTGGCGACAGCAAGCATCCGTCAGGTTGTTTCCTTTGGGGTTCCGAATCCGAGTCGAGGTTGTGCAACAATCGCGAGAAAGCAAAGTCGTGGTCTTCCGTCTTGCGCAGAGCGGTAGTTGAGAAGCACCAGTGGGCCGCTATAAAGCCGAGCTCAACTCACCTCACCCAGTAACAATGGGCAAACCCGCCCCACGCCCACGAGATCCGGGTCTCAACCGCACACCGTCTCGTTCGGGAGTTTTTGAGACAAGCAACGACTGCATCTCTAGATCGCCCAAAAATTTCCACGAGGTCTCAGACAAAAGTCGCCGCGAGAGTGTACATACCTTACATAGTCCTTGGTCGCCATTCCCACGGTATTGGACACAGGTCTGTGCGAACTTGATGTTCCTTTCTTACACGGCAGGGAACGGCTGACCAAACACGACCCGAGGTTGGATGAGGGGATTCGACCTCTCCTTGTGTGCCTCGAACGCCCGGCCCCTGCGCCGACAGGGGCGTGCTGTTCTTCAGTGTCCCAGGGGCCCATTCATGGCACATTGAGGCACCGCAAGGAGCTGTCCACCCCAGCCGTTTCGACAGGCGGGCGTGCGGTTGCGTCCCGCGACCGGGGAGGGGGGCGGGGCAGCCTGGGGCGTCCAGATCCGGAAAGCCAGCATGCTTGTTCCGCACCCCAATTGGCCCGCCCTTGAAACTCCACCCACTCACACTCACAAACTCGTTCAACGGCGCCAGCATGTCTTTGAATGGTGCTTCGACTGGTTGACTTCACCGACCGGCAACTTTGCTGGCCCCGTTGAAGGTCGATCTGATACAATGTGGCCCTCGCGTTTCCGATGACTTGCAGCATCAGGGCGCTGTGGTTGGGACCCAAAAGTCCTGGACATATCATCCTATTCAGCCTATCAACGCTGCGTCCGAGGACCAGCCGCTCTGGCCCATCTCACCAGATTCACGGCAGGAGTCAGCGATCAGGAAGCAGGCAACGGGCGTATTTTTAGCTAGCCTGCAATATCTTCATTATTGTCGGCCCTGAATAAATGGCCCACGCGGTTCCCGTATCGGCGGAGACGAAGGCGGAAGCGGGATTGCACCATGTGGTCGGGGAGAGGGGCCTTGGGATGCCGTCGCCAACACCAACACTGGCTGCCTTATCAGGGCGCATTTCAATAAAAGATGGCAGAATGCCGGCTTCCCCGGGGCGTTTGGGTGGGCTCCGACAGATGGGAAGAGACCGCAAATGCCGCGAATTGTTGTCCTTCTCGGGCTGCCGAGAGGACTCTTGTTGGTTCCCCAAATTCTGCAACCTGACTGTCTACCTACTATCTAATCACTCCACCACCATTTGCTGTTTCTGTCTGGGGGCGGGTTTTCCCTGGAGCCGTTGTTGCTATGGCAAGCCCGTCGTGTTTTGGAACCGATTGCCGTCTCTTGAGGCCTTTCTGGTACGCCCATTTAGCCGTATCGCGCAATGCAAGCAGCTACTGTCCTGGCAGCACCATCTCATCTCTGTGTAAGTTGCAGCAGCAGCGAGGTGACATTTCATTCCCAGATTCCCGGATTCAGTTAGCTGCAATAAGCTCCCGCAAACTGGGTGCTAACATTAGGACATTTGCCCCGCCCTCTCCGCCAGGCAATCCACTCGCCTCTTGAGGTGCCTCGGGTGCTTGATGATCTCCAGATTGAATCCCCATACAATGCCATAGCGTTTCCGGGAGGACGGGGAAGCAAGGTTCGCGCACATGGAGACTGGCATGGCTGGGATAGCCTGTCCAAAAGTCCCCATTTTCAGCGACAATCCGGGGAAGTCGAGGACCCGCAGAGACCGTCGTCCCCGGCTAGGTGTTCACTGCCTTGCTCCTGCGCAATTAACATCAGCAGTAAGACTCGGATTCGAGTCCGCCGAGCCTCTTCTTTGTGATATCCCTCTTGTTCTTGGGCCACAGCAGGAACATGGAATGGCAAAGCGCATTCCTCGGCCACAGCGATGGGACGGAACGGTGCGCCTTACCCGGCAGCCAGCACACTCTTCCCAACAGGCATTTTTCTGAGCCTCTCAGGTTGGGACAAACTTCAAACGGGCCGTAACCTCGAGCGGGAATGAGTAGGAAGGAACGAAGCTGGGAGCGCTGGACTGGGAGCCTGAGACAGTGGCGGCCCGCGCTGGGGTCCATCCCGTCCTCTCACAACCGCAGCGTTGCAAAAATGGTCACGGCAAAAGAGCTGTTCCGTGTTTGGGGTTTGACGGCGGGATTGAGGCAATCCTGAGGCTACGGTACGTGTTTGCCAAATCCAAGCGTGATTGCCTTCTGGGACGGGGAGATTGTGAAAGGCCCGGCGCGGGAGCGGAGAGAGAGGGGTGGCACTTGCCACCGGTTGGGCCACCCGCGCCTGCCCTGCCCTGTGGGCTGCAGGCACGACCTCCGGTTTGCGTTGAAGAAGACGGGATGGAAGGCAGACAGGGCACAGGAGGAGGCGTGGGCCTATCAAAAGCCGATCATCTGGGTTGATCGCCAATCTTTACAATCTGTTTCGCCCATTTCTTCTGATACAACACCGAACCTTGCATACGCTTAGTCGCACTTCATTCGACCCGGCCTGATGCCACCGTTCACCGGCCACGGCCGCCAGCCAGCCAAATTGTCACCCTACCAAGGCGGCGTCCTCGTTTGCGGCGACCCAGGGCGGGCTTCCCGTGGTTCCTGATGCCTCTCCATCCTCGCCTGCTGTGGCTCGCTCGCCCCGGTGCCGAACCGTGGCAGTGGTCTTTGAGGCGAGCAACCCACCAGCCCCAGTGCGTGGGGCACAGGGGAGGGACTCGAACGCCATTGACACACAAGACTGAGGGGCCCGATCAGATGGAGAAGTAAAACTGTTGCTGTCCATGCCATTGGGATTGCCCATCAATGCCATGTATGGGCAACAATCCTCAGCCGTTGTTGTCCGCGGCGCGTCCTTGGGCACTGCGTGCGGGACACTGGGGCCAGCTGTCGTCGCACAAGCAACATAAACTACCAGGCGACCTTACATAAGGTACCCTTGCCGACCCGAGACGACGTTTTCGGTCCCATGAGCCAGGCCTTCTGCCAAACCCATCCTCGGCGCCCCGCTCTCTTTGCAGAGTTGCAGCAACTGCGGGTTGTCTGGTGGAGGCTTCTCGCCCGTGGTCTTCTCAAGAGCGGCGCTGGCAATATCCAACCCCAAGCGCGAGCAATCTGACTGGCAAGACGGGAGCTTGTCTCAACCCGCGTTCCCGTTCTTGCTTGTCATGATTTCCCGTCCCCGTCCTGGGGCCACAAAGGGCCATCCCATTGCGGGAATACCATGCTTTTGCGGCCGTGCTGTTCTCTGCCCCAGCTGCGGGCGTGTGTGCCCCCTTTGCAGACGCCCACATGGGATCGCCAGCGGGTGCTATGCTGCCATGCTGGCAGTCTCAGTTCCTTGATGACCTGGTTGCTCTTCCCCGGTTGCACATGCCCCGTTATTTTGGCGTCTGGCACCCATTCGTCCGTCTGAACTACGCGTTGGTCACCTCGCGCCTTCTTTGTGGGCCCCGTGCAGGTCTTTCCTCCTCCACCATCTGGTCCTTCTCGCGAAACAACTCCGGAGCAGCGGTGTACCAAGCGAGACCGAGGTGGTTGACCGCTTCGTTCGTATAGCAAACTTGCCGTTTTCTTCACACGCAGAGCCGTGGAGTCGCTGGCACTCCCTGTTTACCACACAACACTGGCAACATCCAACTGCCTGGTAACATCGAGTCTACTCTGTGGAGTTCTTGCCGCAGAGGGGCCATCAAGGATCATCCCCGTCTCACCTGAATATCTCCTTCCACAACTCAACAACAGCAAAAGCCGGTTTGGTTTCGGAACCAAAGATCCAGCTTCCGCTGGTGGCGTCCACACAACCTACGGCTCTTGCACCCGCGCGGGCATCACTGACACGGCAAGGCTCGTCGGAGGTAAGGCACCTCGAAGGCGGCGCCTCTTTTAGACGGCGGCTGAACGCTGTTGACGACTTGGTTGGGTAAGCCATACGTTCAGGTTGCTTTCTTCGGTGTCTTACACAAAAGGGTACGTACCCCGGCAGTACCCACCACTATACGCAGCAGCTTGACACTGACATTGCTCATCCCCATCTGCAGATACACACATCAGTACCCCGGTCCCTGCTTCACGCACAGCCCATGCCGCCTCCTGGCCCATTGGGCCGTCTCTAATGAGCTCAGCTTGCCGCAGCGCCGCCTCGGCTTGGAAAGTTGGGAGCACTCACGGGCAAGGAACGTCTTGACAGTCGTTCCGATATTGAAAAGGCCCGCCATCCGGCAACTTCCTGACCCCCGTCTTGGAAGAATCTCGTTCTTTTGCCAGCTGTCTGTGGTTTCCAAACCCTCGATTTCTATTGTCCTCGACCCTGATCACCGGTCCCGGCTTCCACTGCCGGCCTTGAGCTTCACTCATCCATCCTCCTCTCTCTCTGCTTGGCACTGTTCATCCTTCTTTCTGTTCCCAGTCTATCTGGGCAGGCTAGTAGCCGAACCGAGCTATCACCAACCTGGTCCCTGACGGCGTCTTGCCAACCGACGTGGATTCTCCTTCAGGGCGCCCCCTTATATATACCTTCCCGTCAACAAGATCCCCTTTTGGCCGTTACCACGGTTCGGCTTTTCCATCATACCCCGCCACAAGAGACAGCACTCCTAGACTTCAGCTCTCGTTCGGGAGAACACCGTCAGGATGCCGGTTTTCTGTGCGTACTGTGGCAAGAGCTTTACTCGCAAGGAGCATTTGGAGCGGCATATTCCCCAACGTGAGAGCACCCAAGACCGCAGACCTAGCCCGCCCGCTCCAACTGACAACTCATCCCGGCCAGATACCAACGTCAAACCACATCGCTGCAGCTCTTGCCAACTGTCCTTTGCTCGTAGGCAAGTATCTCAACATCTTCCCAGTCAGATGGCAAAAATGGGTGGACAAGTTGAACTAACAGGCACCGCCAACAGGGATCTTCTACAGAGGCACCATACAACATATCACGAAGCCCGAGACCCCATGGAGCCCCTACCGGGCGGAGTGGCACCTGTTGCTGGACGAACTCCCATTGCGTGCCAGAATTGCGCCAACGCAAAGACGGGTTGCGATAAAAAGGTGCCTTGCACTAGATGTGCTGAGAAGAACCTACCATGCGAGGCGCGGTTTGCCAGGCGATCATCCAAAGCTGCCCTCCGCGCCGCACACGCAACTGCTGCATTCCAAGATGCGCTTGCCCAGTCGTCACAAACACCGCAAGGCGCCAGCATCGCCTTTATGGACGCCCACCAGAACGGAGTAAAGATGGAGAGCAGCCGCTCTCCCTCTGCAATCGAGGTCGCCATCCCAGGCGACCACACTGACGAAAGCTCTCCCAGGAGAGTCCCACAGCATCACTCCCAGGTAGGCTTGGCGGATTTTCCGTCACCTCACACGCGGATGGAGGGCGGCTTCGACGACTTTATGCACATGGGAAACGACTTCACTGTTCAAGAGACAGCATACCAGGACCTCATGGGATGGCCCGACTTTCATATGGACCTCGATTCCTACCCCACTCCTGTTCCGCTTCCCAGACCGGACGTTTCACTGCCCGTCTTTCCTGACCTCAGCAACGTCTCGCCTCCATCGGAGCTTGTAACGGCATCATCTTCGTCATCGAGGGGCTCGATCCACACCCCCGGAACCAGCATGATTTCGGGGGGCGAATTCGAGCACACCCTCAAGCCCTTGGAGTTTGCCATGGCCGCTCCGACAGACAACTCGATCCCCGAATTTGAGGTTGTCATTGTGGCGGAGGGGGCGTGGAACTTGGCGCGGTGTAACCCGCCCTCGTTTATCGGCAACTGCCCACGCACCGCCATTGTGCACCTCGAGTGCCTGGAACAAAAGTCAAAACAGGAGGGAACTTGGAGCTCGCTGGAGAAGTATTTGGAGGAAACTGAATGGGACCCCTCCGACTTGACGTCGGTCGTGCCGCTCAGTCCTCGCACACGGGACAAGATGCTCGCCATTACTCAGAGCTTCCTGCACAAGGCTCTCGAGATCCATCGCGGGGGTCTCAATAGCTACCCAAAGAGCGGATATTCCAGCCCTGGCGATTTCAACTTCATCGTCCTACCGCCCTCCAAGATCCTCGAGTATTTTTTGCGCAGCTACGTACGCAGCTTGTCTGTCTACTACCCACTGGTAACTGCCGGCTGCGTGGACCCGAACGAAATGCTGCAGAACAACCAAGCATCAACGTTGCTTGTACTGCTCATGATCGCACAGGGCGCAGCTGCGATGCCCATGGCCGAGGCCCGCTACCTTTCCGCTGGTCTCACTGAAACCTGCCGCATCTCTCTCTTTGATATTGTTGAGAAGGATGTCGAACTGTCGGCCGATCCTATCGCTCTCCGCTGCGCCCTTCTCTTCATTGTTCTTGGCGCGTGGAGCGGGGACAAATGGCTGATGGATATCGCGATGGGCCAGCGCGGCATGTACATGTCGGTGAGTGATGCATGAGGTTCTTTTATGGATGCTTGGAATCGCTAACCTTCGCCCTTTTAGATGCTCAAGCACGCGGGCATGTTGGACCCGCAGCCTTCGTCTATACCAACGTTCAACAACTCGACCACCACCGAGCTCCAGTGGCGCGCTTGGGTTCAGCGCGAGACTCGGAACCGGTAAGTCGTAGTCAATAAATCCCGGTTCCAACAGCGATTCCCTAGTTTGCAGACTGACATGTCATCTAGCCTGGTTTACAATTACGTTATGCTCGACCAAGAGCTTAGTCTCTTTCACGATACAGCGCCGCTCTTTGCCATTACTGAACTTCAGTGCCCTCTACCCGGGCCTGAGGTACTGTGGGTGTCACACACCTCGGAGCAGTGGTACTCGGCGATGCAGTCCTTGCATGGCTCTCCGCCCAATGTCAACCCTCAGCTTCTCAGCGCTCCGTCGGCTACCCCATCGCTCCACGAGCTCTTCCAGGACTTCCTTCACGACAATCTCCTCAGCCGGCAGCCCAACATCTCACCGCAGCAGCTGAGGTTGATCTTGCACCCGCTGCAAGCATTGGTGTGCCACTTGCGCCAGATGGTCTCGTGCTTCTCGGACGTGTTTGGCACACCGCGTACTAGCACGTTTCCTGTGACCAAGGCTTCAACCCTCCACCGGCTGGAGGAAGTGCACGGCCTGCTGCAGAGGTGGTACGATCTTACTATGACCTACAGCAGAGCAAACGCGGGATGCCCCGTCACTAGATGCAACCTCGTGCTCTACCATCTTGTTTCTCTCAACGCCGTATCCAACTTCCCCGAGATCGAGCGTTTGGCACGCCGCGAAGGCTTTGGTGGCCTCTGCTGGGAGCTGCCACTGCGCCATGAGAAGTGCATTTTCCAACGTCACAAGGCCATCTTTCACTGCAGTCAAGTCTTTCGGCTTCTCCGGTCTATGCCCAACAACCGTCGACCGGCTTGGTGGTCAGCGGCGATGTACCGAGCGACGATGGTTTTGTGGGCGGACAGCATCACGAGAATCGATGCCAACTCGCAAAACGACAAGCTTGACAGCATCGAAGTACAGAGCCACGCGCCAGTCATGATTGACCAGTTGACGCCCGAAGACCCTGCTCTGCTGGCGAGTCTGTGGGGTGGCGGTGGAGTCCCCATGTTGGCGGGTGCGGATGGTTCGGCGGTTGCATTGGACAAGCCTGCCGACATCCTATCCTATGGCGTGAAGAACATCGAAACCTGCATGAGCTCACGTATTGGGGACGGGATCAAGAGGAAGTTGATTGCCCTGGGCAACAACTGGAACGTGGATGCCATGGGGGTTTCACCTTCGGGTAGCGGCGGGTGCTAGCATGCTGATACAAAGGGGTCTAGAACGAGGTTGCGTATTTTCTTTCTTCTTTCTTTCTTCTTTCCTCACATACTTGCCGGTTCTTTGCAATACCAATGCCCAGATATACCTGGCGACACGGTTCCAGGTCAGGTTTTGGCGTTTAGGGGGTTTACTTGGTTGGTTGGTGCCGGGCTACAGCACTTTTTCGGATGGGTTGAGAACGCATCAAGTTGAAGAGCACCCTCTATTTAATATCAGAGCATATTTAGAAGGAAGAGAGGACTTTCTTGCTCGAAGCTCGCTAGGTTTTGTTTTCTTTTTCACACACTTCGTCTATTACTGGGCAAACGCTTGGCTTCCTTGCGGGATTCTGAGGAACGAGAGACAGAAGTAATTCATGGGTTGACAACAACGCTGCTGCCATCGCTCAAGCAACTTTTGACATTGTTTCACAAACAGTACAACGTGTTAAGTGATTTCCAACGCGGTTCTCTATGTTTTTGAGCAGACCAAAAGGGAAACTCCATGCGAAACACAGAAAAAAACCGGTCAAATTGCGCCATGGCATCGAGACCCGGACCCGAAAAGAGACATGGTTTTACGTGTCAATCATGGGACGCAAGCGAGAGCCATCACTGTGTGTCTTGGGTGTCTGGCCCCCACATACTTCACGGAGGAGGTTCTCACTCAAACCTGCTCAGCAGGGACTTTGTGCTCGTCAGCCCGGCAGTTGAGACCACGGATGATGATCAGTCGCAGTCGTCAGCAACAGAGTCCCATGATGACGAGCATGAGACATCTGGGGAGGGCGATTCAGCAAGCGTTCGGAGGAAGGGGCGGGTTGGGTGAGGCCCGGAAGTCCGCAACGGCGAGTCTCAAAACGTTTGACATTCCAGACTCCCCCTCCCTGCCAAGGTGTCACAGCGCAACCAGCCCAGCTAGCTGCCCGCATCTGTCGGCAGAACATGGGGGGTTTTGGGAGAGGTGTGCGTCATGCTGGCTCGGAAAATGCCCTTTTGATCATGTCTCGCATTTTTCGGGATGTCGAATCATGGGGTCTCACACGGGTCGAGATGAAAGACATGGTGTTTACCCAGAGAGTGATACCAAAAAGAAAATGGTCGTGCCGTTGACCCGGGAACTTTCCAGGTAAGGCGGCTGACTGTTTGCAGGCCGGATGGCATGAGGGGTGCTCAGAATAAGCTCAGGCATGGGCCCATCATCGCCGTCTTGGCATCGCACCTTGTCGGTCCACACTCGGGAGCTAGGGGGGTGGTTGTGTGCTGGGGAAACGATGGGAGGGGGGTCAGTTCGCAGCGCCAAGCTTTTTCAGACCTCTTGACGACTCAGATGCAGGCGGAGCAACTCTCCTTCGGAAAATTTCCAACGCTACGCTGGCATGCCGCTTCGTGCCTGTCTTGAGGAGGAGCGGGGGCAGCGGGATGATACCTTGGTGGTGCTCTTTCAGCCCCCAAAACCCGGTCGGGATGCGCCTCGTGCATATGTGTGGCCAGGGGGTGGTGGTCAATATCAGGGCCGTGATCGCATATTAGCCAGAGATATTAAAAAAACGGGGCATGCCTGCTGGCGATAAACAAGCCTATCCCCCAGCCCCTGGGCCGTGGCCCGTTTCTCGCCCGTCCCCTTGACTAAGAAACGGGACGATTTAACCTGTCAGCGCGGCGAGCGGCCTGCAGTTCGAGATTTGTGCCTCCGAAACACCAAGCGCGGTGATCTTAGCGAACCGATCCCGATTGAGTAACCGGGCAAGGAGATGGTCCAAGCAGGGAACAGGGGAGAACAGGCTCGATCCGGGCAACGTTGTTGATTGTTCATCTCATTGGATGAGTTCTAGGCACCCGAGAGCCGCGCACAGTAACGCGGAATTATTCCCATGGTCTTGTCTCCCACAGTTAGCAACTCGAGCCGATGTTTATGGTGTCATGGGTCTTGTGGCCAGCTTGCGCATGGGCGGCATCGGAGTTTCGCTTGAAATCTGAATCGGAGCTGATGATTGCGACGGTGTAGTCGGTGCTGTCACCGTTAACGGTGCGCCGTTGGCGGCGGATCCCTGAGCAGATCCTGCAGAGCGCCAGCCACGGCCTGCTGATGCCCGGGGCGGCAATGACAGGTCCTCCCTGTGCGTTTCTTATCTCGAGTATAAGCGTGCCAAGACTGGCAACTTGGAGCTTGATTGAGCGGCGAAGAAGAGGTGCAGCGCAATGATACCATGACTAACGGCGAGGGGGGCGTCGATGTCGGCGAGCAGGGAGCCGATGGCAGACTGTGCATGGCACTGACGAACGGCCTCCAGTCACAACCCGACGCACCTCGGCCAGTTGGATAGGGATGAGTGGATGGGCGGGAGATGTGCTGCCCCTCGGTCACGGTGCCGCGGCATTAGCTCCTTGGCCCCTCGTATCAAAGTGTCGAGGGTGGTTTGATGGGAGCGCGGCCGTGGGTGCTCTCGTCGCCGCAACAGGTTGGTGGGAAGACAGAGGCAAAGGGCGACTGGAGTTGGCCTAGATCCGCGTTCAGACCGGAAGGTCGGGAGCGGCGCAGAAAACGACGCTGCGGCATGACGCGACCCAAGCAATCTGGCGCAGGCATAGGCGGGCGGCAGGGCGGCGGGGGCACGACAGAGACGAGTCGACCGACAGCCCGGAAACTGGCTGCTGTACCGCACGTGTCACGATGGACTTATGTCGGAGGGCACAACAGGCTAAACTCAGCCCTCGTGCACGGAGCCAGGCTGTGGGGAGTCTATTGTTGGCCACAGAGCAATATCGGCAGAAAGTGCGTCCAGGCGTGCGCTGGGCGGGTACATTTGGTGTTTGAGGGCTCAGGTAGCTGGTGCGGGCCGGTATGAGATGTGACGCGAACTCGTTGCACAAAGAGCCGGGAAGTCGACGCCAGGCAAGTCCCGAGGAGAGTGCCGACAAAGATGCGAGGGGGCCATTCCGACTGTTCCCTGTCGCGCCATGCAGAGGAGTTTGCTGGGAGGGCATTCCAGTGTTGCAAATACCACCTGGGCAGCAGCGGGTGCAGGGGAACAGGGTTTGGCTCGGTTTCGGTGCCGCGGGAGGGGTGTCACTGACAGTCGAGCCAGCGACGGCCTCGGGGCCTGCAGATTGAGGAAGCACGGCTTGAACGAGATTGGAATCCTGCTTGGGGGCTGCGTGTCGCGTCAATTAATTATCCGAGAACACACCATACGCTGACATCTGGCTTCCTAAGCACGGGTGAGCGGGCCGGGAAAGACGAAACCGAGGGGCTGGATGAGAAACCGTCGAGAGGGCGAGCTTGGAGGTACGGAATGGAAGGAACATCGAGACCGGGCTGACTTAAGGTACAGCACGTTAGGCTTCTGGGTCAGCCCTACCTCACTGGACCCCGCCCACGCTAACCAAACCCTCGCTAGTAGCACGGGGGATCGTCCACAGCCTGTGCACGGACGCCATCTCCACGCTTCCCACTGGATGGTTCTGCTCTCGAGTCTGGCGACGCCAAGGCTTGCGCCCGCCTGTCAAAGCAGTCATTGAGCTTGATTTCGAAACGCCCCATCTCAACTTTAACTTGACATCAACAAAACAGCAATACTGGCCACCATCACCGACTTTTCGACTTTCTACACACCCCACAGCGCAGGCATCCCGCATTTGCGCGCGCAACCAAATGCCGCACTCCCGAAGGCTTTCGGCCTCCAAAATGATTCCCACTTACTGCTCGCGAACCCAATTGCTCCGGTCTTTTCCACTTTTGGTGTGGCCATCATTTAACATCAACTTTATTAAGCATGGCCCACGCCTATCTCGTCTTCCATCTTCCCCTCGACCATCGCGGAGCTCGGAACAAGATCTGTTGTTTCTTGCATGCCGTGCAGGGGATGGCACGGCACGCGGCAATGGGTTTTGTTGGGCCTTTCGACGCCGGACATCCGTGGGGAAATGGGTGACATGTCGCCCCTGTCACTCGCTACTGCGTCTGCAATGCGAGCTCAGTGCTCTGGGACCCCAAACACCCGACATCCCCGGCTAAAGACTGACATTGGACTTAGGTTCCTCGCGACAAGGAGCTCTTTATCGACATCCCGAGAAACTGCCCCTGGCGGCAGTTCGCGTTGCGGCTCCAAACAAGCACGTGGCCCGAACCCTCCCCCCACAGCCGTGGGCCCCTGAACCCCTGTATCAAGCTCCATCAGGATTGTGCCGCCTTGCTACGATGCTACCTAAGCTCTCGATTCTCACAGCATCTCCTCTATTGATCACCTCTTGCGCCATCCCAGTAGATTGGGAGCAGTCAAAAGTGGATCCCGGCAGCCGTTTCACAACTTCATCGGCGTTGCATGGCGCATTCCTTTCGACGCTCCAGGCCGGCCCAGCACGGGCGCCGTCCTAAAGATCCATGATGAAAGCATCGAGGCAAGCTGGCACGCCTCGGCCCATGTCCATCGCCGTCTCGGATGGGGTCCTCGACATTCCGATTCCTCGCGCAATATCAAAGTCCCATGCATGAGGATTCCAGTCACTCAAACCCAATTATCCGGCCGAGTTCTTGGAATGAACTTTGTCATGTTTCCATGTTCGTGGAAGTGACCGTCTGCACCTCATCGCCCTCACACGTCGTTGAGGTATCTCCCTCATGGCGGCAAGGATGCGCGGAGTACTGGAGCCAGAGAATGACGTGCAGCCCCTTGGCAAACGCAGTCCAGCAACGCTTGTTCTCATCTAATCTTCCGAGCGCCTGGGCCCCCGGGCTGCCCAGATTGATGCGCATGTTTGACACCGAAATAGCTCACAGACTTCAGATCAAGTCCTTATCCGCCGACCTGTGGCTACCTTGTCACGACCGTGATACCGCCTGATGCCGACTAGCCGCCGATGCGTGCCACGGCTGCCATTCCATGCGACTACCAGTATTCCGGAGGACGGCCGGCGGCTTGTACCCGCTGTCGCGACGAAAACCAAGCGAGAAAGCCGTGAACAGCCAACTGCCACAAGAAACCGCCAAGACCCCACCAGCCAAAAACGTGGTTTGGTCGCATTCGCTTCTCGGTTGCGAGGCAGATGTATCCAGCCACCCCCCTAGGGCAGCTCATGGCGCAGCCCGCTGATGACAGGGGCAGCCTACTAATGCGCGACCCGACGAAGGGAATGCGCTGCACCATTGGTGCGGCTCCCGTGGTGTGCTGCATAGCATCAACCCAGGAACCGCCTTTTTCTCGCTGCTGGAACCAGCACACGGCACACGGCCCGTATCGGGTGAACTGAGCTTGATGTTCCGTTCTGCTCAGGGGCGCTGCTTGTCCAACCATCCGCCGAGCCAAGCAAAAGAGCAAGAAGGCGAGGCCAAGCATTCCAAATGACCTTGTGCCTTCAAGATGCATCCCCCTCTCCCGACCGCCCAACTGGCGAAGCAGGAGAGCTGAACTGGTCGATTCGTTTCCTCAAGATTGTCATTGACCGTGGAACCACACAGTTTGGGTTACAACCACGGAAGCCTTGATTGATCGCCGACCATAGCGAGGAGAGTTTCCCCCGGTGTCTGTGATAGGACCGCCGTCCCGCCAGACCAGAGGAATTGACCAAACGCAAAGCTCACGGTTGTGATACCCAGTGCAATCAAAGTACTCTAGTTCTGCACCCCCGAATTTTGTCGGGAAATCCTGGCTCCGTGTTTCCCCGCAGGAAAGTAAGTTGTTGGTTCAATGGTGAAGCAAAGACGGCTCAGACGGAGTGATGATGCCGTGCCTGGAACCCACCGCGCCGAGCCGCCCCGCTTACTTCTCCGGCAACAATGGCCCAACGGATGCCCCGGCCATTCGGGCTCCGGCTTGCCGGGTGGTTGCCGGTAAGCATCCAAACACCCCCGATAACTCGTATCACAAGCAGCCGAGGTCAAGCATCATTCAGTTGCGCACCATTCTCGCACACCATCCACTTTCTGCATCCCTCCAATGGCACTGACGTTGGCGTCTCCATGCAGAGGGACCCCTGGATCCGGGACCGCCGATCACTTGGCCCTCTACACTGTAGGTCACTTGGGCTCGCTCAACGGCGATCCTCGCATCCCGGCCGCGGCCCGATGTTACCCAACTCCAACTAAGCTTCAGCCTCGGTGTCGGGAATGCTTCCAGGGTTGTTCTGCGCCTTGCATCACCCGGCCCTCTTCCATGCAGTGATTCCACGCCTCCCACAGGAGCTGACATTCTATGAGAGGCCGAATCTTCCATGATACATCCATGTGTTTGTGGCTGATCACACCAGGGCAATGTTATCTCTTCTCACCCGATTTTTTTTTTTTTTTTTTTTT
>Ga0247824_10000021_pt1 | contig 55873 bp, 76 predicted proteins | sample 13C_PalmiticAcid_FD_194412 | JGI IMG/M metagenome (GOLD analysis project Ga0247824, IMG submission 194412) | Soil microbial communities from agricultural site in Penn Yan, New York, United States - 13C_PalmiticAcid_Day48 | ecosystem: Environmental > Terrestrial > Soil > Agricultural land...
GAATACTCAGAACTAAAAGAAAGAAAAAATGAAAGATAGCAGGTCAGGGGCATGATCATTTGCTTTATGTTGATCATGAGAGGAGGTTGACAGGGGTATATCCGGGTGTGAAGATGGTGTGGTGAGTCGCAAGCAAGCCCTCTGCGTCCACTGCGGGCGCGTCACCAACAACGAGGAGGCGGGCTACGGCTCCGTCGAGGGACAGCCCCTGTGCCACCCCAACGTCACAGGTCGACCGGACTGTTACCACCTCGTGACCGTCTACAAGCACGTCCTAGCCAACTGTCCGATCTGCTCTTGGAGAGAGAAGCCCGGTGTCAAAGTCGAAGCTCATCAGCGTCGTGATCGCACTGTTGACGATGGCCGCGTGCGCACCCGGCGCCCGCCCCGACCCAAATCCGCAGCCTGACCATGGGCCGCCCGACGGCTTTGAGCTGACCACGCCGACCGGCCCGGTCGACTACCGGGCGCTTCTGTCGGTGGTGAACGATCCCGCGGGTGCGTTCTACTTCGAGGACCGCTGGGTCGACTGTTCGATCATCGGCAAGGGCCGCGACAAGCGCGTGGTGACCGTGAAGGACTCGAAGACGGGCGTCGTGATGCCCTATCAGAACTTCATCCCCGACATCCGCATCCCCTACAACAAGATCTACGACCTGCCGATCCAGAACATCGAGGGCGCGGCGGCCTTCATCGAGGTGGTGTGCACGGGCCTGCTCTACGCGGGCGACGCACTGATGATGGAGGTCACCCTCGACGACCGCAACCGCCTGGCGCCGGTCATTTCGAGCGTCGAGATGGACGAGATCCCCCGCGATGTGGACCCGAGCCGGCTCTACGCCGCCATCGTGACCGCCACGATCGCTACGGGCGCATGATCCGCTTCATCAACATCCTGTTCCTCCTGCTGAACATCGGGAACGCCGTCATGACTTCGGTGGCGTTCCCCGAGCGGGCCGGGCTTCTTCCGGTCCTGGCCTTCGTTCACGCCGTCGGGACCTGGTTCTACGAGGGCATCTACCTGAAGGGACAGCGGCATGAAGATCATGCTGGCGGGCGATAGCCACGGCGACACCATGTACCTGCGCCAGCTCCTGCACCGCTGCGAGGACCAGGGGCTCGACCTGCTGTTCGTCCTGGGAGACTTCGGCTACTGGGAGCACACCGCCGAGGGTGTCCATTTCCTCGACCGGCTCGACTTCTGGGCCGCCCGCCACGACACTCCCATCTACTTCTTGGACGGCAACCACGACAAGACGTCGCTGCTGCTGGAGAAGTACGGCAACGACGTGGGGCCGGACGGGTTCCTGGAGGTGCGCAACTGGATCAGCTACGCGCCCCGCGGGCTGCGCTGGGAGTGGTCGGGGAAGAAGTTCATCGCGCTCGGGGGCGCGTACAGCGTGGACAAGGGCTGGCGCCTCGACCTAGAGCGCAAGAAGGGCAAGCCCGAGTCGTTGTGGTTCCCGGAGGAGGAGATGTCCGATGTGGACATGGCTGACATCCTGGCCGCCGACGACAGCCTGGTCCACATCATGCTCGCCCACGACAAGCCCCGCGCGTCCCAGCCCATGTGGAATCGGAAGGACCTGCCGGGCTGCATACCCAATCAGCAGCGGCTCCAGCGGGCCGCGGTCACCCTTCAGCCCGAACTGTTTGTCCACGGGCACCTTCACTACCGCTACACCGACCACATTCAGGTCGGGGACATGGACTACTGCCGGGTGGAGGGGCTCGACTGCAACCGGAACGCCGACCATGGCGGGGGCGGGCCGTGGATGGTCGAGGACACGTACCTCATCCTTGACCTGACGGACGACTTGAACCGCCCCAGGTCCCAGCCCATCGGCAACACCGACAGCGACAAGCGCGGTCGGTACCTATCGGAAGAGGCAGCATGACGCAACGCATCAAGGCGCTTCTGGGCGCCACCCTCATCGCGCTCGGGCTGGTGGTCGCCGTGCCGGCGCCCGCGAGCGCGAGCTTCAGCCAGTGCAACGCCTTGGCCGTGGAGATCTGCGGTTGGGAGAACGTCAACTGGGGTGGCGTGCACCGGAAGTTCACGGGCACCCGGTACGTCTGCTACACGCTTCAGGGCCAGTACTTCGACCAGAAGCTCAGTTCGGTCTGGAATCACCGCCCCCTGGAGGAGCTGCGCCTCTACTCCGGCAACGCCTGCGGGGGCAACATGCTGATCATCAACCCCAACTCGGGCAGCTCAAATCTGGGCACGGTGGGCGGCGGCTGGAATGATGTCGCCCGCTCCTGGTCGATCGCTTGGGACTAGTCGTGGACACCGCGACCGTCCTCGGCATCTGGCTGTGCGCTGGCCTGATCGCCATGCTGATCGTCGGAATTACTGATGCTCTCCTGGCCGACGTCGAGGCTCAATCGGACTAATCTGGCCTTGTGGCCGGAACCATCTCAATGCGACTAGCCCGCAGGCAGGGTGCCCACCTTGACTGCGGGCAGTTTGCTGACCTGAACCTTGGCGACGGCAACGCCGAGCACCTGATGGAGTACTGGACGCGAGGTAAGGGCGCCGCGAAGATCCGCTGGGGCACAGACGGGTCTTTTGCCCGATGCGTCCGACAGCTCCGCAAATACGTCAAGTTCTCCCCCGAGGGCCTGTGCGCCAAGCTGCACAAACGCGCCACGGGGCAATGGCCCACAGAGGGCGGTAAAGCCGGCATTCCCAGCTAATCTGAGCACATGCCGGGCACTACCACCAACTTCTCCTGGCCGACACCGAGCAACGGTGACCCGGCGCAGGTCGCCATCGACACCACCGCCTCGCTCGCGGCCATCGACTCGACGCTCGGTGATGACTGGACGACGTTCACCACGACGTGGGCGTCGACCGGCACCGCGGTCGCGATCGGGGACGCCACCACCAGCTCGCGCTACAAGCTGTTCGGCAAGTGGGCGATCATTGAGTCGCGGATTATCTTCGGCGCCACCACCACGTACGGCACGGGCACGTATTCGTTCACCATCCCCGCCGGCCTGACGATGGCTAACCTGACCGGCAACCTGCTCCCGCGGGGCTGGGCGCTCGTGGTGGACTCTTCGACCAGCACCCAGTACGTCGGGGTGGCCACGTACGTTTCGGGCACTACGGTGGGCATCAGGACCCACGGCGCGACCGCCCTGGTTGGGCAACTCGTTCCCGTGACGTTCGCCTCGGGGGACTCGATTGGTTGGCACATCGAGGTTGAGCTGCTCTGAGTCTGGGGAAGAATGGGAGCATGACGTCCCCGATGCCCGAAGTACACGTACATGTGCACGTAGAGGGCTCCATCGCGGGCCTGAACGAGATCAAGGAGTCCATTGTGGCCACCAAGGAAGAGGTTCTTGCCCAGGTCGCCGACCTGAAGGCGCTCGCGGTCGAGAACCTCGAAGACACCCAGCGCGTGATCGCCAAGCTCGAAGAGGCGATCGCCAACCAGGACCTGACCGCCGTAGCCGAGGCCCTCACGGACCTCAAGGCAACCACCCAGGCGACCAACGACGCCATCGAGGCCGCGGACCCGGAGGTTGTCGAGCCCCCGGTCGAGCCGGAGCCCGAGCCGGCGTAAGCTCATCCCCGGTTCACGGGATGGACTGGGGTAAGGCCCTCACGACTTGTCGTGGGGGCCTTTTTAGTACCCGCGGCGGGTCAGGAGCCGCTCGCTGGGCGCGGACGAGAGATGCGCCCACTCCAGGTTGAAGTCGAGCGGCACGAGCCGCCGGCAGATGCGCTTTTCGACGCATCCGATGCACAGCATGCCGGCGCGCTCCTCGGGGTGGGTGATGCAGCGCCAGATCGCGTCGTCGAGCATGTAGTGCTCTTTGATGACTGACGTGTTGACGTCGCAGTCCATGCAGTGCGAGCCGTGCGGAGTCCCCACTGCCTTCATCGGCCGCCCATCAGTCGCCGTCCTTCATCCCGCTCCCATCAGATGCCCCCCATGAATCCATTGTGGCCAATCGCGAGGCCAACGAAGTGGTCCGCGGTCTTGCCGCGTGGCCGCATTCGCTTATATCCCAACGCTTCCAGGCGCTGGTAGAGCCGCTGTGCCCCAAGTGGACGGTAGGACTGCTCTCGACACCACTTGTGGTAGAGGTTCTTCACCATGATGGGCTTGATGAGGTAGTCGCCGTTGTTCAAATCGGACAGAAGCGTCTCATCGGTGATCATCTCGTTGAGGAATTCGAGCGCGTTGTTCTGCTCGACCTTCGCCGCCTCGACCGCCTCCATCACGATCGGCGGGGCGTCGGCGAGGCCGCGCTCCTTGTACTTCAGGAGGCCCTCCAGCATCCACATCAGGATGCCGTCGCTCTCCTTCAACAGCTCATCGAGGATGTACGGGTCCTTGTTTTCGATCTTCTGGGTGAACGGGATGACCTTGATCCGGTCCCAGATCGCGCCGTCGTCGCCCTGGATGCGGAAGTGGTGGTTGGTGGCCAGCCAGATCACGCACTGCGGAGTCCAGGTCTGATTCTCCTCGTACAGACCGCGCGAGGTGATCCGGTCCAAGCCGGTCAGGCGCTTCACCAGCGACTCATCCATCCGCACGCCGTAGTCCAGCTCGGACGCCGCGGCCACCCGCGCGCCGCGCAGGTCGTTGAGGTCGTTGGTGGGGCCGCCCCGCCCGTCGCCCTTGGTCCGGAACAGGCTGTCACCCGCGGTCGCCGCGTACGAGCCCATCACGGTCGACAGCATCTCGATGAACCGGGACTTGCCCGTGCCCCCCGGTCCGTGCAGCACGGCGAGGGCGCGCTCGGCGGGGTAGCCGAGCAGGCTGTAGCCCACCATGCGCTGCAAGAAGTCCTGGGTGGCCGGGTCGGGCAGCACCTCATCGAGGTACTTGTGCCAGCGGTCCGCCTTCGCCTCCGGGTTGAACGAGGCGCCCATCTTCTTGGTGAGGTGCTGGTCGGGCTCGTGGGGCAGCAGCTCCATCGAGGTGAGGTCGATGGTGCCGTTTTCGACGTTGAGCAGGTTGCGGTCCTGGTCGAATTCACGCAGCGGCACGTGCGCGTAGGTCTTGAGCATGCTGACCGCGGCGTTGATCCGGCCGTCGTTGGGGGCGTTGCGCGCCCACGTGCGGTACTTGGGGTCGGCGCTGACCTGCATGGCGTCGTCGGCGATCTTGTGGGCGACTTCGCGGCAGGCTGTCTTGATCTTCACGCCGTCGGAGTCGAGCTGCCAAGCGCCGTCTTCGTAGAAGAACCACTTTTTGCGCTCGGGCACGTACGCGATCGGGTACGGCACGTGCTGAAAGAAGAATTCCGCCAGCCTGGAGTCGTCCATGTGGCTCACCTTGTAGGGCTCGGGTTCGGTCGGAACCGAGTCTACGCCCTTATCCCCCTGCAATGCGATCTCAGTCGATGGAGCCGGCGTGCCCATGAACGTATCGGCGCTGGTCCGAGGCTCAAGCGGCGTGCCGTAGCCCCGCTTCGCCAGCTCCTTGACAGCGCTGCGCAGGTCCCCGCCGTGGTGATAGTGGGCGTGGACGAAGAGCTTGGTCAGCGGTTCCTCGCTGGGCAGGCCAGCCGAGGTGGACCACACGTACAGGCCCGGCTTGCCCTGGTAGTCGGTTGAGGCGCTCGCGCCCTCCCTCACCGACTTACCGGGTCGCGTCCAGAGCCGCTCGCCGGTCGCGCCGTGCGACTCCAACTGCCAGCCGACAGGCTCCAGGATGTCCGCCCAGTCGGTCCTGATACCGAAGTCGTCGCCGACCGATATGGCGCCCTCAGGGCGAAGCTGGAGCACCCGCGGAGCCGGCGGCGGGGGCGGTGGGGGCGTTTCGTCGATCGCGGCCTTGATGGCGGCGTGGATGGCGTCGCGCACGTCCGGCGGGATCGCGAGGATGGCCTCCGGGCCGCCGTTGATCGCGACCCAGGGCTCGCCCGACGGGTGGCAGGCGCCGGGCGACGGCGCCACGATCACGTAGCCGCCCTCGCCGCGCGTCTCCGCGCGGGTCTTCAGGTCCGGCCCCTGCGCGATCTTCGTGTTGCCCGGCACGTCCCCGCCGAGCACGTGATAGAGCAGGTGCAGGCCGCCCGAAGGCGTCCACTCGATGTAGCCCTCCTCCATGAGGGCTCGCCACTCGGGCACGATGTGCGCGTCCATGTGCTGTTCGATCAGGAACAGCGTCTCGGACGACGTCCAGCCCGCCTCCAGCTCCAGCATCTCCAGGCCGCCGGACGCCTTCCCGCAGATCACGGCGACACCGAGGGGGCTGTCGTCACCCCAGAGTGCGATCACGTCCTGCTCGGACAGGCGGGTCTGCTGGAGGGGCGCCCACGGCATGGTGGGGCGCTTCGACCCATCCACACGAATCGGGACAACTGAGCACCCGGCGTCCCACCACGGGAACGCGATGTTGCCTTGGGGTTGACGAGAGACTGCCGGCTGTGTCAATGTCGCTCCTGACAGCGTGTCCTGCGTTACCGAGCCCCCGCCAAGCAACTGGTGGGGGCTCAATGCTTTTGTCTGGGTTACCGTACGCCCGCCGACCTGGGTCTTGGCAAGCCCCACGCGCAGACATACGATGATCGTCGAGATCGGGTTTTGGTCGACACGTTCTCGTCCTTCTCTCCAAGAAGGTCAGGAGCCCCGAAGAGTCACTCCTTCGGGGCTCCTGTCTGTGCGGGTTAGAACGGGATGTCCTCATCTGCCCCATGATGGGCGGGCTTGAGCTTTTCCTCGACCTGGCGCTTGGCCGCCATCTGGGCCAGCAGGCCGCCATCCTCCTGCTCGGACGGGGGCGCCTTGTCGCCAGCCGGGCTGGCGTCCATGAACGCCGCCTCCGCGGTCGGGGGCTTGTACTTCGCCGTCCAACCGATCTTCGCCGGGTTGGAGCGGAACTTCGCGTTCGCCTTCTCCTCGAATTTGTCGAAGCGCAAGAAGAGCTTGCCGCCGACCTCGATGTTCTCGGCACCCGCGGCGCGCACCGCGGCGCGGACCGCCTCCAGGCGCTTCCACGACAGCGAGATGGCGCGGACTCCGTCATCCCACGCGTCCTCAGGGTCACGCAGATCGGTCTGGAGCTTCAAGCTGAAGTACCACTTTGGCTTGCCGTCGTCCCACGTCTTCGGCTCGCCTGTGTTGATGTCGGTCTGCTGGAGCTTCTCGGGCGGGGCTATGACGGTCCCCACGACGGCGTCACCCTCCTGATCGAACTGGAAGGACTTGACGCCTCCGCCCATGAAGTCATCGGACACTTTGGACTCCTTAACTGTCTAAACTGGACTGTTATTACACTCGGTTGAGATCGATCATCTCGGCACGCTCGGGCCAGTGCCACGTGCCGCCGCGGTGCTTGGTTACGTGCTGGATCAGGTCTGTGTCAGGGATCGGCCGCTCCTCGACCTCCCCCTGATCCTCCTCAACGCCGTGGTTGAAGAAGAGGCCCGTGGGGTTAAGCACACACAAGCTGATCTCGTAGTCGCTTGAGCCGACCGCGGTCACGATTGCGGCCCGGCACTCGGAGGCGTATTCGCCGCCCGGCGTGCCGTACGACACGTAGTGGACGGTGCGCCCGACTGTTGGCCTCATTCGGCGCCACCGTCGGGCTCAATCGGTTGCGTGGCCTGCAATTCGTCGGCGATCGGCGTGCGCGTCGCCTCCAGCGCCTCGATGCCGTCCAACACGATCGCGTACTTCCAGCTCTGGAAGATGGCGATGGTGTCCTTGGTGACGTCGAGCACGTACAGGAGGGCTTGGCCCTTCTCCGACTCGATGACCTCGATGTCGACGCCCTGACCGATCAGCTCAATGATGTGCTTCTCGCCACCGTCGAACCATCCATCGGGGATTACAACCCTGACTGCCATTCAGTTCCTCCCTGGACACCCGTTCGCTCCGGGCTCGATGCCCATGAGCGTATCGCCGCTCGCGAACCACGGGCAGTACCCACAGGCGTCGGCTGGTGTCGCGCTGATCTCCCATGGTTTCGTGCCGGCGAGCAGCCGGTCACCGATTCTGTATACGCGCTCGATCATGCGCTCCGCAAGATGCCGGCGGTAGATGTCGCGCCAGACATAGATCCCCGAGAGCCAGCCCGCGCGCGGGAGGAACACGAGGGCGATGTCCTTCACGGGCCGCCCGGCGCGCTCGTGTCCGAGCCCGTACAGGTTGGCCTGGTAGATGTAGCTGGCCGGCGGGCCGTGGGCGCGGATCTTCCGCAACACGTCCGTGCCCGCCGTTTTCCAGTCGATGACTCGCTGCTTTTTGCGGTCGTATACGTCGGAATGGCCCTTGATGAGGTCATCCGGCTTGACCGCGATCTCGGTGGACCAGCCATCGATGATGCCGGCGGACTGGTAGGTGTGTACGGCGCCCTCCATCCAGTGGTGCACCGCGGTCCCGACGATCGCTGGCCACGGGTCCTTCGCCGCGTTCACCTCGGGCGTCTCCATCAGGCGGTACGCGATGCGCCGATCGCAGGCGTCGCCCATCTCGCTGGGGCCGATCTGGCGCTGGAGCGAGCGGGCCGAGTTGCCGTCAGCGTGCCGGATCATCTTCTGCACCAACGTCTTCAGCTCGGCGGCCTCCGCGCCGTCCTGGTCGTCGCACGTGGGGTGGAAGGCGATGCCCTGCTTCACCAGCACGGCGTCCATGGGCTCATCGCAGAGCAGACAGTTCATAGGCTCCCCCTTCGTTGCGAGGACCCTACATCCACCCACCGACAGAAAGACGCCCCGCCAAGGCCGGATGGGAGTCCGACAGCCCGGCGGGGCGTCTTGGGGGGCGTGTGCGAGAAACCATGGGGGAGATCTCGCGCCCCGGAAGGGAGTTGTGCGGGCTAGGCATCAACCTCTTCGAGCTTAGCAGCGCGGTTCTTCTTGCGCCGCCCCTGGTACATCGGCAGTTCCTTGTTTTCGCGCTGGTTCTTGTTGTAGATCGGCACCAGCGCGACGTTGATGATCGACCGGAGCATCGGGCCGGGGTTGGCCACCGAGCGGTGGTAGACCCGAGCCTTCTCCAGGATGGTTTCCAGGCCGCCTTCGAACGCCGCCAGGCGCGTGGTGAACGCCTTGTCGTCGAACTTGCCCGGCCCCTCGCCGTCGTTGTCGTAGTGGTAGATCATCTCGGCGATCGCGTTGATGATCCGGTGATCGGCCGAGTTGGCGTCCAACGTCCACGCCCGGTCGATGATGGTGAGCGTGCGCTCGAAGGTCCGGAAGCCGTCGGGGCGGTTGACGATCTTCTGCGCGGTCGACACGGCGTGGAAGGACTTGCCGATCTCCAGGCCGAACGACTCGACGATGGCGTTGATCCGGACCGCGTCCTCCTGGCCCTCGTGCACGAGCATGCGGAAGTTGTCCGCGTTCGGCACGGTGGTCCGGGTGTTGTACCGACGGAACATCTCCGCCTCTTCGGCCAGCGTCAGACCGGTGTAGACGAGTGCGGTCAGCTCGGTGGGTGCGTCGCGCACCAGCTTGACCACCTCGGAACGGTGCCAGCCGTCGAGCGCGATGGTCTGGCCGTTGGCCCGCTGACTCATAATGAGCACACCGAGCATCGACTCATCGAATTCGGCGACCATCTTGTTGATGCGGTTGGTGTTCAGCCGGCTGCGCTGCACCCGGTTGTCGATGACGATGTCGGAGACTTTAATCTTCTTGATCGCCGGCTTGGTCTTGGCCATTCTTTCTCTCCTTCAGCCGTGTGAGCTGTACGTTGATTCTGCGGATCGGTGCGGTGATTTTGGTGATTTCCTTTTGCCATTTTTCGATCTCCTCCAACGCGTGTTCGGGGGAGATCGCCGCGGCCGTTGGCAATGCGGCCACGATTCCTTGCATCAGGTTCAGCGATCGGTTGATCGCCTTGGCCTGCGCCCTGATCGACTGCGAGCCGGCGGGAGGGCGCGGCTTGTCCGCTTCCCGCCTGGCCGCCCGATCCGGGTCGATCATGTAGAGGACTTCGTCCGCCAAGCGGTACGGGTATTTTCCGGTCCCGTCGTACTTCTCCAACTCAGCGATGATCAGAGCTACGTTTTCGTGCTCGCTCAGAAAACGCTGCTCATGGATGCGGTGCATGACCCGCGAGAGGGCCAAAGTGGCTCCCATCGGGATGCCTTCGATCTCCGCCAGGAACACCGCAGGCGTATGCGGTCCGCGGTACGCCAAGGCGCCGTTGGGCCTGCCTTTCAGGGTTCCCCGCTTGCGGGCATTCGCCCGCCCATAGTTCCGGGACCGGTCGCCCAGAAGAACCAACAGTTCGCCCAGATCCATGAACTTTTTCTGCTTGAAGTCTGCCGTCTTGTGCCGCTGCGCGACCTCCTGAAACAGCTTGGCGGTTGTGGGCCAGTCGTCGGTGGAGATCGCCCAAACTGTCGTCGCGTGCATCCGCTTCAGCGCCTCAACTCGACGCGCGCCGTCGAGGATGAGGTAGCTCCCATCGAGGATGACTGGGGCCTCTTGCCCGTTTTTCCTGATGGACTGGATGAGCGGCTTCAGGTCCCCCACATCCGAGCGGAAGGCGTAGACGGGGTTGGCGTTGAGAACGTCCTTCAGGGGGACATTGCCTCCGGCCACGTCAACTCCTCTCAACAGCTAGGGGGCCGGGGCGGCAGGCGCGGTTGCCGCCCCGGCAGGGGGAAAGCTAGGCGGGGACGGGGGCTTCTTCGGTCGCCGTCTCGGCGGGATTGGGCAGACCGCTGCGCTCGTAGTCGAGCACCGGCGCGGCGCCCGGCGCGGTCGGGCGGTACTTGAGGTCGGTCACCTTCATGGTGACCCGCTCGGAGTAGTTCTCGCGGTAGTAGTGGTCGGCACCGTCGTACTCCTCGCGGTTGCGCCGCATCCACTCCTCATCGTTTGCGATCTTGCGCTGCACCTCCGCGAACGCCTCCTCCTCGCCGAAGGCGACCGCCTTGTAAACGAGGTACTCCTCGGTCACCACGGGCTGCTCGACAGCGAGCCGGAAGAAGTACGCCTTCTTCTCGGGCAGCGGCGGCAGGCCGAGCGCCGGCAGGACCGACTGGATGACGGAGATTGCGAGGCTGCCATCCTTCGCCGCCTTCTGGGCGATGGCCCTGATCGTCTCCATGGCCGCGGTCAGGTCCGCCGGAGGATTCTCCGGCACAACGAAGGGCACGATGGCGGGGACCTCGAAGCCCAGATCCTTCAGCGCCCGCAGGTCCGCGCCCCGCTGGGTGAAGGCAGCGACCCGGCGGGTGACCGAGGTGGCTGAGGTGGTGTCGTCGCCGTTCTTCCACTCGAAGTTCAGCTTGACGTCGAAGTTCCGGCCGTTGCCGCTGTTGAGGCGACCGGGGTTGTCTCCGGGAAGGCCCAAGCGGGACTCGCCCCACAGGGCGTTGTAGACGGCGGCGCAGTAGCCGTAAACGCCACAGAGATGGTCGGCGACCTCGGCGATCTTCTCGCGGAACGCGACGAGAGCTTCGCTCGGGGCGGGGGGTTTGGCGGTGAAGGCACCCATGGTTTTCTCTCCAAAAAGAATTGTGAAAGGTTCGGACTGCTTCGGACTGCTTGGTCGATTCTGAGTGGCGGACTCATCCCATATCCGCCCGTCCGGCCCTACGACTAATGCCGGCTTCGCCCTCCGGGGCCGGTCAGGCGACGGTGTCGGCGGGCGCCGCAACCGGCTCGGCGGAAACGAGCGTGATCTCGCTCAGGGTGGCGTGGCGCGCGGGAACCGCGGGCGTCACCTCGAAGCGGGCGTAGCGGGCCTGGTTGTTCAGGCTCGCAACGAGCTTGGTGGGGTCGATGTCGCCGTCAACCTCGACGGCCACGGTGACGCGCTGCTTGGACATGGTGAAGCCTCTCTCCAATGTGGATTACAGGGAGAAGATGGGAGTAGCCAAAAATGACATGCCTGCGAAGTACTCCCATCTTCGTGGCGGGTAAGGGATTCGAACCCCTGACCTCCAGGTTATGAGCCTGGCGAGCTACCGAGCTGCTCCAACCCGCTGCGTACGAGTCAAACTCTACACCCGCATATCCCCGTGTCAAGAAGAACCTCAGAGATTCTTTCGACACCCCCATAAACGGGCATATGATCATTTTGTGGGTATGTCTCTCCAGCAACGGTACGCGATGCTCCCCGAGCCGGTCCGCCGCGACGCCATCGCGTCCCAGCCCGACTACATCAAGGACGAGATGCTCCGCGGCGAGTGGTGGTGGACCGCCCGGCCCGAGCAGGTGCCGCCGGAGGACCTGCCCTGGTTTATCTGCCTCGCGCTCGCCGGCCGCGGCTGGGGCAAGAGTCGCGCCGGCTCGGAGTGGATGGTGGGGCGCATCCTGAAGCACCCTTACGACTCGTTCGGCGTGCCCACCGAATGGTTGGTGATCGGCGAGACGCTCTCCGACGCCCGCGCGATTTGTCTGGAAGGTCCTGCCGGAATCCTGCGTGTCTTGGAGAGAAAGGGCGTAGAGCACCAATTTCTCAAATCCCCACGTCCCAGGATTGTTTTCCCGAATGGGGTAAAGCTCCACACCGAGGGCGCGGACGACCCGGACGTCGGTCGAGGGTACAACGCAGCGGGCGCCTGGCTCGATGAGGTCTGCAAGTGGCGCTACCCCAAGGAATCCTGGGATGAGGGCATCATGCCGTCCCTGCGGGCCAACCTCGTGGGGGACCAGCCGCGGGCGTTTGTGACGACCACGCCTAAGCCGATCAAGCTCCTCCAGGAGTGGATCAAGCGCACCGACAACTCCATCCACATCATGCGCGGGTCCACATTCGACAATGCCAACAACCTCTCGGCCGCCGTCCTGGTCGAGCTGCGCAACCGTTACGAGGGAACCCTCATCGGTCGCCAAGAGCTGTACGGCGAGATGCTCGAAGCGTTCGAAGGCGCACTGTTCAACCGGCTCGACCTGGAGAACTACCGGGTTACCGATACCCCCGACGGCATCATCAACACCATCGTCGGAGTCGACCCGTCGCTCACGGGCGAGGACGATGAGATGGGTGTTGTGGTGGTGGCCAACACTCGCGACTACCACATGTACGTGCTCGCCGACCGTTCGATCATGGCCGTGGGTCGGGCCGCCGCACTGCACGCGTGGCGCGCGGTCGCCGACTACGGCGCCGACATGCTCATCTACGAGGCCAACCTCGGCAAGCGATGGATGCAGACCGTCTTCGAGGACGCCTACAAGGAGTCGTGCGACCTGGGGCTGTTCCCCAAGGGCACCCGGCCGCCCATGAAGCCGGTCGACGCAAAGCACGGTAAGCGCACCCGAGCCGAGCCCGTCGCCATGCGGTCCGAGCAGGGCAAGCTGCACATGGTGGGGCGCATGGAGGACCTGGAGGACCAACTCGTCACCTTCACCTCGTGGGGCGCGGACGAGTCGCCAGACCGGCTCGACGCCATGGTCCACGCCTGCCGTTGGCTGATGTCCAACGAGAAGAAGGCGTCGGCGATCTCGTCCCCGACGATGAGCGCGAGCCTTCAGAACCTCTTCGCTCAATCCCGGAACTGGTAACGAAAAACCCTCCGCACATGGGGTACGGAGGGGTTTCCGGGTTTGGCGTGCCTGATCCTCAGGCATGCCCTCTCATTGTAGTCAGCGTCTTGATGAGCTGGGTCCGCTCCATCTCCAGGCTGTCGATCTGCGCGTGCAGGTAGGCGAGGTGATTGGCGGTTTCGTTGACTTCGTCTTTCCGGTTTTCGATCGCCCGCTCAATGGCGCCCAGCTCGCGGATCACGCGCCATGTCGGGTCATCGCTCGACATGGGTCAGCTCGCGCTCGTTGCGCAGGCCCAAGGGCAGGATGCCGACCCAGGTGATCTTCCCGGCGAGCATGCGGAACCCGGCCAGCCAGCGCCGCGGCCACTCGCGCAGGGGGGGCACGTAAAACTCGTAGTTCTTCATGGCTGGGGTACCCCCATGATCGGCTGAGTCCCGAGCAGGTCCTTCGTCTTGAGCTTGACGATAATCCGTTCACCCTTGCGGTTGAGCAGGCCCGGCGCGGACACGCCCACGAGGCCCTCCGCGACATGGTCAGCATTCCACTTCGACCGGAAGCCCTGCTGCACGATGCCGATGGCCTCGTTCAGCGTGCCGGTGTAGACGCGAGGAACGACGTCGAGCCCCATTTTGGCGGCGACGTCTTCGATGGAGGCGCGCTCCAGCCACCAGCCCACGGGCGCGTCTGTGCGCGGCACGTAGACGTCGAACATCACGAAGGACTGGTCGGCTCGATACACACCGCCCGACTGAATCCCGGCGCCGTAACCCTCGCCGTAGAGAATGGCGGGCGATTTGCCGAAAACCTGCTCCAGGATCTCTTCCGGGAACAGCTTCTCCAGTACGGGGATGAGCCGGGTGGGCAGTTGCGCGTTGTCGGTGCGTCCGCCGAACGTGCGCTCGTACCCGGTCCACATGATCCGGATGTTGGTTCCGTCAACCTTCTCGGTGAAGAACCACGGCGCGTTCTGGAGTACCTCAAACTCGCGGCACGACCAACGGCCGACGATGAGCTTGTTGCGGTCCGGCCCCTTTTCGGTGTTTCGCTCGAAGGGGCCAGGGATCTTTACGTACTCCATCACGCCACCTTCGCATCCCGCTTGAGCATCGACTCCAGGGTCGCGCGAGCCGCCCCGTTCGCCATCGGGTCGTCGTCCCAGCCCTCAAGCTCCGCGACCGCATCGATGATCACTTCGAGCTGTTGCCGGACGTGCTCATCATCCGCCCACAGTCCCCCATACCGGTCGAGCATTGCCATAGCCGCGTTGACAGCCAGAGTGCGTGTATCCATTTCAGACTCCCATCTGATGTTGGTAGGGACCACCCGAGTGAGGACCGCGAAAGAAGCGCGGGATTTGAACCCGCAACCTCCGGTTCCATATACCGGCGCTCATCCATTGAGCTAGCGTTTGCGTGTAAGCGATCTTCGTTTGGGTGGCCCCTATGTAGTTGTGAGACACCCGAGTGAAGATCGCCGATTTTTCATCCCATGAAGAAGCGTGTAGGCGATTTTCTATTGGATGGCTCTCGTGTAGACCCCAGGAGTCAAACCCGGCTCTCCGCTTTGCGGCGGCGTCGTCCCCCGACGACTTGATCCACTCAGTACCCCAGTGGCATATATCCCGAAGATACAGAGGCGCCTGGGGCTCTGTTGCTGGGCCGGCTTCAGTCTTCCTCAACGGATAGGGGGTTGCGCCGCCCAACCGAACCGGCCCAGCAAGGAAAACCATACGGGCACATCCGGGTGCCGTCAACCCCAAAACCGCGATGTCCTGAACATCCGGTTGGTGCTCTTGACCGCAGTTGACCATTACGCTATGGATGTGATCGTTCTGGGCGTGTTCGTGCTGATGACGCTGTCCTGCGCGTCGCTCACCCGCCTGGCTGTCTCCGACTCGCTCACCCTCAGGTTTCGGCGCTGGGTGATCGCCCGATTCGGCGAGGACAGCAACTGGACGACGCTCGTGCACTGCCCATGGTGCGCGTCGATGTGGGTGGGCATACCCCACGTCCTCGCCTGGGGCCTCATAACGCTCCCGTGGGAATGGTGGTGGCTGATGGCGCCCGCCTCGCTCGCGATGCGCTACCTGGTTGGGCTTCTGTCGCGGCTGGAGGGCTGATGCCGGGGTTCCGCCGGAAAAACGTCGAGGTGATCGAACCCGTCGAGGTCGAGCGCACCGAGCACAGCCTCATCGCCTCCGCGATGAAGTACCGCTTCGACGACGCCAGCTACAACAACTACCGCTTCCGCGACGAAACGTGGCAGCGCGAGTTGTGGCGCCTCTACGACATCACGCCCGAGCTGAGGTTCTCCGCCAACTGGGTGGGCTCCGCGTGCTCGCGCGTGGACATCTACGTCGCGGAGGTCGACAAGCTCGGACGCGTCCAGGGTCGGGCGAAGAAGAAGGAGATCGCCGCCCTCTCCGACACCATCTTCGGTGGCCCTGTTGCCCGCGCGGAAGCTATTCGGGCCGGGGCCATCAACCTGACCGTCGCGGGCGAGTTCTACATCCTCGGTACCACCGCGAAGGACAGCGACAAGTGGTTCGTGCTGTCCAGCTCCGAGATCCGTCGCACCAAGCAGGGCGACATCTTCTGGGGCGACAAGAAGTACTACGAGGAGATCGTCGACTTGGCGAAGTCGATGGTCACCCGCGTATGGACGCCTCATCCGCAGCGGATCTGGTGCGCGGACTCGCCCGCCCGGAGCTGCCAGGCGATCCTGCGCGAGCTGGAGCAGTTGACCAAGTACGTCTTCAGCCAGATCGACTCGCGTCTGGCTGGCGCCGGCATGCTGGTCATCCCCAACAACCTGGACTTCCCGGCTGAGGACGGCATCTCGACCGCGGGTGAGTCGCTGATGATGCGTCTCGCCACCGCCATGGCCGCCTCACTGAAGGGCGAGGGCACCGCGACCGCGCTGGTTCCGCTGATCCTGGAGGCGGACCCGGAGGACATCGAGCGGTCGTTCAAGCTGATCTCGTTCGCCTCCGAGCTGTCCAAGCAGGCGATGGAGCTGCGCACCGAGGCGATCCGCCGGCTGGCTGGCGGCATGGACATCGCGCAGGAGATCTTGACCGGCCAAGGCGACATGAACCACTGGTCGTCCTGGTTCGTGGACGAAGCCACGGTCAAGATGCACGTCGAGCCCCTGATGAACCGCATCTGCGATGCGCTGACGGTGGCGTACCTTGAGCCCGCGCTCAAGGCGATGAAAGAGGACCCGAAGAAGTACGTCTACACCTTCGACACCTCTCCGCTCACCATCCGGCCCCAGCGACTTCAGGACGCGCTCAACCTGTACGAGAAGGGCGCCATCGGTTACGAGGCGCTGCGGGTCGCCGGCTACTTCAAGGAGTCGGACGCACCGTCCAATGAGGAGTCGGTCAAGAAGTTCCTCATGGAGCTGATGCTGCGCGACCCCAACCTGTTCATGCAGGCGGGTTTGCGCGAGCTGATCGGCATTACCCCAGAGATGCTCCCGCCAGAGGCGCTGACTGCCCCAGTGCCCGGCGGTCCCGGCGGGGCGGGGCCGCCTCCTCCACCCGCCCCGCCACTTGGCATTCAGAACCCCGGCGTCAGCCCGACGCCGGACAACCTCGGGGCGCCGCCCATGTCGATCGGTGGTGGCATGCCCGCCGCGGGCGCACCGCAGGGCGGTGGCGGGCTCCAGGCCGCCGCGGTTCCGTTCGGCTCAGACCAGGTCGGCGTGCTGGTCGCCTCCAACGCTGCGGTCCTTCGCGCGCTGGAGATTGCGGGCGGCAAGCTCCTCGATCGAACGCACAGGGGTATGCACCCACACACTCCCCGGCACGAGATGCACACACAGGTCCGCGCTCGTGACACCCTGCACGCCGCCTCCCTCCTGGAGGGGGCGTGGACGCACCTGCCGACGCTCGCGAATCAGTACTCGGAAGGTGTTGACATCGCTGCGTTGCGGGCGACGCTGACGCACTACTGCACGACGCTCCTCACGGAGGGCATCCCGCACGAGTCGCGCAATCTCCTGCCCATGCTCATCAACGACGGGCATCTCGATGGCCGCCTCTCGTGATGCTGAGGAGACGGTCTACCAGGCGGCGAAGGCGGGCCTGAAGCGTTGGCTTGCCCGCGCGCGCGAGGTAGTCATGGCCCCGTTCGTCCGCTTCAAGACTCTCCCCAGCGCAGACGCAATCTATTCCACCCAGCCGATGTGGAATGACCAGGTAGCCCGAATCATGGCCGCGCTCGACCCAGTCTCGCGCGAGGGATGGATCGCTGCCGATCTGCCGGGAACATACGATCCAGGGGACCCGTACGTCCGCGCCGCGCTCGCGATGACCCACAATCTGATCGTCCGCCTGCCGGACGAGACTCACGCCAAGATCGTCGCCATCATCTTTGATGGCACAAACAAAGGCCAGAGCACCGACGTAATCGCCTCGCGCATCGACAGCCTGTTGACCTACACAGGTTCCGAGAATTGGGACGGTCGGGCTCGGCTGATTGCTCAGACGGAAACGACGCGGAACTTTGGCGCGGGAATGATCGCTCACGGGCTGCTCGCAGAACGGGCAGGTGCTCGTGTCGCGAAGAAGTGGATGGCCCATGACGATGACCGTACCCGTACATCCCACATGCGAACCGACGGCCAGGTTCGGCGACTGAGCGAGATGTTCGACGTGACGGATGGGGTGGGCGAGACGGTACAGATGCTGTATCCCGGCGATCCGACCGCGCCCGCGGATGAAGTCTGCAACTGCCGCTGCTGGCCGAAGGTGGTGAGGCTTCCGTGAGGGAGATCCCGTTCAACGGACTCTTCGAGCCCTGGGAGGTTCCCACGGGCGATCGTCGCGTCTTCAAGGCGGCGGGCCTGCGCAACCGGGGCCTGCCGATCCCACTGATGATGCGGACCAGCTCGGGCGGGCACGAGGGCGCCGAGACGATCGGCTGGATCGACAAGATCGTGAACGGGCCGGGCGGGCGCTGGTACTCCGGCAAGCTCGCCGACCCGGAGATCGTGCCGTTGGTCAAGAAGGCCGTCTACTTCATCAAAAACAAGGTCATCCGCCCCAGCGTGGACCTCGACCGCTCGTTCACCGTCGAGCCCCGCGACCACTCGGACGGCAAGAAGATCGCGTACTTCACCGACGGCAACGTTATCGGCGCCACGCTCGTGCCGATGCCCGCCTTCGACGAGGTCAACATGAAGCTCACCGAGACGGTCGAGATCGAGCCCGATGAGGAGCAGCTCGTCCTGGTCGCTTCGATCATGACCGAGTTCGCCACCACCGCCGCCTGGGACTCGCTCCCCATCGCCCCGCGCGAGTACAAATTCGACGCGGATGACGCCGTGAAGCGGATCGCGGCGTGGGCCGGCGTGGGAACCAACAAGCCCGACACCGAGAAGTACGCCTCGATGTTCCTGTGGCGCGGCGGCAACCAGACCGGCACCACCCTCGCGCAGGAGGACTTCCGCCTGCCGCTCGGCGACATCGGGCAGGACGGCCAGGCTTACCTGGTCTACCACGCCATCTACGCCGCCGCGGCGCTTCTGTCCGGCGGCCACGGCGGACTCCCCAACATCCCCGACTCCGACAAGCAGCACATCATGGGGGTCATCAACCAGATCTATCCGAAGATGGCGCAGCACTTCAACGACCCCAACATGAAGTCGCCATTCATGGAAGGACGGCCCCAGCAGATGAGCGCTGAGAGCGAAAACCTAACGGAGCGGGTCGAGGAGCAGTCGGAAAAGTTCGGGGTTGACGTCATGGAAGACAACCCTGACCCCACTGACTACGCGGGCACCACATTCGCGACCGCAACTGCACCATCCGCCAGTGACTTCGCAAACCCCAGTCTCAAGCGAGCCACTCCATTGACCGTCGTCGGAAACCGCGTCTTCGGTCACCTCGGAAAGTGGGGCGAATGTCATCTCGGCATTGGTGACAAGTGCGTCATGCTGCCCCACTCGCAGACGGACTACACGCTGTTTAAGACTGGTTCGATCCAGCTCGACGACGGGTCCACCGTCCGCGTCGGGAAGATCACTGTCGGGACCGGTCATGCTCACCCCAAGTTCGGCATCGTGCCCTCCCGCGAACACTACGACAACTCGGGCTGGTGCGCCGCGGTCGTCAACGTGGGCGAGGACCAGTTCGGCGTCTGGGTGTCCGGCGTCCTGGTCGACGAGTCGAAGAAGGCGGAGCTGATGCGCTCGCCGCTGTCCGGCGACTGGCGCCGGTACAACGGCAACCTGGAGCTGGTGGCCGCGCTCGCCGTCAACAGCCCCGGCTTCCCCGTCTTCGCGCAGGAGGAGGGTGAGGAGTTCAGCCTCGTGGCCGCCGGCTCCATCCCGCTCATCCCCGAGCCGGCTTTCATCGAGGTCCCGTCGGCGTTCACCGCCGAGTTCTCCTACGAGGAGGTGGTGGAGCAGGTGCGCGCCTCCGTCCTCGCCGAGCAGGACCGCGCCCGCCGCTTCGCCCAGATCAAGGCGGACCACGAGCGTCGGGAGCAGGCCCGCCGGGCGGCCCGGCTGGCGGAGTTCGCCCCCATGCCGGCGCCCACCACCCAGCAGCCGGCGGCGCAGGCCCCGCCCGCCGGGCAACCCCAGCCCGGCCAGCAGCAGCCCGCGGCCGGGCAGGATCTCGACGGCGACGGCGACCCGGACGCGGACCCGAGCACGCCCGGTATCGCGGAGGTCGATGACCCTGGCCGCGACACGATGTTGGCCCGGATGGCGGATAGCAGCTACGTCGTGATCAACGAGGAAACTGGTGAAGAGGAGGAGCCTGGTCAGTTCCTCTACAAGCAGGCGACCGAGTCATCGCAGAAGGCTGCGCAGCCGGCGCAGCAAGAGGGACAGCCGCAGGCTCAGGCCGCCCAACCGCAAGCAGCTCCGCAGCAGCAAGCTCAGCAGGCCCCTCCACCGCAGGGATAACGGATGAACCCGGTCGTCAGCTTTTGGAAGGAAATCGATCACCCGCGTGATCGGTTGGGTCGCTTCCGCTCCAAGTGGTCCGTAAAGGGGCCAGCCAAAGAGCTGATCGACGCCATCCTGGAAACGGTTGAACCGCGGCAGTTCGGAAGCCCGCAGCAGGCGCACGTTTACCTGAACCGGAAGTTTGAGGGCGGCAAGCCGGGCGGCCGGAAGGCTGTTCTCGATTACCTCGGCAACTTCCGGGCCATCAATGCCGAGATGAAGGCGGGCCAGAACCCGCCCGAGGCGGAGGCGCTGCGCTCCTCGATGCAGCCGTTGCCCGACGACCTGATGCTCACCCAGTCGACGACGCCCCAGGCGTTTGGCTTGGACGCGTCGAGCCTTGGCCTGCTGGAGGAGCTGACCGGCAAGGTGGTCCGGGACCGGACCTTCACCACGGCGTGGCTCGGTCCGACCACCAATAACGGCGGCATCCAGATGCACATTCTGGCGCCAGAGGGGACCAACGCTTCCCACGTCGGTGGCGTTGAGGTACTGCTCAGCGACAAGGTCCCGTACCGAATCACGCACGTCAATCAGAACCCCGACGGCACCTACACCGTGGCCGCGATCGCCCTGCCGGAGAGCGAGGGCGCCAACGCCAAGACCATGCGCGAAGCCATGCTGGAGGGCCAGCGGGAAGGCAACGAAGAGGCTCGGGAGCAGGGTCTGCCCGAGTCGACCGAGGTCATGCCGGCGCAGGACACCACCATCCCGGAGCGGATGCCTGCCCGCAACCCCGCGGGCGCCGACGTTCTCGCCCCGGTCGAGGCGAAGGGTACAGGCGATTCGTCGGACGGTTTCGAAGCCGACGGCCGACAGTCGTGGGTGAAGGACGGGCAACCCATCACCATCGGGCCGGGCCGGTCCGGCGGCGAGATCGGCGTCTACCAAGGCGACCGCATCGTCGCCACCGCGCCCGACATCGAGATGCTGCCCCAGGCCGCCGCTCGCGCCGACCTGCCCGAGGTGGCCCGCTGGGCACGGTCCAACAAGCAGACGCCCCTCGACCGGATGGGGCCGTCCGCCAAGGAGGCCGCGGACCGTGCCGCGACCAACCGTGCCGACAGCGAGGAGGCGCGGACGGCGGAGGCGGAGCGCGCCAACGTCCGCAAGGAGCGCGAGCGCGCCAGCGATGAGCGCTGGGAGGGCCGCGACAAGAAGATCGCCGCCCGGCAGGCCGAGGCCCGCAAGAAGCTGCCCAAGCTCGCCGACCGCAAGCAGGAGGAGAAGCCCGAGCCGACCGAGGAGGAGAAGGAGCGCCGCATCAAGCGGCTGGAGGACGTCCGCGCCGCCCAGCCCAAGTTCAAGCCCGGCGACCGCGGCGGCATCGAGGACCGCGCCGGGGACGAGATCATCGCCGAGCGCAACGCGCCCCGCCCGCTCAAGAAGCTCACCAAGAAGGCTGCCAACAACGCCTCTTCGGGCGAGCTGATGCGCTCTATGCGCGAGGGCCGGCTCAGTCGCGCCGAGACGAAGAAGCTCATCACCGAGCGCGTGAACGTGCTCAAGCGCATCCGCGCCGACATGGGCGACTCCGACTCGGACGTCCGCGCCGAGCGGATCGACGCGCGGCTGGTCGAGGAGCAGGACCGGCTTGCCGAACTTGAGGGGACCCCGCGCAAGTCTCTGAAGAAGCTCGCGCCCGCCAAGTCTGTGCCCGACGGCGTTTCGGAGCCGGTCGAGGCGCCCGCGCCCGCGAAGAAGGCGCTCAAGAAGGCTGCCAAGGCGGGACCGCGCGGCGCCCAAAAGGGCGACATCATCGAGTGGACCGACGAGAACGCCGACAACAAGGTCATTCGTGGCGAGATCCTCAGCCGTCAGCGCGACGGTTCGGTCACCGTGCAATGGGACGGCGGCCGACGCGAGACAGGTGTCGATCCGGACGCGGCGAGCATGCGATTCCGACGCCGCGAAGAGGGCGACGCCCCGATCACGCCCATCAAGAAGGCGCTGAAGAAGGCCGCGCCCGCCAAGGTCGCGAAGAAGGCTGCCCCATCGGTCAGTTTCGAGGACGCGAAGAACCGGATCGACGACTGGGACAACCCGCCCAGCCGCGAAGAGATCCGCAACATGGTCGACAACGTCAGCACGGCCGATCTCCGTCGGCTTGGCGAAGACTTCAAGATCAACGGGTGGAAGCGGAAGCGGCTCGACGACCTGCGGGCCGACATCGTTGAGTACGGCGGGCGCCGGATCGACTCCATCGCGGTTCGCGGCTTCCGCGGTCGCAGGCCAGGCGACGAGACGCCCGGCGATCGTCCGATCAACCTGCCGCGGCGGCCATCGAGCACGCCTTCGGGCGTGGACGACATCGCTGAGGTGGCACGGATTCGAGCGGAGCGCGACCGTGCGCTCGCTGGTCCTGACGGCGAGATCCGCCGTCGGGGGGAAGAGGAGGAGGCTCGCCCGCCCATTCCGGCCCGCAAGACTCTGCCGCGGGCGCAACGAAACGCCGACCGCGAAGACGTCATCCGGCAACTCAATGATCACGAAAGTGACATGAACCGCCAGCAGGCCGCGGATCTCGTGGACCGACTGTCCACGCCCGACCTGCGGGCCGTCGGCAAGGCGTTCAACGTTCCTCGTGCCAACTCGATGAAGCTCGACCAGCTTCGGCAGGAAATCGTTGAAGCGACCGTCGGGCGCCGCCTGGACTCCATTGCTATCCGCGGTTTCCGTGGACGCGCGCCAGGCGTGGACACGCCAAGCGACCGCAGCACCGACGCCGAACAGCGCATCATGCGTCAGGAGGGCGGCGGCGGTGCGAGCAACGTCCGCAGTCTGCCCCCCGCCAAGGCGACCAGCGCTCCCGAGCGCGACCGGCTCGCCACCGTCACTCCGCTGAAGCGGGTCGCGCCCAGCGCCCCCGAGACGCCCCCCGCCAAGAAGGCGCCCGCTAAGACCACAACAGCGCAGCGTGACCGTGACCGCCTGGCCGACCTGATCGATCGCGAGTTGGCGAGCAACGATCCCGACCTGGACGCGCGGAAGGGCGTCTCTAATGCACCGACAGATCGGGAGCGTCTGACAGCCATCCGCGACCGCCTGCGCAGCGGTGAGCGTTCATACGAGAACTTCAAGGACCTGGCTCAGGGGGATGCTCTACAGCGCCCTCGACGCGAAGCTGGCCAAGAGTCGGTGTTCGATCGGATCACGCGAGATTTCGAGGGCGGCGCTCCGATCGCCAAGAAGGCGCCCGCTAAGCGGATCAGCAAGGCGCAGCGCGCAGCCGAGGACGTCGAGCACGAGAAGCGCGAAGACGACACCCTCTTCGACGGCTTCTTGAAGACGATCGAAGACGTCGGCGACGGCCAGAACCGCATGGTGACGCGCGAGCAGCTCGCTGGTCGCACCAACCTCTCCGACAGCGAGCTGGACCGCACCGTTGCCCGGCTCAAGGAGCAGGGCGACATCATCGAGCTGCCCAACCGCTCCGGCCTCACCTTCACGCCCGACGCCTTCGAGCGGCGGCGCGGACAGGAGCGCAACCCGTTCCCCACGCGGGCCGAGCTGACCGAGCGGCTGGCCAAGTCCACGCCCGCCAAGAAGGCGCTCCCCAGTGGACGCGATGAGGACGATGCACGGCGCCAGCAGTCGCGCAACCGTGCGGAGTCGCTGACGGAGCGGATGGATCGTCTGCGCACCCAGCGTGAACAGCTCCAGCGGGAAGAGGCGCGGACGCAGCAAGAGATTGGCGCCAAGCAGGTGCTCGACGCGGTCAAGAAGGCGCTCCCCACACTCGACGCGGTTGCCGGCCGTCCGCGCAAAGCGCGGACCGATGACCTGGATGAGCTGATCGGCGCCCACAGGGGCGCGGGGGGGATTCTCGACGAAGCCTTCGAGAACGGCCTTGAGGTCGACTACGAAACGGGGGTCATCACGATCCCCGAGGCGGCACGTTCGCTGCTTCGGGAGCACCTTCTTAATCGTGAAGGGATCGCGGACGACAATTTGGCCGAAACCACGTTTCCGCTCCGGGGCGAGGAGCGCAGGCGAACGCGTGCCGAATTGAACGCAGCGCGCCGGCTGTTGAAGCTGGTCGAACAACCATCGAGGTGACGAGTTTGCCTTGAGAGAAGGAGGAGCAATGCCTTGCGGTACCTGTGGTGGCGGGCAGCCAGCCCCCATGCGCGAGTTCGTCTACACCTCTCCTCGTGGTGAGGAGAAGGTCGTTTCTTCGGAGACAGAAGCCAAGCTCCAGGTTTCCATCAACGGGGGCGGCTCGTACAAGGTGAAGAAGAAGGACTAGCAGACGGGTCCGTTCCTTGCAATAGGGACGGACCCGCTCTATATTTCGATCAAGCTCCGGGGATGGTTGTGGGCCTCTCGGCGGACGAAGCATGCCAGAGGACAAAGCATGTTTGACCTGCCGCAGGATCTCAAGATCCTGACGAAGAAGGCCCTCCAGGACTTCAGCCTGATGGCCGCGGCTGCCCGCGACGAGATCCTGGATGCCACGACCGCCGAGACGGTCACCGACGAGCAAATCGAGGAGCTTGAGCAGCTCAAGAACTTCTCGGTCGACATCGATGCCGAGCTGAAGGGGCGCCAGGAGCGTGCTGCACGCTTCAACGCCGCGACCGCCGAGGCTGAGGTCGAGGAGGAGGAGCCCGAGGCTGCCGCTGAGCCGGCTGCCGAGGCTGCGCCTGCTGCCGAGGCTGAGGCTGAGCCGGAGGCCGTGACTGCGGGCTCCGCCAAGACGCCGCGCCTCCAGGACGTCATCAACGTCAGCAACAACGGCAACACCGCCGTAGACCTGCCCGTCTCCGAAGCGGTCAAGAACTTCACGTTCATCGCCGCTCCCGACACCGGTTTCGCCGCGGGCGCCGAGCTGGACGGCTGGGACGACATCACGAAGGCATTCGTGAACCGCTCGCGCACGCACACGCGCGGCGCCCCCGCCCAGCACCACAACTTCGCACTCATCAAGCGCGAGTTCGGCGACCTGGACATCCTGGAGAGCGACAGCGACCAGGAGCAGATGCGCAAGGTGGACCTGGTCCGCACGCCGGACGACGACGCTCTGCTCGCAGGCGTCGGCTGGTGTGCACCGTCCGAGACGATCTACACCACCTGTTCGCAGGTGACCGCGACCGGCCTCATCTCGGTCCCGGAGATCGGCGCCCGGCGCGGCGGCATCCGCCACAACCAGGGCATCCAGTTCGACACCATCTTCGGTGGCGGCACTGGCTTCAACATCCTGACCGAGGCTCAGGTCATCGCGGACACGGTCAAGACCTGTGTGCCGATCCCCTGCCCCGAGTTCATCGACGACCGGCTCAAGGTCGCGGTGCTCTGCCTCACCGGTGACATCCTCCAGGACCGCGCGTACCCGGAGTTCGTCAAGACGTTCATCCAGGGCGCTGTCGCGACCCAGGCGCACAACGTCAACCGGCAGATCATCGCCGACATGATCTCCGACTCCACCGCTGTGACCTTCACGGGCCAGCCGTGGACCTCGGACGGCTCGGTGCTCTCGCAGCACATGGCCGCTGTCGACGTGGCTGCGGTTGACATCCGGTACCGGCTCCGGCTGGACCCGAATGCCAACCTGGAGATCAAGCTCCCGCTGTGGTTCAAGGCTCAGCTCCGGGCCGACTACCTTCGTCAGAACGCTCGCGTCAGCGACGACCTCGCCGACTCGATCGTGATGAAGATGTACTCGGACCGCAACGTGTCCCCGCAGTTCGTCTACGACTGGCAGGACGCCTTCGCCCTGGGTGCCTCCGCGGGCTACCCCGGCGCGGACGTGCCGATCAACTCGCTCCCGACCGAGGTGTCCTGGCTGATGTACCCGGCTGGCACGTGGGTGGTCGCCCGTCTCGACGTGATCCGCCTGGACACGATCTACGACAGCACCAACATCACGACCAACAAGGTCACGGAGCTGTTCGTCGAAGACGGCTTCAAGGCCATGCGCTTCTGTCCCATCTCCCGCGTATACACGCACACGATCTGCCCGAACGGCTCGACCGGCGTGCAGCGAGCGGTCACCTGCTCCTAACGGATCGGGGGCGGCCTCCGGGTCGCCCCCGTCCGACCTGACCGCTCACGCGAAAGGAGGTGGAGCATGGCAAGCCTTACTGGTCCCCGCTATGTCGCGCGCCCCAACGCGCCCGTCAGCCGGTCAACGTTCTACAAGGTGTCCACGGGTCCGTTGGACCTGCCCGACCACGCCGGCTCGGGCGGCCTTCAGTACCAGATCTCTTGGTGCGAAGGCTTCCCGCTGTGCTACGAGGTGCTGTGCCAGACCAACGGCGAGCGCGGAACCAAGACGTTCCCCGGCTCGCCCACCACGGTCGAGGCACTGCCGTTCGTCGTCTACAGCACCATCACCTGCTCGCCGGTTGGCATGGACGCCGAGCAGCTTCAGACCTACCTGGCCGATCAGCTTGAGGTCGGCGAGCAGGCAACCGTCGAGCGCGTCTTCTCCGAGCAGCTTTGTGGACAGTTCCCCGGCCTCGCCAACAACGAGGCGACCGCGGACCTGACCGCGGCGACCGACATCGTCAACGCGGTGTCGATGTTGGAGAACTGGCTCTACGAGACGCAGGAATACGGACCGCGCGGCGTGCTGCACGTGCCGCTGGTGTTCGCCGCCTACTTCTCGAATCTGCACCTGCTCGACAACCGCGACAGCAACGGCGTCTACCGGACCGCGCTCGGCACGGCTATCAACTTCGGCAACTACGCCGGGACCGATCCGACGGGCGGGAACCCGGCCGCGGGATCGTCCTACATCTACATCACTGGCCAGACCGCGGTCTGGCGCGCACCGAGCGTCTTCAGCCCCACGCGGGGCGAGATGCTCAAGCGGACCACCAACGTCGTGACCAGCCTCATGGAGCGCGAGATCATCGTCTCCTTCGACTGCCACGCCGCCGGTACGGAGACTCCGATTTCCGGGGTGGTTGAGTAATGGCCCGGATCGAAGTCGACAACGACGTCCTGGTCCCCACCGCGCAGCTTCTGCTGCAACTGGTGAAGGACCCGGACGACGTCCAGTTCACGCACGGCCCGCAGGGCTCGGTCTTCGTGGTTCCTGACGCGGTCGCGGAGGAATTCGTGCTCGCCGTCAACGCGACCGAGTCCAAGCCCGAGAAGAAGGCGAAGTAACCATGCCGTCTTACTGCTTCAAGCCCATCCGGGTGCCTCGGGTCCGGGCCACGCTCCTGGACTCGTGTGGCGCGGTCGTGGAGAGTTCCTGCTCTTCGATCACCACGTCGGGCATCGTCACCATCGAGCAGACCGCCGAACTTCAGGACCGGGACGAGTTCTACGAGAAGAACGCCGACGGAGAGTTCTGCGTTGAGGACGACGTTCCGCCGATCCTCAAGTGGTACAACCTGACGATCACGTTCTGCGAGGTGGACCCGGAGATGGTCTACTTCATGAACCGCCAGACGCTGATCATGTCCGATGCGGAGACTCCGGTCGCGATCGGCAACGTGTCCCGGCAGGGCGACATCGCCAACGTCAACTTCGCCTTCGAGGCGTGGACCCGGCTGGCCAACCAGTCCGACTGCGCCGACGGCGTCAAGTACGGCTACATCCTCTGGCCCTGGGTTGTTGAGGGCACGATGGGCGACGTCACCTACCAGAACGGCACCGCCAACTTCGTGGTCAATGCCCGCACCAAGCGGTACTCGCTCTGGGGCCAGGGGCCGTACGCGGTCTACGGCTCGGAGGCCGTCGCGACGCTGGGCGACCCGCTGCCCCTGCCGACCGCGGTTACGTCGCTCGACCACCGCCAGATGTTCGTCACCACCCTCGCGCCGCCCACCGCTGCGTGTGGCTGCACCGCCGTGGATCTGGTGCTAACGGCGCCGGTCATCGACGCGCTTGAGGTGACCTACACCCTGCCGGCGGGCACCGCGCCCGCCTACATCGATTGGGGCGACTCTTCCAACACCACGGAGGCTGGCCCGACCGCGGTTCACACCTACGCGATGGCGGGGACGTACACCGTGTCGCTCTGGCCAACGGCCTACTCGTCCGCGCCGTACGTCGATGAGGTCACTGTCGCCCCGTAAGGAGGGAATCCATGGCTGAGGCCATCTCTCCTTGTGACTGGCAGCTTGAGGAGAGCATCTGCTGTCCTGATTGGTCGAGCTACAGCGCCGAACTTCAAGCACAAGCCCAGCGGTGGGCCACATACGTCATGTGGTCCGCCACGGGGCGCCAGTTCAACGCCTGCGAGATCACCGTCTACCCGTGCGGTCGCGACTGCTCGGGCGACTGGTGGTGGAGCGGTGCCGGCGGCTGGTGGTGGAGCGATGGCGTCTTCGTTCCCTACATCTGGCAGGGCCAGTGGTACAACGCGTGGTGTGGTTGCGGCGCCGGGCCAGGCTGCTACTCGTGCAAGCCGCGCTGCGCCGCATACCTGCCAGGGCCGGTCGCGGAAGTTGTTAGCGTAGAAGTTGACGGGTCAATTATTGATCCGAGCGAGTACCGCATCTACGACCAGCAGTGGTTGACGCGGGTCACCAACAGCGACACCGAGAGCGCCGAATGCTGGCCGATGTGCCAGGACTACAACCGCACCGAGCCCAAGTTCAAGGTGGTCTACGTCCGCGGCACGCCTATCCCGCAGGTGGTGCTCGACGCCGCGGCCGTCCTCGCGTGCGAGTACGCGAAGGCGTGCCTGGGTCAGGAGTGCATGCTCCCGAGCCGTGTCGTCAACGTGGCGCGGCAGGGCGTGACCGTGACGCTCCAGTCGATTGACGAGATCCTGCGCGACGGCTTCACGGGCGTCACCAGCGTGGACCAGATCATCGCCAAGGTGAACCCGAGCCGGCTCAAGGCGCGGACGCGGCTGTACTCCCCAGACGTGCAAGTCGATCGGATGATCACATGGCCATAGACGACGGTGAAGTAGTTGCTAGTGAAAATACTTCACTAGCAACAACTTGGGTGGTAACTGTTTCAGCATCCATCGAAGTCTCGCGAGACGAAGAAAAGGAGGACGACGATGGCAGCCGGCCTGTCTGCGGTTAACCTCGCCAACGCGTGGCTGAACACGCTATCGGGCACCACGTTCACGGGCGTCAACACGTTCGTGAAGCTCCACACTGGCGACCCTGGCGCATCCGGCACGGCCAACGCGTCCGCCAACACCACCCGCGTCGCACTCACGTGGGGCGCCGCGGCGTCCGGCTCGAAGGCGATCGTTGCCACCCTGCCGGTCTGGAGCACGTGGGCCGCCGGCTCCGAGACGCTCAGCTACATCAGCGTCTGGGACAACCTGACGGTTGGCAATTTCCTCTTCTCGGCCCAGCTCACCGTGGCCCGCAGCGTGGCCAACGGTGACAACGTCACGCTGTCCTCGCTGAGCTTCGCCCTGACGCCTATCGCCGCGTAAGGGGTTCGTCATGGCGACCTTCAACTGGTCCGCGCCAACCCAACCCAACAACTTCGACAGCACAACCGAGCTGAGTTTGGGCGTGAAGTTCACGTGCTCGGTGGCCGCGCAGTGCACGGGCGTCAACATCTGGATTCCGTCGACGCTGCCCTCCGGCCCCAGCCCGGCGTTCGTGTCGGTGTGGCCGGGCGCGGGCGGGGCGCCGCTGGCAGTCGGGCAGTTTGAGTGGTCCGACTTCGCGGGGATGGAGGGCACGTTTCAGGACGTCCCCTTCACCGATCCAGCGTTCACGCTGTCGATCGGCGTGGAGTACATGGCGGTCGTCCAGACCTTCGAACGTTGGGGTGGCACGCCCTCGTATCCGTGGCCGGAGACTGTTGGCGCGCTGACGGCGGTCAGCGACAACGGCTGGGTACTGGTCGGCTACGGCTTCCCTAACACGGAGAGCGGCGCCAACTTTAACTTCAGTGTGTCCCCGATCGTCGAGGCGGGCGTCGGGGTCGACATCGCGGCTACGGTCGCGAGCAACGCGACCATCTCTGCCGCGGCCACAGTGGAGCATCCGCTCGCGGCGGCCCAGACGGGCACGGCCACCATCACCGCGGGCATGTCGTTGGACGAGTCGCTGGCCGCGGTCCGCTCGGCGGTCGCGACCATCACGGCGACGATGAGCGTCACCACGAGCGGCATCGACACGCTTCTGCTTCCGGAGGCGGTCATGTTGCTCGACTGCCTCTGCACCGCGCTCCAGGCGTACGACAACCCGCCCGAGACGTGCTGCCTGCGCCCTGGCGACACCGTCATCCAGGACGTGGGCATTCCCGGCTTCAGCCAGGACGACTGCTGCCGCGGGCAGGCATATGTGAAGATCGCCGGCTACTACATGACGGGCGAGGGCAACTCCCCGTTCCCGTCGCCTTCGACCGATGCCCCGATTTCGCCCTGCGGAGTCCCCGCCTGGGGGCTCCAGCTCGAAATGGGGATCTTCCGCTGCATCCGCACCGACCGCCAGCCCACCTGCACCGAGTACACCGAGGCGGTCATTCGCCAGATGACCGATGCGAAGGCGATGCGGTGCGCGCTGGACTGCTTCATCTCGCTGCACGACCCCCAGACGGTGGCGGTGGGCAACTGGTCGCCCGCCGGGCCGGACGGTGGCTGCGTAGGCTCAACCTGGCAGGTCAGTGTCGAGGTGCTGAATAGCTGCGAGGAGTGCTGATGTACCTGGTTCGCATGAACGTCGCGTTTGATCTCTGGGATGCCGGCGACGTGGCAGTCGTTCCGCCGAAATTCCTGGAGCGGTTTGGGCAGTACGTGACTGTGCTGGAGGCGATGTATGGCGAGGGTGGAAATCTTCCAACCCAAGGCGGACTCGTACGCCCAGAAGTTGGCCCGCAAGCGGGTGAGCCTGCTGGTGAGGGCAGTCTCGATGGAGGCGAAGATCGCCTTGAGCCGGTACACGGGGAACACGATCAAGCCGGCGCCGACGGGGGCTCACCGGAGGTCGATCCGCAGTAGCGTGTCCGCGACCGGGCGCTGGAAGATCGTCGGCTCGGTCGGCTCCAACCTGCCCACCGCGATGGTCGTGCACATCGGCGCCCGGCCCCACGTCATCGCACCGCGGCGGGTGGAGGGCATGAAGTTCTACTGGAAGGAGAAGGGCCGGTTCGTCTGCATCAAGGCCCCCGTCCAGCACCCTGGCATGCACGGCAAGTTCTACCTGACCGAACCGCTCAAGATCGAAGGCCGGCGCCTCGGCTTCCGGGTGGTCGTGGCGGCCTACACCGAGCGCCTGTGGCGTTAAGATCGCCGCATGGCAGCACGTGGACGTACCCCTAAAGTTTCCGAGGCCATCGAAGGCGAGGTCGTGGGGGCAGCCACGACCGAAGAGGTCGAGGTCGTTGATCGAACCATCGGCAAGCTCAAGCTCAAGATGCGCCGACCGACCGACGCTCAGATCGCGCTCCTGGGGCGCCTCGCGGTCGCGGCGCAGCGCGAGCCCGAGAAGTACTTCAGCCGCCTGGTCGACACCTTCTTCCGCATCGTGGAAAACCTCCTGGTCGACGCGGGGGATATCGCCGCGGTCGAAGGCGCCATCATCGAAGACAAGTTGACCATCGAAGACATCGTGACGGGCCTGGGAACGAAGGATGCCACCGCGCCCGCGGGCCGCGTCCGCCGCGCCCGCTGAGGCCGAGCCAACCCATGTCCCGCTCCCCGAGGTCGAGGCCGATCCGGACAGCTACCTCGGGCCGGCAGCGCTCGAAGTCGACTTCGCTGAGCAGACATGGCACGTCCCCGCCCTCACGGCCGCGGACTGGTTGGCGGTCCTGTGGGCCGACCCGTTCAACCCTGATTCGATCTTTCCAGGGCTTGTCGACGACATTGATCTTGATGATGTGATCACCGAGTTGATCTTCAGCGGCGAGCTGGACGGTGACGAAGTCTTCGACACCGCCATGGAGATCCTCGAAGCGCACAGCGGCTACCGCTGGTGGTTCGCCCTGCGCCTATCCATCCTCACCAAGGCCGCGTGGGCGCGCATCGGGGGCGTGCTCGTGCTCTCGGGCGTGGACCCGCGGAGCGTCACCCTCGGGTCATGGCTGAGCGCTGTCCTGGCGATCATCGCGGAGCGCTCCGGGGGCGGCAAAGAGTTCGCCCAACTGCTCGACAAGCTCAACGAGGCGCCCGAAGGATACGGCCCGTCGCTGGAAGAGCAGATGGTGATGGATGAGGCCGCATTCCTGTCTGCCATGAACGCTCCGTACTGATCGTTTTGCCGCCAAACGCCCTACCATGTGGACATGGCGGCTAATGTCCTGGGTCGGGCGTACATCGAGGTGCACGCCGACACCAAGGCATTCGGACGCGAGCTTCTCCGCGAAACCCAGGCCATCGCCACCCTGGCCGAACGCGAGTCGGGCAACGCGGGCGAGCGGATCGGCAAGGGCCTCTCCGACGGCATCCAGCGCGAGACGCGACGGGCCGCCCCGAAGGTGGCTGGGACGCTGTACCGGGCGATCGGGCGCGACCTGTTCCGGGTGGGTCGCGGCGGGCGCCTGCTGCCCCAGCTTCAGGGCGTCCTAGTCGCGGAAGCCATCCAGGTCGGCGGGAAGGTCGGCAAGTCGTTCGCCGGCTCCTTCGCGTCCGGCGCCATCGACGGCTTCCAGGCGATCTTCAAGACGCTCGGCAACTTCGTCAGCTCGATTGGCTCCTCGGTCGGAAACGTGGGCTCGGGTGGCCCGTTCGCCGCCATCCTGGGTGGTCTGATCCTGACCGGCATCCCGGCGATCATCGGCGCGATCATCGCCCTGGCGTCCGCGCTGTCGGGCCTGCTCAACGTCATCTACCTCGTGCCGGGCGCCCTGTCGGCGATCCTGGCCGCGATCATCCCGCTAGTTGTTGCCTTTCAGGGGTTTGGCGAAGCTATCGGTGCGCTCGCGTCCGGGGATGCGAAGAAGCTCAACGAAGCCCTCAAGAATCTCACCCCTTCCGCGCGAGCCGTGGTCCGCGACCTCCAGCCGTTGGTGAAGGTTTTCAGGGATATCCGGCGCTTCGCGCAGGAGGCATTCTTCAAGCCCCTCGTTGGCGTGTTCAAGGAGCTGAAGCCGTTCTTCAGCAACACAATCGCGGGCGGCTTCATGCAGGTGGCCGCCTCCGCGGGCGAATTCACCAAGCAGCTACTCATGCTTGCCCGCGACCCCGTTGTGACCATGTTCTTCGCCCAGACCTTCGAATTCGCGGCCAGCCTGTTCCGCACGCTCGGGCCGCCGGTTCTGGCGCTGATCAAGGCGCTGGCAACCCTTTCGCTCGCCACCTTCCCGACCCTCGACAAGCTCGCCAAGGGCTTCGGCAACATGCTGTTGAAGTTCGGCGCCTGGGTCGACAAGACAGTCAAGAATGGCGACTTCGAAGGCTTCATGGACAAGATGCTCCTCGCCTTCGACAACCTGGGGCGCCTCATCGATTCAGGCTGGGAGTTCATCAAGTCCCTGATCGGTGGCCCCCAGGAGCAGAAGGAGGCGCAGGACTTCTTCGACCAGCTCATCGATGCCATCGACTCCCTGACGGCGTTCTTCAAGTCGCCCGACGGAAAGGTCGCCCTCCAGGGAATGATCGACCTCGCGAAGATCTTCTTGACTGGCCTGCTCGCGATCCTGGTCGGCGCACTGTCCATTGTGGGCGCCTTCGAGGCGATGGCCCAAGCGTTGCGCGAAGTCCTGCGCCTGCTCGGACTCGTGTCGAGCAACACGAACCACATCGTGGCGTTGACCCCGGCACAGCTCAACCTGAACCGCGGCCAGCAGACCCTCGGGTCCGCGCCCGGTCACGCTGACGGCGGCGATTTCAACCGCGAACACCTCGCCTGGTTCGCGGAGGGCAACAAGCGCGAGTTGGTGCTGCCCATGACCAACCCGCAGCGGGTCCGGGAGATCGCCAGCCAGTCCGGCCTGACGTCCATGCTGAACCAGGACATGACCGTCAACGTCTACGTCGGCGATGAGCAGGTGACCGCCCGCGTCGAGAAGGTTGCCAACGCGGCGTTCAAGCAGTTCGGTCGGTCCTACAAGTTCGGTCCGCGCTTCGTCGGAGTGGGTGGCTGATGCCCGATATCTCTGTCACCGCCCAAGACACCTACGGGCGCATCCTGATCATCGCGTCCTGGGTGGACACACCATCGATCACCCACGGGCGCGTATTCCGGGTTGAGCCTGACGGCACTGAGACGTTGGTGCGCAACAACATCGCGGTCAACGTGGACGGCTACATGGAGCTGTCCGGCGGCCTGATGTACGTGTACGACACCGAGGCGCCGATGAACACGGCCCTCACGTACCGCACCGAGGGCTACGACGGGATTACGGGCGTCACCTCCAGCTCGGTCACGTGGACCGAGACGCGACCCTGGCTGAAGTCGCCCTTTCACCCCTGGCAGGACCGGGAACTGCTTCTGAGGGATGACCTCGGCACGCCCGCGTGCGCGGAGGGCGACAACATCTTCTTCTCCGCCATGGACGCCGAGGTGCGCCCCAACCGTTCGGCGCTGTTCCCGGTCGATCAGCGGAAGAACCCGATCCCCTCGTACCGCGTGCGTGGCGGCATCTCGTCCTCGCTGCGCCTCATCTCGCGCACCTTCACCGCTCGCGACTACATCATCGAGATGAACGCGCCCGGCGACCCGCTGTTCTTCCAAGCGCCCGCGCTCTACGGCATCCCCGACCGCTACATGATGGTCGGCGACTACACGGTGGCGCGGCTGTCGCCCGACCACCGCCAAGAGTGGCGTGCCAACACGTTGCCGCACACCGAGATTGACGTCCCCGTGGGGCTCGCCGACGGCATCCTCGGCAACCGTTGGGCCGACATCTGTGACACCTACGAGACGTTCCTCGACGCGGAGAACGCCGGCATCACCTGGTCGATGATCCTGCTCGGCTACGCCGCCGACCCGCCCCTCGACACCGGATTCCGGCTCTACAGCGACATCCCGGTCGACTTCGCCACTTACGGCGACATCCCCACGGGCGGTCGCACCTACGAGGGCCTCATGGAGGGCAGCTAATGCTCTCTGGAGGACTAGACCTCGCGTACCGCGACCTCATCGCCTACGGCGCCAACGTCTCGACCCGCATCGAGGTGTGGCGCCAGGGCGTGCGGATCGACACGTACGGCGACGAAGGGCTGCCCAAGTACGGCGGCGCCGTCCAAGCCACCCTGATGTCCCAGGTGGCCAGGCAGCTCTCCCTCTCCACCGATGGCACCCTCTTTCCCGACGATGAGGACGACCTGCTCGCGCCGTGGGGCAACGAGCTGCGCGTCTTCCATCTCGTGCGTGCGGGCGCGGGCGTGCCCTACGAATTCCCCACCTTCCGCGGCCGGATCAACGACGTCCAGCTCAACGATGAGGGCGACCTCATGATCGACTGCCTCGACCGGGGCGCGGACGTCAACGACTCGCAATTCTCCGTGCCCGAGAACGCGATCGCTGGCGCCACGGTCACGTCGGAGTTCCGCCGGCTCGTATCGCAGGGCGTGCTCGACGCAGAGTTCGGCACCTTCGACTTCATCACCGAAATCACGCCCGTGCTCACCTGGGAGTGGGACCGCGGGTCCGCCTGCGACGACCTGGCCGCCGCGGGCAACGCCTTCTGGTACGCCCTCGCCAACGGCGACTACGTGATGCGGTACGTCCCGTGGACGATAAACCAGACGCCGCTGCTCACCATGACCCAAGGCGAAGGCGGCTACCTCACCACGGCGGTTCCGTCGCTCAGCCGCGAAAACGTCTACAACATCGTCACCGTCGTCGGTGAGCGCGCCGACGGCGGCGACCCGGTCTGGGCCGTCCTCGCCGACAACGACCCCGCCAGCAAGACCTATGTGGACGGTGGATTCGGCCGCAAGGGGAAGCTGATCAACCTCCAGACCGTCATCACTAGCGGCCAGGCACAGATCCTCGCCCGCGCCGCGCTCCGGCAGGCGAAGTCGCTGTCCCGGTCCTGGAGCCTCACGCTTCCCATTGATCCCTCGATCGAACTGGGAGACTGCTTCTCGATCGTCGCGCGAGGGCTGGGACCTGATGTCCAAGTGGTCCACCAGTTCACCCTTCCCCTGCTCGGCGCGGAGGAGATGACGATGCAGACGCGAGCCCTACAGCCCGTCGACGTTCAGGTGGAGGAGGTATGAGCGCAGCCGGAGATCTCAAGTCGAATCAGCCGCCCGACACGGGCGTGCGAATGGGGCAGGTCGCGCTCGCAAGCGACGGCTCCGTCACCGTCACCGTCAACGGCGTGGTGGTCAACTGCGGGTTCATCAACCCCAACGCCTACGCCGACGGCGCCCCAGTGCTTCTCCTGCGCTACAAGAAGTCGTGGGTGGCCATGGGCACGGTGACCGATGCCGCGGCACCCACGTACATCGCGGAGGCGGCTGAGCTGACCGACTCGGCCTCCATCACCACCACCGAGACAGTCATCGCCACCGTGACCGGCGCTCTGAAGACGGGGCGGCTCTACCATGTGTGGATCACCACCCACGTGGGCTCGGACTCCGCCGCGAACGGTGCCTCCATCCGCATCCGCGAAGATGCACTCGCCGGGACGGTGCTCAACCAGACCGACGGTGAGCTGACCGTCAACGTGGGCGGCGTTGGCACGCCCTGGACGTTCCTGGGGCGCTACACCGCGGTCGCCGACGGCAGCAAGACGTTCGTGGGCACACTCCAGCGCGTTGCGGGCGCCGGCAACCTGCGCCGCGAGGCGTCAGCCAACCGTCCTACGATCATGTGGATCGAATATGTCTCGGGGTGACGCATGGCTGATGTGACCAACCCATGGGAGATTCCGTACCCCGAGGGCACGGACATCCTTTGCGATGGCTACCTCTACATCCAGGGGATCGCCGAGCGCGTGGACGAGATCCTCGACGAGTTTGACGTGACGCTGGCCAACGCGATCGTGCGCCCGCTCGCGCGCATCTCGACAACCACCTCGCAGACGGTGCAGCTCAACGGAAGCATCTCGTTCTCCACGGTGGACTTCGACACGGCGAACCTGGCTTCGCAGTACATCTTCGGCACCCTCACGGCGCCGGATCAGTCGATCTGTGTCTTCGGTCTGCACGGTGTCTGGGAGGCGACCCCAGCCTCGGCTGGTGCCCAGTACCAGAACCAGGTCCTGCTGCCCGACCGCTTCCAGGAGGCGTACTACACACAGGCTGACCGTTCGTCGGCTGCCCGCGGCGGCCACACCGAGATGGACCAGAACACCGCGGCCGGACTGGACGTCCAGTCCGCGGCCGTGTTCTACAGCGGCCAGGCGGTGGCGCCTGTGGTTTCGAGCGCCATCTTCTGGATTCTCAAGATCGGAGACGTCGTCTAATGGAGCAGACGACCAGCCAGCACCTTCCGTACCCGACGGAGAACGACCCGGCCAACGCGGCGCTCCAGCTTCAAGTGCTCGCGGAGGCCATCGACGCCAAGCTGGTGGCGCAGTTCGCTTTGGCCCGTCAGGCATTCAACGTCCCCGCCATCATGGTGAATTTGAGCGCCAACCAGACCGGCATCAGCAACGGCACCACCACCGACATCCTCTTCGATCAGATCCTCTTCGAGTACCCGAGCGGAGCGTGGTCGCTGACGCCCCAGTTCCCGTTCTTCCCGGAGACGGGCTATTACCGGATCGGCCTCTTCGTCAACAGCGTCCCGTCGGGCGGTGTCACGGCCAACTCCGCGTGCACCATCACCCTGCGGTACCCGTACGTGCAGCAGATCCCGTACACCCTCTACACGATTGAGTCCTATCAGGACCGTTGCTACCAGTCCAACACCTCGGGCGAGTACCAGCTCATCGAGGCAATGGTGCGATGCGACGTCGTCAACACCACGCCCGCGTACCCGAGCGCGCAGGACTACTCGGGCATCACGGCCACCATCAACCACGCCAACGTGGCCAGCACGGTCAACGTCCTTGCCGGGTCGAAGATGTGGGCGTGGAAGACTAGCGAACTGGAGGACTGATGGGCGGCACGACCTCGCTGGGCATCCGGTACCCGTACCAGAGTGAAGTCGTTGACTCGGTCGACTACGCCAACCTAGCGACCGACGTCAACGCGCTCCTGATCGACCTGGACACCATCGCCACACTGGCCAACACCCGGCCCAGTGTGCACATTCAGAGCGGCTCGCGGACCGGCTTCACCACGGGCCTCAATCAGGTGCTCCAGAACTTCACCCTGGTCTGGGATACCGGCAACTTCTGGGACCCAGCCCAGACGGATCGAATCATCCTGCGCGATCCGGGGCTCTACTACGTGTTCATCGGCGGTTCGTTCCGCACACTGGCCAGCACCACCACCTCGTTCCGCATCGCCATCCTCGCCAACGCGGGAACCGAATGGCAGTCGCGGAAGATCGACACATTGGCCAGCTCGGGCAACGGAAACGACTCCGCGGTGTCTGGCATGGTGATCGCCAGCGTCGCCGACACCACCATTCAATTCCGTTGCCAGTGGACCGGAACGGGCGGCCCGGTCAGCGTCACAAGCGGCAACATCAAGGCGTACCTCATTCGGGAGTTGGCTGATCTGTGAGAGTTCTGGTCATCCCGTCGGACAATTCTGGCTGCGGGATGTACCGGCTGGCCTGGCCAGCCCAGTACCTCGCGGCGCAGGGTCACGACATCGGGATCTGCTATTTCGGGCAGCGCGGAATCCTGGAGATCCATTCGCGCGACGGCGTTCATGTCGACGGGATCTCCATGCCGCCGGGCGTGGACGTGGTTGTCGTCCAGCGGGTGTCCAACCGGCTGTTCGTCGAGGCGATCAAGGCGCTGCGGAGCATGGGCATCGCGGTGGTCATGGACATGGACGACGACCTCGGGCGCATCCACAAGAGCCACGTGGCGTACAAGCTCTACAACCCGAAGGTCCGGTTCGGCGACCCGCCCCCGCTGCACCACCACGAGCACGTCCAGGCCGCCGCGGACGCGGCCACGATGGTCACCTCGACCACCCCGGCGCTCCAGGCCCAGTACGCCCGGCACGGCCGCGGCGCCATCCTCGACAACTATGTCTGCGGAAGCGATCTTGACATCCCGCACGACGACAGCGACACCATCGGCTGGGCCGGCGACACCAAGACCCGCGCCGACGACTGGCAGGTGGTGGGTGACGCCCTCCGGAAGATGATCAACGAGGGCAACACCTTCTTTGTGGTCGGCGCGGAGGGCAACCTCGGGGAGCAGTTGAAGCTCCCCTTCGAGCCCAGCTACACCGGATACGTCCACGTCACCAAGTTCACGACCGCAATGTCCCGGTTCGGCATCGGGATGGCGCCCCTGTTCCCTTCGCGCTTCAACGAAGCCAAGTCCAGGCTCAAGCCGATCCAGATGGCCGCCGTCGGCATGCCTTGGGTGGGCTCCCCGTCGTACGCCTACCGGCGCTTCCACGAGGAGTCCGGCACGGGTATATTGGCGTCCAATCCGCAGGAGTGGTACCAGGCCCTGAAGCGCCTGGTCAACGAGCCCAACCTGCGCATGGAGATGGGAGCACAGGGGCGTGAGTACATGAAGACACAGACGATCGAAGCCAACGCGTGGCGTTGGTGGGAGGCGTGGACCGAGGCGCTGAAGCTGGAGCGCGGATGAGACTGCAACCTGATCCCGAAGACGTGCTAGCCGTCCTGCTGAGGAACGACACCGACTCCGGCGCCGCCGATATCCGCGGCTACCTCAAGGCCCTGCTCGCCACGCTCTACCGCGAAGATTCGGACTTCAGCGGGAAGCGCCCGTTCGGCAACTCGGGCTGGAAGTATGACCTCTACATCGCGCTCGGGCTCGCCGGGATGATCAACATTACGTTCGATGAGGACGACTACATCGACACACTGGAGTCCGCGGAGATGGACTACGCCGACGAACTGATCTACGCAGCGATCGATGCCCTATGAGACTGGCGGTCATCACCACGAAGGGCACCCGCCAGAGTCTCGTAGCCTGCTACACCGCCATCGCCACCCAGACCGATGAGGTATTCATTGTCCACAATGGCATGAACAGCGATGGCGTCCTTCAGATGCGCGAAGCCGGCGCCATCGTCATGCCCTACCTCTTCGACTGGAATCACTTCAACCTGTCGAAGGCGTGGAATCAGGGCATTCGCGCTGCGGGCGCGGTCGCCCGCGGGCGCGGTCACAAGGAGTGGTTCACCGCGGTCCTGAACGATGACGCCATCGTGCCCGACGGCTGGATGGATGCGGTGGTGCGCGACATGGAGATGCAGGGCGCCCACGCCGGTTCCTCTGGCTGCCACCACCCCGGCGGCTCGTTCCGCCAGTCCACGCCCATCATGCACACCGACACCATGCGCGGCTGGGCCTTCGTGCTGCGCGGCTCCTCGGGCATCACGGCCGATCCGCAGTTCGTCTGGTGGTACGGCGACAACGACATCGCGTGCCAGGCGGCCAAGGCGGGCGGCCTGTCTCGGGTGCAAGGCTGGCCGGTCCCCAACCTGGCTGAGAACGAGTCCATGATCCAGTCAGAATGGCTGCTGGAGCAAGCCACCGAGGACCGGTCGCGCTTCGAGGAGAAGTGGGGGTTCCTGCCGTGGTGATGGACAAGCACGAGTTTCTACGGCTGATGCACAACCTCATCCGACCCGAGATCTACCTCGAAATCGGCGTCCAATATGGTCAGTCCCTTCGGCTCGCGAAGTTCTCGCGCGTCGCCATCGGAATCGACCCAAACCCTCAGGTAACCGAGGCCCCCAGCAACATGCGTCTCTATGAGATGCACTCGTCTGAGTTCTACGACCGGGAACTGTGGACCGAGAACGAGCCAGCGGGCCTCGCGTTCATCGACGGATCGCACCTGTTCGAAGACGCCGTCGACGACTTCGATCTGGTTCTCAATTCGACCGACCGCGACTCGGTGGCTGTATTTGATGACGTACTTCCCCGGAACGAGGTGGAGGCTAGCCGCACTCCCAACCTGAACGTGTGGGCGGGAGACGTCTGGCGTCTGCACCCATACCTCACCGCGCGCCACCCACGCACCACGTTCGTCCTGGTTGATGTTGAGCCGACAGGCGTGATGGTCGCGTACGACCTCAACTGGTCCCATGATCGTCACATCTACGAGTATGCCAACGATCCTGTGCCCGAATCCGTCCTGACGCGCAAGCACGCCGTGAGCGGAATGACCGCGCTCACCATGGTTTCCGAGTGGATCGACGCGAAGTGGTGAAGCCCTCGGTCACAGTTGTCATCCCCGTCCACCCCATGCGCATACGCAACGGCCTACTGCGCCGTGCCACCGACTCGGTTTGGGCGCAGACGTGCCTGCCGGACGCGCTTGTTGTGGTCGTGGACTGCGAAGGTCAGGGGGCGGCGCGGACCAGGCAACGCGGGCTCGACCAGGTGACCACCGAGTACGTCACGTTCTTCGACAGTGACGACAAAATGAAGCCCCAGCACCTTCAGCGCCTCCTCCAGGTCATCGAAGACGCTGGCGCCTCGTACGTCTACTCCTGGTTCGAACCCGTCGGATTCGGCCGCGATCCGCTCGGGCACTTCGGCAAGCCCTTCGACCCCCACAACCCTCACCATACGACCACCGTCGTCATGTGCGAGACGGCCGTGGCCAAGGAGGTCGGCTTCACGGCGCCCGAGCCGGGCGCGAAGACGGGCAACGAAGACTGGCTGTTCACCGTCGGCTACTGCCGGCTCGCGGTCGAGCGCGGGCTCAAGATGGTCCACCTGCCCGAGCGGACCTGGGAGTACCACCTCCACACGGCCAACACGTCGGGCATGCCCAACCGCGGAGATGCGCTCAGCGTGCCGCGTTAACTCACAAATCGGGCGTAGCCTGTGAATCATGGCGCTACCCGTCCATGACGTGACTATGCCGATCTCGCTGTCGGGGCAGTCCAATGGCAAGCTCGCCGCTGACCGCCTGGTCGACACCGCCGGGCAGGCCGGCGGCCCCATCGTGCGCCTGTGCCGGCCCGCTTACCGGGCCTGGAGGGCCATGTGCGCCGCGGCGAAGTCCGCCGGGCACATCTTCAAGGCCGTGTCCTACTACGACTCGTACCGCCCGTACAGCGTGCAGGAAACCATCTTCAAGCAGCGCTACCGGCGCGTGGGCTACGAGACGGCGATCTGGTGGGACGGCTCCTACTGGGTGCACCACACGGGCGCTGTCGCGGCCATCCCTGGCACGTCAAACCATGGCTGGGCGTTGGCCGTCGACATCGGCGAGGAGAAGGACGGCGACTCGGGCACCGAATCCATCGATCAGGGCTCGGTCGACTGGCTGGTGCGCAACGCATGGCGTTACGGCTTCTCGGCTGAGGTGCAGTCCGAGCCCTGGCACTGGCGCTACTACGCAGGAGACGACGTACCGCAAGCGGTGCTCGATTACGAAGGAGGAGAAGTGGCCGGATACGGCTTCGCAACACAGGAGCAGGCGAACGACGTATGGCGTCGCACAGGCAGCATGCAGCGGATCTTGACAGACGACGTGGTTCCGCGGCTGGAAGCGATCAAGCAGCAGTTGGTGCTCCAGCTCGCGATCCTGGAGGAAATCAGGACAACCGTGGAGGCCATCGAGCCTGGAGAGGGCGGATCGTTCCCGGCCTTCCCGTGGACGGTGACGTTCGAAGGCAATGGGACCGTTACGTCCTAAAACGGCGCGTCTGGGCGACGACGCGAAGTTCGGCAAATTTCGCACTAGGACGTGAAATGTCTGCACTTTCTGCCAAGATCGAAGACATGAAGAACCTATCGTGGCCCATGGCGCTGGTGCTCAGCCTCGTGGTGGTCGTGATCGGCACTTTGGCCTTTGTGGGCAAGGATGTGCGGACCGTCTCGGACGCGATTCTCTTCATCCTGGTGGCTCTCGGGTACGCCGAACTGCGCGAGATCAAGTCCAACACCAACGGCAACAACACCAAGATGCTCGAAGAGCTGGCAGAGTACCGCCGGCAGGCCGCCCGGCTCACCGACAAGGCCCTGGAGTCCGCGCCCCTCGTGCCTCCGGAGTCGAAGTGACCACGACCAGGACCTATTCCTGGACGCTCAAGCCCCCCGCGGAGCAGCTCGACGACTTCAGCCGGCGCGCTCGCAAGGTGCTCGCGTGGGCGTGCGAGGGCGACACCCGCATCTCGTGCCAGGGCGTGACCGGCGAGGCGTTCGGCGTCGTCGAGATCTCGTTTGCCGTCACGGGCAGGGACCTGTGGGCGACCGGGCAGATCTCGCAGGACCTCATCAACACGGTCACGATGCGCCTGAAGAACCCCGCCGACATCGACTTCACCCGCGAGCGCCCGCCTGTGCACGGCAACCGCGGCTACGGCTACGGGCGCTCCAAGCGGATCAACGGGACGTACGGCGCCGGGGAGCGGGCGTTTGATCCGACCCGGCTACTGGTCCCCGACGACGCCGCTCGTGATGCTCCGCCTCCGCCAGAGACTGAGCCTCCGACATCGGCGTAGACACCCGCCCGCACGAGCAGCCCCAATACCAAAGCCCGCCCTCGCCGTTGACGACGGGGCGGGCTACGGTCATGTGTCCCCAGTTTGGTTTCCGGTACGCCACTCACCAGTAGTACCACTTGGCGCAGCTACGTGCTTGGTGACCGAGGAGCACCTCCTCGACGTCTCCGTTGGCGCGGTAGTCCTTCAGCGCGCGGCGGGCGTATGCACGCTCGCGTGTGCGCTCGGGGTTGTGCCAGACGCGCTCGATGTACCAACGGGGTGGCGGGGTAGGGCAGCAGAAACGGTGACCAGTTGGGTAATCGGGCTCCCACATGCACTGATCGCTCTTGCGGCGCCAGTGCTGGTTGTCCCAGGCTCGATAGGTTTTGAGATCGGGCTCAGCCGGCAGATTGCAGGGCCGGTCCTGGCGAATCAGCCAGGTTTTGAGGTATCCGAAGTCTCGGCAGTAGTGGACCTGCTCCCACTTGGTGGCGATAACCCACCACGGTTTGTCTTTGGTCGTTCTCGACATGGCACCCTTTCGGGCGCGGACCATCCGCGCTTACCTGTGCGTCATGTCGATCACCTCCCTCAGTAGTAGGCGCGGCGGTACATCGCCCGCTGCTTCTCCATCTCGGCGGCACGCTTGGCCAGGAGCGCTTCGTTCTTCTTGCGATCCAGGATCTCCAGCACCTCCTGCTTGTGCTCGTACGAGAGCAGCTCGGGGGCCGTCTTATACAGCTCCAGGATGGCTGTCTCGTGCGCGAGCTTCTTCTCGCGCTCAAGCCGGCGGTTGCGGGCCACCTTCGGCTCCCGGAACAGGGTGCTGGACAGCGCCCGCCGGATCGCCTTGTAGGCCAGGAGCCCAAGCAGGTAAAGCACCACGCCGGGCCACACGAGTCCCCAGAGGCCGCAGAATTGCCAGCTCGGCTCGTCTTCCGTCTTCGCGGCCTTGACGTAGGCGATCCGCGTCATCACGAGCAGCCCGATCAGGTACAGAGCGATCAGCAAGGTCACCATGGGAACATCCAGTTGAATACGTCGCGGGTGTGCTTGGCGTCGTCGAGCGCGTGGTGACGCGCCCCGACCTGTACCGGCCGCGCTCCGCGGCCAGTGTCCTTGGCCATCTTCGTGAAGATCTCGACCGATGGCTGGAGTACCTGCTGAATGTCGTAGATCAGCATGGGCAACGGCGGGCGGTGATCGTTGAAGGTGCCGAAAAGCTGGCTCAGGACAACGTAATCGAAGCCCGAGTACGAGCCCCAGATCTCCGGCTCGCCCTCCTGCACGAGGAACTGGTAGACCTCCTCGCGGAGCCCGTCCTCGCCCTCGACGCGCTTCACGAAGGCGATGTCTTCGTGCTCGTGGTCCCAGTCCGCCACACCGATCGCGCCGACCTCGCTGGCGGGGATCAGAGGCAGGGTGGGCCAGATGTTCTGACGCATCCAGCCGTCCCGGACCATCGGTCCGAGCGGGGCGTCCACGTTGATGCCGTAGTACTCGCGACCATCCTCAGCCACAATGCCAATCGAGATGAGATCGATCGGGTGGCCTGCGCCGCGGTTCAGGAATTCGGTGTCCAACCAGTACTTCATTTCCGTCTCCCCCTTCGGAGTACTGCGATCCAGATGGCGGTCATGACACCTACGGCGGTAAACACCACCGCCAACTGGAGCAGCTTGTCGTTGACGCCCATCAGTCTTTCTCGCTCAGGATTCCCATGACCGCGAAGCCGGCGCAGATGAGCAGAATGATCAACCAGAGCCACATCATCGCTTCGCCTTCGCGCAGTCGGGACAGAGGTCGAGCATCTCGGTTTCGAGATGAACGAAGCCGTCGGATTTGGCGGCCTTGCGAGCCTCGACAACCGAGTGGGCCTTGATGAGCTGACCGTGCTCGTTTACGGGGACCGCGCCGCAGTCGTCACACTCGACCCAAACCCCACGGCGGGAGGTCATCGCTGGCCTGTGTGAACCTGTGTGCCCTGCGGAGCGATCACGATGGTGCACTGCCCGGCCGCGGCGCACGCCTTGGCCTTCTCCAGCTCCAGCTTCGCGATCTCAAGCTGAAGCCACACCTCGTTGGAGTAGAGCGACTGCTGCGCCTGCGCCGCACGCACCCGGCCCTCAGCTTCCGCGACCTGCGCGGCGGCGTTCTCCAGGGCCTTCTGCTTGTTGTTGCGCGCCTCCTGGATGCCGGCGTCGGTGTAGTCGATGTCCTTCACGAGGATCTGCACAGGCGGGCAGTCCGGCGATCCCCGGCGGAACGTGGGGCCGCAGAAGTAGTCCCCGCCGGTCAGGCGCTTCAGCTCAACCGCAAATTCAGCGGAGATCCGCTCCTGCACCTCGGCGAGGACGGTGCCGGCGACGAGAGCGTCCGCGCTGTAGTTGCGGATCACCGAGCGGGAAGCCTTCTCCAAGGCCGGGACGACCGTGTTGAGCAGCATCACGCGCCAGCCGTCGTCGGTGTCGGCCTGGTAGCGGCGGCCCATGTTCTCCCACCACTGCACGACCGGCGAGTTCGCGTCCGTGCAGGTCGTGTTGAGCGCCATGTTGGTCTGCGACCACACGTTCACCTGGACGCCCGACGGCTGGTTCGGCTCGGGCTTGCTGGCCACAGTGACGGGCACATTGGTGTCGCCGTCCTGGGGGGCGATGTTCCACGTGCGCAGGTTGTCGGGGAGCCAGACGATGGAGTTGTTGGCGATCCAGTCGTCGGACGTACCAGGGTCCACGCAGTGATCGAACTTGAAGCCGTCGACTTGGCCTTCGGCGTAGTAGAGCCCGATGGCGTCGGGCGGGGCGATTTCGGAACAGGCGGTGGTCGACACGAGTCCCACGACGGCGAGCGCCGCGAGGAGGGCCTTCTTCCAGCTCACTTCTTCTTCTCCAATTCGTAGACGTTGGCCCGCCATTCGCGGACCTGCTGGTGGTGCTCGGGGGTGAGGAATGTTGCCTGGACGTCGAACTGGGTCGGCGGGCGGGTCATCTCCTCAAACAGCCCTTCCGCCGTTGCTACCAGCTCTTCCCGGCGCCGCGTCTTCATGACCGACTCGCCGGTGACGTGCTGGTACGTCTTGCGCTTGCCCATGGCGAAGCCCGCCTGATAGGCCAGCCAGTACAGGACGGCCAGGCCGCCGACTGCGAGCAGCATTCCGAGCGCGTAGAAGATGACGCGTCCCATCAGGAGCCCTCCTTCTTGAACCACTTCTCGGGGTCGTCATCCGCGGACACCATCTCGTCCACGAGAGCCTTGGCGCGCTCGCGCGCCTTGGGCCACGCCGTGTTCATGAGGAACCGCATCAGGTGGTCGTAGGTGCAGTTGGCCTGGATGTAGCGGTAGGCCATGTCTGCGTGAGCCTGGCTGAGGGCCATGACGGGAGCGCCTTCGCCGTCCCCGCCGTCCCCCATCCAGGTCACCAAGTGGATGTTGGCGAGCTGCTCGATGAGCTGCTTCTCCACGTTCGCGAGGTGCGCGTCCGTGATCTGCTCAGGCGTCATGGCTTTCATGATTGCGTAGGCAGGCGACGTTGCGCAGGCTCCCCGGCGACGAGCGCGGACACGGTCAGCGCCGCGTTGACGCAGTTGGTGTGGTTGCTGAGCATGCCCTTGTTGATGCCGCCGTTGACGGCAACGATCTGGTCGGCGACGCGCCGGCCAGTGTTGATGGCCGCCTGCTCGTGCACGCCGCGCACGGCGCCGAGAAGCCGGGGGATCATCGCCATCGAGGCGCGGACCGCGGCATCGCGAGCAGCGTTGAACGCCGTCTCGTTGACGAGTCCGATGAGGTTGTTTGTCTCGGCCGCATCGAGCCCCGCCTGCTGCGCCATGTGGCCGATGTTGGCCATCGTGGCGGGGTCGAGGACGTTCTGGACGTCAACGGAAACGGCGTTCGTGGTCATGGTCTTCTCTCCTTGATGGTTTCCGGGGGTGGGCCTGGCCGCCCGCTTCCCCTCTGTCGCGGGCGGCCAGGGGCTTACTCGGGACGGGGGACGCCGACCTTGTCCTGCACCCACGAGATGCCCTCGCGAGCCTTGTCGGCGGCCAGGTCGACCGCTCCGACGGTCGCCGCGGCGGCCTCCTGGAGCGGGGTGGGCTCGGCGCCCTCCTCGACGTCCTCGATGAAGGCGTCCACGGCCCGGCGGGCGAGTACGACTGCGCCAACGACGGCGCCGCCGACAACTCCGGCGACTACGAGGGCGGTCTTGAGCTTCATGCTTCTCTCCTCAGAACGTTACCTGGATATACGGGTAGCGTAAGGTCTGGGATGGCCCGAGTCAAGGGCGATGATGACAAGGGAGATGAATCTCTTCAGCCCACCAGAAGGCACTTTCGCGACTCTTGGTGTGCGTCACGTGGGGGCACCGTCCACATTGGAAGTACCAGCGCCCGCCGAACTTGTAGACACGGTGCTTCCGAACCCGTTCAGGCGCAGGAGCTGGACCATGTCGCTCAGAAACATGAAGCTGTGCCACTCGCCCGCCTCCTTCTTCTTGCCGGGCGGGCAGAACAGGACCCGAGAGCCCAGCTCAGCCCGCAAGATCAACAGGATGTCGCCCTTGCGGGGCGCGTGATGGACCGGCGGCAGGTCCGTGAAGCCGGCGATCTCGCGGAAGTACGTCACCGCGACCCACTGCTCCACCGTGCGCCGTCCACGCCCCCGCGGCTTCACCACAACCACGCCGATGCTGGCCTTTGCGTTGGCCTTCTCGACCTCCACCTCGCGCAAATAGCCCGAGTAGTTGATGGTGCCGTGGTCGCCGGAGGTCGACTTGACCTCCCAGCACACGCCCGGCGTCCCCGTGATGTCGCCCTTGTCGAGCGCGCCCTGAAGCGAGCGCCGCTCGGCGTAGGGCCACCCGTTTTCGACAAGAAAGGCCGCGACCGCTGACTCAGCAGCGGTCCCGGCCCTCTTCGGCTTGTTGACCATCACACCCGCTTGAATTGGCGGACCTGGTATTCGGCGTACAGCGCCGGGTTGTCCCGCTTGAGCCGCTCGGCGTTCAGCTCATCGACCACCTTGGGCTCGATGTACTGCTGCGCGAGGTTGGGGCGGTCCTTGATGAAGTCCTTGGTGCGCAGGCGGTTGATGCGGTGCCAGGTATAGACCGGGCGGCCGGCGAACGTCGCTTCGTCCGCGTCGGCGGCCTTCAGCACGTCCTGGAGCTTGCCGCGGATCTCGGCGAGCTGCTTCTCCCACTCCTTGATGGTGTCGGCGAGAAACTCCTCCTGCTTCACCAGATCGGCGTACAGGTCCAAGCTCACCGACTTGGGCTCAGGGATCGCGATGTCAGTTGTGGTCGACGGTGCGATGTCGGTCATTCTGCTCCTCCAGATCAAACAGCGGCTGGTCGTCCGGCATGGGCGCGGACTTGGCCAGGCGCGGGCGTGGTGTCTTGATGCACTCGGGACACAGGGTGGCGTTCTCCCGGAAAGCCTCCTCCTCCAGGATGTGCCATCCCCGCGCCCGCGCTCCCTGCAACGTGAGGGGCTTAGACCCGCGGCTGCTGTAGCTGGCCCCGCAGCCGCACAGGAGCCCCTCAAACGAATCCCACATGGGCTACATCATGCCGCGTAGTGGCGTGGCTTGTGGCGCGACAATGCGAGTCGGTGCTCCTGCGGGTACCGCCAGGCGCGCGCGAGCAGGCGCAGCGCCCCCGCGGGTGCTTCCATTAGCAACATTTGAACCTTCAACATCCAGATTCCCTCCTCCCCCGTTCGCATCTCCGGGTTGGCTCGACGGTGCAGCGCGCCCACGAGCGTGGGCAGGCCGATGGACAGCACGATGATGATGGCGAGTCCCCAAATCACGACTGGTGCGAGCGCTTCGAGCGTCGCGCCGGTACTGCTGGCATCACTGGCCATTGTGGACCAACTTTCGGTTTGTCGAACAGATACGGCTTGGCACGGCTTGTCGGGTCGGCCAGACATGGGTCGTCGAGACTGGTGAGGTCCGAGGGGGGTAGTCGGGCTGGGGTGGCGTGGGATGAAGCTGTGTTGACGCGTCAGAACGGAGCGTAACGAACGGATCTGTGATGTCGGGCATGGTCGGGTCTGGGTAGCAGGGATCAGTCGGGGGGGCCAGGAGTGGCAGGGTGAGTCGGCGGTAGGCGTGGCGATGCGGCGTCGCGTGATGAGATGTCGGAGCGTGTTGGGGGGAAACGTGTTGTCGGAATGGGTCGGCGAGAACACGGCTCGGGCTGGCTGGTCGGAGGGATGAGGGATGAGCGGATCAGTCGGCGTGACGTGGTCTGTGCTGGCCCGCAGAGGGTAGTCGGAACAGGGACGTGCTGCGCGGATCGGGCTCGAATTGTCGGGTTGGCAAGTGCGGGGCGAGTCGGCCAGTCGGATTGAGGCGAGGCGCCGTGGATTGTCGGTATGGGGCGCCGTGGATTGTCGGACTGGAATGGGTTGTCGGGCGTGAAGGGTGCCGGTCAGGCAAGTCGGGAGTGGAAGGGGAGGGCCGGGGTAGTCGGGTCGAGATGAGTCGAGCGGGGAGGGCCAGTCGGCGTGGGGTCGGGTTGACATGTCGAAGGGGGCCAGCCTAAGCCGGCCCCCGTGACGAATCAGGAAACGCGATCCCAGCGGGTCACGGTGTAGCGGCCATACGTCTGCGAACGGCTGGCCCCCAGGCCCTGCTGCTCGCCGCCCACCCAGATCTGCGCCCACTGCTTCTCGGTGAAGTCGTAATCGCTGATCACGGTGAACTTGATGACAGCCCGCTGCACCATCTCCTGGTACTGGATGGCCGAACCGAACCGGGTGTTGACGAAGTGCTGGTTCACCTTGTCCGGCGAGGTGACGGGCGAACCGTCCTCGCGCCACAGGTCGAGGTGATCCTCGACCACCATGACGTGCTCGGCCATGAAGTTGAGTAGGCCCTTGTTTGTCTTGCCCCATCCGCGCCCGTCGAGCCGGCCCGCGGCGACGGCAACGCTGGCTGCCTCCTTCAGCGCCGCCTTGAGCTGGCGGCCCTCGATGTAGAGCTGGTGGGCGTCCGGCTTCGAGCAGATCGGGCCGTCACCGAGGCAGTCCTTGCAGCGCGTCCGGTAGAACCCGTTGAGGTTCTGGGTGGCGGCCAGCTCGGCGGTCGCCTCCTCCTTCGTGATGCCGCGCTTTTCGACGATCTCCAGCACCGCGCGCTGGATTTGCTGCTCCTTGTCGATGCCGAGCTTGGTGCGCAGCCAACCCTCGACCACGCGCGGGTCGGAGGGCACGCCGCCGAGGATCTGCTTGAGGAACAGCTCACCTTCGAATCGGTGCGACCACGCCTCGGCCGCCTCGCTGGCGAACACGGACGGGCGCGGGGGGAGGATTTCGTGCAGGCTGACGCCCGCGAGGTCGGGTGTGATGACGTCGGTCTTGGGCATTGCTTCTCTCCTTTGTGGAATGTCGGATCAGTGGTGGCCCGATACGGGTTGTCGGTTAGATCGGGATGGGATAGTCGGCGTCGGGTCGAAGTGCAGTGTCGAGGCGGATTGAGCAGGAGGGACTTGTCGGTGCCGGGCCGCGTGGCGGTGGGTGGGCCAGTCGGGTTGATGTGGGGGGAACTGGCAAGGAACGTCGGATGGGGCTCGACGGGGCTGGTGGTGCGGTGGGTGGTCAACAGGCAAGGAATGTCAGGGACCGCATAGTCAAGCCGAGCTGAGCAGAGGTGGGTAGGCTGGTCGGTGCCGAGGCGTCCGGATTAGTCGCTCCGGGCTGAGCGGTGGTGGGTGGCGTTGTCGGAACTGAAGCGCGTCGGCTAGTCGTTCTTGATGGCGCTGAAGTACTTCTCCATCCACTCGCGGATTGCGCGAGCGGCATCTTCGGGCGTGGACCCGCGGGTGGAGCCCTCCGCGGACAGCATTCGCGCCACACCCGTCTCGTCGAAGGCCCGGATGAGGCCCGTGAGCGCGTCCAAGCGGATGAGCCGGAGGCGCTCCTCGGTGAGCAGGAGCCGATCGCGGTCCAACGTCTCCACAAGGGACATGCCGTGGTGGCGTGCCTTCAATGTGGAGGCGTTGAAACGCGAATAGGTGTCGAGGTCGATCACGTGAACTTGATGCCCGTCTCGCGGGTGATGATCTCTTTGAAACGGTCGAAGTCTTCGACGTAATCGTCCGCCTCATCGCTCCAGACCGAGCCGGCGAGGTGATGGAAGAGCGCCTCGGCTTGCTTCTTGTTCAGCCCGAGCAGCTCCCTGGCCATGTCCGAGTACGGGTAGTACCACTTCTCGTTGCCGTCGAGGTCCACGCTGATCACGTACGGATTGCCCATCGACCACGCCCGTCCGGTTCCCTCGCGCTCGTCCTGCGCCCGCATCTCGCGGATCTTCTGGCGCCCGGCCGCGGTCGGCTTGCCCGACCCGTCAACCAGATCGGACATGAACACGGCCCAGCCGGCGAAACAGAACCGGGTGTTGCAGTTGTGCTGCACCCAGTCTTTCTGGCTCCAGTGCTGGGGCGTGTCTTCGATCTGCGCGACGATGAGCCGGATCAGCTCCTCGTTGAGTGCCGTCTTCATGACTGGGCCACCTTCATCATCCGGTCCATGTAGTCGGCGTTGATGAGCTGTGAGGTCTGCACCCGGCCGTCGCCACCGTGGGTGAGCTTCTCGTGCTCCGCCCAGTAGACGATCAGCGAGTCGTGATCGTCCGCGGTGCCGCCGACCTCCTGGATGGGGCCGCAGTCAGAGCAGTTGAGCGTCCACGCGATCGTCTGCATCCCCCGCGTCTTGACGTCGAGCTTGCCGTCAGGGAATGACAGGCCGGTCATGCGCTTCAGATGCCGCTTGTACGAGTCCCAGGTGCCGTCGCCGACCCAGCCGGAGAACAGGACGCTGGCCTGATCCCCGGTGAAGCCGAGCAGGTCTTCCGCGACCTCGCTCCACGGGAACGCGTCGTCGGTTTCGTCGGCGATGTTGACGATGTCCAGCCCCTCCGGCGCGACGTTGGCGGCGTGCTGGATGGCGACGATGTTGGGGCGCCCCTTCTCGTCCAGGTAATCGGACAGGTGTAGCGCCCAGCCGGCGAAACAGAACTGGGTGGGGCACGAGTCGCCCCCCTTGCGGGACCACACCTCCTGATCCCACTGGCCGGGGCTCATCTCGATCGCCTCGACGATCTGGCGGATGAGCGGGACATTCAGTTCTTCGGCCATTCCTTCTCTCCCATCGGTCAGCAGAAAGGGGCCGCGCCTCAAGGGCAGCGGCCCCCCTCGCTCGTGGTGCCACTTGGCGCGGACCCAATCGAGTCAGGATTGTTGCCGGGCTGCGCGGTGGCTCTTACGGGCAAACAGTAGGTGGATATGCGGGTGTCGTCAAGACCTTAGACGACATCGGCCTCAAGTTCTTCTTCACGGGCCTTTCCGCGCACGAGAAGCCGAGCGATGGTCTGACTCGTCTGGCCGCTGGCAGCGGCGATCTGGGCCGGCTTCATGGTGATCCTGGCGTCGCGGGCCGCGGCCTTGCGGGTGTCCGCGGCCAGACCCATCAGTTGGTCCCGCATGAGGTTGATGAGGTCCCCGCCCACCCGGATCTGATCGACCGGGTCGAGGCCCTCCAGGGCGTTGATGAGGCAGGCGCGCAGTTGAGCCTGCTCGGGTGTGTCACCTCCGTGATCGCGCACCCATTTGGCGGTGGGGGCGCATATCGCGCTGACGTCGATCATGTCTTCTCCTGTGCTGGTGGCGGATGCACAGCACGCTACCCGAATATCCGGGTAGCGTGCGTGACCTGCGCGTATGTGCCTCAGAGCTGTCGTTCGATCAACACAGCGAGCCGACCGAACGGGATCTGGTAGCGATCGTTGAGGAGGGTGAGGGAGAACTTCTCCGAAAGCTCGCCCGGCTCGTGCTGGGCCTTGATCTCGGGGTTGATGGACAGCAGGCCCGCCCACTTGCGTACCGCGTGGGGCAGGGTGCACGCAGACGAGTCGGCGGGGTTGTCGACGGCTACGTAACCGGTGACGCCCGCGGTCGGGTAGGGCGAGCGTTTGACGATGCCCTGCTCGGCGCCCAACTCGGTCAGCACACCAAGGCAGCAGAACACCTGAAGTCCTGAATCCTCAACGCGATTGAGGTACGCCCGCCCCTGCGGGAACTTGCCCGACATGAGCCGGCGCACCCACTCATCGCGTATGTGCGGATTCACAGACCGACCTCAATCAGACCAGCGATCTGGTTGAAGTCGAGTTTCAGGTCATCGTTGAGGTTGGACAGCGACCGGTTGTACTCCTGCCCGTCGCCCAGGTCGTGGGCGTCGGTGCACATCTCATCGCACTCTTCGTCGCACGTATGCGTGTAGGTGATGTTCGGGTCGGCGGACTCCAGGCCCGCCCACTGCTGCACCTGGGGCGGCAAGGCGCCCGTCTCGCTACCCGAGCCGTAGATCATGCACGAGTCGCTGCCCGCATACACGCGCTTGCCGATGATGCCGTCGGCGACGGCGATCTCACACAGCACGCCAAGGCAGCAGTGACCCACAACCTCTTTCAGGCTGCCATCGTCATGTCGGGTAATCGCCGACAAGTAGCCTTCAGCCTGCTTGTACTCACCGGAGCGCAGGGCCGCGACCCAGCGCTCTTTGATGTCCTGCTTCATGCTGCCGGAACCTCCTGAAGGTGGTCGCGCTCGATGACGTCGGCGATCTGGGCGAACGCGTAGCCCGCGGAATCGTTGAGGTCGACGAAGCTGGCGGGGTAGTCGTCGCCATCCTCGTCTGCGTAAACCTCGGACGTGATCTGCGGGTCAACAACACTGCCCGGCTGCCACTCCAGGCCCGCCCACTCCCGAACGGCGAGGGGCAGGGACGTGCACGAGGAGTCGTCGGAAGCGTCCACGGTCTGGTAGTAGGTGTCCTCGTCGCCGTCGTACCACTTCCGCTCGACGATGCCGTCGGCGACAGCGATCTCGCACAGCACGCCGAGACAGCAGAACTTCGTCTTGCCGTCCTCGCCCTTGCGCGCGAGACGTTCCTTGCCCTGCTCGTAGTCGCCGGAGCGCAGGGCATCCACCCAGCGTTGGGCGATGTCGCGGTTCATGCTGCCGCCTCCTGCGGGATGAGCTGTTCTTCGATGACGGTGGCGATCTGGTCGAAGTTGTAGTTGCGCTCATCGTTGAGCGCGGCCATGGTTGTTCTCATCTGCTGCATCCCGCCAACGGCCGGGACGGAGACGCGCGGGTTGCTGTACTCCAGGCCCGCCCACTTCATGACCGCCTCGGGCAGGTAGTTGTAGCCCACGGTGTTGTCATCGACGCCCCTATACCGGCGGGCGAGTGACACGCCGTTGTTGTCCTCCTCCGCGGTCACGATGCCGTCCTTGAGCGCAATCTCGCACAGCACCCCGAGGCAGCAATGGCTCGCGGGCGTGCCATCCGCGTTGAGGCGTGTCAGGCGCCCCTGACCCTGCTTGTAGTCGCCGGAGCGCAGGGCGCGGACCCAGCGCTCGCCGATGTCGCGGTTCACAGGTACTTCTCGATCAGGTCGGCGATGAACGCGAACGAGAATCCGCGGTCGTTGAGCGACGCCAGCGTCGTCCATTCGGTGGGTTTGTCGTTGGCGCCGTGACGCGGCGCGCTCGGGTTGGCCGCCTGGTGGGCGTGGACCGCGGAGATCGGGATGATCGGGTCCCTCGTGGGCAGCTTCGCCCAGTCCTTGAACGGGATTGGGGGCATCGAGCGGTCATTGGCGCCGCCGGGGCCGGTGAAGGTGATGACGTCGCTGCCTCCGCGCTGCTCGGCAGAGAGGCCGGGGACCTTGTTGCGTACGGCAATGTCGCACAGCACGCCGAGGCAGCAGTACTGCTTCTCGCCGCTCTTGGCGACCTTCGCGAGCTTGCCTTGGCCCTGCTTGTACTCGCCGGAGCGCAGGGCGCTCAGCCATTGCGCCTTGATGCCCGGCTCCATGCGGCCGATGCGGGCGCGAGCGTCGCCGGGGCTCAGATACGACGCGATCGATTCGATCGATTCGACGTTCGATGGGTAGACGAAGGTGTCGGTAGCCATGATCAGCTTCTCTCCTTGAAGACTGGCTGAGGGGGATATCCACCTCACTCACCACACCATCTTCACACCCGGATATACCCCTGTCAACCTCCTCTCATGATCAACATAAAGCAAATGATCATGCCCCTGACCTGCTATCTTTCATTTTTTCTTTCTTTTAGTTCTGAGTATTC
>Ga0247824_10000022_pt1 | contig 55035 bp, 48 predicted proteins | sample 13C_PalmiticAcid_FD_194412 | JGI IMG/M metagenome (GOLD analysis project Ga0247824, IMG submission 194412) | Soil microbial communities from agricultural site in Penn Yan, New York, United States - 13C_PalmiticAcid_Day48 | ecosystem: Environmental > Terrestrial > Soil > Agricultural land...
GAAGGGAGGTGGGGAGGGGGAATGGAGGAGGAGAAAAGGTGCGGTGATCACGGCCGCCGAGTTCGACGAGCTGCTGGGCCACAGCGTGGCGGTGACGGACGCGGCGGCGAGCGTGTTCGCGGCCGAGATGATCGCCGCGTACCCCGAAGCCAAGGTCGTGCTCAACATGCGGCGGGACCTGGACGCATGGGAGACGAGCTTGGACAAGACGCTCGTGCACGCCAACGAGAGCTGGGGGTTCTGGATCGCGAGCTGGCTCGACAGGGAGTGCTTCTGGGCGTGGCACGTGTATGAGCGGTTCCTGTGGCCGTTACTGTTTCGGGCGGGGGATGGGGATATGAAGCGGGCGATACGGGGGAATGCGCGGTGGGTGCAGAGGGGTGAGTTTTCTCTCCTTTTCAGGGATGCTGCTTGGACTTTGCCCCTGACTCCAACCCGCTCCATGGAATCCAGTCATGAGAAGGAATCTCTACCCTAAAAACTGGGAATGCTGACCGAGACAGAACATTGCAACATGATCCGCGGCCTCGTCCACAAGGACCGCCTGCTCGAGTGGTACATCGAGGACGGGTGGGAGCCGCTGTGCAAGTTCCTGGGTAAGCCGGTGCCCAAGGTCGAGTTCCCGCACGCGAACGCAGCCACGAGCGGGTGGAAGGCCCGGGAGGAGCAGTGCAACAAGCGATGGGTTGAGCGGGCTTTTGTGAATTTGATCTTGCTTGGGATAGGGCTGGTGGTGAGTATTGTGGTGGCTAAGATGTACTTGTTCTGAGGTTGAGTGAGTGGGGATTTAAGTCAAGGCAATGGAGGATCCCAGGCGATCCAGCCACGTACAGTTGGTACAGTTGGGGGGTGCGCAAGATGGACAGCGAGCGAGACGCTGCCACTTGGGGCGAGCCGTGCAAAGACACAAAGGTCATCGGCGTTCGTTGCTATTAGCATTAGGTTGGTAGGGTAACGGCGTGATATTGTACAGAAGAGGCCGTCAATAAACACATCTGTCCAACATCCATCAATGGTACCTTACCTAAGGTTCTTTCGCTGGATAGTGAGTGCCCTCTGACAATGTACTTCTTGCGATGTGTGTCGATTTGAGGACAGTTCAAGATTGTGTGTCTTTTCACCATTCCAGGTCTAGATCCTCTTCCTCATTTCCTTGCCTGCTTTCCTCATCACTCGTCATCCGCTCAATTAGTATGTCTACGACCAGCCGAGGGGGGACCTTGCCGCTGCCAAGGCGCCGCTGGCGTGCCAACCACTCTCGAACCTCCAAGTTGATGTATCGCTTCATGGATGCGAAGCCGTCCTCGTCGTCATGGAGAACACGCTCCACAGTTTTCAGACAGGGGCTCTCAATGGTAAATATGAGACCTTTCGATTCTCCTTGATCGAAGGGCAGCTCTTTGAGAAGCTCCACCAGCGTCTTGTCCTGGAACCGGCCCTGAGGGTTCCAGCGCTCCGCGAGTGTCCTGGGCGTGCGTGTCAGAACCACACGGTAGATGAACTTGACTGGAGGGTTGCCAGCACCACCGCCGCCGCTGCTTGGTCCTTTTCTGCCCGATTCTCCGGACATTGCAAGCGTAGAGGATGTGCTGGAATCACGTAAAAGCGGTGTGGACTGGCGTCGTTTCTGGAGCCAGTCCCCAGACTCCCCAATCTTGGAGGAGATGATGGGTGTTTCTGCACCGTCGGGTGCTTCATCTGTATGCGGGGCGGCCTCGTCTTCTCTGGAGGGATAGGATGACACGGCTCGTCCGAGAGCGGCAGACAACGGAGGTTCCTGAGGCGGATGCGAGCGATCCGTTGACACATCTCGGTGCGCTGATCCGGTTGTTGCTTCGTCGAAGGTTTTGAAGACTATCGTCTGTGCTTCAGGGGACGGGGTGCGTCGTGGACTGCTCGTGTCGTGCAGTTCCGGACCAGAAGCCACAATCTCAAGGCCCAGCGACCTGTCAATCTCGGCAAGATTGGCGAAACCCTCACGCTGAACAGGCCGCCGAGCGCGGGGTGACTTCCAGGTTTTGTCCGTATCCATGTCCGCGGCGGGCAGGTCCGAACCGTGTGTGAAGTAGGGCGGTTTTGTTTGTCTCTTCTGCCGTTTTGGCGGTCGGTCTTGGGCAGCAGGGTGCGCAGGGCCAGTGGCAGGTTTGGATTTTGATGGCCGATTAGCTGCCTCGAATCGCCGCATCCGCTACACTTCTGTCAACAAGGCTCACGGGTACGCGGCTCGTAAACTTACGGGAGGAGAGGGCGCAATGCTTTGCGGCCCATCGTACACGTCGGTGGGACTCAAACCGATTCGGTTGTGGCCGGGATCACCCCCTCCAGCTTGCAGGCCGCGGTCAACAAAGAGACCATCAGCCGTTGCGGACGGATTCCACTCGCGTGGTGGCTCGCTGAACCTGACGGTATTGGTGAGCAGTTAAGCAGTGAATTGAATGGATTGTTGTGGCATACAATAGAGGGGTATTGCTCTGCTGGGGACTGGGCGAGACAAAGGGGCTGATCACAATAGAGTCTACATCGATTGCGGTCTGCACACTATGGCCCCTCTTGTCCGTGGCATTGCTCTCTGCGCCGTCCTTATGCTTGTACTTGACGTTGCGAAATTGCTGTTGATTCAACCGAAAGAACAACTGCTTCACCAGCCGGCGTATCCTACTCGAGTCATGTTAGGACAAATCTGCCCGTCACTTATCCAGTGAAGCAGAGAAGGCAACGATCAAGCAAAGGACCAAGGCGGATTGAGGTTGACATATGAAGAGTCGAAGCTCACCGAGCACCATCTTTTGCGTACTGAAATCGATTGTAGTTGGGCGATGCCCTGTCGTCGGGCCAGAATAATTGGCCGTTTCCTTCCTTCTCGAGATAGGCAATGGTCATCTCGGTGAGGTCAGCTTGGCCTTCTCGGGATTTCCAGTCGTGTAGGTCGACACCAGCTGTGCCGCGGCTGTTCCGAAACTTCTTGCGAAAGGCCCGTGTATCATCGTAGAAGGCTGCGCAGCGTGGCAGATTGGGATCTCCATAATCAAGCTCGTTTCGCAGGGTGGTGATACTCGGTATGCTAGCAGCAGCTATCTTGGGCAAGGTGGATGGGGGCATGATGAACAGGTATGCGTTGCGACCGGTCGCTCGATGACCAAGAGAAAGTTGTCGCGGAAGATCAGGGCGAGGGAGCAAAGACACGCAAGAGAGAAACAAGTTTTGTAGGGGGAAGAGGAGGTGCTGTGAGGGGTAAGGGGAAGAGCGGCGGAGCGCAGGGGGCCGCAGAGGGAGGGCGCCGAGGAAGGGCGCCGAGGACACATGGGTTTTGCGCAGAGCGGCCGCCCCCACGCGCTTCACCGAGAATCTGCCTCGTCGCTTGAGTCATTTGTCGTTTCAGAAGACCGGGATGCTGAGCTCGGGGGCGGAGGGGGGGTGGCTGGTGAACACCCAGCGCATTCGTTTCGTTGTCTTCAATTGTCATCCCGACCACCCAACTGTGTTTTCTGCGCCAAAGAAGCACCGGGAGGGAATCGTGGCAAGTTGGGGCTCGCTGGATCCCCGGAATTGGGGAGATATTGTGGCATTTGGTGTTTGACTCGTGCAGTGGTCGATGTTGAGAGCGATTGGAAGGGTTCTCTCGCAATCCTCACCGACGTACAACCCAGCCTCTACCGTAGACAGGTTGTGCTTACAGCCCTCCAATGTCAGGAACTGCCCACCAACCGGCGGCCGCGAAGTTGAGTTTGGACAACTCTGATTTGTTGAGGTAAATTTAGCTGAAGCGAGTGTGGTTCGCCATGCAGGGAAGGTGTGGTGGACCTGGCGAGCCTGGAAAGTGCTGTGCAGTCCCCACAGTGCTTGTTCGCCATCAACCAAGTTTGCATCACATGAACTCTCAGGGTCCCCCGCCATCAGAACTGCCATCTTACACTTATAGAAGCTGCAGGCAAAAGGGTATGGGATAGCCAAACAGACGCCCAGGTCTGGCTTGCTGTCAATTACCCTGCCATGGGGAATATTGAAACAGTGCATGAAACGACATTCACACTTAGCCTGCCGGAAGACTGAGACGGTAAGACGTGCCCGCAGCGCGAGAGTTTGAACTGGTGGGATAGCAGGCAACAAGGCATATTTTGCACAGGAAAACGGTATTTAAATCGGCCGATGGCTGCAATCCCTTTCCCAAGCTCCAAAACTTTCTCCAACAGATACTTTCCGAATTACAGCAATGGACACTTTTCCACTCGCTCCGCGTCCCACCACATCGCAACCTTACCCTGTCCTCACAATGACAATGCTGCCGTATTTTGAGACCAAAGTCGCTATAACGACCGCGACGTTGGTTCTCGCATTGCTTGCCGTTTTCGGCATTGTGGCATCCCACTATGTTTCGCTTCGTATTGTCCAAAATAGTGAGTGGTAAACAGTTGCGACTTGTATGTACTACCACCTGCTAATGAAATGTAGTTACGTTACACATGCAAGGGAATAGACCTCAACCAATCCTCCTTGCGGACCTCCCAAATCCAGGACAAGACCAAATTGCAGTTGTCCAGAACCCAGGCGGGGGTCAAGCTGCAGTCTTCCAAAACCTACACGAGGGCCAAATCGCGGCCGTCCAGAACCCACGCATCAGCCGGGTTACGCGTCGGACGGCGCAGACAGCAGTTGAAGATCCGGTCCCAGAACCCACAAACTTACCCGACGGGCGTAGAGTTTCTAAGAAGCAGTCCACGGTCTGGTACAACTGATGATAGCCATCATGGGAAGAATCTCAGCACAACGCAAACCTTTTTCTTATCTGGACAGCAGGCCCTCTCGACTGAGAGATGCGCATCGAGCGTCCTTCGCCTTGGATGGGACGTTGGTCTCGTTATTTCTCTTTGGTACTGTACCAGAAAACTTTTGGCACTCGCGACCAACGCTGACGTGCGCTTCGGCTTTGCTTGGCACGCCATGTTTGGTTCGCATGTTCCGCCGCGCCAGTTGTTCGTTTTGTTCACTTTGACCCGATTGCATTGGTTCATTCGACATCGAGCTATATCTTCCAAGAGGGGGGGGGGGACGAAGCACTCCGGGCTCAGCTTTCATCTCACACAACTATCTTACTGCAGATGGAATCGGCATCCAGTCATCTGTGGAGGATCGACACCGCCAATCGTGCTGACACATCGCACCCTCTGCGGTTTATCGAGCATATATACTGTCCCGCCATTCATTTGGTCATCGCCGGCAAATGAGCACCAGTGGTGGGCTCTTGAAGGGCCACTTGTGGCAGATGACAGAAGACAAAGGCGTCACGCCGTCTCCGAGGATCATGGCACGGTCTAGTTTGTTTCAGAACTGTCGGCGCTGCAGCTTCGCCTCCTCGCTTGCCTTTTCCGTCCACTGCGCAGCAGGACCGAGAACCTTTGCTTGGAAGATCATGGCTGACGCGCACATGAACCTACATCGTGCTCCACAAACTCATGAGCATCCCCACGTTCAATCCGTTTGTACAACATTGATCGAATTAGAAGAAGAAAATGACGTGAAACCCAATTCAGATCTCGACATCGTATCAACGGGGTCGTCCGGTGTGTGCAATGACCGGTCTGTCAGTGGACGAGACACCTTCACAGGTTTTGCCTTGAGGCACGCGTTGTTAAGGTACTCTGTGCGTCAAGGGATTGCAATCAATGCTCAGTGACCCGCACTCACTTCAGTTCTGGACCCATCACACCATCTCCGGAGCCGCTTGCCCGCAATCTGTCGATCAAATGCCACTCGCACCAGTGGTTCCGAGCTCGCCACACAATGTGACGAGAGCTCGAACAGGCACAAGACGCAAAATCAAACCCTTCCCACGGCTTTACTTGTTATAGGATGTGGAACTTTGATGCTTCCCTGGGCAGGGTGGGCCAAGAACTTTGTTTTCCCGGCTGGAGCGGTCACCACCGGCGCGTCTTTGCATACCTAAGGTACCTTACTGTATCATGACCACTTTCTTAGTCCTTGGGAATCTCACTATATATAGATCCATGAAGGTCTTCTTGTACTTGGGGTAATCGCAACCTCCTTCATTCGTGTACAAAGCCAATTGGTGGGGAAGAACCAGGGCAAAAATAAACGCCGGCCAACTGGACGACCAGGTGAACGACTGCATGCACCCGCACAAGGCTGCTGTGAGCCCTGCTGGCGCGGGCGGTGTCACTCCCCCTCCCGTTTGCTTCTGTCCTGTCTGGCTTTTCCTCAAACCAAAAGCAGGCCGGGCAGTGTCTCCCAATAACCCAGTACCCCCCCCTGCTCTCTACCTCCTTCTCTTCCATAGCACTGTCTCTGTTATCGTCGAGAACACTGCCGCCTCCCTTCAAACCCCAAGTCAAAATGAATCCAGCAATGTTCATCCAGGGCGCCTCGGCCTTCTTCCAGACCGTCGTCAACGACCCCGCGCGCCAGGCAGCAGCTACAGCCTTGGCCTCAGCCAGCGCTGTGGCTGCAGAGCATCTCACCAACGCTGCTGCTGCCGTGGGGCACTTTGCCAACGATCCCGCCGTCCAGGAACGCCTGAGCGGCGCTGCTGCTGCCGTTGAGGAGCACTTCGCCAAGGCCGCTGCTACCATGGAGCACCTTGCCGGCGTCGGTGTTGGTGCTGTCACGATGCACATGGTAACCGACGCCGCCAACGTCATGAAGCTCCTTCCCGGCGTCGCGCAAGAGGGTCTCGACAAGGTTTGTCGTTTTTTTTTGCTTCCCTTGGATTGGAGGCGAGACCCAGCTGAGAATTACGGCGCTAGACTACGCAATTTGCCAAGGAGCATCCCGGCGCTGCCATCGTCATTGTCGGCGGCGTGGTGATGATTGTGGCTCCGCAGCTTGTCGCTGGGCCCGCGCTGAAGGTGGCCGGGTTCGGCGCGTCGGGTGTCAACGCCGGTGAGTTGTTCTGATATTGTATCACTGCTTGAGACAAGAACTAGAACTGATGACACTGGAATATTCCAGGCGCCATTGCCGCTGGGGTCCAGAGCTCGATTGGCAATGTTGCAGCCGGGTCCACCTTTGCGATTCTCCAGAGCGCGGGAGCAGGAGGCGCCGGGATGGCCGTGGTGGCCGGAGGTGTGCAACTGACTGGCTTGGCTACTGTGGTTGGCGCTATTCTGGGACAGCATTTGGCCGAGGACAAGCCCAAGGCAAAGCTCTAAGCTGAGGCTCCGGGTTGAGGGGCAGAGCTGAGAAGGTTCAAGGCTTTTGGGGACTATCGAGGGAGGTTTGGTCTCGGGACTGTTCAGACGCTTCCGCCATTTGCCCAGTGGGCAGTGTTTGATGCCTCTTTGAGCCAAATTGAGCACAATGATGTGGCTCCTCTCCCATGCCATTGTTGCATGTCTGGTCTTTGTCCGATGTCGATCAACGATGGCAAGAACATTGGGCAGTGAAGGGCAACTCTGAGATTCCTGCTGCGCATGCATGCGTAATGACACCACTACACACTAGGGTGGGCCTGAGTTGCGTTTTCATTTCTCAAGTTTAGGCAAGATAAGGTAGCCAGGCATTTCCTACAGGTTGAATTCTTGCGGTAGTGCTTCTGTGACCCGCACATCTGTCTTGAATCCGTTACACCTTCTTGATACCCTTTTCCCAAACCTTCCTCCTTTCTCAATCTGTCTGATACGGCCTGTTCCGAGTTAGCCAAGCAGGTTTTCCAAACAGAAATTACTATACACAGGCTCTACACATACCTTCAGTTCAGGCAGAGAGAGTTTAGCGTCTCCCCGAGCAGGTCGGGCACTGGACCTGGTTCTTCCCGGCCGGAGCCTTCACCACCGGCGCATCTTGGCACACCTTGACTGCTTTCTTGGCCGCGGGGCAAATGACCATGTCCGGATCCATAAAGGTCTTCTTGCACTTGGGGCAGTCGGCCTGGATGATGCTGCACATGGTGGGCGAAGGTCGAAGTGGTGACTCGAAGAGCGAGTACTGTGGCTGGAGAAAGCGAAGTGGGTGGTGGGATGAAACTGGAGCGTGGTGAGATAACTTGACGTTGTTGAGTGAACTGGAGGAGACGGAATTCAGGGCTACTTTATTAAGTACTTTTCTTCCTGATCGCACCGAGAAAAGAATCTCTTCCAACCTCAGTCAATCCTGGAGTAAGCCGAGGGGGTTCCCCACCAGGCTACGCCCTTTGGATGAGACAAAACACTCGAGGCCATCACCAACGACCTCTCTACCACGTGCGGCGTCGACCTCGCATTTCGCACTTCGCATTCTGAAAGGGGTTGGCAGCCAGGTCTAATCCAGACCCGTGACGGCTGATTTTCTTTTTCGACAGCGCGGTCGGAATGCGCCTTTCGTTCTGCGCCGTGTCTGTCAGCATCGACGTTGTGAGGCCGATGGCTGCCTAGAATGGAGCCTCAACCTCAAACGGCCGCCTTTTGTGAAGTAACAACAACGGGCGAAGATGCCGAATGCCAAATCCTAGCACTCCACATGGGCACCATAGGATGATGGCTTCACTGGGTCGGGCCAACAACGGCCACTGAGGAGGTTGCCAACCTTACTTCTTCCAACAGTGTTGCCTGTTCGGGAGGATTCACGTTGATACTTCACATATTATTACCTGCATTCGATAGCTATGGCTAGGTAGCCTCCGGTCCTGTCTTTGTGTGAAACAATGCGATTGTATTTACTGGCTTTGGCCGGGACTACACCCAAGCATGCATCAAGTATTGACAAGAAGCGAACCCCCTATATACAACCCCCCCTTCTACCCCTTCTCACTCATACTTGACCCTCACAGGCACTGCGAGTACCAGTCGTTGGAGTACTTGCATGTGTAGGGCGCGGCGCAGGTCTTGCAGCCCGAGTAGCCGATGCCGTCGCACTGCGACCACTGCGCAGCCGTGCAGCCGCTGGGCTTGGTGGACGTGGCGGGCGCGACGCTGGTCGTGGAGGTGGTCGAGGTGGTCGAGATCTTGGTGGTGGTGGAGGTGGTCGAGATCTTGGTGGTGGTGGAAGTCGAGGCCTTTGTGGTGGAGGTGATGAGCGTGGACGAGGGGACAACCTTGGTGGTGCTGCTGCTGACGACGACGGGAGGGGCGCCTGATTATGTCGTTGTTAGCCATCTGCTGCAAGAGAGGTTCATCACACCGAATTAAACTTACCAGGACCAGCGACCGAGGTCGTGATGGTGCCGCTCTCGATGTAGACGCCCGACCAGTAGTAGTCTTCGTCGGAGTCGGGGTAGCCCGAGCGCGGGAGCTCGAGCACGCCGACGTGCCAGTCGGCGCCGTTGCTGCTGGTGCTTGCGCCCTGCGGAGCAATCACCTGGGCCAGGGGATCGCTGCCGGTCGAGTGCCAGAAGCCGACGGTGCTGGCGTCAAAGTCGATCTCGTAGGCGACGTTGTGCCACACACCGGCCACCCACTCGGTGCTCCACTTGGTGCTGCCACCGATGCACCAGCGCAGCAGCGGGTCCGAGACGCCGGCGGCGCCCGACTGCCAGCCCGACTTGAGCTCGGTGAAGTGGCTCTCGAAGAAGGCGATCTGGTGCTCGCGGGTGGTGGCCGGGGCGTTGACGTCCTTGCGCATCAGCGAGAAGTGGTAGAACACCTTGCCCTTATTGATGGCGGCTGTCGTCTGCGGGATCAGCTCGGTGCGGCGCATGTTCTGGCCGTTCCAGTACGCGGTGTTGTCCAGCGTGATCTTGGCGCCCTGCTTAGAGCCCGAGTCGGCCGGGTTCTTGTAGTCGGGCGACAGGTTGACGTAGGACGTCACCTCGGACGAGCCATGGATGTAGTATTCTGGGGGGGTTCAGCTTCGGTTCATGGCATAGTTGGAGGCAGGGTCGACATACGGTACGGGCCAACCTGGTTACCCCACGACCACTTGTTGAGGTCGGACGACGAGGTGAAGTCGTTGAAACGGCCATCCCAGAGGATGGTGCCCGCCGAGACGGACAGGGCGTTGGTGACGAGGCCGGACAGAACCGAGAACTTCATGTTGGCGGCAGAGAGAGCGGCGACCTGGAGTAGCTGAACGGGTAAACCAGATGACCTGGTAGACAAAGCAGTGCCGTTCTCTCTGTCTTATATGGCGCATGCTTAGGAGGCAGCACCCCCACCCACCCCCCTCGCCCTTTTACCCCGGCTCCCGGGTCGTCACCATCTCGGTGGTTCTTGTCCAAGGAGAAGGGCATTTCCTCGCTCCCAGGATGCGACGTCGTCGACGTAATTAGGCATTTCAGGCGCCGAGCACCGCGATGGCGGCCCGTTCAAAAGCGGACCGGAGGGAGGCAATGGCATTCAGAGTCGCAATCTCGCGGAAGGAGCGCCCAAACTGTCCCTTTTCGGTGCCGTTCCTGGTTTCAGCATGACCTTGCGGGTGGAGCCTTGCCCGGCCTAGGTCCCGAAAACCGGGGAAGTCGTGCCAATCAGGCAGCGGCCGTTGGGGCCAAGAGATTGCCAGGAAAAGCTTCGGTGCCTTGGGGAGCTTGTTTCGCTGTTTGCGAGGGGTGCATCAAAGAATCTCCCTGAATTTCGAGGTTCCGCCTCGCTGCAGTCGGATATATTAACGTCCACAAAAACCGGTCGCTCCCCCTCGACTTGCCAGTTCCGGTCCGGCATTGCGCGTTCTAGCCCCGGGACTCGGGCGCACGCAGTGTGGGTGAGTTTTGTTGGGTGCGTCTCGCTTTCGTGATGGTGTCCGCTGCGATGCGACAAACCCACCTAGGACAGCGCACCTCACTTGAACAGTGATGATGCAAGGTTGGTTGCACTTGAGGGACATTGCTCAACGCACTTGAGGGACATTGCTCAACGCACTTGAGGGACATTGCTCAACGCACTTGAGGGACATTGCTCAACGCACTTTCGGTCTCCGGCAGAGATCACACGATGTACACGAAAAATTATGCAGGTTGAACCCCGGATGCGGGGAGAGGTTTCTTGAGCATCCCGAATTCGAGATCAAGCCCGGCCCACTCTAACAACAGGAGAGCTCAGGACGAATCCGATCCGTTTCCCCCCACGCTGGGGCTTTGGATATCGCCGGATCTTCCGGGTTCCCAGTGAAACTGGGAAAACTGCATCTGACACCACCGCAAAGAATAGGCCTGAGTTGAGCGTTGTCGTTCGACATGCATCACCGAACTCTCTTGTCTCTAGCTTCCAACCCACCTGCTTCGAGAGCATGCACCTGCTTCGAAGCATGCAAGCTTTCCAAGGCACAGAACCACAAAACATCGACGATTCTCCAAGACCACCTCTCCAAATGTATTTACCAGTTGTATGTACAGTCGTTCTCATACTTTACTATCTGTCAACGCCCCAACCAAACAAGCGACCAAACCGCTAAAAAGCAAACCAAACACCCTTTTTCACCACCCCACCGCCATTAAATGCTACCGACTACCCTACCACAGCTTCACCTTGCGCATGCTCCCCTCCTCGTTGAGCGCCTTGTGCATGTCGAACGCGTTCCACAGCAGGTGCGGCTCGTGGCCCATGCCCTTGCGCAGGCACTCGCTCTCGGCCTTGTCAAAGTACGCCTTGAGGATGGGCTTGTACTCCTCGTGCGCGCACTTGTCGATGATGACGCGGGCGCGCTCGCGGGGGCTCAGGCCGCGGACGTCGGCTAGGCCGTTCTCGGTGACGATGATATCGAGGTCGTGCTCGGTCTGGTCGACGTGCGTGCACATGGGCACGATGCACGAGACGCCGTGCGGGTCCGTCTTGGACGGGCGCGTCGAGGGCGTGTGCATGATGCTGTACTTGGCGGACCGCAGGAAATCGGCCGAGCCGCCCAGGCCGTTGAGCATGCGGCTGCCCATGACGCAGGTCGAGTTGGCGTGCGCGTAGATGTCGACCTCGACGGGCGTGTTCATGCCGATGACGCCGAGGCGGCGGATGATCTCGGGCGAGTTGGACACCTGCTGCGAGCGGAGGAGGAGCTTGTTGTGGTACGACTCCCAGTTCGTGTAGAAGCGCTCAAAGCCCGCGGGCGAGAAGCGGACCGACGTCGCCGTGGCGAAGTCGAGGCGGCCCGAGTCGAAGAGGTCGAGGAAGGTGTCCTGGATGACCTCGGTCCAGACCTTGAGGTTGCGGAAGTTGGAGTTGTCCAGGCCGCCGATGACGGCGTTGGCGATGTTGCCGATGCCGGATTGCAGCGGCAGCAGGTTGGCGGGCAGGCGGCCGTGCTTGACCTCGTGCTCGAAGAATTCGATCAGATGGCCGGCAATCATCTGCGAAGTCTCGTCGGCGGGGGCGTTGGGGAGGGTCTGGTCCTGGTAGTCGGACTCGAGGATGCCAACGACCTTCTCGGGATCGATGGGGATCGAGTTGGTGCCGATGCGGTCCTCGACGTCGGTGATCAGGTACGGCTTCCTGCGCGGGGGCAGGTCGGTCATGGTGATGTCGTGCAGGCCGTCAAAGTTGGGTAGCGCCGTGTTGACCTCGATGATGATCTGGAGATGTCAGTTCCATGCACTCCGCCGCCCAAGGGTCTTTGGGCCTGTCCTACCTTGTCTGCGAGCTGCAGAAGCTCCGGGGTCGCGCCAACCGACGCACCGGGAACGATGCTGCCGTCCTCCTTGATCTCGGTCGCCTCCACCACCGCAACGTCGATCTTGTTGTTCGGCCTGTCCTTGGTGTAGAAGCCCTGTTCTCTGTTATTCTTTCTGCCCCGCAGCTGCTCGTGGCGGGGTGTCCTACGTATACGAGGTCCACGGGGAACATGGACAGATGCTTGTCAAAGAACTTGATGCGACCCTCGTTGATGCCCTTGGAGATGTTCTTGCCGACCTGATGCGGAGACCGCCGCTCGATCATGTCCAGCGCCGCCCAGCGGTTCTCGGTCTCGGCGCCCGACGAGGCACCGACGAACAGGCTGTACCGCAGCTGGCCCTGCAGCTTGTTCTTCTCGACGTGGTCGGCGAGGTAGGTGGGCATCTTCCTGTGGGCGAGGAGTCAGCAATTGGCCCAAATTCTCTCAATTGTTCTGCCCGTCGCCCAGAGGACGCTTACTTGGGGTAGCCGACGCCAGTGAAACCGGACCAGCCGATGTAGGCGCCGTTGGGGAAGTGCTGGAGCAGGTCTTCGGGGTTGCACAGCTTCTTCAGCATCGAAGGGCGCTTGATGCGCGCCTTGAGCGCAGCCGATGCAATTGGTGACGCCATGTCGAGGATTGCAGTCTGGCGGAGCTGGAGGGGTCGGCGGAGGGAGGGAGACAAAGGCGAGCACAAAAAACGGAAAGAGCGGAGAGGGAAGAGGGGAGAGGGTCAGAGCGGCGCGACAGTCGAAGCTGGCGATCCGTCCGAAGTCAAGCACAGCAAAGGAGAAAAGTAAAAAGTTTGCAAGAGATCTCCAGAAGGCCGTCCCCGTATTCTCGGCGGCGACTGGGCCAGTTAAATTGTTGAGCCGGGCAACATCATGACTGCAGGCCATCCCCGGTTCGACGCCCCCATTCCCCCGTCAGTTCATGGCGCGGCAGGCACGGCAGTCCTGGCCCCGCCCCGCAACGAACCCACCACCATGCTTCGATTCCCCAGCGGCGGCGTGCTGAAGCTCGTTCACGAGAGCTGGAGGCGTGGAGAGGCCACTGGGATGCCTCTGGGGTATATATGCCCAGTTCAATTGCTTCGTGTCCCTCTTCCTGGTACTCCGACTGTTCACTCTCTTGCACGATGTTGAAGAAAAAAGTGGTGCAGAGCCAGTGATGTCATCCGTTGTGACAGGCCACTCTTACCCAATCAGAGCGGAGTGCTGGGCGCGGCGTCGCGGGGCCCCTGGAATCTCGGCCTCGCGTCGCCCCGCCAAGGCCTCCATCAAAGCTCCGTTCAGCCGCACGGCGGGCTGTTAAGCTCGGCTATGCTGATTCGGAGCAGTGGAGCGTCTTCCATTCGTCCTCGCCCGGAAGCGCGAAGGCCATCCCGCCATCAACGTCGCGGCTCGCAGTGTCATATTGGGGACGACGACAATCTCGAGGACAATTTATGTGCGGAAGGGACTCATGCCACACAAAGCTCTTCAGCAGAATTTGATGTCCGCGTGCCTGGGTTGAGTAAGCGCCATTCCAGGCACAAAGTCCCACCATCCGCTCGCCGCCACCATCGCGCAACGCGACCCCCCTCAAGAAGAGAAGAGGCGCCACGGGAGCAGCTGTTTTCCCGGATCGCGCTTTTAACGCGCCGGGCACGATGAAGCGCCAGCAAGCACCCCGGTGCTCCACATCCCCGGACCCCGTGGGACGGCACGGCCACCCCGGATGGGGAAGACCTGGGCGATCGGCAGAGCCTCCGGCCCCGGAGCAGGGATTCGTCTCCGGAGCCATGGCGGAAACGAGCCGAGAGTGTCGCGTATCGACCCGTCTTAGCTTGGGGTAGGATTAAGCCAACCGGACGCGTCCAATGGTTCAAGGTCACGTAGCCAAGTGTATGGCCAGTCCGGGCCATGGCGTGCTGAAGCCTGGAGGCGGGGATATCTGCACATCAGAAGGCAAGCCAAGCGGAACCTTGCATTCAACTGCGCTGGGTGTATCGTGATCGAGACGGGCAGGGAGGGGCGCATGGCATGGTACCCTCTCCGCCCCTCCGTTCATGGGACGGGTTGTCTTGGCATGCTTTGAAGACCCCCCAGAGAGCCCAGCCATAACCTGGGACCCGGAAACCGGCAGTCTGGGTGATGGGGACAAGCGAAACGACATCTGAAAGGAAACACCCGCCCCACTCCACAGGCAGATTGGGCCAACTTTGAGCTTGTTGGCGGGCTGGGCAACCCGATCGGTCGCGACGACGGGACCTACCCCAGATGTAACCTGGGCGCCGCGCGTGTCTGTTGCAATCGCGACCCTGCATCTGGAGATGTGCTAGGACTCCATGTGGACCGAGTGCAAGCTTGTTGGTTTCACAATGCCAAAGTTAACATTGGCAGGGGCGGCCAAGGAACAAAAACATCTCGAGTCAACCAGAAACCCAAACCTGTGTTCCACACAGAGCAGGAGGAATCCTGGCCGTCCAAACAAACCTATGCTGTACTTCAGCAGAATCGATCCATGACCGTAACAACACGACATGGGCTGCAGGGCACGCCGCCGTCAGACCTGTGTGACACGAGATGACCGAGTGACCCAGTAACCGGGTGCCTACATTCCCAAAGGGCCAACATCGCTGCAGCTGCCAATCGAGATTGACAGTCGCCAGATGACTGTTGAGATCGCTGGGAGACAAGCCATCTAATTGTTAGCCGCAGGCAACGAGTGGATGATCTCGCCGTCTTCAAACCAACCCCAACTGCTTGACGAAGGAAGAGACCCATGACTGGCCGGCAAGGGTTGGTTGCAAGGGACCACTTGGGTGGCAGTTAATCTAGGGAACGTTACATGACGCTGAAGGTCGCCGAGCCCTGCCTTTCTCCGCACCAAGAGGCAAGGCGGGGAACCCCGCCGCCCCTCTTCGCTGGGGTCAGGTGGGGCTTGTGGCTCGAGCTTTCTGCTCGCTCCCCTGTGAGCTCCTTCCTAAATTGACCCTGAAGCTCTCGCTGAGCCAATCAGCAGCTTCATGCACCGTTGCTCGTCCCGCAGCGATCGGGGACAGGCTTGGGGACGGTGTCGGGAAGGAACCCAACGGCACCAATCAGCCAGCCTCCAAAGCGCATTCGGTCCGGTGCCAATCTCAGGTTATCGCATCGTTTGAGGTGGTATCTGGTTTTCCCATTCTGCGTCTTGACTACTGCTGTGGTGTCAATTGGCGTGTCGGAATCGCCTGCAAACAGCACGCCCAGCATGTCGGTCGCCGAGTGCAAAAAACAGACAGGAATGGGGTTTTCGTGACCACCTAATCCCATGATCCATCATTCCTGCTGAGGCCGAGCCACCGCCTTCGTCAGGGCGCACAACCCAAGAGTTTCACACCGTCTGTTTGCGCGTCCTGGCAAACGCCACTTCCATTCCTTCTTTCTTGGTATCACCCGACTCTCTCGCGTCGCGTTTAGGTTGCCGGTTGTCACGTTGACACCTGTGGGGATTGGCGCTGACAATCGCTCAGCTGCGGCAAAGATAGCGACACATGCCAAAATCCCAGGTGTCGTTGCTACGTTTGACGGGTCCGCCGTTCAACGACGCGAGCATAAGCCCTGCAGGGTTGCGTTGCATCCGCTGCGCACCACGACGGGCTGCACCGTTTCCTCAAGGTTCCCTGTCAGCGACCAATCTGCAGCCCCAGTCCCTCAGCGTCCCATCCTAGCACCCCAGGCGGCCTACTTTAGTGCGCTGCATTCGTCCCATGCCAGCCAAGCTTTAGCCGTGCCGAACCCCAAGCAGGACTCCGGCATTGTCATATATCTGCCGTCGATCGCCTTCCCGTTGATCGACTTGCCTCTCCCCCACAGGCTTCCCCTCAGCGAGACCCGGTCACCGGATACTCGACACATCAGACACTCGCTCCGGCCCACCCACCCGATCCGATCCACATAACAGCCAGTTCCACACTCGACTCAACCATGGCGGACGAGAAAGGCGCCACCGCCTCGATGGAGGGCCATGAGTTCAGGTCGGCCGACCACACCGGGCCGATCCAGCGGCCCAGCGGGTGGATTTACAAGGGCTTCAAGTTGGGCGGCAAGGAGGTCTGGTATGCGTCGCCAATCGTCCAGCTCCTTATGGTCGCCATGGTCTGCTTCCTGTGCCCGGGCATGTTCAACGCTCTCGGCGGTCTCGGCGGCGGTGGGCAGGTGGACGCCACGGCGCAGAACAACGCCAGCACAGCCTTGTACTCGACCTTTGCCGTCGTCGGTTTCTTCTCGGGCACCCTCGCCAACGTGCTCGGCGTCCGGACGACTCTGGCCTTTGGCGGCCTCGGCTACTGCATCTACGCCGCCAGCTTCCTGAGCTACAACCACAACCAGAACCACGGCTTCGTCATTTTCGCCGGCGCCTTTCTCGGTGTGTGCGCGGGTCTGCTGTGGACGGCCCAGGGAACCATCATGATGAGCTACCCGCCCGAGGACAAGAAGGGCCGCTACATCTCGTACTTCTGGATCATCTTCAACTTTGGCGCCGTCATCGGCTCTCTGGTGCCGCTCGGCCAGAACCTCAACGCCACCGGCAGCGAGAGCGTCACGGATGGCACCTACGTCGGCTTCATCGTGCTCATGTTCACCGGCGCCATCCTGGCGCTCGTGCTTGTCAACGCCGACAAGGTCCGCCGCGACGACGGCAGCAAGGTCATTCTCATGAAGAACCCGAGCTGGAAGACCGAGTTCATCGGCCTTTTCGAGACCATCACCTCGGCTCCCTGGGTCGTCTTGCTGTTCCCCATGTTCTTCGCGTCCAACGTCTTCTACACGTACCAGCAAAACGACATGAACGGTGCCCACTTCAACACGCGCACCCGTACCCTCAACAACCTGCTGTACTGGGTGAGCCAGATTCTCGGCGCTGTCGTCTTTGGCTACGGCCTCGACTTGAAGGGTGTCCGCCGCTCCGTCCGCGCGAAGGGCAGCTTTGTCGCCCTGTTCCTCTTGACCTTTGGCATCTGGGGCGGCGGCTATGCGTGGCAGAAGAAGCAGGTCCCCCGCGAGGTGGTCGAGGCCAAGGATTCGGGTTATAAGCGCGTTGACTGGTCGGACGGCGGCGAGCTCTTCATTGGGCCCATGTTCTTGTACATGTTCTACGGCTTCTATGATGCGGCGTGGCAGACGTGCATTTACTGGTAAGCGCCCCGCATTGTTTTTGGCAAATCGATCGCGACTGACGCAAATTCAGGTACATGGGCGCGCTCAGCAACTCGGGGCGCAAGGCTGCCAACCTGACTGGGTTCTACAAGGGCATCCAGTCGGCTGGTGCCGCCATCTTTTGGCGCCTGGATGGTTTGAAGACCCCGTACGACACCATGTTTGCTGCCACGGTACGTCGGTCCTCGCTTGATTCACCCCCCTCCAATCTGAAGAAACTCGTACTAACTGTTACCAAACAGTGGGGCCTTGTCGGCGGTGCTCTGGTCTTCGCCGCCCCTGTCATCTTCCTCCGCATCAAGGACACCGTCTCGGTTGAGGAGGATCTCAAGTTTAGCGATGAGACGGTCGAGGACGTGGCGCCCGCGAGGGATGTTGCCGTGCTGAACAAGGACTCCGGGGTTTAAGCCTGATTTGCAGCAATCGTTGCAGAGCAGGGATGCTGATGGATGGGGTGTAATGGAGTGCATGGGTGGCAGGCACTGGTGGGTGATTGTAATGCTGCGTGGTGGTCTGGTGGAAAGATACCATGGTCGATTTTGTTTCCGAGACAGAGTGTTCTTAACAACTGCGCTATTTGAACTTGCAAACAAGTTATCATAGTGTTCAGCTTCACGAGACGTTACCATCAATCCTTGCTTGACTTGACAGTAGCCGTGTAGTAACATGCATAGCAGAAGCGAGTTACACCAAATTCAGCAACCCTCGTGAAAGAGAGTCAAGACTCCTCGCTCTAAACCCCTCTCGAGCCCCTGAAGCGATGTTTGGCCCCACCAACCACACCAAGTCGGCCCACCAACCAACCACGCAGAACGCGTCGCCCCACACAGCGTGCATGCCCTACAAATCAAATTTTTCGCCCCTCCAACCACTTTTGACCTTTCCGCCTTCCACCTTCCACCTTCCACCTTCCCTCTCCCCCAGCTTGACCAAGCAAGCAACGCGCGCCTCGCGTGCTTCGCATCACCCCAACAGAATGCGCGGGTCTTGACCGCCCATCTTCCAATGCCAATGCCGCCCGACGCACTCAATTGACAATTGAGAGGATGCGGCTGTTCCTCGTCCGCCACGGCGAAACAGTCGACAACGTCGCGGGTGTTTAGTACGTTCCATCCCCACGTTCTATCCGTCCCCATCTTTGCTACCTACCCAACTTATCAATTGGAACTGAACTATCGGACATTGTACTAACCAAATCTCAGCGCAGGAACCCGCGACTCGCCGCTCACTGCCCACGGCGTCACGCAGGCGCGCCGGCTCGGTGCGCACCTCGCTGCGCGGCGGCGGGATGAGGGGATTGGGCGTGTCGGGTGGGTGTTTGCGTCGGATTTGAGAAGGGCGGTGGAGACCGCTGATGCGGTTGTTGCTGCACAGGCCGCTGAGGTCGGGGGCCGGGCTGTTGGGTCCGGTGTGGGTGTTGATGATGTGGATGGTGATGATGTGACACCGCCGCCGCCGCTGAGTGTGGTCCAGCGGCCGGAATTGAGGGAGCGCGACTTTGGACGCGCCGAGGGGGCCAAGTTTAGCGCGTGGCCGTCGCTGGCTTTGGCGGGCGCGGAGTCGCGCGAGCAGATGCGGTTGCGGGCCGAGAAGTTCGTGCAGAACGACTTGGCGCCGCTGTTGCTGAGTGCGGATGGGACCGGGGGATGTGTTGTGGTCGTTGCCCATGGGCTGATCCTTGACTCGCTCTTGCGAGTGCTGTTGGCGCGGTTTGGACCTGCCGAGGCGGCCCGGCTTGGGAGTGTGGGAATGACGGTGTGGAGCAACACCGGTTATGTTGAGCTGCTCGTGAGGGCAGGCTCCAACAAACCGGTTGCAGTTGAGCGTCCGGATGCCGCGGAGGGCGCGGATGAGGTGTCTGGTGATAGGACACCCGCCCCGCCCACAAGACCGGCTCCACAACGGCGGGTCAGTTTGTCCGTCGTGGGAGTCAACGTGCTGAAGCACCTCGAGGGCTTGAAAAAGACGCGAGGCGGCATCGGCAGCGCCCAGTTTGACAAGCGGCAGAGGACGATGGACTCGTTCTTTGGGCCGTCGGCGAAGAAGGCGAGGGTGGAGAAGGAGCCTGAAGAGGCTTGACGCCCCGCTCTCTTCGCCGACAGCCTTGCAGTTGGTAAGTCTAATCCGTTTCGTTTTTACACCAATGCTTTTATGATGAGAGAAACAATGTTCACAGACCTGTACCGAAACACTATGTGGAAAAACTTGTCCAACCGCTATCTGAGACAGCATCTGTTCTTATTCTGTTTGCACTCGCCTGGGTTCCAGTCGCTAACAGTTCAAAAGGCAATCTGCAGGTCACAGCAACGAGTTCGCCAGCCTTCAACCCTGTCAGGGCGCTCAGAAGCTTGGCTGCTTGGGCAATGTCCACCTTCAGGGAGTCTGGACAAGAGCAAATAGCATCGCAAATGGAAGAAACTGTCATCCCATAACGTCGTGTCATGCCCGTGATGCAGTGATGTGGCCGGCCGTCTTGTTGGCCATCTGGTTTCAGTGTGATGATGGCTCTCGTGATGCCACATCCTCAGTCGTCCCCGCTCTCCTCCCCATCATCATCATCCTCCTCCCCATTAGAAGAAACACCCCCTTGCCCCTCCTCAGAAGGCAAAACCCGCGGAAACCACCCAAACTCGCCAAAGTCAACCATCAACTCCCCCAACGCGCCCGTCGTGACGGTCACGCCCTCGGCTTCCAGCGCAGTAGCCTGGTTGCGCGCCCCTGACGGCTGGGATCTGCCGTCCACACGTTCGTCAGTCTTGTTACAGTACAATACAGTACCGTATCTCGTTCAGGCAAGGTAATATAGGTGAAACTGAAAGGCAAACAGACCTTGGGGAAACAACACCCTTAGCATTGATCACGCGCTGCCAGGGGACATTGTCGTGGTGGAAGCGCGCCGAGGTGTCAGCGGGGAGGTGCTTGAGGCAGACGCCGACTTGGCGGGGGCGCTGGGCTGGTGATGTTGAGGTTAGGTTTGGGGGTAAGTGGAATTGCATTTATGTTGGTGAGTGAGTGAATGAGTGAGTGAGGAAAGTCGAGTCAGGTGAGGGTGGGGGGAAGAAGGGGAGATAGGATGGACGCATACGAGTGCCGACCAGTTTGGCAATGTGCCCGTAGCTGGTCACCTTGCCGGGCGGGATCTCTTGCACGGCGCTGTAGACTGCGTGGAAGAAGGCTTGGGCTTCGGGGGTGCGGGGCATGGTGATGGTGTGAGGGTTGAACTGGAGATGGAGAACCGGAGAAGAAGTTGGTGTGATTATTTCACTGATGCTCTGTATTCTTGAATGGCTGGCCCGTGCACCATTGCACCAGAACACGGTGTATTTTTGCTGAGTGTGTAATTACTTCCGTTTCTGTCTTTGTTACAAATTCCTCACCACGCGACGGCTCGAGGCATCGTCACAACCAACACACCAAGCCACATCTGGCCGGCATCCAAAAACTAAACATGAACAATGAAATTCGACTTGGTGGTGTCCACAGCCCCCTCCGGGCTGCTCTGTGGCGGTGACCCCACTGTTTGCTCTCCTTGCTTTCACAAACAGAAAAGAAGAAAACCACAGCGCCCAGACAAGTCTCTTTGTCTGGCTGGAGCTTCGGTTTTGGCCCGCTCCAGAAACGACGTTTCCGGACACTCGAAGCTGAAATAGGAGATGGCAGTGCCCTCCTCAACGCTCAAAGAATCCCAGAATGCTTTCAAGGTGACGAAATCCGTGTTTATAACCAGGCCCTTGGACTCCAACAAGCACCATGACACCTTCATCTTCCAACTTGGCACAATTTACCCACCAAAACAATCCGATATTTACTCTGTGCAAAAAAGATGGAAAATCACGGTTCAGCAAGGCAACGGAGGGGAGTCGACGTCTTCCGGCGACAAGGACTAAGACGTACCACCAGGTCGACTCCCGAGGATGACGATCTTGATCTCAATGAGAACCTGACATACTCTTCGGCTGTTTCAGCCAGATCTGGTGCCCTGAAAGCGCAGGTTTCCAACGAGACAGTTGCAGTGGCAGTGTACGAGACACATTAAAATCTCACGCCCTCGCTGCGTCGCCTTACTGACCGGCCTCACTCCATAGACATTACCCACGCTGGGTCTCCCTCCTCGGCGGCCTTGCATTCGTCCTCTACGCCGCCCTCTACGTGACCGACGGCATGCTTTTCTACTGGACCTTTGTCCCGGGCTTCTACCGCGAAGTGCTCGTGTTTATCGAGTATGCCTGGACCTCGACCCAGAACGGCGTGCCGGGCAGCGTCTTCTCCCCCGTCAATATCCTCGACCTGCCCCGCATCCTACGCTTCTTCGCGGCCGTCTGGCGCGTGACCGTCGGGCAGCACTACGTCCCGGCCCGCACGTTCCGCTACATCGACCGCCTGGTGACTCTGTCCCTCTCGCTCGAGGTGGGCGCGCTCGGGACCGCCCTGTTGTTTCTGGCCGTACGCATGTGGTTTCAGGCACAGTCAGGCGCCACCGGTGGTGAGAAGAGACGCCACTGGAGCTTGTTTGCGCTCGTTAGGCCGTGGACCGCGTGGGCCATCTATCGCGTTCTTCACGCCGTTCTGCTTCCGGATTTCGATCTTGAAAATGGCAAGGCCGTTGCTCTCGCGGCGTAGGTTATCCCATGGTTTTGCTTGTCTGAGAAATGGCAGTGCTAATATACTCTGGCTCTATAGTCCGGTCCTGGCCTGGATCTTCGTCCACTTCGCTGGTAAAAGCAACGCGTTTCTCGCCGCCCAGATCCCGCCCAGCTGTCTGTGGCAGCTTGCCTTGTCTTTCCACCGCCTGAGCCACTCGCTACTGGATCCGTACCAGCATCAGGTTGCGCCCGCCATTGCCGTGACGCAGCTCGCTCTGCTCTTTGACATGCCTTTTCTCGCTTGGTCGGCTACCAGTTACTACCGCCGGGTTCTCCTTGGTCAGGTCGGCCGGGCTGCACGAGCTGGCTACGCCGTCGTTGCGGGGGCTCTTCGAGACGTTGCGGGGGCTCTTCGAGACGTTGCGGATGGTGGGGTAGAAGTGCCGAAGGAGTAGGGAGGAGATGCCTCATCATGCTTGGGCTGGGAGGCGTCTATACTTTCCGACTCGACCGAAGCTGCCGCTGAGATGCCTGTGGGCTGCCTGGCGGCTTTGCGTCGGTCTCGCCAGAGGAGGAGTTGGACGAGGGCGGTCAGCAGGACTGTTTGACACTGGAGTTAACATTGTATTGTAAAGAGGGCAGTTTGAAGAGTGCAATGGCAATCTGAAAACGTACTCAACAGTAGTTCCAAGATGGTGGACCAAATGTAACCCGTTTCTGCTGCTGGGAAGTCTGTCGTCTTCCAGACAAAGTTCGGGGCCTGAACCACGAGCGTCAACCATCAGTCTTGCAATGAAGCAACATGATTCTCTGGAGGAAAACTTACCACAGCCTGGACGACGTACGCAAAGTCGTTGCCAGCCGCAACCAGCAGCGCGCGCTTCTCGGTATCGTCGGAGCAAATCTCGTTGATCCAGCTCAGGATGAGGGGCCCAGCGCCAAACTGAATGACATGCATGAGCAAGACTGGGATTACTACTAGGAGTCACCGGACGAAAGGCAGCTTAGACTCACTCCGGTATTACTCAGCCAGTACACCACCATGCGGCCTCGGATGTTTTCGTAAAGTGGCATCTTCCACATGAGGATGGTGAAAATGATCTGCGATCAGAATTCGATCAGTCAAAAACTTACGCCACCAAGTCTTTGAACCAAGAACACGTACAGTTATGACGGCGCCAACGTGGATAAAAGGCCATCGCGCCCCTCGACAGGGCCCGTCCGACAACCAGCCCCAGATGAGTGACGTGCCCACGAAAATACCGATTGTCGCCAGCGGTACTGGTACACACATTCCGTCAGCACCAGCGGCAACATTGAACATGTGCCCTTGAAACGAGCGACTTACAGTTGTTGATCTCTGGGACAGTGAAACGGGTTCCGGGCACTGGAGGGGGATTTGAGTTGAAGCTCTTGAGCCAGTATCCCATTGCCGGTTGGGGACCGCCGTTGTTCCAGAGAACATACAGCATCGCTAACAGCGCGAGTATCAGTCTCTGTGGAGATCAAGTTGAAGGGGGGAAGGGTAAGATTGGGGGAGACTTACGCAGCAAGTAAGTATGCCAGCTCAGGAAAATCCTCTTCGCCTTCGCTTTTGTCCACGGTTGCTTGCCAGCGCGCCCAATGGCAGCCATCCTCTCGACCGAAAGGAGATGCTGCTCCTCGGTGAGCCACCACGTCTTCTTGCCCCCTTGTGGCAAGTTGGGGAAGAAAAAATAGCCAGCGACTGCGAGCGGGATGGTAATGATGCCGTCGATGATGAAGAGCCAGCGCCCTGTAATACACGGTCAACCTCTCATCTCTCCGCGTCCTAGAAAGAAGCACTTACACCCAGAGTAGCCATGTACCCCATTCAAGTTCGTGTACGCGGCCGCCTGCAGAAAGCCACTGAACATCTGCCCAACAATGCCCGCCAGCCAGAAGATCATGGCCCGCTTGCCCATCTCGCGGGGGGTGTACCACGACCCGAGCATGTACAGGATGCCCGGGTAGAAGCCCGATCTGCAGCCGCATCAGACACCAAAGCTTGACTCGACCAGAGAGCCGGACACATACTCAAACAACCCCACCAGAAACCGCAACGCATACAGCGCCTGGTACGACTGCACCGACGCCGTGCAGATGGTCGCGATTCCCCATCCCACCTCCAGCGACGGGATCACATAGCGCGGCGAGACACGCGTCAGCAAGAGGTTCGAGGGGATCTGGCCGATGACATATCCCACCGTCCAGATGGAGGTGCCTCCAGCGCCAGTCAGCATTTCCCATCTTCATCACCTCAGGGGTAATTACCACACAAAGAAAAGGGGGGCCAGACTAGTAACAAGCTCGTTCCCCCACATGCCCAAGTCCTCCTTCATCCCGCTCAGAAAGGCGTTATTGACATTGGTCTGGTCCAGGTTCTTGAGGAAGTAGCCGATGGACGAGAAGGTGAGAATGAGCGCGTCGACCTTGAACAGCAGCTGGCGCTGGTCGGACGGGAGGTCCCATGTGTCCCAGAGGTAGCCCTTCCACGTCTTGGGCGGCTCAGGGGCGGGTTGGTCCTGCGGAGCGGTGCGCCGGCCGGATTCGGTGTCGATGCTGTGGGTGTCTGCCACGGCGTCAGGGGTGGTGCGGCCCATGGTCAACTTCGGGGCGTTGAATGTGCCGCTGGCAAGGGGATGGTGAGTTACTTGATCAGCGAGTGCCTGGATGAGGAGCGGGTCATGTACTCGAATTGATGATGAGATCGCATCTATCTTCTGTGCAGATCCTGCTGTTTAAGTGCCCAATCCCAGGTACATGCCCGCACGCATCTACAACCCGAGGATTCGGGTGCTGCGTGATGCCATCACAACCCCCAATCGCGCCAAGCACCAACTGCTGGCTCTCACCCCTTATCACACCCCCCAGCGATCACGCAACTCGCTCTTCTCATGCAAGGTCAGCTCTACCCTGGATTACCAAGCTGGCACACCAACTAGAGACAAACTTGACAGCCTTCGATAATGCAATGTCATACAGGCGTAGGAGCAATCGCACCACTTCGTGAGACGGTGCACAAGTGCAACAATAGGCGAATCGATAGTTGCTGGAGACTTTTGCCTTATCCATTTCAGCTCGTTTATTTCCATGACAGATGGGAAAAACATCAGAACTGGGAAACGAGGAGAGATAACTAAACGAAATCAGGAAGATGAGTGCTTCAAGAAACGAATAGAAACGACAGCAAGAGAAAGGAGAGAAAAAACCAAGATGACAATGAACAATACGGGACGAGGAATGACATGAATGACATGCTTGATCAACTTGCTGCATTGCATTGCTATTGCTGAAATCCTGATAGAAAGATGAGTGGGTGTGTACATGTACACAGGTGGGAATCTCCTCACCGTCACTTCCCCTTACGCACCCCCCGACCCAGTCCCAACCTCAACAGCCAGATCCCCAACCTCAACCCCCTTCCCAGCCGCACGCGCCGCGACCATGTACTCAGCCACCTCCCTGTCTGACAGGTCGGGGAACAGCTCCCTGGCAGCGGCAAACACCTCCTGGACCCCAAACGCCTCCATCGACTCGCCGATGAGGGCGATCCGCTCCTCCCTCACGTATTGATTGATCTGCTCCTGCGTCCACGCCGGCTCCCCGCCTTCTCCGACGACCTCAACCTCGGTGCCCACCGCGGTTGCCGGCACGGGCGCGACGTTCAGGTCCTCCTCCTCGGCCGGCGCCTCTATACGCGGAGCCAGCGGCGAGAAGACGCCGTCGTCCGCGGTCGGCTCGCTCTCGGGCGTTGCACCGCCGCCGTCTTTGAGTTTTTCCTCGACCTCGTTGCCGTCATCGTCGACGCGGAAGATCTTGATCGCCGACTTGGGCAGCGGAATGTCGGGCTGGGCCTGGATGCCAAATAGGCGGAACGGCCCGATCGAGATCTTCGGCGGGCGGAAGATGTCCGGGACCCACACGGGGGTGGCGACTGGGACAGCGACGGGGATGGCGACGGGGACGGCGACTGGGATGGAGGGGATGGGGACTGGGATGGCGACGGGGATGGAAGGGATGGAGACCGGGATGACCGGCCGGGGGAACATCTCGGTCGTCATGCGCATCGCGGCCTGCGGGCCGTAAAAGTCGCCCAGCAGGCACATGAGTTCCTTCCTGGACCCGTCCTGGCTGGACAGCAGCAAGGCCTCGAGCCCGAGCTCCCGGATGACATCCTCGGGCGGGGTGTCGGCGAGGATGGCGACGGCCGTGGTGAGCTCCCTGCCCGTGACGACGCTGAATGTGGTTTTGACAAACCCCGTGATCTCGTCGAGCGCCTTGTCGCCGAGCGTGTTCTTGATCAGGGACGGGAACTCGTCGAGGAAGGCGGCGATGGCGGCCTCGGCGAGCTTGGCGACGGTGTCGAGGTCACGCGGGCTCAGGTTGACGGCGATGGACCCGATGTTCCATTTCTGGTTGAGCGCGCGCACCGTTGCGGCCAGGCCGAGGTGGAAGCCCGTTCCCGAGCCCGGCCAGCCCATGTCGATGTCGAAGGTGAGGTCGAAGCCGACGCTGGGCGCGCCCACGCCGGGCAGGTTGAAGAGCTGGCCCAGGCCCGAGAGCGGGACCGACGGCAGCTCGAGGTCGACGTCGAGGTGCACGCCTAGCTGCGCGGTGGCGCGCTCGTTGGGCTTGACGCGCGCGAAGCCGCTGGCCGAGGCGCGCACGTGCGGGAGGAACTGGCCGACTCCGCTGAGGTCGAGGTCGAGGCTCGCATAGGGCACGGCAAGCTCCCAACCGCTGCTGTGGCCCTTGGCGTTGACTTCAACGTCGAGGCCGACGAGTTTGAGCTGGGCGCTGAGGAGGAGCGGAGTGGTCTTGTTCTTGGTGGAGATGTAGATGATGGGCCCGTCTCGGAGCATGTTGGCGTCGTATTTGCCCTTGGGCGTGGGGATGCTGTGATCGGCCGGTATGTAGCTGCCGCGGCGGAGACGGAAGAAGGTCTCGCTCTCGGACGAGAAGGAGAGCTGCGACATCATGGCGATGAATTGGAACCCCGAGAGGCGGACTTCAATACACGTGTACCCTGACCATTCGAAGGAGCCGGCTGGAGTAGGGGTTAGCGGGCGGTTTCTCGTTGCTGGGGGTTGGTGTGCGTGTGTATCATGTTGGAGGGAGAAAAGAAAGGTACCTTTGATATACAGGCCGGCTTCATACAAGAACCCGCGCTCGATGTGCTCGTCGAGCTGGTGGACGTAAATGTTTGACAGCGCGGCCTCCAGCCGCAGCTTGTTGATGACGACGTTGCCGCCGAGGAACTCCTCAGCGATCTGCGGCAGTCCTTCTCTCTTGAGGAAGAAGTTGAGCATCGCGGCCATGTCGAGGTTCTCTAGCGTGCCCGAGAAATAGCAGTTCATGATATCTCGTTGGGCAAAGTAGAAGGCGATCCTGTCAAAGTGTTAGCTTGGCGACGGCGGCGACAAACCAGAACCAGGGGAGGGTTTAACCACGTACTGTCCTCTCGCACCGGTGCCAGCAAGCGACAACGCGCCGGTCATGCCCAACTCCTCCGGCACGCCCGACTCGGCCAGGGAAAACACGCCCTTGACCGACAGTCCACGGGCCTCGAGGCCCTCAATCCCGAACAGATCACGCAGCGGCCCTTTCAGCGAGCCGTCGAACCCCACCCCGCCAGCGGTGTTGATGACGAAGCCGGCATCCAAAGCGATGAGATCCTTGGTCACGGGCGGACACCGGATCTTCATATCCGCAGAGAGGCCAACCTCGACGCCCTTCTTGTCCGCATTCACGTTGAACCAGCCCTCGATCTCTATGTCGTGCTTCCCCGTCTGCTTATCTTCCAAAAGCCGGATCGGGCGCGGGATCTTGGCGCGCATGCCGACGCTCTGCGTGCTGATGTGCCCCTCGAGCTGGAGCTCTCCCTCGGCGATCCACTTCTTGACGACGCCGAACTTGTCCGTCATCTTGAGCGTCGTCGACACGGCCAGGCCGGCCTGCATCGTGCTCGACGGCCCGGCGCTGCGAGATCCCGGGCGCGGTGGGAGCTTCTCGTCTGTGAGCCCGGCCCGCCCGGGATCGACCTTGCCAACGTAGATAGCCACTCTAGTGTCGTTGACCTCGATCCACTCGCTGAAGCTCTTCGCGCACTCGGCCGGAATTAGGGAGAGCAGGTTGTCCTTGAGCTCCATGCTCAGGCAGAAGCCCCACGAGCTGCTGCCGTAGTATGTGGCCGCAAAGTCGACGTGCTCGAAGATGGCCCAGTCGGTGTCGGCCGAGATGTAGATGCCGCCGCCGGACTTGGCCTTCTGGAGCGTAATGGCAAGGTTCGAGATGACGATGCCCCTGTCCTTGTCCGTCTTCATCTTGTCCATGTTTAGATCCGAGACGCCCTTTGCAACATCCAGCGAGTCGACGAGCTTCTTCGCAATGGCGAGCAGATCGATCTCGTCAGCGTACTCGGCGGTGATAAACCAGCCCTTCTCGTCGACATCTTCGGTGTTAGAGCCTCCATTTGGTAGCACGTCGTACCCCATTGTCGTGAAGAGAGTGTGTTCGTTGATCTGCAACTCGGCGCCGAAGGTGAAGTTGAAGCCCTTTTCAGTCTTGTAGCCGGCATCCAGCGACACTCGCTCGAGGCTGGCCGCGCCCCAGAGATCCAGTTGCAAATCGGACGCAGCGCTGATAGAGAAGTCTCGGATGCCGTACTTGCCGTCCTCGCCCTTGGAGATCAGGAGGGAGAACTTGTCGAGCTCTGTTCTGTCGAAGACACCAAAGTTCTCCGGATACGGGATGTCAAAGCCAGCTGGACACCGTTAGTGTGCTATTCCTCGGCACCCATCGCAATCATAGATCTGATACGTACCTTTGTGCGCCGCATCAGATATCTTCCTGCTCGCAAACTTGAGGAACGCGCCGACGGGAAAGCCTTCGCCACCCGCTCTCAAGGAGACGGCGAAGGCAGTAGCTTGTCCCGCAGCGACGCCGACGTTGACCAACACGCTATACTCGTCGATGAAGACCATGGACGAGAACCTGACCACGAACGTCCGCAGCGCCTGCCATACATCTTGGTTAGCCACTCCCAATTGCTTGACACAAAAAGGAAGGGGGCATAATCACCGAATCAAACGGAAAATACGCCGTGATCTCGAGCTTTGGCTCAACCAGCGCCATACCCTCTGCAGTGAATCCGTTAGCATCGACACGCCCATCCCTCACCACCACAACCCAATTCCCACCAACGAAACTCACCCAGGATCTCAATCTGATTCCTCCGCACTCCCAACCCCATCTTGACCACCTTGACAACCTGCCCCTTACTCGCCTCGCTCCACCCCGTCTTGAAAACAAACTCCGTCATCCCCACCTCGTCCGCAACCTTCTCAAACGGCTCCGGCACGATATCCACCCCCGGCCAAAAGTGTCCCAGCACCGCCCCCAGCGTCAGCGGCGACCGCGTCGTGCGGATCGCCAGCTCCACCGGCCCGACCTTCGCGAATTTGGACCTATTGCCGGTTGCCGCCGCAAACGCCGGGTTCACGCCATACTTGAGCCTCGCGACATGCTCGACGCCGGCGATGTGCACCACCCCGCCGGACTGGAGGTACACATTCCTCGTCTCGCTGCGGGCGGGGTTGTCGATGCGCAGGCGGAGGGTGACGTCGTCGACGTCGAGAAGCGAGGGCACAGCAGCGGCGGCGGCGGGGGCGACGGACAGCTTCCGGACGCGGACGCCGACCTCGAGGTAGTCGGGCAGGCGGGCGTCCAGTTTGCCGGCCCAGCCGAGGCGGAAGGCCGTGACGGAGACGGCGGTCAGGGTGTTGGAGACGAACGCGGGCAGGTCGGACTCGGTGAGCGGGGCGAGGCCGAACGTGTCGAGGAGGTCTTTGAGGGAGAGGGGTTGTTGTTGTGGTGTGTCGGCCGCCACGGGACGGAAGGTGAATTCTAGTAGGTGTTGGCCTGTTTTGGCTGGGCGGGTCTCGAGCTCGTAGGTGAGATCCGCGTTGCCGATGCGGACGGCGTGGTTCAGCCGGAAGAAGACCCGGGGGGCCTGTGCGCGGAACAGGTCTTGGACGGAGAGGCGGACGCTTGGGGTTGGGATCTGGATCTTGGCGAGGAAGCCTTCTAGGCCGGGCTTGCCGGCGCAGGAGCGGAAGGGGGTCCAGGCGGGGACGCCGTCGACTGAGAATCTGCCAAAGACGCCGTGCAGGCGGAGGTCCTTGGCGTGGTTGAAGTCGCGGCAGAGGGTGAAGCCGGGCTCGGTGAGCTTGAGGTGGTTGCCGAGGGGCTTGGCAGGGTCGATGAGGCCCGGGAGGATGAGGTCTGCTGCTGCAAGGCCGAGGTCGATCGCTACGCCGTCGAAGGCGGAGAGCACCTCGAGAATGTTCATCTCGTGCGCCGCCGCCGTGTAGTTCTCGTCGCAGAATTCGATGTGGTAGACGACAGGCCGGGTTTGGGAAGGCATGACAAGCCAGTTGCACGCGATCTGCTGGTTGGTAAGTTACTGGGAACTAATGTGTGTGGGAGGGGATATGCAAAGTTGAACTGACGTTGTGCTTCTTGTCCTTGCCCGTTGGGAGGCTGCCAAAGAACCGGCCGTGTACGATGCGTCTCTTGGAGTCTGTCGGCCAGTAGATTGTGACGTCGATGCACTCGTTGATGGTGATCTGGAATGTCCCCTTGCCCAGGAGCTTCGCGTCGTTGGGAACCACCCACACGAGCTCCTTTTGGCCCAGCGGCGGCAGGATCCGCATCGTCAGCTGTTGGATTCCGGATGCGTTCTCAAGGTATTTCCTGCGTCTCGTTAGTTAGACGGTGATGCAGCGGTCCAGTCGGTCGACATCAAACGCACCCAAGAGGATCCAAGTCCACAACTGAGACATCCAGCAGCTGCACTGGCCAGTGTACCGGATTCCGCACCACGTCGTCCAGCAGCTTGACCGATTTGGGAAACTCGAGTGGCAGGGTCTTGAGAATCGTGTCGGTTGCCTCGGCGCCCAGGAGCAGATACGCCAGGGCTCCCAACATCGGGTAGCCATCGACGGCGAACTTGGTTCCGGCATTGACGGCATCCTGAACCTTGAGCTTGTTGTTCTCCACAAGGTACGCCAGCAACTGGGCGAACGAGTCCAGGTGCTTTATCTTCATCTGTGAATGCGACTTAGCGGCGTGACCATGCGGATCAGGGGCTCGACGACGGGCGTATCTACCTCCGTTGTTCCTTCAAAGTCGTCGCCCGTGGGAACCTCAAACTCGTCAACGCCAAACTTGCGGAAGGCCTCGTAGTTGGGCTTCGTAGCGTTAGGTGATCGGGTCTGGGGTCTTGTCTCCTGAGTGGCTTTGCGTTGAGGAAGCTGGCTCCGAGAACCGACAGCTTTCTCTTCGGTGACAGGCGGTGCCTTGACCCGGATCTGCTCCAGAGTCCGCTCCGAGCCCCATGCTGACTTGGAGGACCCAGGCTTTGTGCGAGGCGCAGGAATCTCTTCAAGCTTCATGCTCGTCGTTTTGAACGAAGTAGGGGCTACGGCCATCTGCAAGAAGGTGAAGTTATTTTGTCTATAGGTGGCGATTAGTCGCAAATAATACATGGTAGGGGAGAATGGAGGCTTGTGGCATACAGATTGGGGCCACCATTCGTGTTCATCTGCAGGTTGTCCTGCGGGAACGACATGAAGGTGTTGAGTTGTGACGAGTTCTGCTGCGGCCACTGGCCGCTCATGAATTTCTCGGCTAATGTGGGCTGGACGGAAAACATGTCGAAGCACAAACTCGAGTGGTGGAAGTACGGGTCGTAGTTTGGCGAGTTCGGTGGAGTCTTTGGGATCTGAACCTGGGTCAACACGAGGCTTCCGTCCGCCTTCATCGTCACCTTCTCAATATGCGGCACGGTGGGGACTCCAGGAGTGTCACCCAGGATGGCAAAGTGCTTCGAGTAGTGCGTGAAGACGTAGGCCTCGGTCCAGGTTTCGTGCGGCGTGATGGCAACCCATGCGTCCCATTCCTCCTTGATCTTCTCCATCTCGGGCCCGTTGAGTGCGTTCACCGGGTCGGTGCGGATGGCTCCCCATGACTTGTCCGCGCGAAGATAGTGGAACTGGAAGTACCGTTGGGCGGATTGACCCTGTGCAATCAAGCCAAACACGGCTCTGTCCGCATAGCCGTCGAGCTTTTCGTTGATGGTATCCGCATGCTTGAGGATGGCTTCCAAGTCGGCGTAATCTCGCTCCGAGTTGTAAGACCAGGTTCCCTTCTCTTCGGTGCCTGGATCAGCCAGGCCGACTCTTTGGCACTTGGCCGTCTTGAACCAGTACGTCAAGATCTGGTTCCAAGCTTGTCCGGAGAGGGGGTTGGTGAGGTAGATGTTGACCACTTGGCCATTGGGGAGTGGGAAGAGCACAGCGCGGGCAATGATGCCGAGAACGGTGCTGAGATGTCTAGAGATGCGATCACCGTCAGACAGCGTGTCAGATTCTTGGCAAGGAAGAACACGTACGGGTTTGGGTGCCGGTCATGGGAGGCCGAAATCTAAGGTAGTTGCGGTTAGCGTTGCGACCACGCGAAACGGCGGTGGTGCGTATTTGCAAGAGGCCAGACTCACGATATAGTTCTTGGCTCTCACGCTGTTGAGGGAAAGAAAAGGTCAGCTTGAAGCCAATCTTTCAGGTGGCGGGGTTTCCCAGGAACAAACCGACTTGCAGAAGTACGCGAGAACCTAATGACGCAGTGTCAGCCTCTATTACCGACCCCCTACTTGGGTGCAGGATACAGCCCCATGAGGGTGCGATCCAGCCAAACACTTACATTGGACAGACAGATGACATCGACATTGGTGGGCTTGACGTTTTCACCGCTAAAGACGACGTTCAGATCTTCGTCCACCGGGTACCAGGGCAGTAGCGCGTTCGGGTTTTGGGACGTCTGGCCTTGGGGGTATTTCTTCTTGGCGTTGTTGATCATGGTTTTCGTAAAGACTGCAGCGGTGAGAAGGGATGCCAACGAGATACTTTGGAGTAACAGCCCGACTTACAGTTGTTGTGACAACTACCGTGATGACCAACTAGAAGCCCATGGATATCAGCAAGACGTCTCATGCTCGGGGGCGCTGTTGACGTACTCTTGATCAAGTCGTAGTTGATCGGGGTGCCATCCCACTTCTTGCCTGGGCCCTTCCTCTTGGGGTCAAAGAGTTGGCACGCGCTCGCGTCGCCAGTGAACAGCCCGCTCCATGCCACGCTGTTGGCTGTGGGCCCCGGCACAATGGCTTCGAACACGATCGAGGACAGGTTCTTCTTGCTTCCGTCGTTTGTTGCCGCCTCGACCAAGTCCTGCGCAAGATGGCTGAACTTGCTGCCCGGCTCGCCGGGGTTGAAGGCCGTATTACTGTCGAGGGCCATTTTATATTAGAAGATGTTGCTGCAAGGTACAGGGGGAAGAGGCCATGAACGAGTGAGGGACTCACATCTTGTCTTCGATAAGTTTGCCAACGCTTCCTAAGGTACTGGTGTTCTCCGTGAAGAACTTGGATAGGCCTTTCAGCTCCTTGTCGCCCGGGCCGATAAAGTTGAAGGTGACATGACCCCGTGTGGTGTCGAAGCCTACCTTGAGGAGGTCCTTGTCCTCGAATTTTGTATCTGTCCTTTGGAACTCGCTGTTGAACTTCGGCGCCTCATTTCTGCTGTTGCGAAGGTGGGCCATCCCCTTCAGAGCTTCGTCAAAGTAGCCCTGGGACTCATTCAGGTCCTTGACCTCGATCTTGTCGGCATCTTCGTCCTTTTGCTTGTCCCTATCGTCTTCGTCGTTCTTCTTTCCCTTCGGGTTCGGTTTCTTTCCGTCGTCCTTTTTGTCCTTCTTCCCGTCTTTGCCGTCTTTCTTACCTTTTTTCGCTCCATCCTTCCCTCCCCGATCCATGGCCCTGTCGTCTTCGTGCTCTTTTTTCCTTTTGGCCAGGTTGGCCGCCACCTTTTTCATGTACTCCTTCCTTTTACCAACCAGGAGGAAGTTCTGAGACGGTCAGATTTGCGATTCTCCGTCGGCCGTTTCTAGAGAAGGAGAACACACATTGACCATGGTCTCGGCAGAGTTGTGCCAGATGTAGTTGAATGGAGCCCGTCCCTGCGTCACGGCTGTAGTACCCTGCTCCCAGAGCTTGGAAATTTCCTTCGCATTGCTGTTCCGCATTAGCTCTGGATCCTAAACCACGTCTCCGATGAAGATGAGCCTCCTTACAGCCGACGCAAAAGATCAGCGATGCCACTAGTAACTAAGTCAGCATTCTTAAAAGTACCAGAGGTAGGAAGCGCATGTCCAGGGCCGCGTACAACATGTGGTCCGCGTCATCGTGAGTGACCTATGAAGTTGTGAGCACGCGAGTGAGTCGCCTGTGCCATCTAGGCACACTGAAGGGCATCCTACCACCAGGGTATCAAGCCCGGTAGAGCCGACGGGGACAAGTTCGTTGAGCATCTTGTACAGATTCTGCCGGCGTGTCAGCTTTTCTATGTGGATGAGCGCGAGACTCAAGAACTTACGTGAACAGGAATCATGTCCGGTTCAATTTTTCCCGTCGCATCAATCACTGCCGGTCCGCCATCGATGAGAATGAACTTCCGGGTTTGGCTCTGGAGCAAGCATCGTCTCGTCAGCACACGCAAAGAGCACAAGTGGCACGTGTCGCCGACCTTGAGGCGTTCGGCATTGTCGAGCGTCTGCGGAGGAGTTGGATCAATCTCAATGCCGAGAGTATCGCCATATGATGCCTGGCAGACAATGATACGCATCCGAGGAGGCCTGGCGCCTTGGAGAGCCATGATGAGACGGGGGCTTGGAGTCTGTCCCGGTAATAGTGACTTGACTACTGGGCAGTTAGCTGGACGGCACGAGCACAAGAAAGCCTACCCCTTGGACCAAGTGAAGTTGGATCAAGCCAGGAACTGTGGCAGCTATGCGCACCTGCAATGCCCTGAGAATATACGACAAGACACAGGGCCTAGACCCCTGGTTGTGGAGTTCTGATGCAGCACCTAATGGGACTAGCCGCGCCCAGGTCCTCGCGATGGACAGGGCGGTTCTCAGCTGGAGAAACATGCTCGTCCTCCACGCTACCCAAAAAAGCGCAACTATCGAAGTGTGAGCTTGCCAATGATCTCCCTCCCAGAATCACCATCTTGAGCTAGTGGCTAGCCATCTAAAAATTCGCATCGCAGTATGTCCGTCTCTTCTCCGCGCTTGCAACTTTGCCACGTTGTCGGTCGTGAAGTCCCGGAAAAGCTTGCGGCGTTTTGTCAGATTCTTGTGGGTTCGCGACAAGCGACCTCACTGGCACCGAAAGATCCATCGCTAGGCTCGAGACCCCTTGAGAGACTCATTCGAGACGAGCTGAACTCGTGCAAGGCATGATCTCCTGCACGTGGCATTGGATTGCAGGACATCCGTGAAAGTTTTACCCCTCGTCAGGTACGTGCTTTAACCATTTCCAGTTCTCCAGCTCTGTTCCGGAACGGCACGTTTCAGTTCCAGATCTGCAGGCTGTCAGATGTGGTAAGAGACCCCCGCTTGGGTGTAAAACTGGAGACGGATGGGAGCTCCACAGATATTGATTGGCCTGGTCGCGGCGGAAGCGTTGACCGCTCGATGGCTGCTGCGAAGAGCGAGCTGCCGGCTGTGGCGGCCAAGGAGACGCGACTGAAGCCAGCTGCTGGGCACAGGCACGGCCTCGGGGCTGGACCTACTTGGCGCTGTACCACCTTCGCCTGGTTCTCGCAACCGCAGCTGTCTCGGCACCAAAAAGAAAACCAAGTGCAACTCCAGGCTAAAGAACAACGGAAAGAAGCTAAACAAAAAGACAAAACTGCCAGACGCATGCGAGAAGCAGAGGAGAACTTTCCTGGCAAAGAGCAATGGATGCCAAGACATCCGACCCAAACCAGCAAAAGTGGATGCACCCGGGATCGAACCGGGGACCGTTCACAATCATTGAAGAGCCAATGCAAAGCGAAAATCATACCACTAGACCATACACCCAATTGATACTGGCCCAACACTTTTCTGTCACTAATATTCCCCAACCCCAGCCCACCCTGGAGAAACGAAAACGGGAGAAGCAACAGGATCACATCAATCAGCTCTTCACACAACCAAGACAAGACCTGACAACGTCAAACAACTAACTTGCACCTAGGTGTAGTTCCGAGCTGCTTCGTGATTGCACGCATTATATTATACATTCTGTAGAGTTACCGACTCGCCCTCCCCACGCCGAGGCAGTCCGATTTATCAACTTGGCCCCTTTCCTCTACACAGCCACGAGACCAATGGCAAGCATGGCCATTGCGCCAAGAGGCTCAACCAGCGCAGCAGCAGCGCCCGTGCTCGCGGAAGGAGAAGGAGCAGCACTCCCCGTCGCCCCGTTGCTCGACCCGCCGCCGCTCGTGCTTCTCGGAACGCAGTCACCGCTGTCCGTGGTACTGCTACTAGCAGCTTCCGTCCCAGTGCCAGTGGGGCCCCCAGCCGTCGTCTCGGCTCGCTTTGTGAACGGCTGCACGGCGGCGCGCTCGGCCAGGAACCGTTCCTGCACCATCTCGAGCAGGTCCTGTCGCGCGGCGAGCGCCCTCAGAATCTCGGCGGTCCCCGAGACGCCGCAGTCGCCATGTGCGCCGCCGTGACGGGCATGATGGGCCTCGTTCGGCTCCGACCGTTTGGCGAAGTGCACGCCCGGCTTGGGCGTGTAGCAGTTGTCCTGGCTGCGCCCCGCGCGGAGCTGGCAGATCTCGTCCGCCCGGCACTTGTCTCTGCACTCGGAGCTGCCTGCCGCTTTCCAACCCCGGCTCTTGCGCGCCATGTAGGCGTCGAAGCTCTCTTGTTTCGCCGCGAACGCCTCGGTGACGTTGTGCCAAAACGCCGGCGTCAGCTCGGCGTGCTTGTCCGTCAGGGGCGGGTCGACGAGGGCGCCGTACGCTTCCTTGGCCGAGTAGTACTTCTTCCAGGCGGGCCCGGTGGTCTGGAAGGCCGGGTCGGACATGTCGGCCATGTACGTCGTGGCGTCCAGGACGGCAAACGTGTCCGGGTCGACGTCGTACACCCGGAACGAGGGCATGCCGGACGTCGGGGTGAGAGACGGGCAGATGTAGGACATGGCCGTGGCGCCGGCAAAGTTGCGGTGCGCGTAGTCGGCGTAGCTGACCTCGAAGTGATCGAGGTGCGTGTGGCCGAAGAACATGGCCTTGATGGTCTTGGAGTACCGCTTGACGACCTGGTCGAGGAAGTTGGAGGCGTCGGGGAGGGCGTCGGGCTCGCCAAACGGCATGTGCCCCATGATGTAGACGTTCTCGCCCACCTTCTCAGCGGCATCGAGCTCCGCGACGAGCCAGGCAATCTGCCCGTTGGGGTCCCGGGCCATCTCCTTCTGGTACATGATAAAGTTGAATCGGTAGTACAGGTTGGTGTTGAGCGAGATGATGCGCAGGTTGCCCTTTGGATACTTTGTCGAGTACGCACCCAGAGCCCGGGCGTGTTGGGATGCGTTGGTGCCGATCCAGTCGGACCACTCGTCTGTCAACACATCGTAGACCCACTGGGTCTCATTTCCCAGCGAGGTGGGATAGAAGATGTTGGCTGGATGGGCTTCGTGATTGCCGGCGGTGCCATAGACGAGACCAAGGTAGTCGTGCATGGATCCATAGGCATGCTCGACTTGACAAGACGCTTGTTAGTTGCCATGATTCACTTTGCTTTCCGACATGGAGCAACAAAAAACTACCAACTCACCCACGTCCTCGTTGTACTGCTGCGACGTATTGTGCATGCCGTGGTCGACAATGTCTCCCGTGAAGAGGGCAAATGCTGCGTTGGGAAACATCTCTTTGATGGCCTTGTACATGCTCGTTTCCAGCGTAAAGGGCACATCACAATTGTGGTCGCCGTTCGGCCCGGCAGGTGACTTGACTTCAAGCCCCTTTGTTGCGTTTGTTGCAGGCCTGATTTGTGTAATACACAACAATGATTAGTAGATGGATCTCAACGCCTCTCGACCAGCAAGATGAGGGCAAACCAACCTGCAGCACGTAGGCATGCCGCACTCAGTGCTCGCTCCCGCTGCGTAGAGAGGGTCGATGTGAATGTCGGAATAGTGAATGACCTGGATCGGGTCCTTGCCGCTCGGTGTGGCTCTACCGGCGCCCGAGTCGTCGCAGAACGGTTTGGAGGGAAACGGAACCGCCCACTTGTCCACCTCGGGGTACTCGCAGACTCCCAGAAAGGTGATGCAGAACTGGTCCGCCGTCTTGGAGGGAACATCCATCGTCTGGATTATGCTGGCGACAACGGGCAGCTCGTGTTCAACGATGCCCTCACAAAACTCGGCGTCGAACTCCTAAGCGGTATTGTCAGTGCCCAGGAATTCTCCCACTGCCAGTCGAGTCGGGTCTGGGTTCGCGGCATCCGCCCTCACCGTGCCAGATTCGCAGAGCTGTTTGCCAAGCTTGAAAAAGGTGTCGGTCCCCCCGCTGGTGATTCCCTTCAACACACTCAGGATGTTCTAAGGATAATTACTTGTTAGCTGCAAATCTTCGGTCTTCCACCTAGCATGTCCGTATCATGCTTAAAGAAAAAAAGAAGCAACCAACACGGCAGCTGTCGCAGGAGGAGAGGTCCAAACCCTCCAGACCCTGGCGCGTCTCAAGGGCCCAGGTCCGGCCCTCGAGCGATCTCTGAAGGAGCTCATGTTCTTGCGGCTCGTCATTGTGTGCCAAGGCAGTCCCAGGCCCTATGTTGAAGGGCGAAGCTGCTAGCAGCTGCAGCAGAAGCGGCACCGAGCGAAGGTGCATTGTAGGGGCCGGTGCTTTGGGAATGGGGGAATATATTAATTTAATATATGATCGGGAGTCGCACTGCACCGTTGCTGTGTCTTCGCCAGGGAGGAGATCGTGCGACTTTAAGAAATGCACAATGTCACATGTGTCGGACAGCTCGGCGAATGCGAAGAAAACAGCCTGCCGAATCGGTGATGTGAAAGCCTGGGGAAGTCCTATTTCGTTCCCCGCATTTGCCGGTTGAGGTGTGCCGCGTCCTGAAGGTGTTGGCAGACTTCCAAAAATGGTCTAGCTCTGAACGGTAGCAAGGATTAGGTTCGGTCATGTTGCTGTTGCCCCTCAGAAGAGGCCAGAACTGGTAAGGTAGCTTTGAGGACAAGAAACCGCCCCCTTTGAACAACAACGAAGACAAGAAGCTGCTGTTATTGCAGAGAGGGCGAGAACGTGAATTTGGACCTGGTGTCTTAGTTTCTTTTTTGGGCGAATTGTTGACTTAGCAGAGCTTGGGTCACGTATTCGACGTTTTCTTTGGATAAAAACGGTAGCGAACGCGTACGTGCTTAGTTTTCAGTATTCCATTTCTCAACTCCGTTTCCCATCGATTTGAGCGTGGATGTCTGCTCGTGGCTTGTGTAGTTCCGTTGCGGTGTGGCCGAGCTTTCCCTCCACGACGAGCATCAAGGTCAGCTGGGCAGACTCAGACGTATGGGCCACGGGCGCGTCCAGTTCGACCTCGGTCAACTCGCTCAGGTTGTCGAGCGCCGCGCGCCGCGAGCACGCCAGGTGGCCGAGTCCACGCCGCTAGGTAGTTTTTCACTCATTGTGCAGTAGCCCCACCATTGGCGTTCGGTAAAACCACGGAAGGGCTCGCTGGCCGGCGCTGCCGGCGGCAGGTCCAGGTAGGGGTCGAAGACGGTGGGCCGTGGGGCAATCCTTCGACACATAATAAACACAAAAGCGGTATTAGCCAAGATGTGTCTGGACAGAGGAGTGCCGCAAACGCGTTTGGTTGGCGAAGAACAGGATTTGCAACGCGGTGTTGGAATTTTATAGTCACTGAAAGCCATGTTAAGTTCATACCCAAAGTATAGATAGGAAACGGAGCTTGAAACCGGGGTAGTGAAAACTAAGCGCGTACGCGTTCTCTGCCGTTCTATTCATCACAAAACGTCGTACCACGTGACTCAAAGTATGCTAAATCAGCAATTCGACTGAAAAAAGAAGTGAACTACTCAAGTCTAGATTCGCGTTGTCGCCCTCCCTGGAAAAGCGATAGCTTCTGATCTTCGTGGTTGCTCAAAAGGTACGGTTTCTTATCTTCATGGTGACCAGTTCTAGGCCCTTTTGAGCAGACACGGAAGATTTGTTTGCAAAACCCCTTCTTTTGTTGCCAATCCCCAACCCGTTTTCCAATCCCATGTCTACCCAGGATCCTGAAACGTAAAAAGAAAAGCGAGGCGGGTACGGCAAGGATGGTGGTGGGTGTTGCACAACGGGGGCGTGAGCCGTCAGTGTATTGTACCGCCTTCCTCCCCCGGCGTTGGGTGGTGGTGATACAGTGGTTATGGACTCGGTGCGAGGGTGACGGAGAATGATGAGAGAGTTGATGTGGGGTCTGGAAGTGGGTGCGTAGGATGGGATGCCAGAGTTTTGACGTGTAGAACAAAAAGCAGCGCCGTCTCGTCTGGGCGTAAAAAAAGAAGAAGCGCAAATGTGCAAATGGGGTATCATAAAAAACCAGTAAAGATGCTGATGTTTGTGTGGGGGGTGACGAGTGTCGCGCTGGGTTGGTTTGGTTGCGGGGTGGTGGTACATGCCGAGCGGTCCCAGTCCGACAGGGCATCAGACTTGCGCTGAGAGGCCCTGATTGCTGTTGCCTCTCATCCAGCTGAACATGCTGCTGCCCATCGGGGTCGCGGGGCCCTCGATAGGCGTCCGGAGCTGCTGCATCTCCCTGGGTTCGAGCAAGAGGCTCTTGCGGTAGTGCGTCGCCTGGGCGTTGGTGCCCGCCTTCTCCCTTTCCCGGACGCGGTCGAACTGCGATGCCAGCCAGTCCTGGAGATCTGGCAACTCTGTGAGGCGGTAAGGGATCTGGAAGCGCTGCAGCTCGCCGATGCTCTTGGCTGTGCGTGTGTGCTTGTCAAAATTGATGACGGTCAAGCCCGTGTCGCTGGTCTTGGTGGCCGGGTTGCCCACGTCCACAAAGGTGAGGTCCGTCAGGAACATGCCGAGGAAGGGCAGGCACGGGGGCACTTGGTCGTGGAGCTGTGCGCGCAAGACCTTGAAGTTCTGGTTGAAGTCGACAGTCGCCTGCAGCGACTTGAGCATCTCCTTGCGTTTGGCAGGCACGGCATCCCACGTCATCTTCAGACGCTTGATGCTCGTGTCGCTGAGAGCGCAGGTGATGGCCATGAGGGCGTCGAAGTTGCTGAGCAACGAGCACTGATTTGCGATCTTGATCCAATGCTTGATGGCCGTGGCCCGCTTCTTGACCTCTTCGTAGTGCAGGATGGTGTCGACAACGAGATTCGTCAGCCCGGTAGTGAAGGCCGTCATCGCCTTGACATTTGGCGTGTCCAGCCCCCCGAGCTTGGTCCACTTGGAGCCGAGGAGCTCCTCCGGTGTGATCGAACAGAACAGGGACATTTGCTTCACCGTCAACTGACGGGCAATCTCGAGAGGGTCAAAGTCGACAATCGACGGAGAGCTACCGCCGATTCGCCAGTTGGCCAGGGCGTTAACCTGGCTCCTGCTCATCGAGGGTGCCGGAACTGGCGTCTCGGCTGGGACGTACTGAGCCACCGAGGCGCCCGTCTTGCTCATGGACGAGACGAGTCGCGGGACCAAGGTGCCATCAATGACCGACACCTTCTCGGCGAGATCGAACAGACGGCGGCCGGCTGAGGGGAGCACAGCTGCCAGTTTGTGCTCGGCAAACTGCTTGATTAGTGGGAGTGCCTCGCGGTCCGCCTCTTCCCGCCACTGTGACTCGAGCCAGCCCTTGAATACGTTGTACGTCCTCAGCCGCACCGGCGCGGCAATATGGGGGGCCTCCCCGACGTAGTCGAACCGGTCGATCAGGGCTTCGGTGAGTGTCACGGGCGTGCAGAAGAGGCGGAAGGTCAGGTAAAAGGTCGAGACGAACATCGCGTCAGGTGTCGACTCGTGGGTAGTGAGGCGCTCGACCAAGGCAGGCAGCGAGCCGCCGGTCACCTGGCCCTCCTTGTTGAAGATCAATTCGTGGGCGTACGTCTTCTCCAGGAGTTTGCACTCTAGCTCGTCGTCCTCGGTCGGCGCCAGGCTCTCTGATACGCTCAAGTTCGACAGCGACGGCTGGTTCTTGGGGGCCTGGGCGAGGTCCGGTGTGGTCGCGCGGGTCGAGGATTGGGACACAATGCTCGACTCGGAATCGCGGCTGAGATAGGTGCTACCGGAGCCTGCGCTGAATGCGGTCATGCACTCCGACCGGAAAGAGTGAAACTCGGTCTCCCGCATCGCAGACGGCTCCGTGGGGCTGTAGTTTTCGCTCGGCAAGGACGTGGTGGAGATCTTGGGAAGCGGCGGCAGGTCGGGACGGAGAGACGAGACGGATGAAACCACACTCGAACCGCAGCTGTCAAGGAGAAACGTCTGCGGATGTGGTGCGAGGAAGGACGCGTGTGACGTCGGCTGCTCCGAGACAGGAGAGGAGACCTGAGGAACCTCCGGGAGCGGCTTGTCGATCGAGAGGGACCGGGCGTGCGCAGCAGCAGCAGAACTGGCCACCGAACTGGCCACGGAATGCGTCGCCGAGGCAGTCGGGGTTTCGGAGAGGGTGGACTCGGCGATACTGGGCAACTCGGTGTCACTGGGCTTGGCCTTCTCCTCTTGGATCGAGGCCAGGTCGGACAGGCCAAAATCGATACCCAGGCTGCCGTGCTCGAATTCGAACTCGAAGTCGCCGATCCGCTCGATCACCCACCTCGTCTTCGCGACACACTCTCCCGTCGCCTTCACACAGCCCGTGGCGGCTCCCAGCAGGCGGCCGTTGTCGTGCGGTACGATCATGTCCTCCTCCATCTCCGACTCTGGATTGGTGAGAATATCGCGTGCCGTGTGCACAAGATCCTGAATGCGGTGGTACATGGCAGCACGAGCCGGCTCTAGCGCGTCGATGCTGATCGAGGTCTGCGCGCACACCACGTCCACCACCCACAGCAGCTCTCCGCCAGAGGTTGCGGACTGTTTGATGGCGACGGCGAGGCTGGGGCGGGACTGGGATTGCAGTTGCAGCCGGCCGATGAAGGATCCCAGGTGGGAGAGGAAGATGTCGTGGCAGGTATTGAGGCGCTCCGACACAAGGTTCTGGGGTCGCGAGCAGGATGACAGGCCGGCCAAGCTGACACGGTGCGAGATGGTCGAGGACAGCCGGTTCGTTTGTAGCATGCTGTTCTGTGACACTCGACGGGCATTTGTACTCTGGTGCGTGTATGCAGACGACAAACGGTTGCTGTCGCTTGCCGCGAACGGCGCCGGCTCGGGTACGTTGCCGCCCCGGCTAAGGCGGGACTCCGCAGGCGCGGCGTGCTCGTCAGCAGTCTCGAAGGAAGACGGGTCGGCTGGCGGCGTCAGTGGAACAAGGGCTTCCTCCAGCAGCGTTGTCATGACGGTGACTGCCGGTACCCGTGATCTCCGATCGTCCTCCAGAATATCCAAAAACCGGACGCCCTTGGTGATGATTTTGAATGCCTTTAGGATCATCTCATCCACAATGTCATTGACGTCCTCGACGCCAATCATCCTCTGGGCATCCTGGAGTCGTTTGGCGGTCTTGACCATTGACGACAGCTCTGACAAGATCGACTTCCGGGTCCGCCGAATGCCCTCGTGCCTCTGCACCAGGGGGCACTCCCTTGTCAGGCAGTCTGTCTGTCCCTGCAGCACGCCGTGTCAGATCACACTACTCATGGGTACTCCTTCTCGCCTCACAGCAACCTACCAAGAGGTAACGAACGCCAGCCATGATTCCTTTCATGAACTCCTGGTTGCCAAACATCTCGCTGTCGTTGACCGAAGTGCTGCGCATCAAATCCCAAAAGTTCAGCAGAGCTTTCAGCAGGGCCCTCATTTCGTCGGGATCGTAGGATTCGCAATAGTTGGTTGGCAGCCAACCCCTCGCGCCGTTCGCCAAAAGAGTGCCGTCGGCCCAGCCGTTGGTGTGGATGGAATGCACCAGGACGACATCGCCCTCGCTCAGTGGTAATGTGACGGTCGAGTCGCTCGTGACATAGTCGGGGTGGAAGGGGTAGAATGCTCGCAGAAAGTTGTGGAAGACCGGTGGGCTACCGACGGGGGCGTCGCCCTCTTCTTGCGAGCCGTCGGGTGTCGCGGGAGGAGTCACTCCCGTTTCCGAGCAGCCGACCACATGGGATTCCCCTCCATTCGTGCCGTCCCGCGTCTTTTGTATCGTTAGAGGCGCCACCTGCAGGCTCGTCCGCAGTCTTTGGTGGTTGAGCATCGCGATGGTTGCCAAAGGCCGGTTGAGCCCAGCATGGGTCGCGCAAGAAGGGTTCAGACTGGGTCAGAACGACCCAGCCGGGGGTCCAGAGCAATTCTTGCCGTCCCGGCTCCGGGACAATAGCTCGCAGTTTCCCAAAAATCGGCGCAGACCGAGGAGCCGGTGGATCGCGGGTTTGGCGTCGGCGCCCAGCAGGCGGGCAGAGTCAACGGTTGCGCAAAGATGCTCAGATGCGGTTCGGGGTTTCGAGGTCTGGGATGGAAAGATGTCAGGCTTCATGGTGTGCACTTCGCCACAGGTGCCAGGGTGTTTTGATGGCCGAGGGAGGTGCGTGTCTGAAGAATGTAGGGAGCCGTTTGTGCGGGAGGGGGCGCGGCGGGGAGGAATGTCGCAGACAGGGTCAGAGCCATGATACAGGAAATCTGCATGCCAGGGGACAGCCCTGTGCACCACGTTTCGGCTCGACGACCAAAGCTTGAGCGATCAAACCCGCGAAGAAAAGAGCAGGCAACCCAGCTGCAGCAAGCAAACAGTTTCCACATACCTTGTCGACCCCAGATGGTGCTGTCTTGCCACTGGGAAGGGTGAAAAGCCGGCGGTCGCAAGTGGTTTGAGGGAGACCCGACGATCACGAAGGGAGCAAGTGACGCATGTGCCCTGGGGCTTGGAAGCGGCGATATGCCCGAGAAGATATGTCTCAGACGAGTCAATCGCCGAGCCTTCAAGGCGGAGACGAGGTGGTCAATGTATCGGTAGGTATGTCGCACGCCTTCTCGCAACGAAAGGGCGGAAGTGGGCTGTCGAAGGAATTGTCGTGTCGTCAAGCTGCCATGCAACCCCGGGAGAAAACTGGCGGTATCCGAGGTCAATGCAGATACAGAGGTTCTCGATGCCCGTGCGACAGCGTTCGGTTGTCGAGTAACTGGGTACTGTGGTAGGTTGCGACTCGACTCGACTTGACTCGACTCGACTCGACTCCACGGAAGTCGGGATCCTGGCAAGCTGGTGCGCTGCACTTCAGAAACCGAGAAACTGAATGCAAAACAAACCCCAACGTTGGGTGAGGTGAATCCCTGTGTTCAGGATGTCGGGTTTTCGAGAGAAGGGAAACAGGAAGGAACCCCGGCATGGGGGATCTCCCAAAGGTGAGGTGACGGCGTGCATCTGTGCTGCTGCGATGTTGCTCCCATCTTCGTGACTGCCCCGACTGCCCATCCCCCCAGCCGAAGACGACCTCGTCTCCACTCCCCACCGCTCTCTGCAGCAGGGTTGCAGGGTTCGGCTGCAATATTTTTCGTCGACTGCCCGTTGAGGCAGTGGTGGATGTGGGCCTGCAGTGGAACCCCGGCACACGGCGCCCGCAGCCAATGAGAATTCGTCGAGCAAGCCCGGGACCCCTGATGCTCCCCGGTCGCAGGCCCCTGCCGGGTGGGGTACAGGACCTTGCGGGCTGTTTTATCGACGCCCAGTGGCGTGCAGTGACAGAGCAACTCACACCAACAGCACAGCTCCAACCCATGCTTCTTTTTCCGTTGCCTGCCCGCGACGAGTTCCGGAGTTGCCCATCTCTTGGCTCGACTTCACGTCCTTTGTGGTCCATTGAGCTCCGATAAACTATCACTTGGCGGGGATGATTCAAGCTCTCTGTGCACCTCACCATTGGTCGAGAGCGAGGAGCACAGCGAGTCGTCAATTGCGGGACAATTGTTTCGAAGGCAGGAGCACAGGTGACGGTGGCAAAACGGGCTCCAACGGGGTGAGCCGCTCGTCTGTGCTTTCCGATGGTGGCTGGCCCAACGAGATCCCGCGGCACTGTCTCTGATCCCCAGACAGACTTGGTCAGTGTTCACTTGGTCAGTGTTCACTTGGTCCTGGCTGCTGATTTTATTATTCCAGTCCACGCCGTGTTCCAACAGAACCCGATCTGGTCCGCATCGCCGGAGCATGAGCAAATGTCTGGCGTGCTTGCCTCGTCGGTCATGTGCTGCGAGAGGCTTACCAGGTCTAGGCGGAAAAGACGTGCTCGGGGATGATCTGTCACCCACCCGGCACACAGTGATGAGAGCGATGTTGTTCTGCACAGTGGACGCAGCGCTCGCCATCCCCGGGCCCAGCAGCTGGATCCGTGGCTGCATGAGGCATGCAGGAGTGCAGCTGCCGGTACTCAGGTGAGATGCGACCTCACTCTCGCCCCCCATGCTCTCTGCCACTCCCATTATCGGAGAGTGCCTCGCAAGCCTCGAGGAAGACGTTCTTGTTTACGTCGTGGTGTACTCCGTACGCGGATACGGAACCATCCGCCCAGAGCTCTCCACGTCTTCGTCCCGACCTCGATTGCGACACCGGCCTGGAGCTGGAAGTGAGTGCTGACTGCATGTGCTCCAGGGCTACCCTGCATTGATATCACATCCTTCGCTTACCGCAGTCGGACTAGCAACCCGGTTCCCGTGGGCACATCGCGAGAACTGTCAGCACCCAAGCAACGGTTGCCGTCTTGGCGCCGGGGAACAGTCCGCCGGCGGCGCAGGGCGCCATGGCGCGCTCGCGGCTGGCTCCTCACTGGCCCTCGCGCTTGGTTGAGGGTTGGGAGGTCAACATTACCCCACGCTGCAACCCCTTTGGCCAGATAAGATGATCCCGACTTTGGAGGGTCAGGTCCGAGGCATGCTTGGCTCTTCTACACAGACCCCTCTCCTCCTGCCAAGCTGACCCCCCGAGCTTCCTGCCCCTTGGCAACACCAGTGTCGCCGAGCCTTGAGGGCATTTCACGCGGTTCCAGGCGTCGCGCAGCGTGGTATTGCGTGCAGAATCATCATCTGCCGACATTGCGAGCATCCGTTTCAATGCCGGATTGGGGGGCGGGACGAAGAAACACAACGGCGCTTGCCCAAGTGGCCCGTCTCGTCGTCAGTCTCGCTGAACCCCAAAGGTGGCGGTCGACGGGTTGCGCAAGCATCGCGTATCGTCGAGGCAACAGCCCAGAACGCGAAAAGAAGCAACTCGTCTTGCGCCTTTCCTTCGCTGGGCAAATCCGGAGCGCAGAGCGACAAGCTGCAGCTCCCATTGCTTCCCCCACAGTGTTGCCAACTCCAAGCATCGCCACTCGTCCCAACGCCCTGGCTCCTCCTGCCCGCGGAAGCCTTCCGAACCCTGAAAGATAAACCCGACCCAGGATGCTGGGTTGAGCACGTCCGCGCCAGTCCGTTAGCGGCATGCACGAGAACCCCGAAAATGGAGCCAGGTTCTCTCTCTCCTCTTCCTCCTTCGTGAGTGAGGGGCTCGCATGAAGATGCCATTGCTTCTTGGTGTCAATCGCTTGTGCAGTTGCTTACTCGGTCTGACTCTGACAAAGACTTACGTTCCCCTCAAGAGGAGAAAGACCGCAGAACCGCGACTGACGATCCCACCGTGGGGGAAACCAGTGCCCCTGACGCCAGGTGTGGCACAGACAGTGGCTGCCATGGCGAGCTTTTAGCGTGCAGAAGCGCGTGTTCCAAGCCCATGTGGCGGCGTCATCCACTGATTTTGGCATGATCCTAATCGTCGGTCTCGAACTAAATCCGTGATCGACACTGAAGAGAAACAAGACCAAAAATGAAGGCGGTCTTTGCCGGGCAGCCCGTTTCGACCTGACCTTTCTTCTGCCCTGCGACATGTTGGAAACCCGCGAAACTGCCAACTTCGGTACATACAGAGTTCAAGCAACCCCCACAAGCTCGCAGGAACTGCTGCCGGTTTCCGCACTTCAGTGGGGTCACTCGAGGACAGGACGCCACGGCCAAGAGATGTTCGTGTTCCGCTGAATCCTGCAGGCGAAAACCAGCGCGCTTGCCGGCAATGACGGACGCTATCGATTTCAGCTTTTCCTGCAGATTCCAAAAATGAACCTTGACGGCTTGCGCAAACCCCGCCATCCTGCAAAGACTCGAACATCTCGACTCGTCGAGCCATCCCCAGCAGGATCCTTGTTTGTGCCCGCCGGGATCATCGCTTCTCCAAAGCAAGCCACTGGCAACGTCCCGTGCCTTCTTGGAGGCGAACGTCATCCCCATTGGAAAGGGGCCCTAAATGTGGCGTCTTGCACCATCCTGGCTGCGTTGCTGTGTCGTTGGTAGGGTGCAGGCCTCCACGGCGGACCAATATTTGGATGTGGGAGAGAAGGCCAACTGCAGGGGAACGGGGGTTGCACAACACGATTCGATGTCGTCCCTGGCCGCTCGAGTCCCACAATCTGTCAACGATGCAGGTTTCATCCGGTTCTCTCTTGGGGGCCGAATCCCGACTGTCCGCTGCCAAAATCCCATCGGGACCAAGGCTGACGTTCCACGGACGCTTCCCTGCTGGCGAGGACCGTCTTGAATTGGCGAGGTTGCACACGGGAACTGCGATATCAGCCTGATGCGAGCTCAATCTGGGACCAGCCCAAAATCGGGCCTACCACTTCCTGCAAGACGGCACGCCGGTTCCTTTGGGAATTGAAAGTCAACGGACGGACTGCCAGCGAGCCGCGATCGTCTCTTCTGCTTCCAGGACAGCCGAAGGCAACTGGGGCTCCGCAACAAGAGGATCTCTTCGACCTGAGCAGGCAATTGGACAGTCCGAAGGCACGCTAAACTTTTCCTCCATTACGAGTTCTTGTGTCACAACATCGACCACTCCGCAGAGCCATCACACCTGAAAGACAGAGGGAGGCTGCTCGAGGGTGACATTGAGGCTTTGACTCGGCTTGTGCTCGGCGGTGCCCAATCAGCGATTTTCTTCTTCCGGGATTGTCGGAGAGGCTCATTTCGTGGTTCCTGGTCCCACACATCCAACCAAAAGCTCTTTCACACGCGGTTTGGCGCTGGTTTGTTGTTGGATGCGCTGCTGCATCTTGGGGTGGCCTGGAGACCGCGACATGGCAAGAGAATGTTTCGTTGACTTTCGTCACTCGCGGAGCTGGCGGCGAGACATGGGGGTCATCCAAGGGTTGCCCTGGGAGGGCAATTCTTTAGCGGGTAAGGCCGCCGTTTCCTGTTGGTCTGGCCCGTCACGACCACAACACACCCGCCCTCGCCGCCATCTCTTCACCGCGACAATGCTGATCACTGCTTCCGTGGGCAAGGCGGCAAGGCGGAGGATCAACACAAGGCCGAGGCAATTGTCCATCATCCCCCTCACACATGCGCCCTGAAGATCATCCCCAAGAGCGCCCCACGTGGACCGTGGATGAACGAGCTTTGCCGTAACTCTGAAGGTGAAACGTCCGTTGGACTGAACATCGAACTAGCGGATACTTTGGCTTTCTTTTTGCCACGGGGATTATTATGCCAGAGATGCCCTCGATGTCACCTTCCACTCCGCTCTTCCAACTGGTCCCGCAGTGAGACCCGAAAGCAACAGAAGATCGACGCCGCTAACACGCACCCAGCCTCGACCGCCCAATGACAGCACCGCCACTCGTCACACCCAATCATCGCGGTGCATACACGAACGCGAGCTGGTCCATCTCGTCGCCGTCCTGACCGACGAACCCCACGATCTGCCACCCATCCGGCGCCGAGAAGGTCGCGCAGTCAGCAGTGGTCGTGCCCGCCGTCAGGATGCGTCCCGACGACGTCGCCGCCCGGATGTAGAAGTTGCGGGGCTTGCCGCTCTTCTCCCCCTTGCAGAGCTCGGCCTCGGTCCAGTACTCGTCCGCCCCGAGCGCAAGGGACACCTCCGTGCCCCCGGTGCCCCCGTGCCTGAAGCGCGTCCCATCCGCCAACGTCACGGCCACGCTATCCAGCCTCGCCCCGCCCCGGAACGTCAACACGCCCGCCTTGGGCCTGCTTACCCCCGCCAGCACCGGCACATCACTAAACCACGTCCCTCCAACTCCCCCAAAGAAGTCACTCTGCCTCAACCCCGCCCCGGCCTCCCACGCGAACTGCACAAACACCGGGTTGTGATCCGACAGCACGTTCCCATCCGCCTGCAGGAACCGCGCCGTGTCGTACCGGAACGCCTCCGCCTGCAGCCTCACCAGCGGACTCGACCGGTAAAACACCTTGTCCACCGTCTCGCACCCGTTCCCGCCCGCCGGATTCCCGCACGCGTCCTCCACCGTCGGCAGCACCCCGCCCCGCTCCAGCTCCACCCACACATCCCGCAGCCCGGGGCCCTCGCTCGCCAGCAACCCCCGGATCGCCGTGTCCCCCGCGCGCGTGTACCGGCTGTTCACGTCCCCGTACACCACCACCGCGTTCCCTTTACTCCACTGCGCGATGTGCGCGGCGACCTGCTCGATGTTCTCATTCCGTGCTTTGGTATCCCCGTCCTTGACGCCGGCGTCGGTGTGCAGGTTGTAAAAGTCGGCGTACACCGCCGTCGTATTGTCACTGGACCGGGAGGAGAGAGCCACGCGCATAAAGGTGAACCCCTTGGGCGTGAGGCAGTCGAACTCGGAGGCGTCGGAGCAGCGGGCCCACTTGGTGCGCCGGAAGTCGAGGTAGGGCAGGGTCGCGAGGGTGTTGAGCCCGGAGCCGAAGGGCACGCCGCCGGACGTGGGGGTGCGGTGGGGGTGCGTGTCGGTGCGGTAGATGTGCGCGTGGTAGTTGAAGTCCTGCTCGCCCATGTGATGGGTGGTGTCAGTAGGGCTGTTTGTGGATGTGTGTCTCGCCCGGTGATGCCCGGGAAGTCCGTTGCATATTGCATGTGCATGCGGATCAACCGGAGAGGGAGTCGGATCGCTCGTTTCAACCGGGTGAGGTTGAAACGCGGATTGTGGGCGTGGGGTGTTTCAACCCCCAACCATTGCAAACATGCAAAACGTACCTCCTGGACGTGGATGACGTCGTAGTTGTACTCGGCAAACTTGGATCCGATGGTCGCGGCGTTGGTGGTCTTGTCGCCCGGCACGTCGTTGCCGTTGAGGATGGCGGGCAGGCCGGCCACGTTCATGGACAGGATGCTGAGCGTGCCCGAGGTTGCTGCTGCCAGTGCCCCGTCCAGCAGCAGGACTGCGGCGAGTGCGGCGCTGAGTCTCTGCGACGGCTTCATGCTGGGCAGAGTGCCGCTCGAACAGCTAGCCACGACCAAGGTAAGATTCTCTCGGATCGTGACTTCAAGGCATCCATCTGTATATGTACAAACAGTCCATCCTCATGATTTGCGTTTCCCCGCATCACCAACACTCGCTGCCAACGCCAAGCCCATGCCCGGCCCTGTTTTTGGCCAACTCGAAAAACTCGGATCTGGCCACGATGGACCGAAGGGGGAGGTGGTTGGCCAAACTGTGCACTTGGAAGCGAGGCCAACGGTTGTTCACATGCTTTTCCTCGCTGTCTTCCTCGATCAGTCACCGAGGTCCTGGTTTGGGGAGCCCATCCCGGCACGATGTCACCCAATCCGGCCACCCCGCCCCGGACCGGTGCAGACGCCGGCAGTTGTGGATGCTGCGGGGAAGCCGGATCGGGGTGCTGCCGCTCTCCGGGGTGCTCGGGAGACACAGGCGGGGAACTCTAGTTGCCTGTAGGCTTTCTCCCGTTGTTGGTTGTATCGACGGCGAGACTCGAGTGGGCTTAAACCTGAACGCCAACGCGTGACGGTATCTCGTCGCGTTTCAGGTTGCTTTCATCGTGATGTGGCCGTCTAGCATCGCTGCTCTCCCATTTTTCTCTATTTGGCGGTTTTTAACGTTCAAATCGCGCCCTCTTCTTTTTCCTGTTGTATCTGTCGAAGATCGCCCTTCTCTTGGTGTGAGACGAAATCACACTCCACTACCATCAACACTCGCGCGCACTTTCTGAAATAAGACTCGACACGTTTGGATGGGGGTATCATAAGGGAACTGCCATTCATCACACCACCTCGCCACACTCAAGCAGGTGATTGACCCTCGGGTTAGAGGCATGGGGCTTGGATTGGAATAACAACTTCCAAGCTGTTGAGAACTCAGCTTTGACGCGGATGGCAGAAGGCGTCAAAGTTCGTGGCTAAGAATAGCGAGCAATGGGCAAATTACATACACGCCCATCGGGCCGAGTATTTTCAATGCGCCGTTGTGCTGTCACCCCGTTGGCGACCAGAGCTGGGGAGTTTTGGTACCGGGCGATGGTGACATGCAAGTGTGCCATCCAAAATCTCGTTCACCCTCTGGAATCTCGCTTCTCAGCTCAGCAATCTCGTCTGGGGGTCAACCATTCCAGAACAACCGCTGAGAGCCATGTGATGTAGGAGTGTCAATATCATTAATAGGGAGGTACCGTTCCCGTCCTGATCTCGCTAGGACTTTCCTCTGTCCGCAACATGCGGAAACAAAACGTCTCCACCAACGGGTATATCGCCTGTGTTATCGCTGTTCCAGATGATCTCGAACCACGGCACGCTCTGCGCCCGGTCTGAGCGCCCGTGCTTGGTAAGCTTGACACTCTTGGCTCGGACGGGATCTTGCAGGAGGTGGCGTCGTGGTGTCAACCTGCGATCCGCGGGGAGGATCGTAGAGTCGCAATAGGACTCAATATGGAGATCAGTGCACGTCGAAGGGAACACGTCAAGGAGGGGTTGTCTCCATTGGCTCCAACTTTACTGCCACAGTTGCCGCGGCACATAACTGTGGGAGGAAAAGCAACATGCAGCCATCTCCATTCCAAACGTAGGGATAATTCCAAGTTATGACCAACTTTGCTCAGCCCAAACCGGATTCCAGAGACCCGAAGTGGGCTGTGATCCATCCATACTCTGCCCCACGACACTCCCTGCCAACGCCGGCGTTCGCCGTCGACGGACTCCGGTTTCACAGGACCGTCAGAGGCTCAGAGCTTGGACTCCCTTCCCCTCGATGAGGCGCACTTGGCTTCCGAAACGGATCCCTTGCTCCCACACTGTCCGTGCGCATATTGTCTCGGACCCATGGACTGCCCAACGGCTGGAGCCAGGGCTGATGTCTATTCTTCACATGGCCTCCAGGGATGTAACAGTAGAGAATCAATCACTTGAGTGGTAGGGCCGAACTGGCCGAGGTACCATCTCACTCTAATGACTATTGACCGTGCTGCACTCGGCGGTTGACGATGATGAGATGGACGGGCGACCCTTTGCTTTGATCCCCCCCCAACATCCTCGGAATCTCGTGGTTTGGTACTGTACAACACTGGGTGGATGCGCGCCCATGCTTTCTTCCGGCCCCGATCTCAGAGACAGGCGCTGCCGGTCTCCGAGGCCGGATCATGCTGCTACCCGGGCAGCGCGGGCTCATCACCGGGAAGCGCACCACTGGCCATTCATGAGTTGCGAGGCCCAGCAAGTAAAAGGAGTAAAGTCGGAGTGGATAGATCTGAGTCATTCTTTACTGGTTCCTTCACTTGTCTCACCCATTCGATGCCCCTCCGGAACATCCCTGGATTATCTTTCCTTCTTCTAACTACCTCGGCAGCTGAGAAGGGACGTCCCCGCTCATGTAATGTGCCGTATCCTGTCATAACAGTGGCGCTGCTATACGTGTGACGAGACGCGGTTCCTGCGTCTGCCCGCGACACGGCCTTTGCTTCTTCCTACCCCCGCTCGAGCCCAGGACCTGTCCGAAAGAGGGATTCTCCTTGTCAGTGAAGAAAATGTGGCGGCGTGTCAATGCGGGCAGACGGCTTGAGGGATTGATTTGTGGTTTTGTGCTGTGGCGGAGCACAAGGGCATTGGGCGGATTGTGTGTAGGAGCGTTGCTTTGGTTTCTCATTCCACCTTAGGGATGAGGTTGCTAGATCTTGGACTACCTGATGGTACTGGAATGAACATCGATAACAACAACTGCGAACTCAGAAAGTTGAGCTAATACTCACTCAGTATGACGGACATCCCTTGAGACTCTAGATGTGGTGTGGTTGTTATACAGACGGTATCACCGCCTGTGGTTAGTCCATCACTTCCAACTAAACTATGGTGCTGGACTTTTGTTGACTGCGCTATCTTCATGACAGTATGTGACTCTCCCAAAATATGAGGCAGGACCTAGTAATGAAGACAAGAGGGAAAAAAGTCCATCAAAGTAAGACAGCGGCTGGAACCTCGGCCTCGCAGTCAGTAAATGTTGTGTCATGTCTCACAAAGACAACACTGAACTCTATCCGAACGACTGTGCACCAGCAGCCATGATGCATTGTATGTCTATGAGGTTACGCCGAAGAGGTGTTTGTGCAACCTCCAGGTGTCTACCTAGTTGCTTCCCACACACAAGAGACAGAATCGTAGAAGCCTGTAGTTGACTTCCCCAAGCAACGAGTCGTCTTGACAGAGAACAATATACACGATGGCTTTGTAAATCTATACAGGTGGATGGGAGGACTGTGTCTCCCAGCTCACTTCCCCGCGCCCACTCTCCTGTGCCATCTCCTTCCGCACCTTAAAACCCTCCAACACGGTCATCCTCATTGCCTCACTCACAAACTCCAACTCCTTCCCCTTTCCACCACCGCCACGGAACCGCCTTTCCCTCACCTCCTCCTCCCCAACCCAAGCCCACGCCACGTGCT